>OGCI01001992.1_pt1 | contig 14932 bp, 14 predicted proteins | sample 1570021 | NCBI WGS metagenome assembly OGCI01 (sample SAMN06264664, study PRJEB24512) | hot springs metagenome | isolation source: Hot spring water | place: South Africa: Tshipise | collected 2015-06-21 | reverse complement strand
ATGCGTCGGGATACCTCATTCGGCGGTACTCCCGCGCGAAGGCAACGCCGTCGTAGGCGACAGCTTCCGAGACCTCAGACAATAATACCTCGCGGTCGCCGTCCTGCCACGACTGCCGCGCTGCAATCGCCCAGAGCTCCGGCTCTATCAACGATTTGACGGGCACAGGCGGCGCCTCGTGTTGCCCGGCAAGATAGGGAAGCACCGCCTCCAGCAGGGCGCGGTAGAGCTGCGCAGTGTCCGCCTGAAACTGTGTCACACCCTTCTCGGTGACAATCGTGGTGTAGAAGGGCATCCACTTCTCCGCCGTGCCCACCACCACGATGCCCATACGCCCATCCGCCCAGCGAATCACTACCCGCCGGAGTACTCCCCTGCCGATGTGCTGAACGCTGTGCGCACCTGTGCCCATGATGCCTGCCAGCATCGAGTAGGCGTGGATACCGTAGTTGAACTCGTCCACGGCACATCCACAGACCACAGTATCGGGCGTTCCGCGCTCCTCGGGGGGTTGCGACAGCCACTGCTGCGTCTCGTAACAGAAGCGCAGAGACGATCCACCGGTTATCCGTGCCCCCTCCTCCGCCCACCGGACGATTTGCTGAAGGTCGCGCAGGTTGCCTGCCAGTGGTTTATCTATCAGCACCGCTTTGCCTGCCTGCACGAAGGGGCGCGCCTTCGCGAGATGCGTATCCCAGTCACAGCCGTGTATGATCGCGCAGTCCACCTCCTGTGCCATCTCCTCCAGTGAGTGAAAGACGCGCGGAATGCCATGCTCCTGCGCAAAGCGCTCGGCATAGCCTGAGGGATGAACTGAACCACCGTCCCATACGCCTGCTATTTCGTGACCCAGATCGCGCTCGATGGGTATCCAGCTGGCAGGATGCGATGTATCCAGGTCTACAATCCCTATCCTCATCAGCACACCTCCTGTTCAGATGGGTTCTCTTCGGACACCGTGCGCTCCTGCTGTCGCTGAAGAGGTCTGCTTCGCGTGAAACACACCGAAACCACCCCGTAAATATGCCATAATCTATATCGTACCGTTACTGCACACAAGGAGACGAATGATGAAGCGCCATATCGCGTTGATCGTACTTGCTTCTCTCCTGCTGATGGTGGCTCTCGCGACCAGCGCCCAGCAGAAGGTTACTCTGCAGTATAAAGCGCAGAAAGGGCAGAAGATGACCTACCGCCTGGAAGCCGACCTCAGCAGTGAATTCGGCGGACAGAAGGTCAACATCGTCGTCAAACAGACCTCGGTGGATGAGATTCTGGATGTCTCCGCTTCGGGCGAGATTACCCGACAGTCGGTCGACGAAGAGGTGGAGATGACCGTCAACGGGCAGAAGGTGCCCGCGCCGGAGGAGTCCAGCAAACGCCGCACCATCACCGTCATGAAACCTGACGGTACCATCGTGTCTGTGCGGTGGGAAGGCGGACGCGAGCCTGCCGAAGCGGAACGCAAGTCGCAGACGCGTCTCATGCAGGCGACACAGATTGTGTTCTCGGCGAACCCCGTTGGCGTGGGCGACAAGTGGACGCGTGAGTACAAGGAGGACGCAGAAAAAGGAACGCCGAGCGCCGTAGCCGAATACGAAGTGCTCGCCATGGAAAAGGCGAAGGGCGTGGACACCGCCAAACTGCGCTATACCTACCGCGAAAGCGGCAGAGAGCGCAACATGACCCTGGAGGGCGAGGTGTGGGTGGAGGTCGCTTCGGGCGACATCGTGGTTCTCAACCTCACCGCCGAGAACTTCCCCTTTGCCCCTTCCGACCAGGCACCACCCATCAGCGGCAAACTGCGCGCTGAACGCACAGGGGGCAGTCCCATCGGTGGCGCAGCGGCGGCGGCTCAGCCCACGGAAGCCCCGAAGAAGAAGGAGAAGACCATCGAAGAGGTGGTGAAAGACTTCGAGAAGATGGAGGGAGTGTTCACTCTCTACCGCAAGAAGGAAACGGGCAAAGACACCATCTACATGGAAATCCGCGAAGACCAGCTCAACCGCCTGATGCTCCTGCAGGTGACCCAGAGCACCGGCACAGGCGGCTACGCGCTGGCAGCAGGCAACCCGATCGACGACATCCTGTTCAAGTTCGTTCAGCGCGAAGAGCAGATTCTGTTCGTGGTGCCCAACATCCGCTTCCGCGCAAAGGAGAGCGAACCCATCGCACGGGCGATCAAGCGTTCCTTCGCGGACGCCTATCTGGAAGCGTTCCGCATCGAAGCCCGCAGCGAGGAGCGCAGGAGCCTGCTCATCAATGTCAGCGACCTGTTCCGTTCCGATATCGCGCAGATTACCCGGCTGGCACAGTCGGCAGGGGGAGCATACGCCATCGACCGCGAGAAGACGGTCATCAGCGCCATCAAGAACTTCCCCAGCAACCTGGTGGTGCAGACCTCCTACCATCTGGTGCGAGCAGGTGGAGGTGGGGGTGGAGCGTCCCTCGCCATCCCGGGCATGAGCAGCGGCGCGCCACTTGCTGACCCGCGCAGTCTACCGCTGGATATCACCTACAACCTCTTCTTCCTGCCGGAGAACGGCTACCGACCGCGGCTGGCAGACCCGCGCGTGGGCTACTTCGTGACGGAGTTTCAGGACTTCACTCAGGACAAAGACGACCAGATCACACGCTATATCCTGCGCTGGCATCTGGAAAAAGCAGACCCCGACGCGCCCCTGTCGGCGCCGAAGGAACCCATCGTCTTCTGGCTGGATAACGCCATTCCCACCGAGTACCGCGACGCCGTGCGCGAGGGCATCCTCTGGTGGAACAAAGCCTTCGAGCGCATCGGGATCAAGGACGCCATTGTGGTAAAGCAGATGCCCGACGACGCCGACTGGGACCATGCCGATATGCGCTACAACGTCATCCGCTGGGTCACTTCGCCCTCGTCGGGATATGCGGTGGCACTGTTCCGCGCGAACCCGCTCACCGGGCAGATACTCAACGCCAGCATCACGGTGGACGCCAATATGACCCGGTTTGCCCGCAGCGAGTTCAAGCGCATGGTCAACCCGCTGAGCGCGTTTGACCCCGACCCCCTGCCTGCCCATCCGTTCGGGTGCAATCTGGCAGAGGAGGCAGCGTATCAAGCATGGTTCGGGCACATGGCGATGAAGATTCTGCAGACGCCGCAGTCCACTCGCATCTCCGAATCCGAATATGTCCGACAGTACATTCGCGAGATTGTGGCGCATGAGATGGGGCATATCCTCGGATTGCGTCACAACTTCATCGCCAGCACTCTGCACACCACCATAGACCTGACCGATGCCAGCCGGTTCAACCAGAACGGTCTAACCGCATCGGTGATGGACTACACCCCGGTAAACATCATGGCACTGCAGTCGCCGCGCTCGGCATACTGGTCGCAGGGTCTGGGCGTATACGACCACTGGGCGATTGAATACGGCTACAAGCCCAGCAAGGCGCGTACCCCCGAAGCCGAACTGCCGATGCTGCGCAACATCGCACGGCGCGGAACCGAGCCGGGGCTGGCATATCAGGGCGACGAGTTCGCCGATAGCGTCGACCCGCTTATCACCCGATTCGATCTCGGCAAGAACCCGCTGGACTATTGGGCAACAGTGTTCCGCGAGGTCAACCGGATGGTGCCACAGCTTCCCGCCAAGGCGGTGAAGCCGGGCGAGAACTACTACGAGCTGACGCGCAGCTTCAACGGAATGCTCTCCATGTATGCGCGTGCTGCCAGCGTGGTAGCCCGTTACATCGGCGGCGTGCATCTGAACCGTAATCACCGCGGCGACCCCAACGAGAAGCCCGTCGTGCTACCGGTGAGCGCTGCCGACCAGAAGCGGGCGCTAGCTCTGCTCACGCAATACGTCTTCTCCCCGAAGGCGTTCAACTTCCCGAAGGAGCTGTATCTGAAGCTGGCGCCGGACCCCTACCCGGACTACGCCAGTATGCTCACCAGCCGTTCTCGCTTCGATGCGCCCGTGCGCGATACCATCTCCGGCATCCAGACGCGCACCCTGCGACGGCTTTTCAGTGAGCAGACGCTCAGCCAGATCGCCAACAACGAGTTCAAGGCGCGTAAGCCGGAGGACACCCTCAGCATGACGGCGCTCTTCGAGTCGGTCAGCAACGCGGTGAACGCCGAGATTATCAACGGCACCAGCGTGCCCGCTCTGCGCCGGCTCCTGCAGAGAACCTACCTGCGCACCCTGGCCGACATGCTGGTAGCCCCCAACTCGGGGGTGCCTGACGACGCCCGGATGCTGGCGCGTCACCATCTTCGCCGAGTGAAGAGCCAGATTACCGCGGTGCGCAACAAGCCGTTAGACGCCGCCACACGGGTACATCTGGACGAAATGCTCAGCGAGATCGATCGCGTGCTGAACGCGCAGTATACCATCGGCGCGCCAGTGGAACCCGCACCGGCTGCCACATCCCCGCGTCGCTGAGAGCATTTCACGGGGCTGTGCGGGTGCACAGCCCCGTTCTCCCATGAACGCCCCTCAGGGGAAGGGGAGGGTAAGTGTCCCGGGAGCAGGGCACTTACTATGGGGTTACTGGTTCGATGCGGCTTTGGCGTGACGTTCGATCTCGTTCACGAAGAAATCCGCAATGTTGTTTACCGCGATGGGCCAGACATAAATCACCTGCACGTTGGGGTGCTTGTTCTGCGCCCGCGCAACCTTCATCGCGATATCTACATCGCTGTGTCGGTTGTTCGGGGTAATCATGGTAGTTGCGACAAACACCTTCGTCGCGCCGGACTTCACTGCCTCATCCACCGCTTCGTCCACATCCAGCCCACAGAACTCGTTATGTGCTACGAGCACCGTGCCGAACTTGCCTTTGCGCGCGATGGCTTGCGCAAGACGCTGAACGGCGGCGTTATAGGGGTCATTGCGCTCGTTGCGTGGATGGCGACGAGCCTCACGCTCGAGCTCCTCCAGTTTCTCTACTATCTCCTTCGGCGCGCTTTCCTCACCGCCTGCAGCGGTAATCTGCCGCTCCAGCTCGATGATGGCACGCAGCTTCTCGCGAGGAAAATCGGTTGCTGGGGCGCCATGTCCTACCACCACCAGCGCCGTTCGCTCCTTGCTAGCAGCGGTTGCGGTGGCTTTTGCCTCCGTGCCCGCAGTGCTATCTGCCCGTGCAAACAGGCTGATGCCTAATGCGAGAGCGAGTGTCATGGTGTACGCAGTCTTCATGTACCTACCTCCCTGAAGTTGTGTTGAGATTGGGTGTGATGAAACCCCGAGGCGGTTTGTATATGCCCGGAACCGTCGAGGTTTGGCCGGTGCGTTCGGCAATGGAGCGCAGCTCCTCCTCTTGAAGACGGTTCATCTCCTCTGGTGAAGTCGCTGGTCGAAGGATGCTGTAGCTCCACCACAGGGATGCCAGTAGAAGCCCCAGCGCGGCTAACACCACTACAAGGAGACGACCTTTCATTGGTTAAGGTACCTCCCGATGGTAAGGTGTGTAGCGCATTGTGCCTCGAGCATCCACACTGACCAACCCACCCGGAGAACGGCGCCAGCCGGCGTGTCCGTCGGTGTAAGCGACGTTCACACCCTCGCGGTGTCGCCGATAGAAAGCCATCTCTCCAAGGCGGTTGTGGGCCCCCTGCAGGCAGATGCTGGTTGCCTCGCAGTCGAGGTGACGCCATCGCAGATACGGACGCCACGAGCCGTCATGGTCAGCCAGAAGGAGGGTCTCTGCAGGATGGGTCAACTCGGCAATACTACGCCAGATTGTGCCCGCATATGCACTGGTGGAGCTCACCGACAGTACGAGACTGATGTTAACGGTGTAATCCCACGGCAGATACCGGGCACAGGGGTCCGCACCTGCGGGCCAGCAGTAGCCATGCTGTGCTGCTGACGGACATTGACCAATGCCGACGTTCCTGAAATACGGTGTCAGCGCCTGAAGGAACGTGGTCTGGTATCCTTCGCCGACGTCGTAGTGCATAAACAGCCCTGGCAGTGCTTCGTCGTAGTCCTGCGCGTACATGAGCGAGGCGGTGGAGAGCTGTCGCAGGTTGGAAACGCACACGGCGCTGCGAGCCTGCTGGCGAGCCTGGGCAAACACCGGCATCAGAATGGACGCCAGTGTCGCCACAATAGCGATCACGACGAGCAGTTCGACCAACGTGAACCCGTTGTTTCTTGATGCACTGGACACAGTGACCTACCTCCGTCTACTAAACTGATGCACATCGACTATACCATACAAAAAAGTAATGTTTCAAGTTTTTACATCATAAAATGCAGTTTCATGAGGACTATTTTTTTTGAGGGATGCGATGACGAGAATGCTCTTGTCTGCAGTGTCTGCACGAGCCACTCTTTCACTTGAGATTGCCCGAGAGACCTGTCCCCAGAGGCGTTAAACTAGCCAGACGAGCGAGAAAACATCATATTGAACATATAACTGTTTGTTTCAGATACTTATCTTAGTCACCAGTATAAATCACAGATTCTTGTCCTTTGCTCTTGACAAAAAACGGTGGATACAGTTAGAATAAGGGTAAGGTCTGAAAGGCATCTCTGGTTGCAAAGACGATGGTTGTCTTCTCCTGCTTTGCTGCAGGGCATTTCCTCTTTATGGGCTACGCCGTTCTTCTTGAAGTCATCACCGCCAAGTGCTGACGGGAGTATCTTACACTATCGAGGAGGTCGAACCGATGCAAAACGCGAAGCGTTTCGCGTTCACGCTGATTGAGCTGCTGGTGGTTATCGCGATTATCGCGATACTGGCAGCGATCCTGTTCCCTGTCTTTGCGCAGGCGCGAGAAAAAGCGCGCGCTGCTGGCTGTCTGAGCAACTGCAAGCAGATGGGCACGGCGATCCTGATGTATGCGCAGGACTACGACGACGCCATCGTGCCCTGGCTGCGGCAGGCAAACTACTCTGGCGAGCCGCGTGCGCAGCGCCTGTGGAGTGGGTTGTTGCAGCCCTACGTGAAGAATGGTGGTACCAATCCGCCTTCGGGCGTTTTCGCATGTCCTTCAGGCAACCCGGAGAACATCAAGAAGGGCGCAGATGCCCCGGATTGCTATCCGGGCGAACTGGACCCCTACTGGCCCCCCGTCGAAGTATGGTCGCACTACGCTATCACTTTCCAGATGCCACAGCGAGCCGGTAGCGGCACCCAGCAGGACCCCTATTATCAGTACGCCGGTAGCCTCGCCTATCCCCCGGAGATGGGTGGTCTCACCCGCTACATGCCGGAAGTCCGACGACCTGCCGAGACCGTGCTGATCGGTGACGGCATCACCATGGTGGGTGGCGGCTACTTCGTGATTGTGCTGGGGTGCGAATCGGCATTCGCCCATCAGGACGGTAGCAACTTCGTGTTCCTGGATGGACATGCCAAGCGTATCGCCCGTAATTCCGAGCGTTACCTGTCCACGACCGTTGAGAACGGGCAAACTGTCTACTACAAGACCTACTACACCTTCTCAATGGAGTAAAGCACGATGCGTGGCGTAGCGCAGCGCTTTCGTAGCGCAACCCTCATCCTGCTTGCCGCGGCGATGCTGTTGCCCGTCCTGCTAACAGGATGTGGGAAGAAAGAGGAACCTCTGCCGCCGAACTACTACACCGGTCCGATGAAGCCCAAGGGTACCGGTGCGGCGGGAGCCAACAATTAACCTCAGCCCTCAGGGAGCGGACGCTACCGCTCCCTGGCTTTCACCTCCTGCAGACGGCCTCTCAATGATCATGGCAAGTCCAGTCGTTTTCCGCCGGAACGCTGTGGCAAGCCATTTCAAACCCCTCTCCCTGCCTCTCCCCGACAAGGGGAAGGGGCTGAGGGTCAGGTTCCCAGACGACAACAACTGAGCCTTTACTATACAGCCTCGCTCCTCCATCGAGTATCATAGAGGTAGCACCTCAGAAAAGGATGGGCTGCCCTATGTGCGGACGTTTCACCCTCACCCAACCGGCTTCGGTCGTGGCGGAACGGTTCGGCGTGCAGTTCGCGCTGTTCGAGTTCGCGCCGCGCTACAACATCGCCCCGTCCCAGCCGGTGGCGGTCGTGATGCAAAACGGCGAACGCAGGCTGGAAGCCTGCCAGTGGGGACTGGTTCCCTTCTGGGCGAAAGAGCCCGAGATCGGCAATCGACTGATCAATGCCCGCGCGGAGACGCTGGCGGAGAAGCCTGCCTTCAAGTACTCTCTCGCGCGAAGGCGCTGTCTGATACCCGCCGACGGTTTCTTCGAGTGGCGCAAGGAGGGCAACCGCCGCACCCCTGTCTACATTCGTCGGCGCGATGGCGGGCTGTTCGCCTTCGCCGGGCTCTGGGACGAGTGGCAATCGCCCGACGGCTCTCCGCTGCGCACCTGCACCATCATCACCACCGAGCCGAACGCGCTGATTGCCCCCATCCACAACCGAATGCCTGTCATTCTGCATCCAGAAAACGAGGCGCTCTGGCTGGATACGTCGCAACGGGAGCCGACGCGACTGCTCTCCCTGCTCAAGCCATATCCCACAGAGGAGCTGGAGGCGTATGCTGTCTCCACGCACGTCAACAACCCGAACAACGACGACCCGCTATGCATCCAGCCTGCATGAGGAGGTGAAACCGTTGGAAAGAACTCACCGGGTGGTAATCGGCGTGATGGGTGCCGGGCAGTGCGACACGACCCTCTACGAGATGGCACGACAGGTGGGACAGCGCATTGCCGCGCGAGGAGCGGTTCTGCTGTGTGGCGGGCGAGGCGGAGTAATGGAAGCAGCAGCACGCGGCGCGAAAGAGGCTGGGGGGCTTACCGTCGGTATCCTGCCCGGCATGAGCGCACTCGATACGCCGCCCAATCCCTTCATTGACGTGGCGGTTTTCACGGGAATGCACGATGGACGCAACTGGATAAACGTCTGCTCGAGCGACGCCATTATCGCCATCGCGGGCGGCTACGGTACGTTATCGGAGATTGCGCTGGCGCTTAAGATCGGCAAGCCTGTGGTGCTGTTGCACTCGTGGGACCTGCCCCTGCAGGAACAAACCCGCCTCCACCGGGCATCGACACCGGAAGAGGCGGTGGACATTGCCTTTGCGCAGATTGCCGGACCCTGAGCCGACCCTTCACTTTCCGGAAGGAGGCGCCAGAGGCTTCACAAGCTTCTTGCCGCACATCGGGCAGTAGTTCCAGTGCGACTGCAGTTCCGCACCGCAACTGCACTTCAGACCGGCGGATTCCCCTGCTTTCAGCATGGACGGGGCGGCTTGTCGGGCGACCGACGCGCCCATGCTGGGAGGCATCGGCACACGCTGAGTCGTCGGGTCAACGATCTGCCGCTGCCCAAACGCGCCAGGGGCAGTTCGAACCTGTATCTGCGGTGCAGGCACCAGCAGAATAGAGCCATTCGGCTGGATCTGATACTGCGTCTGCGTCGCCTGCGCGATGATGTTCAGTGCATAGCCCAGCGTCACATTGCTGAGCACAAGGCGCGTTACTTCCAGGTCGGGCACCTCGCGCGCCGCGGTGATGGGAACGCCCGTTTGCTGTGAGAGCATTGCCAGCACGTTGCGCAGCCTTGCGCTTGCCACCATGTTCACGGGACGGTTCAGAGCATCCACAGGCGCAGGCATGGTCAGAGGACGTGCACGCACAACATAGGTCTCCACCGCACGCCCCTGAGGCGCCTGAGAACGCTCTACCTGAGCCACCAGCCCCGCGCTCTGCAGAACCCGGTTTAGCGCCTGCTCAAACGAATTGGTTGCGATGCGCAGGCTGACCGTTCCCTGCACATCAGGCTCTATCACGTACTGCTTCCCCGCCTTGCTGAACAGCTCGTCCAGCACCTCACGCACATCCCGGTTCACCGCCTCAATCTGGTATGCCCATACGGGCGCCGGTTGCTGGCATCGGGCTGTCAGCGGAAGCGCCAGAAGCACCGTTATTATCACCCATAGCATCCGCCGGTTGTTCATTGGCATCTACCTCCACAACTGCTGGGCTATCGAACTCTATCTGCACCGCCTTCGGTTGACCGTTTTCATCGTAAGTGGTCTGCAACAGCACCTTGCCCACCAGCTCGCCGCTGGCGTTGCGCACCTCAGCATACGCCACGCTGGCAACCACGACAGACTCTGCAAATGGTACCGTCGGGCGACCCGCTAACGCCGCTCGCAGGCGCGGTGGGACTTGACTCTGAGCTGGCAACGCAGTGCGTTTGGCACCGCCAGGAGCAGCAGACACGGCACGCCCGACGCGCTCCGATGCCGGTTTCGTTTCCGGTGGAGCCGCGCGCATCGCGACCTGTTGCTCGGTATTATCCTGTACATCCGCTGCTCTGGGTAGCACAGGCATGGGTGACTCTGCGGGCTGCCGTCCCCAGTACACCAGGCTGAGCACCAGGGCACATGCCACCGCCGCCGTCGCGCTACCCCACTGCCACCATGCTAACCGTCGAGCACCTGCAGGAGCGGGACGCTGTGCAAGCCGCTGCTGAAAGTCTCGCCACATCTCCTGCGAAGGGGGTGTGGTAATCGTCATTCGCAGGCTTTCCGCAAGCGAACGGCGCCACGACAGCTCGCGACTGCAGGAAGGGCAAGTACGCAAGTGCGCCTGCACCAAGCGCAATCGGCTTCCTGTCAGGGTGCCGTCGATATATTCCTCCAGCCACCAGCGAACGAGTGCGCACAGCATGGCTATGTGTCGTCCTCCTTCGGCAGCTGCTTGCCAAACAGACGACGGAAGTTATTGCGCGCCCGATGCAGGCGAACCTTCACCGCCGCGACCGAGCAGTTCATCACCTCCGCCATCTCTTCCAGCGAGAGCTCCTGAAAATAACGCAACATCAGCACGGTACGCTGCTGTTCTGGTAACTGCGCCAGCATATCCCGCACCGACTGCTGAAACTCCGCGCGCTCGGCTTGCGGCTCCGGCTCGGCGTCGATGTCGGCGCGGAAATCCTGCAGGGAATCCAGTGGCACCTGAAGATGGCGTTTCTGTTTGCGCAGGTGCGTGATGGCGGCGTTCACCGCCACTCGATACAGCCACGTCGAAAACGCCGAGCCGCCCCGGAAGCGCCGTAACGAATCGTACACGTGCAGAAACACGTCCTGCGTGACATCTCGCGCGTCGTCCGCGTTCTGCACGATACCGTATGCCACATTGTACACGTAGGGCTGATACCGGTGGTACAATTCCTCGAAAGCGCTGGCGTCGCCCGCCAGAAATCGCTCGATCGCCTGGTGGTCGGCGTCAGCTGGGTTCACCGTGCCTGATGAGTGCGGCAACGCTATCGCTCCCGGATTCGCCAATGGTTCGCTCCCGCTTCCCGCTTTGCGCGGATGTCGTGCACAGATTGGACGCTATGCCTCAGCCAAAGGTTACAGGAAGCGGACGAGCTCCCGCTCCTTCTTACGACGCCTCAGCCAGCCGCACCTTTCGCCTGATCAGCAAGCAGGCGAACGCCGGTGCACTGCCTAACTTGAGGAGTAGATACCCGTGAACGGAGGCTCAGGGCATGAGCATACGCACCGTAGACTATGCTGCGCACAACGCCGAGGTACAGCAGGTGTGGGACGCTTACCGCGCCGGCAAACCTGTTCGCGTGCCCATCATCTGGGGTATCAACGTACGGTTCACCATGTGGATACCGGAAGCCAACCCGCGCGGCATCACCTTCGAACAGTATTTCAACGATCCGGAGGTCATGCTGGAGAGGCAAATAGAGCATCTCCGCTGGGTGCGTCACCACGTGCCACACGACGGCGAGATGGGAATGCCCGCTGACGGATGGCATGCGCATGTGGACTTTCAGAACGTCTACGAATCGGCGTGGCTGGGCAGCGAGTTGCGCTACTACCCCGACCAGGTGCCCGATGTGGAACCACTGCTGACCGACGACAGAAAGAACCTTCTTTTCGATCACGGCATTCCCGACCCGTTTACCGGCGGACTGATGAGGCGCAACTGGGAGTTTTACGAGTGCATGAAGCGTCGGCAGGAAGAGGGCTGGACGATGTACGGTCTGCCTGTCGCCTCCGTCACGCCCACCGGGCTGGGCACCGATGGTCCCATGACCATCTGCTGTAATCTGCGCGGCGCCTCACAGTTCGCCACCGACCTTATCGAGGACGCCGACTACGCCCTGCAATTGCTGGACTTCGTCACCACAGCTATTATCACCCGCATCCGCGCCTACCGGAAGGCGCTGGGACAGCCGGAGAAGACGCCCAACGGCTGGGGTTTCGCCGACGACAGCATCGAACTGCTCAGCCTGCCCATGTACGAGCAGCTGGTGCTGCCGTTCCATCAACGCCTGAAAGAGGAGCTGATGGAAGACCCCACCCAGCCCATCGGAATACACCTGTGCGGCGATGTGCAGCGTCTACTGGTATTCCTGCGCGACCGGCTGAACGTGCGGAGTGTGGACACAGGGTTCCCCATCGACCTTGGCAAAGCGCGACGCGATCTGGGACAGGATGTCGAGCTGCTCGGCGGTCCGTCGGTGCCTCTGCTCCATCACGGCACGCCAGAACAGGTGCGTGAGGAGACCATCCGCATCCTGCAGAGCGGGGTGATGGAGGGTGGAAAGTTTATCCTTCGAGAGGGGAACAACCTGGCGCCGGGAACGCCCCTCGAGAACCTGTGGGCAATGTACGAGACCGGAAAGGAATATGGGCGATACGACCGTTAGTTCGTTGTGCAGGAGGAGACACGGATGGACTTTTTTGAGGTGTTGAAAGAGCGTCGTTCGGTGCGCGCCTACGAGCGCAAACCGATAGAGGAAGAGAAGCTGCAGAAGATTCTGGAAGCCATCAACAGCGCACCCTCAGCAGGCAATCTTCAGGCGTATGAGGTGGTGCTGGTGCGCGACCCCGAGCGTATTCGCCAGCTGGCGCGTGCGTCGCACGACCAGACCTTCATCGAGGACGCGCCGGTGGTGCTGGCATTTGTCGCCAATCCGCAGCGCAACAGCCACACCTATGGACGCCGCGGCGAGTACCTCTACTGCATGCAGGATGCCACCATCGCGTGCACCATCGCTCACCTGACGGCGACAGCGCTGGGGCTGAGCAGCTGCTGGATCGGCGCGTTCGACGACGACGCGGTCGCGAAGATTGTGGGGGCGAAGCCTCCGCTGCAGGTGGCTGCCATACTGCCCATCGCCTACCCAGCCGAACACCCGTCGCCTCGCCCGCGTCGCCCGCTGGATGAGCTGGTGCACAGGGACCAACTGGAGGGGTAGAACATGCCAAAGCGAGACATCCGCGTGTTTGACCTGTGGCAGGAAACCGTCGGGATGCTCACCCGCGAGGGCATCTTGCTCTGCAGTGTGAACTCGGACGGTGCTCCCAATGTGATGACCATCGGCTGGATGACTGCCGGAGTAGTGTGGGGCAAGCCCATCGTGACCGTATACGTGCGTCCCACCCGCTTTACCTACACCTATCTGGAGCAGGTTCCGGAGTTCACGGTGAACGTGCTCCCACCGGAACATGCCGAGGCGTTGCAGTTCTGTGGCACGGCGTCAGGGAGAGACGTCGACAAGCTCGCTCACACGGGTCTGACAGCCGTTCCGGCACAGCGTGTAACCGCACCGGTCATCGAGCAGGCTGTTATCCATTACGAGTGTCGAATAGTACATAAGAGCGACCTGATCGAGGCGAACCTTGCTCCGGAACTGCAGAGCAACTATCCTCACCGGGACCTCCACCGCGTATACATGGGCGAGGTTTTGGCAGCATACGCCAGCGAGGACGCACGACAGAGACTGCAGCGTACCCCGCTGTGAGGAGGAAGCGATGAACAGCTACGAGCGTTTCATGACCGCCCTCCTGCGCCGGGGAGCACCCGACCGCGTGCCCCTCTGGGAACTGATCGTCAATGAACCCACCCTCTCTGCCGTCGGTGCTCGGTCGCTGGAAGACCTTGCCGAGATGGACCACCTCGACGGCATCACCATCTTCGAGGACATGCAGATGCAGTTACTGGGGTCGGCTCAGCAGTCCGAAGTGGTGTGGCGCGGGAGAACTATCGTGGAGGGCACGCAACAGATTGTGCGAGATGAGTGGGGCATCATCTGGGGCGTCACCGAGTTCGGCATCCCCTATCCCATCGAGGGACCCATCCGCTCACGCGAAGAGCTCAAGCACTACACCCCGCCCGACCCCGATGCGCCCCACCGGTTGCGCTCCCTGCGCGAGGCAGTGCGGCGGTTCAAAGGCAGGAAAGCCATCGTCTTCCTGACGCACGACGGCTTCGAGTTCCCACACTACCTGCGCGGCGGGATGGAACACCTGCTGGTGGACTACATGGACGACCCCGACCTGGCGCACACGCTGGCGGAAATGGTGATCGAGTACAAAATACGTCTGATGCGCCGCGCCATCCGCGAGGGAGCCGACGCCGTTGTGTCTGGGGACGACTACGCCACCGCTCACGGAACGCTGATGAGCCCTGCCCATTTCCGCACCTTCATTCTGCCCTATCTGAAACGAAGCATCGACGCCGCGCACGAGATGGGCGTACCCTACATCAAACACACCGACGGCAACATCTGGTCTATCCTCGACATGCTGGTGGAGGCGGGCATCGATGCGATTGACCCCATCGAGCCGCTGGCAGGCATGGACATCGGCGAGGTCAAGGCGCGCTACGGCGACCGCATCGCTGTCATCGGCAATGTGGACTGCTCGGTGGTGCTCACGCGCGGCACTCGCGAGGAAGTGGAGGAGGCGGTCAAGGAGACCATCGCCAAGGCGTCGCCGGGCGGAGGACATATCCTTGCCTCCAGCAACTCCATCCATCCGGCGGTCAAACCCGAAAACTATCTGACGATGGTGGTATCGGCGAGGAGGTACGGCGTGTATCCGCTGGACCCTCAGCTGCTGGAAGAATACCGCGGGCGCAACTATATGGCGGCTTATCTCGCGCAACAAAGCGTCTGAGATCGGAAGAGAGTGCCTTCAGACATGTGGCGATCGAGCGGA
>OGCI01001991.1_pt1 | contig 14939 bp, 12 predicted proteins | sample 1570021 | NCBI WGS metagenome assembly OGCI01 (sample SAMN06264664, study PRJEB24512) | hot springs metagenome | isolation source: Hot spring water | place: South Africa: Tshipise | collected 2015-06-21 | reverse complement strand
TCTCCGACTTGATCTGGTTGATACGGCCCTTGATGTCATCCGCGCTGCCCTGCCCCTCGACGATGATGGTGTCCTCCTTGGTCACCTTCACCTGGCGCGCCCTGCCCAGCATGTCCAGGGTGACGTTCTCCAGCTTGATGCCCAGCTCCTCGCTTATGCTCTGGCCGCCGGTCACGATGGCGATGTCCTGCAGCATGGCCTTGCGGCGGTCGCCGAAACCGGGAGCCTTCACGGCCACCGACTGGAAGGTGCCGCGGATCTTGTTCACCACCAGGGTTGCCAGGGCCTCGCCCTCCACGTCCTCGGCGATGACCAGGAGGGGCTTGCCGGCCTGCATGACCTTCTCCAGCACCGGCAGCAGGTCGGCGATGGCGCTGATCTTCTGGTTGGCGATGAGGATGTAGGGGTCGTCGAGCACGGCTTCCATGCGCTCCGGGTCGGTCACCATGTAGGGAGACAGGTAGCCCTTGTCGAACTGCATGCCCTCCACGACTTCGAAGCTCATGCCGAAGGTCTGGGATTCCTCCACGGTGATCACGCCGTCCTTGCCCACCTTGTCCATGGCGTCGGCGATGATCTGGCCCACCTCGTCGGAATCCGCCGAGATGGCTGCCACGCGCGAGATCTCGTCCTTGGTCTCAACCTCCTTGGACATGTCCTTGATGGCGCCGACAACCATCTCCACCGCCTTGTCTATGCCCCGCTTGAGGGCCATGGGGTTGGCTCCGGCAGCCACGTTGCGCAACCCCTCGCGCACCATGGCCTGTGCGAGCACGGTGGCGGTGGTGGTCCCGTCACCGGCCACGTCGTTGGTCTTGGTGGCCACTTCCTTGGCCAGCTGCACGCCGCAGTTCTCCCAGACGTCCTCCACCTCTATCTCGCGGGCGATGGTCACCCCGTCGTTGGTGATTACCGGGGCACCGAACTTCTTCTCAAGCACCACGTTGCGGCCCTTGGGGCCCAGGGTGACCTTTACCGTGTTTGCCAGCTTGTTGACCCCTTCCTCGAGCAAGCGTCTCGCTTCCTCGTCATACCTTATTTCCTTGGCCATTTCCGATCTCTCCTCCTTCAGGCAATCTTCTCATGCTCGCGGATTCCGCCTACTTCTTCTCGACCACGGCGAGTATGTCGCGCTCGCTCAAGATGAGATGCTCCTCGCCCTCGATCTTGACCTCCGTCCCGCCGTACTTGGAGTAGATGATGGTGTCCCCGACCTTCACCTCCAGGGGCACGTACTTGTCGTTTTCCCAGCGGCCGGGGCCCACGGCGATTACCTCGCCTTCCTGTGGCTTTTCCTTTGCGGTATCGGGTATCACCAGGCCGGACTTGGTCTTCTCCTCGCCCTCCCCAGGCTTTACGATTACCCGATCTCCCAACGGTCTCAGCTTCATCTACACATCCCTCCTATCCTCTCTTTTCCGCTGTCGTACCTTCTTAGCACTCCAGGGTTTTGAGTGTTATCACTCTCGGAATTGGTCTGTTAGCACTCTTAGCTCAAGAGTGCTAACAAGAAGATATACCGCCTCCGCGAAAAAATCAAGACCCGTAACGCTGTTTTTTTCGGGGGCTTTTCCGCGTGAAACGCCACCCGGGGAAGGCGGCCGCTTGCCGGCCGCATGCCGGTTCGTGGTGTGCGGAAAACGTGCGGCGGGCGCCGACCCTGCCCCTCAGGGCAGGCGCGCGCCGAGGGGAAGCACGGCCGCGGCATCCACCGCGAGAGAGGAGGTTTCCCCATCCTCGAGCATGCGCCAGCCCAGGTAAGCGACCATGGCCGCGTTGTCCGCGCATAGCGAGGGGGAAGGGTAATACAGCCTGACCCCCCTGCGCAGCAATTCCTTTCCCAGCCTCTCCCTCAGGAAGCGGTTGGCGGCCACCCCGCCGGCCAACACCACCCTCTCCACCCCGTACTCATCCGCCGCGCGGGCTATCTTGTACACCTGCACGTCCACCACCGCGGCCTGGAAGGAGGCGGCGACGTCCTCCACTTTCACGGGTTCCCCCTCCTCCTCCCGCCGGCGAACATAGTTGACCACCGCCGTCTTCAGCCCGGAAAGGGAGAAGTTGTAGTTGCCGTCTCGTATGAGGGCCCGGGGGAATGGGATGGCATCCGGGTTTCCCCGCACGGCGACGCGCTCGATCTCCGGCCCACCCGGATAGCCCAGTCCCAGAAAGCGGGCAATCTTGTCATAGGCCTCCCCCGCGGCGTCGTCGAGGGTCTCTCCCAGAACGCGGTATTCACGGTGCCGCGGCATGTAGGCAAGCAGGGTGTGGCCTCCCGAAACAACGAAAGCGAGCAGGGGCGGCGCAAGCTCCGGAAACTGGAGGAAATTGGCGTAGATATGCGCCTCCAGGTGGTTGACCGCAAGGAGGGGTATCCCCAGTGCGAAGGAGATGGCCTTGGCCGCGTTGAGCCCCACCATCAGGGCTCCGATGAGTCCGGGTCCCCGCGTTACCGCCACCCCGGCAAGATCCTCGTAGCCTGCTTTCGCCTCGCCCAGGGCCTCTCTCACGGCGGGCAGGAGAGTCTCCAGGTGAGCGCGGCTTGCGATCTCCGGCACCACCCCTCCGTAACGCGCGTGCAGCCCTGCCTGGGAGGAAATGACAAGCGAAAGGACCTCGCCCCCCCGCTTGACCACGGCAGCCGAGGTTTCGTCGCAGGAGGTTTCTATCCCCAGGATCAGTCCTTCAGACGGCATACGCATACCTCTCCCGCAGCGCGCGCATCCTCTCCCGGTAAGGTGGGGCGGTGATGTCATCCGTCCACATGATGTAGGCGTTCTCCATGTTGTCGAGGTAATAGTTCATCCTCTCTCCCATTATCTGGAAACCAAAGCTGCTGTACAGCTCGATGGCGGCCCGGTTGGAGCGGCGCACCTCAAGGGTGAGGAAGCGCGCTCCCATCCCCTCCATGCGCTCGATGAGCTCCAGCATGAGGCGCGCCCCGATGCCCCTGCGGCGCAGGTCCCCGCGCACGGCCAGGGTCATGACGTGCGCCTCGTCCAGGATGAGGAGCGCTCCGCAATAGCCCGCCAGCTCCTCTCCCCTCCTTGCCACCAGGTAGCACCCCTCCGCCTTCCTGATCTCGCGGAGGTACATGTCCCTGGTCCAGGGGCTGGAAAAAGACCCCTGTTCCACGGCCATCACATCGTCGATGTCCCCCTCCCGCATGCGCCTGATGGCCAAGCCCTCGCCGCTCACCCGGCACCACGCCCCTTTCGCCTCCCCACGTCAGGGTTCCGCAGGTAAAGGGGCTCCAGGCGCAAGGGATCCACCGTCTCCCCGCGGCGGTGAAGCTCGCGGCAGAGGCCCGCCAGGCTCCTGGGGTCCGGTATCCCTCCCGCAGGGCGGCGCAGCCCGGCAGGCCACAGGTCCGGGTAAGCTCTTGCTCCGGTGTCCGCAAGGGCTATCTCTCCTCCCAGCTTGTCCAGCCAGCCGCCCAGGCAAGCTGCTGCCTCTTGTGGTGAGGCCACCGCCGGCCCCTCGAGCGCGAGCGGGAAACAGCCCGCCGCCACCTCCTCCACCTCGTAAAGGCCATAATAGACCTGCCCCCTCCTGGCGTCGGCAGCGACGAATACATACCCCTCCGCCTGGCATGCGGCGACCACCGCCAGGCTTTCCGGAGCCACCAGGGGAGTCCTGAGCACCTCGCCCAGCGCTTTGGCGGCCATGACCGCCGTCCTCACGCCGGTAAATGCTCCGGGGCCGCGCGCCGCCCCCACCACGCCCAGGTCACGAGGCGAGATCCCCGCCTCTGCCAGAATTTCTCCGGCTAGGGAGATGATGGCGGCCGCGCCCGCGGCATTTTCCAGTGCGCGCGAAAACAGCTCTCCCTTCCCCTCGAGGACCACCAGGCCGCGCGGGCCGGAGAGGTCGAACGCCAGCAGCCAGGGTTCGCGCCCCCTCAACCTTTCTCCCCCCTCAGGCGAGGCAGTCGCACCCGCCAGGAATCGCCCCGAAACCGCAAGGAGACGCGCCGCGCCTCCCCGCCCTCGTCGAAACACAGGGAAACCTCGAGGCAATCACCGGCAAAAAAATCCCGCACGCGATCGGCCCATTCCACGACCACCACCCCCTGCCCCTCCAGGTACTCCTCCAGTCCAAGATCGCTCAGGTCTCCCGGCCCCTCCAGCCGGTACGCATCCAGGTGGTAGAGGGGCAGCCTTCCCGTATATTCCCTCAGCAGGGTGAAGGTGGGGCTGAGCACGCGCTCCCTTACCCCCAGTCCCTCGGCTATCCCCTGCACGAAGCAGGTCTTGCCCGTGCCCAATTCACCCACCAGGAGTACAACGTCGCCGGGGCACAGCAGCTCCGCCAGCCTTCCGGCCAGCTTGCGCGTTGCGCTCTCCCCGCGTATCCGGTAGGCGATGGGAGCGTCCTCCGAACCTGATGCCGTCAAGCCTTTTCCCTTTCCGGTATGCACTGGCGCGCGGTTCGCGCCGTCTTCCTTTCCGCCCGGGACACGCCCTCCCCGGCGCGCGGACACGCCGGCACGGGCGCCCCGTAATTCACCTCCCTATCATGCTTATTATCCCATGTCCAAAAAAGCTCCGGAAGGAAACCCGTTCGCGCCCAGGAACCTCTCCATGGAAATAATCGCCCGCCTCATGCAAGCACTCGCAGGGGGCGCGCCAGGCGCGGCGCCTCCCTGGCGGGAGTATTAAAAGAGGCCCATCTGCTCGGGCTGCTCCGAGACGATCTCCTCCGTTACGGCGGTCTCCCCGGGTTCGCTCTCCCGGCGCGCCCGCTCCGCTTCCAGGTGCTCGCGCAGCCTCTGGAAATCTTCTATGAGCACCGCCTTCAAGGGCGGCTTGTGCAGGGCGGCTGCCGGGTGGAAAAGCGGCACGTAGACCAGGCCACCCCTCTGCAACAGCTTGCCGTGCAGCTGGGAGATCCCGGTGCTCGTTCCCAAAATGGTCCTGGTCGCGTGGTTGCCCAGGGTGCATATTATACGGGGCTTGATGATTTCGATCTGCTTGAAAAGGTATGGGGTGCAGGCTGCGAGCTCCTCCGGCAGGGGGTCCCGGTTATCCGGGGGACGGCATTTCAAGGTGTTGGCGATATATACCTGCGAGCGCTCCAGCCCTATGGAGCGCAGGAGCTGGTCGAGGAACTGCCCCGCCGGACCTACGAAGGGCATGCCCTGCTGGTCCTCGTGGTATCCCGGAGCCTCTCCAACAAACATGACCTCCGCGTCCTCGTTCCCGCTTCCCAACACCAGGTTGTTGCGGGTCTTCCCCAGGGGACAGAGAAGGCAGCCCTCGACTGCCTCTCTCAACTGGCCTATGGTGGTTGCCTGCCGCCAGTCTCCCCCCATGGTCCTCCCTACCCGGAACATCCTGCGCAGCTTGAGGAGGTGCAGGAGCTGCAGGCTGAGGAGCCGGCGGAGGAGCGGAAATCGCCGCTGGCAGCTGAGCCGCTCTTGAAGCCGAAGTTCGAGAAGAGCTTCTTGATCTTCTTACCCCCACACGCCGCACAGCACTCCGCGAGGTCCGCGGTATTGCGGGCGAAATGCTCGAAAGTCCCCCCACACTCCTCGCACTTGTATTCGTAAAAAGGCATTCTCACTCACCTTCCCTCTATGCTGCCTCCACTCCATTGTAACCAGCGTGGAAAGGCCTGGCAACGAGGCGCGTCAACTTGCGCTCACCCTTGCGCGCCAACGCGCGAGGCCGCGGCGTGCTTGTCCAAACGCGCGGCGGGGATTAACTTATTATGAAGCTGCTCTTTCGTCGCACATGGCCGGGGAGCGGCTCCGCGGGCACGAGGAGGGTCGCTTCCGGCAAGGTACGCCGGGTTACAGGGAAAGGTCGCAAGGTCGTCAAAGGTAGCCGCGCCATGGAAGGTATAGACCGGCCATCTTCAAAGGAAGGGGAGAAAAGGGCTTGGCCCCTCATCGTCGTGTTCCTGGCGGCCTTCCTGTTCTTCCATTCCATGATCTTCCTGCAAAGGGTCCCCTGGTTCTCCGACATCAGGACCTACTACCTTCCTAATTGGACCTACCTCTCGCATGCCCTGCGCGCGGGCGACCTTTCCTTCTGGTGCCCGCATATCTACTGCGGCTTCCCCCTCTTCGCCGACAGCGAGATGGGGCTCTTCTATCCGCTGTCGCCGCTTTTCCTTCTCCTCCCTCCGCTCTCCGGGTTCACCGGTTACCTGGTGCTCCACTACCTGCTCGGCGGCTGCTTCCTTTACCTCTACTGCCGCCGCATCGGCCTCAGCCGCCCCGCCTCCCTCTTCTCCGCCCTCCCCTTCATGCTGGGAGGGTTCTTCCTGGCACACCTGGTCCATCCCAACGCGGTGGCCACCGCCGCCTGGATGCCCCTTTTCCTCTACCTCCTGGAAAGGGCGCTCGGCGAGGAAAGGTTCTCGTTTTACGTGCTCGCCGGGGGGGTCCTGGGGTTGCAGTTCCTGAGCGGTTTCCTCATGGTCCCGCTCATGGAAGGCGTCCTGTCGCTCTTTTACGTGATCTTCCATCCCCGCGTACGCACCGAACGCAAGGCCGGCCTCGCCAGGAACCTGGGAGGGCTGGCGACTGCCTTCGCCCTGGGGGTGGGCCTGGGCATGGTGCAGAACCTTCCCAGCTATTCTCTGGTGCGGAACTCGTACCGCGCGGGCGGCCTCTCCGGCTCCCTCGCGAACACGGGCAACCTCCCTCCCCTGCAACTCCTCGGCCTGGTCTTCCCGCGCTCATTCGGGCGGGGCATCGCGCAGGGAGGGTATCTAGGGGCATGGACCTTCGAGGAAACCTACGGGTACGTGGGGATACTCCCCCTGCTCTTCGTCCCGGCCGCCCTGAAAAGGAAGCGCGTCTGGCCGGCGGCCTTCTTCTTCTGGGTCGGGCTGGTTTCCCTGCTGCTGACCCTGGGAAACCAGGGGCTCCTCTGGCCGCTCTTGCGCCACCTGCCGGGGTTTCACGTGCTCAAGGGGCCCAGCCGCTTCCTGCTCACCTGCAACCTCGCCGTCCTCGTGCTGGGGGGTATGGGGTTCGAGCGCTGGCGCCAGGGAAGCCTGGAGAAGGAGGCGCGGTCGCGCCTTATGCGCTCCTGGGGCCTGGCGGGCGGCATCGCGGCGGCATGCCTGGGGCTGGTGCTGTTGCTTTACCGCTTCAACCCGCTGGGCTTCCGGGATTTCGCGGCGCTGGTGGCCGAGCCTCTCCTGGCCGGCGTGAAGGCCTCCTCGCAGCGCGTGCTCTCCTCCCTCTACGGCTACTTCTCGTCGTGGAGAACGGAATTCCTGGTCCCCCTGGTCATGCTGGCCATCTTCCTCCTCCTCCTCGCGGACTCGCGCAGAAAGGGGAAGCCCAGCCGCATCGCCGTCTCCCTCGCCGTCCTCATCGCCTTTCTCGACGTCTTCGTCTTCGCCTCCCTGGTACTGCAACCCGTTCCCAGGAGCAGGGCCGACTACCGGCCAGCGGTGATAGACATCCTCGACGACGTGGACGAGGGACGGGCGGCGATGTTAAAGGAGCCCGGCGTCGACAGGGGGGAGTTTTCCCTCACCTCCAACCAGCTCCTTCCCTACTCCATCCCCGACGCCTTCGGTTTTTCCACCATACCGCCGGCCCGCCTGGACCGCTTCCTGAGCCACCTGAACCAGCAACCGGACCGACGTGCCTTCGGACTGCTGGGGGTGGCAGCGCTCTATTCCAACCTGGTTCAGGTCGAGGGCGTGCCCTACGACTTCGGCTTCCCGTATTACATCGCGGGCGGCCTGGGTGCCTCCACCTACGCCTGCGAATCCTCCGTCACGGCCAAGGAGCTGCGCCTCCTCTTCGACGGCCGTATCCTGGAGCGCGATGTGCATGGAAAGCTCTTCCTCAAGCTCGATTACCTGAGCGCCGGCCGCATCGTACGCCTTCCCGTGCTGCTCCTGGAAAAGGAGGCGGGCGAGGAGGAGTGCATGTTGACCGTGATGTTCAACGAGCGCCCGGTATCGCTCAACCGCATCCGCTTCCGCTCGCCGGGCTATGGCGGGGGACGCGATGCCCTGGAGATCAGGGTCCCCTGCAGGATGAGAAGGAGCGACCAGCTGGTGGTCGCAACCGTCTGCCAGGAAAGCCTGGAGGGAACCCGCCTGCTCGGCGTGAGCATGTTGGATGAGGACGGCAGGGGGATGCCGCTCACGCCGTGGCCGACGAGCTACAGCGACGGCAGGTACGCCGTATATCGATTGGAGGAGACCCTCTTCCCCGCCTTCGCCGCCTGGGAGGTGACGTGGGCGGCCGACTGGAGAGAGGCGGTGGACATCGCCTGGGACGAGGGCTTCCAGGAAGGCCGCGCCGTGCTGCTCTCGCAGGAGATCGAACCCGCTCTGCGGGAGCGCATCTCTCACCTCAAGGAACCCGGGAGGGAGGTGCGGGTGGAGCGCGAGGAGGAAGGAGGCGATTATATATCCTTCCGCACCGCGAGCGCCGATGCCTGCATCCTCATCCTTTCCCTGGATTACCTCCCAGGGTGGGAGGCCGCCATAGACGGCCGTGACTGCGCGCTCTTCTCCGCCTACGGCTTTCTGACCGCCCTCTACCTGCCGCCGGGCGAGCATCTCCTCGCCCTGCGTTACCGGCCGCCGGGCCTGGCAGTGGGAGGGACGCTCTCCGCCTTGAGTCTCCTCGCCTTCTTCCTCCTCCTCATCCTCGCGAGAAAACGGGAGTCGGAGCGGGTGCGAGAGGCTTCCCCCCTTCCCCCTCCTGACGGGGGCGGCATCAGCGCCTTCTTTCCCTGCTACAACGATTCAGCCACCATCGGTGAGGTGGTGGCCAAGGCCCTGAAGGTGCTGCGCGAGCTGACGGACGATTACGAGGTGATCATCGTCGACGATGGCAGCTCCGACGCTTCCGGGGCGGTGATCGACGCCCTGGCGGCCGCCCATCGCGAAGTGAGGGTGGTGCGCCACGACCGCAATCGCGGCTACGGGGCCGCCCTGCGCAGCGGCATCAAGACATCCACCAAGAAATGGGTGTTCTACACCGACAGCGACGGCCAGTACGACGTCGAGGACCTGCACCGGTTGCATGCCCTGAGCGGCACGGCCGACGTGATCAACGGCTACAAGGAGAGGCGCAGTGACCCCTGGTACCGGGTGCTCCTCGGAAAGGTGTACAATTTCTGCGTGCGACGCCTCTTCATGGTGCCCATCCGGGACGTTGACTGCGATTTCCGGCTCATGAAGGGGGAGCTGGCCAGGAGCCTCGACCTCCGTTCCGTAGGGGGATCCATATGCGTGGAGCTGGTCAAGGGCTTGCAGGCGTGCGGCGCCAGTTTCGCTGAGACGCCCGTGCGACACATGCCGCGCCGCGAGGGCAGGAGCCAGTTCTTCCGCCTTAAAAACCTGCTTGCCATGATGGCCGGTTTGGCGTCATTATGGTGGAGGTTGGCAAGGAAAGGGGCACTCTGAGATGGTAGAGCAACTTGAAACCTTCTACCGCGGCCGCAGAGCGCTGGTGACAGGAGGCTTGGGCTTCGTGGGCAGCAGCCTGGTGCACGAGCTGGTGCGCCTGGGCGCTGCGGTAACCGTCATCGATGCCTGCTTCCCCGACCAGGGGGCGAACCTCCTCAACCTGAAGGGCGTGCTCGAGGAGGTCAACCTGGTGGTGGCGGATATCGGGGCAGTGGACGAAATATCCAACTTCCTCGTAGACCACGAGTTGGTCTTCAACCTCGCCGCCTGCATAAGCCACGTGGCCAGCGTGCACAATCCCCTGCAGGACCTGGAGAGGAACTGCGCGAGCCAGCTCCGTTTCCTCTGCGCCCTGGGGGAGCTCAGCCCCCGGGCGCGCGTCATCTACACCGGCTCCCGCAGCCAGTACGGGAGCCCCCTGTACCTGCCCGTGGACGAGGAGCATCCCCTCAAGCCCGTGGACATCAACGGCGTGCACAAGACAGCGGTGGAGGAGTACCACCGCGTATTTCACGAGCAGGGGCGCTTCCGCTACACCTCCCTGCGGCTGAGCAATCTCTTCGGCCCCCGCCACCAGATGCTCCATGACGGCCAGGGCTTTCTCAACTGGTTCATCCGGCAGGGACTCTGCGGGGAGGAGATACGCGTCTTCGGAGACGGCGACCAGCAAAGGGACTTCCTCTACGTGGACGACGCCGTGCAGGCAATCCTGCTGGCCGCGGCATGTCCCGACTGCGAAGGAAAGACTTTCAACCTGGCCTCGGGAACGAGCCTTTCCGTAGCCGAGGCAGCCGCCGCGGTCTGCGAGCTCACCGGCGCCTCCTGGCGATGCATGCCCTTCCCCCTCGAGCGCCTCTCCGTGGAGCCGGGCAACATCATCATGGACGCATCCCGCCTGCAGGAAACCCTGCGCTGGAAGCCGCAATGGGACTTCCATGCCGCCCTGGAGGAGACGGTCTCCTTCTACCGGCAGCATGGCCACCACTATTTCCGCCCGCCGCGCGGGAAGGTGGTGCTGGACCGTAAGGGGTTCGCGCTGTCGTGAAGCGCGTACCCTTCCTCGACCTCACCCGCCAAGACCGGGAACTGGAGGAGGAGCTCCACCGGGACCTGGAGGATTTTCTACGGCGCGGACGCCACATCCTGGACGGGGAAGTCCGGGCATTCGAGGAAGAATTTGCCGGGTATTGCGGAAGTGCGCACGGCGTGGGCGTGGCCTCGGGCACGGACGCCCTGCTCCTCTCCCTGAGGGCGCTGGGGGCATGCGAAGGAGACGAGGTCATCACCGCCGCCCTCTCCGCGCCGCCCACCGCGGTGGCCATATCCCTGGCCGGCGCGCGGCCCGTCTTCGCGGACATCGACCCCCAGACGCTCACCATCGACCCCGCGAGCGTGGAGGAACGCGTTTCCCCCCGTACGCGCTTCCTCGTCCCCGTGCACCTCTTCGGGAACATGGCGGACATGCCCCGCCTGGAGAAGGTCGCCACCCGCCACGGCCTCATCATGGTGGAGGACTGCGCTCAAGCCCATGGAGCCGGCGCAGGGGGAAAAAGGGCTGGTTCCTGGGGAACGGCGGGCTGCTTCAGCTTCTACCCCACCAAGAACCTGGGCGCTTACGGTGACGGGGGCATGGTGGTGACCGACGACCCTTCCCTCGCGCAGCGCCTGCGCATGTTGCGGGACTACGGGAGGGAGGACCGCGACACCCTGCATGAGGTGGGCCTCAACAGCCGCCTGGATGAGCTGCAGGCCTCCTTCCTGCGCACCAAGCTGGGCCACCTCGAGGCGTGGAACCGCCGCCGCAGGGAGCTTGCCCGGCGCTACCTGGACGGCCTGCGCGATCTCCCCCTCGGCCTACCCCCTCTGCCGGGCGGCGAGGAGCACTGCTTCCACCTCTTCGTGGTCACCTGCCGGGAGAGAGACGCCCTGCGCGCGCACCTCGCCTCCAGGGGTATCGAGACCGCCGTGCACTACCCTCTCCCCCTCCACCTGCAGCCGCCCTTCCGGGAAAACGCCGCGCACCCCTGCCCGGTGGCGGAGAGAGCGGCCCGCGAGGTGCTCTCCTTACCCCTCTACCCCTTCCTCAGCGAGGAGGAGCAGGACACGGTTGTCGCCGCGGTGCGCTCCTTTTTCCGCTCCGCCTGAAAGCATGCGCCAAGGAATTCTTTTTTTTCGTATTATGGTATGTCACGGTTTCCCAGCAATCCTGTCACGGCTACCGGTAGGTGGTGAGGCGCGCGTGCGGGATCTTGCGCGGCTGGGAACCGGCGCGCACCGCGTAGCCCACGGGGACGAGGGCCAGGGGCCGCAGGTGCCCGGGAAGCCCCAGGACTCGCGCCGCCTCGTCCTCGCGGAAGGCCCCTACCCAGCAGGTCCCCAAGCCCAGGGCGGTGGCCGCCAGGAGCATGTTCTGCACCGCGGCTGCCGTGTCCTGGATGGAATAGAGCTCCACCCCTCTCTTCCCGTAGCTCCCGGCGTGGGCCTCCAGGTCGGCGCAGACCACGACGACCACCGGGGCCTGGGCCACGAAACGCTGTCCCAGGGCCGCCGAGGCCAGCGCCTCCTTTGCCCTCCCGTCGCGCACCACCACGAAACGCCAGGGCTGCACGTTGCCGGCGGAGGGAGCCAGGCAGGCGCAGCGCAGCACCTCCTCCACCAGGTCTTCCGGCACCCCACGCGAGGGATCGAAGGAACGCACGCTATGCCTTTTCTCCATGGCCTCGAAGACATCCATGCCGCCGCTACCCCCTTATGCCAAATCGCGGTAAGCGGGGATTCCCGCCACCCCTTCCGCATGCCGCACGGCGTTGCGCACCGCCTCCGCCAGGAGCATCGCCCCCAACGCCCCCACCAGGTCGGGGGACGCCGCCACCTCCCCGGTCGCAGCGGCGAAGACCAGGTCGCCGTCGAGCTTTGTGTGGCTGGGGCGGATGGCGCGGGCCAGCCCGTGATGGCCCCTCTGCGCAACCCAGTTGACGTCCGTCTTGGAGAGCATTGCATTGCTCACGATGACCCCCAGGGTGGTGTTGGTGAGGGGCTGAGGCCCGCCGCCCTCCCCCCCGCCTGCCAGGGCGGAACGCAGGAGGTCCTCGCTGGAGGCGAAACCGCCCTCCGGCTGGCGCACGCCGGCCATCACCTCCCCCTTCTCGTCCACCACCTCCCCGAGGGCGTTTACCACGGCCAACGCCAGCACCTTCACCCCGCCTCCCTGGAAAAAGGCGGTGCCTAGGCCCCCTTTGGTGCAGTACGCGTATCCCAGCATCTTCCCCACCGTTGCACCCATGCCCGCACCCACGTTTCCCTGCCGCCCGTAATCCTGCGAGGCTTCCAGGCATGCCCGGTAGCCCATTTCCTCGTCCGGCCGCGCTCCCGCGTCACCAACCCCCAGGTCGAAGAGGACGCCGGCGGGCACGATGGGCACGCGGGCGACGCCGGCATCGAACCCTATGCCCCGCTCCTCGAGGAAACGCACCACTCCCAGGGAGGCCGCCAGCCCGAAGGCGCTCCCCCCGCTGAGCAGGAAGGCGTGCACTTCCTCGACCATGTTCACCGGGTCCAGGAGGTCGCATTCGCGCGTCCCCGGAGCGCCCCCCCTCACCTCCACTCCCCCCCTGCTGCCGGGGGGGAGCAGGACTACGGTGCAACCGGTCAAGCCCACCGTATCCTCGGCATGTCCCACCTTCACGCCCTCGATAACCACCGACATGGCCCTCACACCCCCTCGTCATCACCGCCGGGGCGCATCCTGGAGCCGCGCGCCGTCCCGCCTTCCCCCACGGAGCGTTCTCCCCCGGAAGCCTGGAGCTTCCTGGCCATCTCCATGGCCTCCTCCCGGCTCTTCACCGTGTCCTCCAACTGGGCCGCCCGCACTTTTCTCAGGATCTCCCCCACCATGGGCCCCTCGCTCATGCCCAGCTTCTCCAGCAGATCCTTTCCCCGCACCAGCAGGGGCAGTTCTTCCTCCCGCCGATATTCCTCCAGGAGCCTACGACATAGGCTCACGTAGCGGGCCAGGCTCTCCTCCGTGGTCAAGGGCCCCCGCGTGGCGAAACGGTCGGCCGTTGAAAGGAGGACGACGTCCGGGAGCTCTTCTCCCAGGCCAGCCACCATCCTGCGCAGGCGGCGTGCGGAGACCTCCTCCTTGAGGGAAAGGCCGATATCCATGTGCTTTCCCACCGTCGCCGCCAGGTATTCCCTTGCCCTGCGGGAGAGTTTCAGGCGGTCGGCCAGCCGCAACACGGCTTGCAGGCTCTTCTCCTGGTGGTCATAGAAGTGGATGCGTCCCGTCTCGTCCCGCGAGAAGGTGTCCGCCTTGCCCGCGTCGTGATAGAGAGCCGCCAGCCGCAGGAAGGCGGCACGCTGGTAAAGGTCCTGCAGGCGTTGCGCCATCCTTTCCGCGAGCATCGCCGCGTGGTCCGGAAAGGCCTTGGCGGGGTCGCGGAGAAGGGCGTCGAGCTCGTCCAGGGTGAGCAGGGTGTGCGACCAGACGTCGAGATGGTGGTAGGTGTTCTGCTCCAGGCCCACGGCCTTCACCATCTCCGGGAAGACGTGCTGCAGGAGTCCCGTGGAGGCGACGTCCGCGAACACCCGCGACGTCTCCTCGTGGCGCAGGGTCTCCAGGAGCTCCGTCGCCACGCGCTCCCCCGCCACCTTCCCGATGAGGAAAGCGTACTTCTTCAGGTGGTTGAGGGTGCGTTCCTCGAACTTCATGCCCAGGGCGTGGTGGAAGCGCAAGGCCCTCACCAGGCGCACGGGGTCCGCGAGGAAGGTTTCGTTGTGGCACTCGCGCAGGATCCCCAGCGAGAGATCGCGCCACCCGTAGTGCTTGTCGATGAGGTCGCGCGGCAGCAGGATGCTGCCCTCCGCCACCAGCCTACCTATGTCGACCGCCATGGCGTTGACCGTGAAGTCCCGCATGGACAGGTCCGTCTCCACGCCGAACCCGCGCAGGGGCGCAAGGTCCACCGTGCGCCTCCGTCCATCCTCGTCTATCACCACGCGGCAGGTAAGCTCGTCCCCGCGTAATCGGAAATATTTTCCATGAAATTCCTCGGCGACCCTCGCGGATACGGGCTCGGGATCGCCCTGCACGATGAAGTCGATATCGTCGGATACGGCCCCCAGGAAGTAATCGCGCAGGTACCCTCCCACCAGATATATTTCCGGGTGGAGGCGCGAAAGACAGGGCAGGAGTTTCTCCAGCAAGGGATCCTCGCGAGACAGCGCGCGGAGGGAAAGGGAACTGGGAAGCCTTCTTTCCCGCACGATTTCCTCCCGGCTACCCGCGTTACCGTCCATGCAAGCTCCAGATAATGGAAGATTAAGGAAAACGCCGATCGTAATGGCGCTCGCCGGGAACCGCGTGCCACCCGCCCATCCCACGAAGCCACTGACCCGCATCACCGCCACGGGTCGCTGCGCGTTTCCCTTGCCGCGGACGGGAGCGGCGATTCGCGCCGGCAAGGGCATTATACAAAACGATTATGACATCTTCTCAGGAAGCCACAATATATTGTCATACCCTCCCGCTACGGTATAAGCAG
>OGCI01001989.1_pt1 | contig 14971 bp, 10 predicted proteins | sample 1570021 | NCBI WGS metagenome assembly OGCI01 (sample SAMN06264664, study PRJEB24512) | hot springs metagenome | isolation source: Hot spring water | place: South Africa: Tshipise | collected 2015-06-21 | reverse complement strand
CAGCGAGACCGACCTCGAGGCCCTGCGCCACATCAAGCAGTGGATTGCTGAAGGCGTGGCCCCGGCCCAGGCCGTCAAGCGCTACCTCGAGGGCCTGATCCAGGAAGGCCCCCGTCCCCCCGAGGCCCTTTCCAGGGAGCTCGAGGAGGCCCTGCTACGGGCCGACACCGAATCCGCCGAGCGCGTCCTCTCGGAAGCCTACAAACTGCACCCGATAGAAAAGGTGGTGATGGAGGTAATCTCGCCCTGCCTGCGCCGCATTGGTGATGGCTGGCATATGGGCCGGGTTAGCACCGCACAGGAGCACTTTGCCAGCACCTACCTGCGGGGCTCGTTGCAGGGCCTGCTCAGCCTGATGGGGGGTTCGCTGGGGCCTACCCTGGTGGTCTCTACCCTGCCCGGTGAACAGCACGAGATCGGGAGCCTGATTACCGCCCTGTTCTTGCGCCGGGCGGGCTACACCGTGCACTACCTGGGGCCCAATACCCCCCTGGCCGACCTCAAGTTGTTTGCCGAGCGCACCGGGGCCAAAGCCGTGGTGCTTTCGGCGGCGCAGCCCATTTCGCTGGAGTCGCTACCCCAGGAGGCCCTGCGCGGCCTGGCGCCGGTGGTGGTGGTGGGTGGACGGGCCGCGGCCAGCGACCCCCGCCTGGTCGAGCGCCTGGGGGCGCGCTACATGGGCAACGACCCCCGAGTCCTGGCCGATGTGCTCTCGGCGACCCTAAAGGAGGCAGGCCTGTGGTAAGCAGAAAAAGCGCTGGTATCGCTCGAGGCTCAGGCTGGTTGCAGCGCAGGTTTGGCAGCAAGGAGACAGTATGAAAAAGGTACGCAGGAAAGAAGTGATTTACCGGGCAGGCGACCGCGCAGATGCGCTGTACCACCTCGAGCGCGGTCTGGTGCGCATCATCGAGATACTACCCGATGGCCGCCAGCTCACCCTGCGCCACGTGCTGCCGGGGGACTACTTTGGCGAGGAGGTGCTCTCGCAGCGGCAGTACAAGTACACCGCCGAAGCCCTCACCGAAGCAGCGGCTTTTGCGGTCGATCCCAAAACCCTCTCCAACGACGACCTGCGGGCCCTGGCGGCCAGCCTGGCCAACCAGATGGCACAGGTGCAGGCCTACGAAACCCACCTCCAATGGGGCGAGCTGCGCAGCCGCATCTGCCGTTACCTGCTCTATCTGGCCGACACCGCCGCCCAGGGGCGCGACGAGCGTGGGGTTTTTGTGACCGCCAGCCACGAAGAAATCGCCGATGCCACCGCTTCTACCCGCGAGTCGGTGAGCAAGCTGCTCTCCGACCTGCGCCACGAGGGTCTGCTGGACACTGGCTACCGCAAGATTTATCTGGTCGACCGCAAGTCCCTGGAACTCGAGGCCCAGAGCCGGATGCTGCAAGCAGTCTGAGGTGGGCATGAAGGTTCTCCTTGTTGGCGGCAGCGGCTATGTGGGCAGCCACCTGGCCCAGCACCTGCTGGCCCAGGGGCACCAGGTAACGGTGGCCTCGAGGCGCGGTGAGGGGCCCCTCGAGGGGGTGCGCTATGTGGTGGCCGATGCTGCCAAAAACGAGGGCCTGCTCGAGGCGGCCCAGGGCCAGGAAGCACTTATCTATCTGGTGGGCATCATCCGCGAGCGGGACGGCCAGACCTTCCGGCTGGCCCACGTGGAGGGGGTGCGCCACAGCCTCGCCGCCGCCAAAGCAGCCGGCATTCCCCGTTTCGTGCACATGTCTGCACTGGGCAGCGCCCGCGGCACCGGCAGCCGCTACTACGAGACCAAGGCCGAGGCCGAAGAGCTGGTGCAGACCTCCGGGCTGGACTGGACCATTCTGCGCCCAAGCCTGATTTTTGGCCGGGGCGATGAGTTTTTTGGCGGTGTGCTGAAGGGCCTGGTCAGCGCTCCTCTTCCCTTCATACCCCTGATTGGCGACGGCAGCTTTGTTTTCCGCCCCATCTGGGTAGGGGACGTGGCCATGGCCTTCGAACAAGCCCTAAAGCGCCCTGGCACCATTCACCGCAGCTACAACCTGGTTGGACCCAAAGAATACACCTTCCGCGAACTGCTGCTTTTGGTGCGCGATACCCTGGGCTCTCGCAAACCCCTGCTCCCAATTCCTCTGGCCCTGATGAACCTGGTGGTTCCCCTTATCTCTCCCCTGCCCTTTAGCCCCATCACCCTGGATCAGTACCTCCAGCTAAAAATGGGCAACACCGCCGACCCCGTTTACATGCGCAACGCCTTCAAGCTGGAAGAGCGTTTGTTGGAGACAGAGCTGCCCAAAATCCTTCTGGCTAAACGGTTGGTTGATGCTTAGTCTGGAATACTGTTGAAAAACACAGGCAGGTCTACCCTGAGGGCGTGACTGAGTCCGCTCGGCCTTACCTGTTGAAAATGCACGCCCCAACCAACCCCCTCAAGCGCTTCGAGGAAACCCTTCCGCACAACCGCGAAAGCCTGCTCAAACTGTGGGCCGCTCTGGCCCCTTGCGTTCGGGCCTCCGACCCAGCACGCTATTTTGCCGTGCAAGAAGCCCTCGAGCTCGACCTGCCCTTCACGGTACTGGCGCTGTACGTGTTCCGCGAGTGCCGCCGGGCGCTGGAAGACAACCCCGCCCAGGAGCGTGTCGCCGAATAGCTGCCATCTGCAAAACCAGGCCGGCAGCCCCTGCCCCACCGGGGCAAAGCCTGCTGGCTTTTGGCAGGCACAGCCCAGGCCGGGCCTTCCGGGTGGGCCGGGCCTGGTCTTTGTGAAAATCCCTCCGGCGTCGGCCAGGGCCTACAGCGAGCCCAGCCTGTACGCCCCCCAAAACAAAATGCCAGCCAGCAAAACGCTCAAAAGCAACCCTGTGCCGAGGCCCACCTGGCTTACCACAAGGCCCACCAGCACCAGAACCCCGCTCACCAGCCACACCACCGCCACAGTCTTGGCCGGGTTTTGCAGGTAAAGCTGGTCGAGTCGGTCGTAGGTGTGGTCACGATCTCCGTCAAAAATGGGCTTGCCCCGGCGCCAGCGCCGGATAATGCCCGAGGCCGTGTCGTAAAGGGGAAAACCCACCATAACCAGCGCTGCCAAAAACGTAGCCCAGCCCTCACTCGCAGCCACCAGCAGCAACATGGCCAGCAGATAGCCAATGCTCAAGCTGCCGCAGTCGCCCATGAAGGTTTTGGCCCGGGGGTAGTTCCACAGCAAGAAGCCCAGCAGGCTTCCGGCCAGCACCACCGTCAGACTGGCCTCGGTTGAGCTTTGCCACAGCAAAACGGCCATCCCTGCCACCGAAATAAGGGCATTGCCGGCAGCCAGGCCATTCATGCCGTCAATCAGGTTGACCGCGTTGGACATCAGCGGCACCAGCACCACGCCCAGCACCACGCCCAGCCCACCCAAAGGCTCCCAGAAGTGCAGGCCCAGCCCAAGCCCTGCCACCAGCTCGGCCAGCAAGCGCAGCCTGGGCGAAAGGCCGAAACGGTCGTCCAGGGCACCCGTAAGGGCAATGACCAGCAGTCCCAGCAAGGCCCAGCCAGAGACCGCCTGGGTGTAATAACCCCAGACCAGCACGCTGGCCACAATCCCCACACCGCCAAAGCGCGGGGTGGGCAAGGCATGAATCTTGATTGCCCCTGGCCGGTCAACAATACCCAGGCGACGCGCAATCGGAATGCTTAACCCCACAAAAACAATAGCTGTTAGTGTCGCCAACAAAGCCAGCAGCAGTTCATTAAACATACACGTCCTTCCGTTTTCTGCGGGTTGGGGCCCCACAAGCCCCCTGCCTTCTAAAGAATAAGGGCTTTGTGAGAGGAGGCATGTTTGTTTGCCACTTGCCGATAAGCCTCCACAGCACAAAGGTGTAACCTGCTGCGTTACACACCCCTGTTTTCCTAAAGACGCACTTAACGTTACTCTGAAAAAACTCTTTGCTTGCTCCTATATGGTCTGTAACGGCTGAGGTCGGGACGCTTTTTCTTCCCGTCCCAGCCAGGGTAAACCAAACGCCTTTACCCAAGGAGCTATGCCTAATGAAACAATGGTTCTTCCTTCTGCTGGTTGGGTTGTTGGCGGCCTGCGCCACCGACGGTCAGGTATCACCCCCCTCCTCTTCTTCCAACCAGAGGCCCAGCCTACGCATCCTTAGCCCATCCAACGGGGCCACCATCAGCGGCACCGGCACCAGGGCCGAGGTAAGCATAAGCGACGACAAGGCCGTCACCCGCCTGACCCGCCAGGTGAATGGTGGTTCCGAACAGGACATCTCAATTCAACCTACCCAGAGCGGCAACATTATTTTCTGGATTCCGCTGGTGAGCGGCAGCAACACCGCGGTGATCAGGGCCTACGATGCAGAAGGTCTGAGTGCCAGCGCCACCCTGAACCTACAGGTTGGAAGTTCGGGCAGCGGCGGTTCGGGCGGTGCTGGCTATGGCAGCTACACCCTGCCCAGCGGTCCCACCTACTACGTGGGCCCTGGCGGCAGCGACGCCAACGATGGCTCACGCGAGCGCCCCTGGGCCAGCCTGGCCTATGCTGTTCAGCGGCTCAAGCCCGGCGACGTCCTGCGGGTGCTCCCGGGCAACTACAGCGAGTCCGTGCAGGTTACTGTCTCCGGCACCGCCTCCCAGCGCATCACCATTGCCTCCGAGACCCGCTGGGGCGCCAAGCTCAACGCCCAGGGTGCCCTCTTTGGTATTGACGTGCGCGGCAGCTACGTAGACATCGTCGGCTTCGAGGTAACCGGGGCCAGCAACACCGGCATCATCAGCTGGAGACCCAACAACAGCATCATCTACAACTATGTCCACCATATCCGTGCCCAGTGTGACACCAACGGGGGCTCTGGTGTTAACATGACCCCCTATGGCGATGATGGTGTCATAATGGGCAATCTTGTCCATGACATTGGGGATCTCTCGGCGGGTCACTGTACCCGCATTCATGGTGTCTATGCCGCCGCACCCAGGGTGGTGGTGCAGAACAACATCGCCTTCCGCGCCAGGGGTTTTGGTATCGACACCTGGCATGCCGTTACGGCGGCCACCATCACCCACAACCTCTCCTTTGCCAACCTTTATGGGGGGCTCAAGGTCGGTTCCGGCGACAACACCCGCGGCAACAGGGCCGAGAACTTTCTGGTGGCCAACAACATCGTGATAGACAACCCCCGCGGCATCGTTGAGGAATTCAACACCGGGCTGAACCGCTTTATCAACAACCTCTCCTGGAACAACGGCGTGAACTGGGTATTTAGCACCAGCTCGCAACAAGGGGGCCTATCCACCGACCCCCTCCTGCTCAACTACCAACGCACGGGGGGCGGCGACTACCGTCTGGCTCAGAATAGCCCTGCCATTGACAGGGGCTCGAGAGAAGGCCTGCCCACATTCGACTTCCTCGGCAACCCCAGGGTTGCAAGCGCTGGGCCAGACCTGGGTCCGTTTGAAGTGCGCTAAGGGAGACCCGCAGCCCTTAATCGCAACACTTTAGCTTCCGAAGGCACCCCCCGGCCATCCAGCACATAGAGCTGGTAGAAGCCGGGGGTTGCCAGGTTGGCACTGGCCGGGGCGGTTACCTCAAGGCTGTTGGGGCCGGTACGGGTAAAGCTCAGCTCGAGGAAACGCTGGCCCATGTTGAAGGCGTGGGTTACCGCGCCAAAGGCCACTATGGTTACCCGATCCACCACCGAGGCGGGCACGTCGGTGGTCAGGCTAAATCTCTGGCCGTAGCTCACCCGCTCCGGCCCGCTCAGGATGCGCGGGCGGGCAGCCGGGCTGCCGTCGGCGTTGTGCAGGTAGGGCGGGTAGTAGATCTCGGCGTTGAGCTGGTTGACCTTCTGCGCGTTACCTTTGGTTTTATCGCACTCGGGCGCGCTAGGCGGGTCGTCACCCCCAGTCGCCCCACCGCCCATGGTAATGATGGTGCCGTCGAGCAGCAGCAGGGCGGTGGAGTGGTAGGTGCGGGGGCATTGGGCCTCGGCGGCCCGCTTGAAGGTCTCGGTTCTGGGCGACCAGATTTCGCTTTGGTAGACCGCCGTTTGGTTGTCGAAGTTCTTCCCATCCTCGTTGCCGCCGTTCACAAAGATGCGCCCATCGGGCATCAGGGTGGCGTTCAGGTGGGTGCGCTTGTGGGCCATAGGGGCCACATTCCGCACGCTAGCGTTCTGGTTGCTGGCGTTCAGCTCGATGACCTGAGCCGTTTCGCCCCCTTGTGAGTCAGAGAACCCTACCCAGCCACCGCCCAGCACCAGAATCTTGCCCGGCTGGTACATCACCGAGGAGCCGTAATAGCGGTTGTAGGTTTGCGGCAGATTCAATCCGGGGGGGTTGTGCCAGCTACCCGTGCCGCTGGTATCGAGGTAATACCAGTATTTGTAACTTCCGGAGAGGAAGACCTGGCCGTTGGGGGCCACATGCACCCAGGGATAAAAGTGCTCAATGGCCTTCCCAAATGAGCTGGCCGTGGTCAGGCGGTCCAATTCATTAGTTAAAGGGTTCCAGACATCGGCAATGTAGTTTTTGTCGTTGTTGATGCCGTCGCCGTTGTGCTGGTCGGCGTTGCCCCCGATGATTAGCATCTCCTCGTTGGGCAGGGTAATCACGCTGGGGTACCAGCGGCCCTGGTGCATGTCGGGGCCTTCGCTCCAGGTGTTGGTAGCGGGGTCGAAGATGTTGGTGTGGGTGTGGCCTGCTTCAAAACCGCGTTCATCTCCGCTGGCGCTGTAGTCGTAGCCCAGGTTGCCCCCGGCCAGGTAGAGCTTGCCGTTGGCCGCCAGCACATAGCCCGCACAGAAGAGGTCGGTACGGCGGTTGTCGTAGCGGGCCTGGCTCTGGGCGTCGGTGGGGGTGCCGGGGGTCCAGACGAAGACCTGGGTCGAGTTGTGCTTATCGTAGTCGCGGTAGTTGTCGCTCTGGCCCTTGCCTACGGGGTCGAGGCCGTGGAAGGTCATCACCCGGCCATCGGGCAGCAGGGCGGCGTGGGTGGCCACGGTGGGCCAGGGCAGCTTGGGGCCAAAGTAGCCGATGCGGGCCTTTTCGTGGCGCTTGAAGGCGCTGGGGGGTACCAGGGTTGCCGACTGACCGGGGCGCGACCAGCGCAGCTTAACGGCCCCGCGGGGGTCGCGGTTGTAGTACTCCAGCCTGATGGGGTAGGCCTGCCCCCCGGTCAGGGTTACCTGGGCGGTGCGGCGGGTGAGGCCCTGGTCGGCCCAGCGGTCTATAAGTAGCTGGTTGTTGATCCATAGCCGCACCCCGTCGTCGGCCAGCACCACAAAGGTGTAGGTGGCGCTTGCCGGTGGGGTGATCAGGCCGCTCCAGCGGATGCTGAAGGTATCGGCCCCCATGCCGGGCAGGGGAGGCTGGCCGGAAAAGGTGCGGTTGACGCCGGACTCGATGCGGCGGAAGTACAGGCCGGTCAGGTCGGGGTTGTCGAAGTACTCAACGTCCAGGCCTTCGTCTTCGCTGCCCAGCAGGCTCTGGCTGGAGGCGGCGTCGTCGGAAAAGCTGTAGCTGGTGGGGGTAGCGACAAACCCCGGCTCGCTGTAGTCGGGGGTTTGGGTCTGCAGGGTGACGGGTGCGCTTTCGCCAGCGGCGTTGCGGGCGGTGAGTCGGTAGGTGTAGGGGGTTCCACTGCCCACGTCGATGTCCAGGTACTCGGTGGCGCTGGCGGGCAGGTTGTCGGCGAGGGTGGTGTAGCTACCATCGCGCGTGCGGCGCTCGAGCCTGTAGCGCGAGACCCGCTCCGGGGCCGTCCAGGCGAGCCGCACCTGGGGGGTGTCGTTGGGGCTGGCCTGGAAGTTGGTGGGGGTGCTGGGGGGCCCGAGGGGGCGCGGCGGGGTGGTTACTTCAAGGTCAACCGGCGGGCTGCTGCCACCGTTGTTGCGGGCAGTCAGGCGGTAGGTGTAGCGGGTGCTGTATTCGACGCTGCTATCGGTGTACTGGGGGGTTGTTACGCCAGGCAGCGGAACAAACTCGGCGCTGCCCACCTTGCGCTCGAGCACATACACCGAAGCCCCCGGTACCGCATCCCAGCTAAGCACCACCTCGGGCGTGTCGTCGGGGCTGGCCCGGAAGTTGGTGGGGGCGGCGGGGGGTTTGGGGGTGCAAGCCACCAGCAGTCCTATGGTCAAAAACACGCCAGCGCGTTGCATCCAGGGTCTAACACTCACTACACTACCTCCAAACTCCTCCCTAAATAGATGGCTTCAGGCCTGTGGAATAGCCGGTGGGGTCTCCTCGCTGGTGTTTTGCGGGTGGGTTTGTTCGATCAGGCTTTTCTCCCAGCCCAGGTAGTACTGTTTCACGGCGTCCGAGGCAGCCCCCTCGGTGAGGTACTTGACGTTGGAGTACATGGCCGCTTTATAGTCGCGCACCTTGCCGCTGTGCAGCGCCTCTATAACTTGCTGGATGCCCTGTTCCACCGTCCATTGTGGCTCAAAACCCAAGATATTGCGAATTTTGGAGAAGTCCACGCGGTAGTTGCGCCGGTCGCCGTCGCGCCCCGAGTCGATCAGTTCGGCATCGGGAACCAGTTTCTTAACCAGCTCACCCACCATGCCTAAGGTCATGTTGCCCTCGTTGCTGCCCACATTAAAGGTCTGGTTATGCACGTGCTCCTTGGGGGCCTCCACTGCCAGCATAACCGCGCGCGCCGCGTCATCCACGTGCACGAAAGGCCGCCACTGATCGCCCCCAAAAACGGTGATTTTCTTCTCCACCACGGCTTTGGCCGTAAGCAGGTTGACCACCAGGTCGAATCTTGTGCGCCCCGAGAGGCCGTAGATGGTGCCAAAGCGCAGGATGACCACCGAAAAATCGTCGCTTTGCAGCTGGTGAAGCACCTGTTCGGAAGCAATTTTGCTGCGCGCATAGAGCGAGACCGGGTTGAGGTTGCTGCGCTCGCTGAGAGTCTGGTCGCTGGCCCCGTATACCGAGCAGGTGCTGGCGAAGATAAACCGGCGGACGCGCATCCCTTTGGCAATCTCGGCAATGGTGCGGGTGGCCACCAGGTTGATCTCGATGGTGAGGTTTTCGTCGAGGGCACAGGCCGGGTCGCCCACCAGCCCCCCCAGGTGCACCACCGTATCCACCCCCCGCATGGCCTCCACCACCTTGTCCACCTGGCGGAAGTCGGCCTGAATGATCTCGAGGTTGGGGTGGTGCAACACGTGGGCGATGGGCTCCTTGCCAAACATCAGTAGGTCCAGCAGGCGCACCCGGTAGCCCCGCTCGAGCAGCCTGGGCAGCAGCCCGGAGCCAATATAGCCCGCCCCACCAATCACCAAAATGGTGCGGTCGTCGGCGGTTAGAGGGGGAATGGGGTTGGCCTTGGCCTTGCGCCGGGCCTCGACGCTATCCCAGTAGTGTACCCAGGCCCTCGAGGCCAGGGTAAGAACCAGGGTGAAGAAGCCGCTGGCGAACAGCACCGAGCGCGGGGGGTCTACCAGCGGTAGCATGAATACAGCAAAACCAAAAATGAGGTAGGCCAGCATAACCGCCTGGGCCACCACCAGCATCTTGTAGCGGCTCTGGTAGGCACGGCCCCTGGTGTAAAACCCACTGGCCGCGAAGACCAAAAACGTAATAGCCAGCAGAATGCCCACGTTTTTCCCGTAAATACTGGCATATGCCCCCAGCAGCACAGCATCGGCTGCGCCGCGGTAGGCCCACAGCAGATGAATCACCATGGCCACAGCAAAACTAGCAGCCACCATGAGCTGGTCTGCCAAAATTCGCAAGACCACATCGGCGGTCAAACGCAACTCCTTCAAATAAACCATGCCCTGCTTCCTCCCTTAGATTGAAGCTTGTTCCATCACCCGTTCGACCGCGTCGGCGGCGGCCTGCATATGGGCAGGGCCAAGGGTGGGGTGCACCAGGAACATCAGCGAGGTTTCGCCCAGTTCCCGGGCTACCGGCAGCCGTTCAGCCGGTTGCCAGCCCCGCCGGGTAAAGGCTTTCTCGAGGTAAATCTCGCTGCAACTACCGCTCATGCAGGGGATGCCCATCTCGCTCACGGCCTGCATGATGCGGTCGCGGTTCCAGCCGGGCTTGAGCATCTCGGGGCGCACGTACACGTAGTACTTGTAGTAGGCGTGGTACAGGTGGGCGGGCACCTCGGGCACCCGCAGGGCCGGAATCTGGCGGAAACGCTCGCTCAGGTAGTGGGCGTTTGCCCGGCGCTTTTCCACCCAGCCGTCCAGCTTGCGCAGGATCACCCGGCCAATGGCCGACTGCACCTCGAGCATCCGCCAGTTGGTACCAAAGTCCTCGTGCAGCCAGCGGAACCCCGGCGGGTGCTGGCGGTTATAAACCGCGTCGTAGCTTTTGCCGTGGTCTTTGAAGCTCCAGGCTTTGTGCCACAGCTCGTCGTGGTTAAGGGTAAGCATACCACCCTCACCGCCGGTGGTCAGGATTTTGTCCTGACAAAAAGACCAGGCCCCGGCATGGCCAATAGAACCCACGCTGCGGCCTTTGTACCTGGCCCCGTGGGCCTGGGCACAGTCTTCGATAACCCACAGGTTGTGCTTGCGGGCCAGTTCCATAATGGCGTCCATATCCGCCGGCCAGCCGGCCAGGTGTACCACAATGATGGCCTTGGTTCGAGGGGTGATGACCCGCTCGATGCTCTCAGCGGTAATCAGGCCGCTGTCGCGGTCAATATCGGCCATGATGGGCCGGGCCCCCCGCATCACCGCTGCACTAGCCGAGGCAATAAAGGTGCGCGGGGTGGTAACAACCTCGTCGCCCTCCCCTACCCCCATGGCGTACAGGGCCAGCTCGAGCGCCACCGTGCCGTTGTGCAGAGCAATAGCGTACTTGGTTCCCACATAATCGGCAAACTCACGCTCGAAGAGGCGGCCCTCCTGGCCTGTCCAGTAGTTCACCTTGCCGGACTGAAGCACCTTTACAGCAGCCTCAATCTCGTCGGGTTCAAAGTATGGCCATGGAGCAAAAGGCATGGTGCTGAACGGTTCTTTTAGCATCTATGTGCTCCTTTAGGGGCGTTGCCTCCGAAAATATGCCACAAAGTTTAGTCCAAGCATCGTTATGGTGGCGTTATTCGGCAAAATTCCCCCCTGCTAAGGTCAGCATATGCGGCGTTACGCTGGGTGTTGGTTCATTAATCGCACGCAACTCCCGCGTAACGAAACCTATAACGCCCCCTCAAAAAGGAAAGGGGGCTCGAGGGAACTCCCCCAAGCCCCCGCATGGGCCCTGCGCTACTTCTTGTTGCCGGAGGTATCGTACTTCAGCACGAAGATATCCTCCTGGCCAAGGTTGGTGTAGCCATCCAGGGCGCCCCTGCTCCAGCCGGTCAGGTAAAGGTCGCCGCCGTGCAGGGTAACGGCCAGGGCAATCTCGTTCCCGGCACTACCCTGCTGGCGGGCCCAGCCCACGGTGCCGTCGGCCAGGTACTGCAGGATGAAGATGTCTTGGCCCCCATTGTGGGTCTGGATGCCGTCCACCGAGGCGTTGACTTCCCCCACGATGTACACGTTGCCCAAAGCATCGGCTGCGATGCCGTAGGGGTCGATCTTGGCCGGATCGGTGGGGCTGTACTGGCGGCGCCAGGTTTCGTTGCCAGTGCTGGCAGCAAACTTGGTCACGAACAGGTCGGTGCCGCCGTTGTAGTTGAAGCTTGGCTCGTATGGCCCAGCCACGTAGCCCGCAACGTACACGTCCGAGCCCACCACTGCCAGGGCGTTGGCGGAATCGCCACCCACGATGGTACCGAATTGGCGCACCCACTGCTGCGTTCCGCTGCTGTTGTACTTGACCACAAAGGCGTCGGTATCGCCCAGGAGCGTCTGGCCCGGCAGTGCTCCAGTGGCAAAGCCAGCGGCATAGACATCTCCCGCCGAATCCACACCGATGGCTGTAATGTGGTCCTTGCCGGGGGAGCCGAACTGCCGCGCCCATTGCAAGCTCAGGCTGGTGCTGTACTTGTACAGTGCGGCGTCTTCCCCGCCTGCGTTGGTACCACCTGGAACCGTACCAGCGGTATAGCCGCCCACATACACGTCGCTACCCACCACCACCACCGCATTCAGGCCGTTTTCAGCAGGGCTGGTCTCATCGAGCTTGATGGAGGCAATTTTGTTACCACCCGGCCCCAGCTTAAGCACAAAGCCCTTGAAGGCCCCACTGGCCGAAACATACGCATTGCCCACCACGTAGATGTTGCCGTCCGCATCGGTGGCCACCCCTTTGGCCTGCGACTCCACGTTGGGCGAGGTGTCGGGGTCGCCCACGGTGAACTGCCTGACCCACAGCCGGGTGCCGTTGGGGGCATACTTGGCCACCACCACGTCCGGGAAGGCCAGGGCCAGCGGACCAACCCTATCGCCCAGCACTTCTTTAGACAGGCCTGCCACAATCACGTTGCCGCTGGCGTCGGTGGTGATGGCGTTGCCCATGTCCGTCTCGGCAGAGGCCAGCCACTTGGTGTAGGGGCTGCACTCCACCACCAGGTTGGTCACGTTGGCCCCGCTCACGGTTACGCTGTTGGGGGAGACGGTGCAGGTCTGGGCCGGGCCAGTGGGCTGGGTCTGCACGCTAACGGTGTAGGTGCCATCGGGCACGGGGGTGTCGAAGGTGAAGGGGCCGTTGGCGCTGATGGCCTTGGTCTGGGTGCCCAGGGCCAGCACCAGGCCGCTGCCGTTCAGGTAGCGCACCTCACCACCCACGGTAAAGGTGGGGATGGGTGTCACGGTCAGGGTGGCAGTGCCGCTCTTGTCCCCCGCGCTGGCGGTGATGGTGGCGCTGCCCACCGCCACCGCAGTGGCCAGGCCGCTGTCGTTCACCGTGGCCACGTTGGTGTTGCTCGAGCTCCAGGTAAAGGTCACGCCAGAGATGGTGTTGCCGCTGGCGTCCTTGGCCACCGCGGTAAACTGCTGGGTCTGGCCCACCTGCTTGCTGGCCGTGGCAGGGGTCACCTCGATGGTGTTAATGGTGGGTGGGGGTGGTGCCGTGACGGTCAGGGTGGCAGTGCCGCTCTTGCCCCCCGCGCTGGCGGTGATGGTGGCCGTACCCACCGCCACCGCAGTGGCCAGGCCGCTGCTGTTCACCGTGGCCACGCTGGTGTTGCTCGAGCTCCAGGTAAAGGTCACGCCGGAGATGGTGTTGCCGCTGGCGTCCTTGGCCACCGCGGTAAACTGCTGGGTCTGGCCCACCTGCTTGCTGGCCGTGGCAGGGGTCACCTCGATGGAGTTAATGGTGGGCGCCCCACCTCCTCCGCACGCAGCAAGGAACAGGGCAGTTAAAAGTAGTAGTAACCAGCGATAGGTCATGGAGTACCTCCTTGAGTTCGGATCTCGGTGATCCTAGAGTTCGAGTGTAGCGCCAAGGCAGGGTTTTACAAGCGTCAAATAAACCAAAGAAACGCGCATTACACCAGGCCTTAACGCAGGCCCGTACCGGTGAGCCCAGCGCGGTTAATACCGCACCCGCCTGGTAGCGACGAGGTGTGCCCTTCAGAACTGTGCTGGCCCCTCCGCCCTGGCGATGCTGGCCCCAGGTGCAGACACCGGCAGTCCCGCCAAAACGTAACGCTGCATTAACGTACGGAATTACACTGAACGGGGTTTTGGCCTGGCCCAGTTAGCCTCAAAGACAGCGCACCCAACAAGGGCACACCCCCACTCCAGCAAGCGTTTGGCTTTATTCCAAACAGCTCGACCGGCGCACACCCCCCCATCCGATACGGTCAAAAAGCACAGGCATGCCGCCTGAAGTGTGCCTCGGCGGGCAGTTTAGCGCGCGGGCAGGCTGCGGTAGAGCAGCTCTTCGCCAATACGCTGGATATTGTCCCGCAGGTTAACAGGCACGTTGGCCGCCCAGTGCCGTAGGTGCATCAAAATTTCCACAACAGAAAGCCGGTTTTCCAGCGCCTCTAAGGGGTCGCCGTCCAGCCAGAGGCTGGGGTACGCGCCATCGGAGTAGCGCCGGGCGTAATGACGGTGCAGGGCCTGGTCGTAGGCCTCGAGCTCGATACCCAGGGCCTCGCGCAAGGACGGGTCTTGCAGCAGCTCGAGGTTGGTTATCCCCAGTCGGCGGTTGATCCAGTCGCCGTGCGAGGCCACGGTGTGCAGCGGCAGGCCGGTCAGGGCCTTCACCCTGCGGTAGTTTTCTGCAAACAAAGCCCGGATGGCTGGCATCCGGGCCTCGACCTCGGCGCGGCTTTTCAGGCGGTGGCGCTTGGCGTAGGTGGCCACTTCTTCATAGTGGTAGCTGGCCTCGCTGCCCGCGGCGTGAATCTCCTGCATCAGGCCCACATCGAGCGTGGACAGCCTGAAGTAAAACGAGCCCCTGACCTTCATCTCGCACATCACCTGCCACAAAGCCCGTGTGGTGCGCAAATCGGTATCGATGTCCAGGCGCACTGCTCCGGTGTCCGCCGGGTCGGCGCCGTCGACCGGCACGATCCCGCCCTGCGGCACGAGGAGCCGGTCGCCGGGGCGGATCGCCTCGACCGGCACTTCCTCGAGGCCGCCGTCGCGCTCGCGCTGCGCCTTGCGCGGCACGCCCGCGAGCAGGGCGGAGAGCTCGCGGGTGGCCCGCCGTTCGGCGAACTCTTCGAGGACGTTCCCGCCGGCGAACATGAGCGCCACGACGCAGCCCGCGAGATGCTCGCCCAGCGCGAGTGCCCCAGCCATGGCGAGGGCGGCCACGATGTCGACCCCGGTCTCGCCGCGGGCGAGACGCCGGGAGGCTGCACGCTTGCGCCTCCGCGCGGTTGACGGCCTCTGCGACCGTTCCCGCGTTCCCGACGTTCTCCCTTTACCAACATCCGGCGGGGAAGATGGTTACGGCATAAATGGTAATTACTAGCAAGTAATATTGGGGCCGGCTTCCGGATCGGGGAGGAGGACTGGCCGGAGCCGCCCGGATACCAGCTGGCGATCACCAGCAGGCGTCATCAACTTCCATGTTCGTGGAAAGTGATTTCCGCGAAGCCCTGCGTCGGATACCCGTTGGCGATCA
>OGCI01001987.1_pt1 | contig 14979 bp, 3 predicted proteins | sample 1570021 | NCBI WGS metagenome assembly OGCI01 (sample SAMN06264664, study PRJEB24512) | hot springs metagenome | isolation source: Hot spring water | place: South Africa: Tshipise | collected 2015-06-21 | reverse complement strand
GGGTTCAGTCTTCCGCCTCCGCCCAGCGTGAAGCGGGTCAGAATGAGCTCGTTGGTCTGGCGCGTCTTGGTAGACGCAGTGTAGATGACGTCGATGGCGCCGAGGCGCGGGATGACCATTGGCTCGAGGGCGTTGGTGACCACCGCGGGTATGGGCAACTGCTGATCGCGCGTCCACGCACTGGGGTTCAGCGGGTTACCAAGGCAGGCGTTGTAGTAGATGCTATAGCGCCCGCTGGCGCCGCTGTACCAGAACATCACCGGCGTCGTGCCGATGACCACTACCCGCGGCTGGAAGCGCGGCAACGAGGCATCGTTGCCCAGAGCTACCGGCGTGCCGGGCACACCGTTCACGATAGGCGCCACGAAAGTGACGTTCTCAGTGACCACCACACTACCCATCTGTCGCTTCGCCGCCTGTCCCTGCCACAGCAGGTAGGGCTGTCCACCCACCACAAAGAAGGTGGGCGCATAGTGCTTGATGGACGATGGGATCACCTCGCCCGGGATGGTGGTAAACAGCCTGCCGTATTTATCGCGGACAGCGCTGTTGGTGGGGTCACGCGGGAACTCTGCACCACGTCCGCTCCACCACTGTGCTGCCGAAGCTGGTGTCCACACTCCGCGCACCATATCTCGCGGGAGTACGGCAACATGCAGGAACCAGGCGTTGCTGCCGGATGGTTGCGCTTCACGATAGCTGTCGCTGCCGTCTTCCACCGGGCGGTTTCGGCTCCAGTTACTGCTCCACGCCAGCAACATCCCGTTAGGCAGCATCAGCGCCGCCGGTTGCACATTCGCCGCCATGTAGCCCGGCTGTCCCGGCTGGGGCGGGATGCCCTGGAACAGCCTATCCACCTGCGGCAACGACCCGTGTGTGTTGCTGTTGGTCAGGCGGGACTCGGTCACCGTTACCTTCACCCGCATCGTAGGCTCGCTGACGGGCTGGGCAGGCTCGTTGTTCGCCCGTATCGCCAGCACATGCGGGTTCCACGACGCCGCCTCGAAGATGCGGATGAGGTTGCTATAGGTGCCCGAAGGCGTGCCCAGCGGAACCTGCACGCTCACCAGTGGCTTGGTTGCAGGCACGTTGTCGAATGCGCCGTTTGCCGCTCCCGGATAGGGCTTGTCGGGGATGGACAACACCGTCGGGCTGGTGTCGGGTCGCGGTTTGTGCAACGTGTGCATGCCCGGGAAGCCGTTGTAGAGTGGCGGACGCATCGCCAGCCACATCGGGTCGTAAATCGGATCTACGGAGGTGAAGACGTTCTGCTGGACGAGGCTGCCGTCTGAACGCCGCACCCAACCAGCGGTCAGCGCCGGCTTGCGGAAGGTGAAGGTCGGGTCGGATACGGGATTCACCTCCCAGTAGAAGGGACTCACCTGATCGCTGACCAGCGTGATGGGCAACGGGTTCTCGAACAGCGGATTGTCGCCAGTATCCAGATAGTCCACCGATCCGACCGCACGCACGTTCAGCAGGTTCACGTTGCTGAGGCTGCGCACAGTGAACGGTTTCCAGAACGACTTCAGCGCCTGATACCATGGGTTAGCCTGATACACCGGATCGCTGTCCGACACCGGCGGCCGGAAAGCAAAGTTAGCCGGATCGGGATGGACGCCGAAACCGTGCGGAACCGCACCGATATCGATGGTCTCCTCTTCCACACGCAGGCGCAAGTCGGGCGGAACGCCCAGCGTGATGCGGAACTCCCGGTACGGCTCCTCGCGGGTGACCGGAGGCGTTTGCCGTAATCCTGTACCGCCTGGCAGGTCGAGCTGTCCGTTGTTGTTCACATCCACGTAGATGCGAATCGGGCGGCGGACGCGAGTGGCGTATCCGCGAGCGGTGAATGGGTTCGAGCCGTCGAAGCCCACCAGGTTCGCCGGCTGGAATCGCGGCACCTGCACATTGGTCTCGCCGACGGTAGGCACCAGTGTCCAGCTGGTCCAGTCGGGAGCAACACCCACCGGTTCGGTCGGCGGCGCCAGTGCGCCTCCACGCGAGGCGGCGAACAGATCCACACCGCCAGCCGCCACCTTAACCGCGCGCTCGGGAATGTCGGGATAGTCCACGCTGGTGTTCGGGATGCTCACCGGCAACTCATCCCAGGGCAACGGGTTAATGACCGCCAGCGAGCCGTCGTCGTTGTTGTACCACGTCAGTCGCTCCCGATCCACCTTCACCCGCAACGGGTCACCGCCCAGCAGAGCAACCTTCGACCGGTCGGCAATCTGGATCAGTCGTCCACTGCTGGCACCGTGTGGTACGATCCCAAGCTCGAGTTGCAGGAACTTGCCCGCATTGCCGTTGGTGCTCAGCTCCTGCGGCACCGAGGTACCCACCACGGTCTGCCCAATCCACCCCACCTGCAGGTTGGTGTTCACAGTGCCGTCCGGGTTGAGCATCCGCAGAGCCAGCGGATGGGCAATGGTGAACTCTGCGTAGGGGTCGAGCAGGCGCTCCAGCGTCATGGTGGAGGTCTGCTGACCACCTGCAGAAGTGGTGGTGGAGCTGACGCGCACTGCAGCGGTGTAGCGTGCGCCCGGAGTCCAGGCATCGCCGTCCTGAGTGGGGCTGATGCGGAAGGCATGGTACGCCATCCACCTCTGATTGATTCCGACATCGGTGCCGTAAGGCACCACGCCCACCGTGCGGTTGACCGTCGCCGCGCGGCTACGCAAGGTCAGCGTCACGGAACGCGCGGGCGGAACCAGACCCTGCATCCCGTAGGCAATCACATATACAGTATCGCCCCATTCGTAGCCGATCTTGCGCGAGTGACTGCCAGAGACCACCTCTTCGGGAGTGCGGGTGCGCCTCTGCACGATGTCGGCGTATTCCTGCGCCGTGAAGACCTCCACCTTCAGATTGGCAAGGCTCGGCGAGAGCGAGGCGTCCACCAGCTCCGCGCCGGGCGGCTCGCCCGGGGTGAGATAACCACCTGTCGGTGAGAAGGCATAGATGATTCCATCGTCGGCGGCGACATACATCCAGTTGTTTGCCACCGCAGGCGAGGCGAAAACCGACTCGCCCAGCGTCTGCCAGCCCCACAGCACGTCGCCACGCACGTTCAACGTGCCGCCACCATCATCCACCACCTGTCGGAAAGTGCCCGGACCGCTGTTGAACGCGCTCAGTGCAATCACCTTGCCGTCCATCAAGCCGAACACGACGGCGGGCACCGGTCCCGTACCGGTAGCGGAGCGGCTCGGAACAATCTGGGTAAAGGTGCTGGACGAATAGACAGCAGCGCCCAGCGCACCACTTCCAGAGGGTATGGGGTTCAGCGGGTCGGTGACGTTCCGCCACACCAGCTCGGTTCTGCCGTCGCCGGTGCCCTGCGCGTCCAGCGCATACATGGTTCCGCCCCGGTCGCCGATAAACACCACATCCCGCACACCGGCGATAGTGGTTACCTGAGCCACCACGGTCGGGGAGGAGTACAGGAACGGCTCCACCGGCTCCTCGTCGCCTGTGGTGTTGACAGGCGGTCGCTGGGCATAGGGCCACACCCATACTCGCTCGGTACGTCGCCGCCCGGTGCCCTTCTCCTTCACGCAGTACACCCGACCGTCCGACGCTGCAAAGTAAACCTTGCCGTCGAAGATGGCTGGCGTGGTGGAGATGGGGTCGAGAGGCAGCTCCTCTGCCAGCGCCGGGTTATCACCGGAAGCCGGCTCGTACTTGCCGGGATAGATCCAGCGCTCGGTGGTGGTGCCGCTCGAGCCTTCGGCATCCAGCGCATACAGACGACCGTCCAGCCCACCGACAAAGATAGTGGGACCCTCCCCGCTGGTCCTATTGAAGGCAGGCGATGAGACGAAGCCGTCTACCACTGCCGCCTTATCTGCCGCCGGGTAGATCCAGATGCGGTCGGTTGTGCCCCGATTGGAAGCGCTGAAGTCACCGTTGCCGCTGGCGTCCAGGCAGTACACTCGCCCGTTGGAGTTCGCCGCGTACACACGCCAGTTCGGTGAACTGCTGGAGCCGATGTTCACCACCAGCGGTGAGGAGTAACCGAAGGACCCCACGGCCGGACGCTCGTTGAGCGGCTCCTCCGGGTACACCCAGTACGAGAAGGTGGTACCGTCGCCGTTACCGACGGCATCCAGCGCATACACCTTCCCGTCGTTTGCCGTGAAGAACACCACCTGCTGGACGGAGGTGGTTCCGCCGGATACGCGCATGGGCAGAGTGGCTACCACTGGCGTGGAGAAGATTCCACTGGCGCCGGTGCCCTGCTCCACGAAACGCGCTGCATCGGCAATCACCACTCGCGCCTCGGTGACCTCACTTGCCTTCCGGCTGTAGTTGACCAGCTCCACGTAATTGGTGCTGCCTCGGCGCAGGAGGTAGGTGCCCAGACTGAACCACTGCCCGCCTTCCGTGTTGAGGGTCTGGTCCACCTCCACCACCGTGTCGCCTTCCTCATGGCGAACGATGTAACGCGCCACCGTGCTACGGTTCACCGTGCCGTCATCCTGCGGAAGCCAGACGTAGATGGTATAGCGTGCGGTGTCTGCCCCGTTGGAAGGCTGGAGGTCAGGCTGCCAGCGCACCCGCCGCCAGGTGGTGGGATCGGTGCTGCCGGTGACGGTGGTCTGCACATACGTGGTTCCGTAGGGTTCCGGTTGAATGGTGGCTGGCATTGTCCAGCCCGCATCCGCCTGGAAGGTTGGTACGCCATCGGCATCATCTACGGTCACCGCACGCTGTCCTCTGACGTTCAGCGGATAGCGCCAGATCACGCGCCCCGCGTTGTCGAAGCAATACATCACGCCAATTTCCACGCTGGCGGTGGGGTCATTCCGGTCCGCAACACGCTCGACTCGCCCGATATACACTCGCTGCGCCAGCTGCCCCGGTGCCACCGCGATGGTCGCGGCAACTGGCGACGAGTAGAACGCGCCGAGATCGGGCATGAAGCGCACGCCGTCGAACACCACCAGGCGTCCGGCGTCGTCGAAGTTGCCGTTGTCGTCGGTGTGGGTGGAGGTATTATAGGCATACACTTCGACGGGGCGTCGCCCATCAAAGGGAAACATCAAATCGGATCGCAGAATAGTTCGCTCCCACCTGCTGGTGAGGCTGTTGAAGGTGTAGGCGGTGCTCCCCGCGCTTCCCAGACGAACCCAGCGCCCGCCGGTCGTCTGGTCCACAACGAGGATGACCTCACGGTATGCACTGGTGCCTGCGGGGTAGCGCACCTTAAACACCGCTTCGCGCACGTTGCGCCCCCCTGCCGTACCGGTGGATGGGAACCACACCGCAATCTGGTATCTTGTGGGACGAGCAACAAGCGGATTGTAGGCGGAGTTGTCCGGGTCCAGCTGCGCGGGCGTCGCATTGCGCCAGCGTACCACCACCGTTGCGCCGCTGGTGGGGTCGTCGTCGCTGGAAGGGTTCACCGCCGTCGCGTAGTCGTAGGAAGCGCGGAAGCCGTCGGTGATCGCACTGGTATCGGTGATGTTGATGGTGGTCACCGATCCCTGTGTGACGGTGTAGTCTCCCGCGCGGTTCACGCCATCTCGGTCAATCTCCAGTGTGATGCCCCTGTCGCCCTGCGCGGGCCACCACCAGCGCAAGTAGGCTCTGCCCGGACCGGGCTCCGTAGCGAGGTTCGTCGCTCCCGTACGCTGAGGGTCGCGGCGGAACATCGGAAAGTCGTCCGCCCGCACCGCGTACTGCATCAGCAGAACGCACCCGACCACCCATGCCAGTATCCAGTTTCTCGCTGTTGCCATATGTTATCCACCCTCACTTCACTCGGCAGTGGTACGTGCACTCTCATAGCTTTCGACGAGACGCACGTGCGTTTCGTTCGCGTCGGCAACTCCCGGGCGAAGCGGGCATTCTTCGCTTCGCTCAGAATAACAAAGTTGATCTGCCGTCTTCAGCGCTAGTACGCTCTGTCCGCGAAGAACGGAGCGTCCAGACGGTACGTGTCGCTGCTGATGACCTCGTTGACGTTCACCCAGCTCTTCACCCGTCGCGGCGTCCACCAGACGATATCTTCGGGTCTCATTCCGTCCGTCAGGTACGTGCGTGTGCCGTCGATCTCGTTTTCCGTGCGCCTCGCGCCGGGGTTGTAGTTGCTCGGGTCAATCTCGAACACCTCGCCGTTGAAGCGGCTGCTATCGGGAAGCATACCGCGATAGGCGTTGGCTATCAGATAGTGCCCGTTCGGCAGGCGAAAAGCGCTCACTGCCCACAGCGGTATCGCCCGGCTGATATACTCGTCCACCGGCTGTGGGCCACGTATGCGGTCGCGCAGATGGGTGAGGCTTCGATACACCTCGTCGGTCAGTCGCCACCGGATGCGCCACTGGTTGGGTGCCACACGCTCGAGGTCAAACACCCCTTTGTCGGTGGCAAGCACGATATTGTAGACGACCGTGCCGGTACTGCTCTCGTAACGCACCGGATACACCTGCACGCTGTTCGGACTACCGATAGGCACCCGGTTCGTGGAGCCAGTGGGCTCGTTGGGCAACAGCACCTCGCTGAACGCCTCGGTGATGTCCAGCCCCGCTCCGATGGTGCGTACCATCACCGTGCCGCCAACGCCCTCTTCGCCGGTGCCATCCGGACGCACCCGGTAGTTCGCCACCGTCGCCACCAGCGTGAACACCGGGGCGCCGCGCTGGTAGCCCGACACAATGCGCTGGATGCCGGTGTAGCGATACTTTCGCCTTTCGGCGCCGCCGGCGCTCGTCCACAGCAACTGTCTGGCAGCGATGAGCGGCCCTACGGCGCCAGTGTTCGCATCAGCCACGTAACGGTCGATCACATCGATCAGCCGTCCGTTGCCCGTGTCGGCTATCAGGTAGTGCACCCAGAACTCGAGGTCCTGAGCATCCTCGAACGGGTTGAGCCGATTGCCGTTCTGCCCCACCCTGGGCACGTATTCCGTGTAGATGTTCACGTCCTGCGGTTCGCGCAGCTCGTGCGGGTCGCCCGGCGCCAGCGGAGCCGGCGGATTGCTGGGGTTGCTCAGATCGAGGCGTGGCGGGTTTTCGAACCGGCGCAGTTCGGCCGTCACGTTACCCGAACGGTCCACCCACACGATGCGGTTGTTGCCGGTATCCACCACAATCATCTCGTTGGCGCTGGTGCGGTACACCTTCGCCGGACGAGCCACTGAGGTGGGTACTACACTCACCACCGGCGCGGAGCCGCCCGAGGCACTGCCCCACAGCCTGCTAGCGTCCAGACTCCACGCCACTTTGCCGGCGGGGTCGATTTCCAGCAGGCGGTGGCTATCGGCAATCAGCGTCATCTGCCGCTCGAACACCTTGATACCCGTGTCGCCCACCGCCGCAAGCAGCCCGTTGGACGCAGCCACCGCCGCAATCCCATCCGTGCCCACCTGAGCGCGACGCAGTTCGTTCAGCGTCGTAGTCAACAGATTGATGAGCGACGGTATCCACGTGGCGGGATCAGTCGCGTCGTAGCCATAGTCCGACGGCTTACCCAGCGCGGGCCACAGCACATGGTTTGGTTTGTCCGTTTCGGGGTTGATGAGCGGCACATCATCGCCCGGCTGGATGCCGGGATCGTTGACTGTTGGGTCGGCGGCGACCGCGATGACTGTCGACACCCGTACGCCCGGCGCAACGACCTGCGCTGAGAGATACACCACATCCCCCGCCACCACCGGCGATGCGGTCACCCGAACCGACGGGATGAACATGAACCACTTCAGGTTGCTGTAGGTGGCGGGCTGGATGTAGTACTGGCGCGGAGGCTCGCTACCAGCCGTCAGCACCACCAGTGTGGGCTGAGACAGACTGAACGCAAAGATGGCTCCTCCACCGCCTGCCCCGGGCATCATGTTGTTAATGGTGATAACGCCCGCCGATCGGTTCACGGAGTACTGGGCAGGTTGAACGTAGGTGTACTGCGTGGGTCCACTGGCGCTGCGCAGAACATCCACCTGCCGTATCTGGATGGTGGCATTGCCCGGAATGGCGATGGCATTGCCATTGGCGTCGCGCAGGCGCAGTTCCACGCGCGGATTGTTGTTGAACGCCATCAGCACGGTGCCGGGTATCTCGCCGATAGGCGGACCGAAGTTCGCGCGAGCTTCTGCCACCGCATAGGTGGTGTCACCAAACACCGCCGGAGGAGCCGTAAAGCCACCCGGGTTGATGCCTATGTATCCGCCGGGCGGCAGAGGCGTACCGAACAGCGTGCGCGTGAGCCTCAGCGCAGGCGGAACCGTCACCGATTCCTGCGCCGTAATCTGGTCAGTGTAGCCGTTGTGCAGTTGCCACCGCCAGCGCATAACGCTGCGGTTACCGGGTTGCTCCAGCACGCTGTACACGCTGCCGTTGTCGGTGGTGTAAATCACGTTGTCGCTGGCGTCCAGCGCAGGCTGGTCAAGGATGCGCTTGCTGGGGTTCGGCAGAACGTCCGCGATGCCCACGGTGGTGCGCACCGGTGTGCCCGGCGACTTGCCCCAGTCCACGAAGTAGTTCATCACCACCACCGGATTGGTGGCAGGCTGTGTGGCGAACACGATGGTGCCTGCGTTCACCGTCACGCGCGAATCGGGCAGGTCGTAACGCTCCACCAGCGTCAGTGAGCCGTCCGTGTTGCGGTTGTACACCCACAACACAGGGTTCAAACCGGAGTAGGCACTGCTGGGGTCCGCCACAAAGATGTGGAGCTGCCGCCCCTGCGCGCGGGTCACAAAGGTGCGCCTGTCGTTGTTTGGGTTGCTGAGTACCTCGCCCTTCGTGCCCAGCCAGAAAGCATAGACCGAGCTGGTCAGTGTGCCTGTGGTGGAGCTGGGAGCGGTGGAGACGTATGCCATCAGGTCGTTAGCGATAGAGCCTTCACCAGTCTGCCCCCTGTCCTGCACGAAGCCGAGGGTCACCCCGCCGTTGATCAGCGGCAAGTTCGTGCGCGGCTGTATCCAGTCCTGCCCCGAGCTGCCCGAATTGAGCACCTCACCGGTGCTTGCCCACAGCACGTACAGCCTGCCGACGTTACCGCCGGTGCCTGCCTGTACCGCTGGTACCACAATCAGCCCCTCTGCCGCCGCGGAGACCGGCACATTGTCGGTGTCAAACGCGACGGCGTTGGGCAGCTGACGCTCCCAGACCAGATTCGACCCATCCGCCAGCCCGGCTATCGGCGCGTTGATTCCTCCCGTGCGCGGGAACGCACGGTACGCCTGCACGGTGCCGTTCTTCAGCGTGACCACCACCAGCGCGCGCTGGAGCGGGTCGTTGCCTGTCGCGGCAATCTCCACAATCTGGGGTGTGGAAACGGGTTCAGAACCCAGCGGAGCTTCCCAGATTTCATCGTAGGGAGTGCCCCTCTGCCAGAGGTCGGGCAAGCCGTCGTCCTCGTTTCCGTCGCCGTCGATATCCCGCCGCGGGTTGGCATCGAAACAATACAGGCGCAAGCCACCCAGTGGCGAGGAACCCACTACGAACAGCGCACCGTTGTAAATCACAGGCGCCGAGGCGAACGTACCCACCGCCTGCAGACCGGTCAAGCCCCACTTCTCCACCAGCGGCGCGCCGACGCTCTCGAAGCTGCCTGCGGTACGACGGGCATTCTTGCGCTGTGCCGTGAACGCCGATGCCCACTGGATCATGTTGTATCCGAACTTCAGGTTCGGTGGCGCGGCTGCGGCGAAATTGTCGTTCGCCACCGGCACACCGGGCGGAGCCACCGCATGGCTGAGTGCGTAGGCAATGCCGATGGAGGACACCACCACGGCGCCGCTCCCGTATTGCCCTGCCAGCAGAACCGGACGCTGGTTGTCCTGACGAACGGCAATCGGAGCCAGCACACGCGGCGCGGGTGGGGCGTTCAGGTCTGCCCCTGTGGCGCTGAGCGACCCGCGAATGCCAGCGCCCATGCGGTTCAGCTCCCCACGGCTGATGGGGTACGGCATGTTCATCAGCGGATGGGTGGGGTATACCAGCAAACCGTTCGTCAAGCCTTCATCGTTGAACTGCAGGTCCAGGAAGAGCGGCGTACGGGCGTCGATGGTGTATGCTGTCTGGTTGTCGATCCAGAGCAGTCCGCCGGCGTCCACAAACTTGCGCAGTTTCTCGCGCTGTTCGGGGGTGAAACCGATATTGCTGCCCTGTGTGGCGATGACCACCGCGTCGAACTGGCGCAGGTCTTCCATCGAGACGGCATCCAGATTCACCACCCAGTACAGCGCCACATTCTTGCGGCTACCGGGCGACGCCATGGGGTTTACGAAATCCCAGCCCGCCGGTTTGAAGTCGGTTCGCCGGTCCAGAACATGCCATACAAAGGGCGTGAGCACCGGGTTGTTCCCGATTTGTAGGACGCCTACTCGAATCTGTTTGCGCACGGCGGTGTAGGCAAAAGCGTCGCCCATCGCCGTGCCAGCCTGCCACATCGTCAGGATGCCCAGCCACAGTATCAAAGTCCATCGGTTTCGCATAGTGATCACCCTTCTCTCGGCTCAGATCTGCTCGGGATCCACGCCCAGCTCCCTCAGGCGCTGTGCCAGTCGCTCCGCACGCTGTCGTTCGGTCTCGGCTTGCTGTTGTGCCTTACGACGTTCAGCCTCCAGCTCTGTGTAGGTCAGGAAGCGCTGTCCATCAGGGCGAATGATACGCAGTTCGCCATTCTCTTTCTCAAATCGCACGCCCAGCCTCGGGCTCACCCAGCCCTCCAGCTGCTCGATCACTCGCAGGCGTCCATCCTCACCGCGTATCCATCCGGCGAAATCGCCGGTATCGGGGTCGTAAAGGTAGTATTCCTCCACGCCGTAGCGATCATAGAACTCCAGCTTCTTCGCCATCTCCAGCAGCGAGTTGCCGGGAGACAGCACTTCGAACACCACCTGCGGCGCGATACCGCCTTCCTCCCACTGCTTGTACGAGGGACGGTCGCCTTTGGGGCGCCCAAAAACCACCATCACATCCGGCGCCATGCGGATTTCAGGGTGCCCTTCGACGGGATACCAGAAAAGGTCACCTGCCACGAACACGTCATCCCTGTCGCGGAACAACGCCTCGAACCCTCCCTCGAGGGTCACTATCCATCGGAACTGCCTGGTGATATCCGCCATCGGCTTGCCATCAGACTCGGGATAGACGACCTGCTTGCTCTGCGAGGCAAGAACTGCCATATCACCTCATCTCCCCCACGTAGAGCAATCCCGGCGATACGGGCAGGCGAGGCATCGGCGGCAACCGCCGTCCGTACTGGTCGACCCGCACTATCCCCGCCGCAGTGAACACCGGGTCATACTCCATCACCAGGTTGTAACCCATCGGCAGGGAGCGTGTGGGATCGCTGGGGTCGCGCAGATGCTGTGGCGGGATGGGAATACCCGAGTTGCCGAACTGCGGAGGTATCCAGCCCCATTTCCTCAACCACTCGCCCTGATCCTGAATCGCCCATGGCAGGTTCTCGGCAACCGCGCCCCGGATGGTAATACGGATATCCAGTGGCTGCGCATAGAACGGATACACCGGCGACAGCACGCCATACAGCTGCGCACGCAGGGTTTGCGAAACCGACGACGGACTGCTTCCAACAGGGAACGTATCGCGTGGGTCGGTGTTGAACCACTCGCCTGGCAGAACCACGAACGACCCTTCCTGCGCGTACATCAGCGCCTCGATGTTGATGTCCAGCGGCACCACCGCCGCACGGCTCAGGTGGTATTCGTTCGCCGGCAGGTTACCGTAACCGCTATTCACCTCGAAGGTGATTCGGTTCTCGGCACCGGGCGCGGTATTCAGTGTGTAGTCACTGCGTGGATTCGTTGGGTCGGTGGGCGGGTTGGTGTTAAACGGCGACATATTGCGCAGCAGCTCCAGCCCCAGGTGCTCGTAGTTCACCCCCGAAGCGTTCACCAGGTAGATGGTGGGCAGTCCCAGCACATCCGAAAGACCACCCGGGAAGCGATACAGGTCTTCATCCAGCACGCCATTGCCGTTGGTGTCATTCAGCGGATAGTTGACCCGAAGGGAGATGCTGGTTTGCGTGTTCTCGATGGCGGCATGGCGCACCAGCAGCTTCATGCCGTGGGGCCACGTGTTGCTGAAGTAGTTGCTGAGCGGTTGCGACGCCGAGAACACGAAGGACTGTCGCTGAGTGGGCAGCATCGCGCGGTGCCACGACGGGAAGTTGAGGGCGTCCTGCTCGTTCCAGTTGCCCGCCTCGGTGCCCAGTTCGGGATCGACGAACAGGGTGGTGTTCACCACGATGTTTTCTTTCGCCAGCAGAGCGATGGTGCCCAGCGGGTCGGGTTGACCGTTTGGCAACCGCGTCTTCATCAGGTTGCCTTCGATGAAGATGTTTCCTCCCGAAACGATGGTCAACTGCTTACCGGTCGGGATAAGACCGCGGATGCGCACGTTGCCCTCAGCGAAGATGACGCCGGAGAAATCTGAAACGAAGGGCAAGCCAACCGCCGCCTTGTTCAGGGACGGGTCGAGCAGGTCCTGCGACAGTCGTCCATCCGGCAGGTAGGCACACACCATCGTGACCGCATTGGTGGCTGCACCGTTTGGAGCGCGCCAGCGCCCGCGAGTGAGCTGAATGGTGAACCCAAACGGGTTCAGCCGGATGATTGCCCCCGGCGGCACGTAGTAGGGTCCCTGCCAGTTGCGCGAGTCGACCAGTCGCAGGAACTCACTGCGCACCGTTGGTCCACCGAACAGTCCCGGCTCGCGCAGCACGTCGGCGCGGTTGTTGATGTAGATGCCCCGTCCGAAACCGAACAGCCCGCTGTTGCGCCCGCCCACCAGCGCACCCGAGTTGCGGGTCATGCTCCAGTAGCGGTTGACATTGGTGGCAGGGTCGGTCAGGTCGATAATCGGCGGTTCCAGCCGGGTGATGGCACGTCCACCGCCATCCACGCCCACACCGGTACGCCCGTCCCGAACCACACCGCCGTAGGTGCTGAAACTCGGGCTGGTGCTGGACTGAAGCGGGTTGTTGTTGATGGTTACCTGTGCTCGGGGCGCCAGCAGAATATCGCCTGCTACCTCCAGACGGTCGCCGTTCTGAGGGTTGACGGTAATCTTCACGTCGCCGTGCCACTTGAGGTTGCCGTTCACTCGGATGGGTGCCCCACTGGTGCTATCACCCCAGATCAGTCTCACCGGCACCGGGTTGCCGTTTGCATCGTGTCCGACGATACCCTCGGGCACACCCAGCTCCACCACGGCATTGGCGCGATTGTCGCGGTTGGTCACAAAACGTAGATAATCGGTGATGCCGATGGCTTTGTATGCCACCAGTTCCCTTCGCAGGGCAGTGGCGGCTCTGGTGAGCATCGTCGGATCGTTGGGGTCAATGCGTCCCACACGCCCGATCGATTCGATCTTTATGAAACGCGAGAGCGGACCCGATTCGGGGTCGTTCGGGTCGTATGGGCGCGGATTGTAGGTCACCCGGATCAGAGAACGCCCGTTTTCGAACAGCACGCGGCTATAGCCACCGGTGGGTCCGGCCACTGCGGTTCCACAGGGATTGATAGTGCCTGACTCGCTGGGGGCGTAGGGGCGCAGCCACTGATAGTCCGGGTCGCGGCACTGGTCGGGCGGCAGGTTCGCCGGCACAGGGCGCCAGTCTGCACCCTCCTCACTGTAGGTCAGCTGCTGGTCGGCGTACTGGATACCTGCCTCCGCGAAGTACTGGGCGTCGGTCACCCTGCCGCTGCGCGCCGCGTTTTCCAGGTTGCGCCCGATGATGGCAACGAACAGCGCACCCATGAACATCATCACGAACATGACGATCACAGCCACAACGAGCGTCTGTCCGCTTTGCCTGCGTGCTATGGTGTGAGCACAGGGCATACTCTGTGTGGTGCCGTTCATTTTCCGCACTCCCCTCCCGCTCTTATCGTAACAGGTTGCGTACCCGCACCTGTGTGGTCAGCGACATGAGTAGCGGGTCGCCCGTTGTCGGATCATACAGCTTCACGTTGATTGCCAGCGTATATTGCGAGCGCGTCATGTAGTCTACCTTGACAATGTCGCTCTCGGTGTTCGTCTGAATAAAGTAGGTCACACGCAGCAGGTCGTACGGCGTGCCGTCTGCCCGCGTGCCGGACGGTACCTGCCATAGCGACCAGAACTCCACGTAGCCGGTCTGCAGGGTGGGGTGGCTGCCTCCGGTGCCCCGGTAGTTGATGCGGTACTGGTTTGGACCGGGTGTTACGTTCCACGGCACTCGCGTGTAGGGAACGAGGCGCGGCTCCACACCGGGAGGAGTGGTCTGGTCTGGTCCCCAGATTCGTTCCGAGCCTGGCACAATAGAGACCGTCTGCAACAGCGCCAGCGGGCTCTGCCGGTTGTTGCCCGTGTTGTTGACGTCGGGTTCCGACAGCAGCAGGTAGCGTCGTCCGCTCTCGTCCACCTGCGTGTTGCGCGCGAGGTACTCGAAAACGGGCTTCTCCCCCGGACGGAACACCGCCACCGCTGGCATCGCGAAGTTGATGGTGCCCGACAGCGGGTCAATGCCAAACGGCAGGTAGGGATAGGGTGCGTTCAGCGAGGCGGGGTTTCGCTCCCACGAGCCGCTTCCCTCTCCCCAGGGGTCGGGCAGGTTCGAGCAGACACCCTGGTTCCACGTCCCCTCGTCGTAACACCCTGCCGATTCCATCAGCTGATACGCGCTGATGCTGAACCGATAGGGATCGGATGCGCCGCGTGCGACCACCAGCTGTCCATTCACATTACCGGTCATGTACGCGGTGGTGAACCCGTTTCGGTACACCATCACCGTAAACGGATAGCTCCAGCCACCCTTTTTGGTAGTGTAGGCGGTGGCGACAGCATTGGGCATTTCGTTTGCCGCGTCACCCAGCACCGTGGGCACCGCGGGGTCATCCGTTACCAGCCCGGGCAGGAACTGAACCAACGGCGTCACCTGCAGGATGTGTCCCGTGCGCTGGTCGTACTGTACATTGATCAGATCGATATCCTCGACCTCCGTAACCGGTCGGCTTACCTCCAG
>OGCI01001986.1_pt1 | contig 14982 bp, 10 predicted proteins | sample 1570021 | NCBI WGS metagenome assembly OGCI01 (sample SAMN06264664, study PRJEB24512) | hot springs metagenome | isolation source: Hot spring water | place: South Africa: Tshipise | collected 2015-06-21 | reverse complement strand
TTTAAGAATGACCTGAATGTGATTATCAACATTCACCACTATGAGGAACTCATGGAGACGCCAGATCTCCATTATGATCGCTTTCTGGCGCTGTGGGAACAGATTGCTTTCCATTATCGCACTTACCCCGAATCGTTGTATTTCGAATTACTCAATGAACCTCATGGAGCGCTTAAGCCACTGATCTGGAATGATTATGCTGCAGAAGCCATTCAGATCATTCGCAAATCCAATCCAAATCGCACCATTATTGCCGGATCGGGGAACTGGAACAGCATAGAAGCCTTAGAGTCGCTGATGCTTCCAGAAGAAGAACGTAATCTCATTGTGACCGTCCATTATTATGCTCCTTTCCAGTTTACCCATCAGGGGGCGGAATGGGTTCCCGGGACGGAGAAGTTTCTGGGTACCCGATGGGAAGGAAATGAGCGGGAAAAAAAGGCGATTGACTCCGATTTCGATGTTGCCTTCCGGTGGTCTCAGAAGTATGCCCGTCCGATCTTTTTGGGGGAGTTTGGCGCTTACTCAAAAGCCGATCTGGAATCCAGGCAAAGATGGACGGAATATGTGGCGCGCTCTGCTGAAAGATATGGTTTCTCATGGGCATATTGGGAATTTTGTGCCGGGTTCGGCCTTTATAACCGACAAACTCAACGATGGGTTGAACCTCTCCTTCAAGCCTTAATTCCCGAACAGAAGTGATGGTTCAATTCCCTTTGCAATTAGACTCTATGCTATATTGAAGAGGGAGTAAAAGTGAATTGTGCCTTCCGCAGCACCAACCGGGGTTTGGAATGAAGAAACACACAATCGTTCCTGCAATAATCGCCAAAGCAAGTTTAAGTTAAGGAATATCCAGATTGTTAACCTGATGGGAGACTAAATTAACTATGACACGTTTTGTTTATATTGGAACATATACCCAATCTGATCCATCTGAGTCACATCGTGAAGAAGGCATCTTTGTTTACTGGATGGACCCGGTGACGGGAAGAATGGTCTTTTCTTCTTCGGCTCCCGGCTTGAATCCCTCATTTCTCGCATTTCATCCCAGAAAACGAGTGCTTTATGCTGTCAATGAGTTAATGGAAGGGATGGTAAGTGCGTATGCGATTCATCCGCAGACGGGGGCATTAACCTTTCTGAATGCAAAACCCACTCAGGGGGCTCATCCCTGCTATGTGAGCATAGATCACCGGGGAGAATGGGTGATGTGTGCAAATTACACCGGAGGGAGCATTTCACTTCATCCCATTCTTCCAGATGGATCCTTAGGGGAATTGTCGGATTGGGTGCAACATCAGGGGGTGTTGGGTCCAAATCAAGCCCGACAGGAATCTCCCCATGCCCATTCGATTGACTTTGACCCATCCCGTAATTTTCTCCTTGCCGCAGATTTGGGACTGGATAAAGTGATGCTCTATCGCCTTGATCGGAAACGGGGCAGATTCCTTTACCATGGAGAAATTACGCTACCCCCGGGTTCTGGTCCCCGTCATTTTACATTTACCCGGGACGGCAGGACTCTTTTTGTAGCCAATGAATTGGGAAACACTGTATCCGTTTTTCGCTGGGATTGCGAAAAAGGATTCGCGGAATTAATAGAGACGGTCTCTACTTTGCCCTCCGATTTTTCACAGGAGAATATCGTTGCCGATATTCATTTGTCTCAGGATGAATCTTTCCTGTATGTCTCAAACCGGGGGCATGACAGCCTGGCAATTTTCAGAGTTTTGGATGCGGAAAAGGTGACTCTTTTTCCGGTGGGATATTCAACGGTGGAGGGTTCCTGGCCCCGAAACTTTGGCATTGATCCCACAGGGAGATTCATCGTGGTGGCAAACCAGTATTCCAATCGCGTAGTCCTCTTTCATCGTTATCCTGAAACAGGCAGGGTTGAGCCGGCAGGGATTTCACTGGATGTTCCTTCTCCGGTCTGTATCAAATTTTATGATCTGTAGATGGGAGGAATTATGGAGACATTGAAAACCTTAGCGGGCGAGATGGAGCAGGAAGTCCGGGGCAGGATTCTCCCTTTCTGGATGAATACGGTCAGGGATCCTGACGGGGGATATTATGGGCTGGTCAGCGAGGAGGGGATTCCCGATCCGCATGCTTCTAAAGGGGGAACTTTACAGGCTCGTGTGGTCTGGACGTTTTCTCATGCTTTCCAATTGTGGCATGAGCCTGCCTACCTTGAGGCGGCGCGCCATGGGTGGGAATTCTTCCTGAAGCACATCTGGGATAAGGAGTATGGAGGAATTTACTGGTTGGTAGATTTCAAAGGGCAACCCTTGGATTCGCGAAAACTTATCTTTGCCAATGCATATGCTCTTTATGCAATGAGCGAATACGCAAAGGCTTTTGACGATGCAGTTGCCCTTGAACTTGCTGTTTCCCTCTTCCGGCTTTTGGACAGGGTAGCCTACGACGATCGTTACGGAGGATGGTTTGACGGCTTTGATCGGCAATGGCAACCTTTGTCAGATACCCGGATCTCGCCTCAGGATTTGATGGCGGAAAAATCGATGAACTCTCATCTTCATCTGTTAGAGGCTTTCACCACATTCGCCCGCGTTTGGCGGGATGAGGTATTGCTTTTTCGTCTGAGAGAGTGCATTGACCTGTTTCTGAACAGAATCATGCATCCTGAAAACGACCACTTTCGTTTATTCTTTGATCGAGAGTGGCATCCGCTCAGTGAAGTTGTCTCTTTTGGGCATGATATTGAAGGCAGCTGGTTGCTGGTCGAAGCCGCTGAAGTGCTTGGAGATGAGACCTTGCTGTCTATTGTGAAAGCGCGAGCTCTACAACTGGTTGGGCGGGTTCTGGCTGAGGGTCTGGATGAAGATGGTGCTTTGATGAATGGTGGTCAGAAAGATTGGTGGCTTCAAGCAGAAACCGTTATAGGTTGTGTCAATGCGTATCAAATTTCCGGAGATTCGGAATATTTACGAATTGCTGAAAAGACCTGGCACTGGATTCAAACACATCTGCATCATCCTTCTGGAGAATGGAAATGGGGCACTTCCCGCGACCTTCAACCCCAGCGGCGTCCGCTGGTGGACTTCTGGAAATGCCCCTATCACAACAGCCGAATGTGTTTTGAAGTGATACAGCGAAGTCAAACAGTTGAGTAAAATCTTACCCTGTTACTTCAAAAAAGGCAATGACAGGAGAGGGAGCGCCTAACTCAATCGAACGCTGGATGGGAGCGGCTCCTCCGATGCTGATTTTGAACTTTCCGGGTTCCAGCACAGGCTTTCCTTCGTCGTTTATCATCATCATTGCTTCAGGGGAAACGGTAAAGGAAAGTTGAGCGCTTTGTCCGGGTTTCAATCGAACGCGCTGGAAAGAAATCAGTTTCTGAAGCGGTACAATCGTCGAAGATTCCAGATCGCTGAGGTAAATCTGAACCACTTCTTCCCCCTCATAGTCTCCCACATTTGATAAAGTGAACGAACCTCGCAGGGTTTCCCCGGCCGGTAAAACATCCCGTTCCAGTTGAAGGTTTCGGTACTCAAAACGGGTATAACTGAGTCCAAAACCAAACGGGAAAAGGGGAGGGGTGGTCATATAGCGGTATGTTCTTTCCCGCATGGAATAATCACGGAACGGGGGAAGTTGCTCGGTCGAAACCGGGAAGGTGATGGGTAACCTGCCGGAAGGCACCTGGTTCCCGAAGAGCAGATCTGCAACGGCTTTTCCACCTTCCTGACCTGGATACCCAACCCACAGGATGGCTTCTACCAGATTCTCGATTCCATGTAATGCCATTGGGCTGCCGCCCGTAAGTACCAACACAATCCGGGCGCCAGTAGCGGCGAGATCCCGAATGTATTCCTGTTGAACCGGCGGGAGAGAGATATCTTCTCGGTCTCCGTTGTCAGAAAGGATGGCTTCCCCCTCTTCCCCTTCCAGCAGAGGAGAAAGCCCCATAAACGCAATGACCAGATCAAAAGAAGCCGCTGAGGCAACTGACCAATCGTTTCTAATCTTCTTGGCATGGGTCAGCAAACTTCCTGGCATGAATTCCATTCTTACCCCTTCGGGAAGTCTGCCCACCATGCCTTCAAGGAAGGTGGTCATGGAATCACTTAGCCCATAATAATTTCCTAACAGGACGTGGACGTTCCCGGCGTTGGGTCCTACAATAAGGATGCTCTTAACCTCCGGTTTAATGGGCAGGATTTGATTCCGGTTCTTCAAAAGTACGGCAGATTTCACGGCGGTTTCATATGCCAGATGCTGATGCGCTTCGCAGCCCACCACGCTCATTGGAATGCTTGCATAAGGCACTTTCTCTTGTGGATCGAATAATCCTAATTTGAAGCGCGTACGCAGGGTGTTGCGCAGGGCATTGTCTAAATCTTCTACTGTGATTAAGCCGCGATTCAGGGCTTCGGTCAGATTTTCGTAAGAATACGTGCAGATACAAGCCATGTCACAGCCGCTTTTTATCCCTAAAGCGGCGGATTCGGCACCATCTCTGGTCACTTGATGGTGCAGATGAAAATCACTGATGGCGCCACAATCCGAGACGACATGCCCTTTAAATCCCCATTGATTTCGGAGAATGTCTTTGAGCAGGAATGGACTTCCGCAGCAGGGCTCGCCCAGGGTGCGATTATAAGCCCCCATGACGGTTTCTACTTTTGCTTCAGTGACTAATTTTTTGAATGCCGGTAAATACGTATCGAATAACTCTCTCCGGGTGACCACTGCGTTAAAGGTATGGCGTTCTTTCTCAGGTCCACTGTGGACGGCGTAATGTTTGGCGCATGCGGCAGTCTTCAGATATCGAGAATCTTTTCCCTGTAATCCCCTGACGAATGCCGCTCCCATTTCTCCGGTCAGGTAAGGATCTTCTCCCCAGGTTTCCTGCCCTCTTCCCCATCTTGGATCGCGAAAGATGTTTATATTAGGTGACCACATGGTCAGCCCCTGATAAATCTCGGTTTTCCCAAACTTCCGCAAAGTTTCGTGAAATTTTGCTCTGGCTTCGGTTGCAATGGCATCGGCTACGCGTTCAATCAATTCGGGGTCCCAGGTTGCTGCCATTCCAATGGCTTGAGGGAATACAGTGGCTTTCCCGTTTCGAGCCACACCGTGTAATGCCTCAGACCAGTAATCATAGGCAGGAATGCCCAGCCGCGGAATGGCTGCACAGGAATTGCACATTTGACTGATTTTTTCTTCGAGAGTCATGCGGGAAATGAGATCGTTAACCCGATCATCAATCGGGGCATCTGGATCAAGGTAGAGGGCAAAATGATCACTCATTCGATGTACTCCTCACGAAATGGGATGTATTGATTATAGACCATAGACCCGACAGGATGTTGAAAATTCAGGGGGGATGATAAGAAAAAAACCCTGCCTTTTCAGCAAGGGTCTCTTCTGGCGGGAGCGACGGGATTCGAACCCGCGGTCTCGGCCTTGACAGGGCCGCATGTTAACCGCTACACCACGCCCCCGAACGCGCTATAGTTTATCATGGTCGGTCAGCCCTGTCAAGAAAATCACAAAAAAGAAACCGGGGAAACCCGGTTCCTTCTCAAACTATCCGTTGCTTTCAAAAATCCACCGGTCAATCTCCCGTTCCCAGGAGACCATTTCCTCTGGTTGGAACCACAAATTAATTTCAGCCTCAGCATTCTCCAGAGAATCAGATGCATGGGTTAAGTTGCGGCTAACCGTCAGCCCAAAATCATGTCGAATGGTGCCGGGGGAGGCTTCGTAAGGGCGGGTGGCTCCCATGGTTTGCCTGACCACAGCCACCGCATTGGGACCTTCCCACACCATTGCCATCACCGGCGCTGAGGTGATGTACTGAATTAATCCCTCGTAAAAGGATTTTCCCTTATGCACGGCGTAATGCTCTTCAGCCAGGTCACGACTGACCTGTAAAAACTTGGCTCCTACGAGTTTCAGACCGCGTCTTTCCAGCCGGGAAATGACTTCACCGATCAGACCTCTCTGGACGCCATCCGGTTTCACCAATACAAATGTCCGTTCCACAAAACCTCCAAAGTGTTTAATGTAGGTATTCTTCTGCCTTGGTATAGGCTTCCAACGCTCTGGCGACTTGATCAGCGCGGAAGTACGCGTCGCCCAATGTCTGCCAGAGGGTTGCTTCACGAGGATGAACTTTTAGAGCCTCTTCAATTTCCCAGATTAACTTTTCCAGGTCTTTGCCTTCTTGAATCAGCAAGGAATATGTATCCACTGCACTGGAGATGTTTCCTGCCTGTATCGCTGCCCATGCAGGCGAAGGCTCGCCTTCACCCGCGTACTTTACTTCTGCTGTGGGGGTAATCTCTGAAGCGGGTGTGGTTTCTTCCGGTTGCAGGGCTGGAGGCTCTTCCCGAGTGATGGTTGGCACTGGCTCGTGTTCTTCCGGAGTCACACGCAGCCAATCTGGTAAGGCTTCATCTGGCACTTCTTCAGGGTTGATTTCCAGGCTGGGCGGTTCCCAAACAGGTGGTTGCGCTTTCTGTTCTTCTTCATAAGACCGCAGCCATTCCGGAATTTCCACTTCTTCTTTTTGTTCTTCGGCTACTGGCAGTTGCGTCTCCGCTACAGGAATTTCTGGAAGTGCCTCTTCAGGTATCCATTCTGCTTCGGGTTCTTCCTTCATGGAAACCGGAGGAGTTTCTTCTGCCTCTTCCAGAGTCTCCTCTATGACACTTTCAGGGATGGGAGGAACTTCAGGACGTTCTTCTTCTGGAGTGAATAAGGTCCCTTCCTGAGCCCCTTGACGGGCAGCAAGGCTTTCCAGCCATGCAAAGGCTTCATCAGGAGACATCTCTTCCAGAGTTTTTTCTCCCTTTGCGGGTGGTATTTCCTCCCTCTCTGTTGTGATGGCAGAGGGTTGAACCTCTTCGGGGAGTTCAATCTCGGAAACCGCGGAGGATTCTGCTTCTTGTAGTTCTTCTTTGATCCAATCCGGAGGGATTTCCTGACGTTGCTCCGGTGGAGTGATGGTCAGCGTTTCCGGTTCAGCCCCCTGACGGGCGGCAAGCGCTTCCATCCATGCCAGGGCAGCATCTATATCCGAAAGATCCGGAGACTGCTCTGTTGCTTCACCCACCGATGAAATTTCTGCTGTTTGCTCCGGAATGGTGACCTCTGCTTCACCGGCAATTAATTCAGTCCATTGTTCAGTGGGAGTTTCAGGCTCCTGGGTGGAGAGAGTGACTTTCTCTTCCGCAACCGGTTCCTCATGAATTTGTTCCTTGAGCCAGTCAGGAATTTCTTCCTTCCGTTGCTCAGGCGACGAGATGGTTAACGTTTCCTCAGGCGCACCCTGACGGGCTGCCAGGGCTTCCATCCATGCCAGTGCCGCCTCCAGATCTTCAGGCGGGGTCTCGGACAGGGAAATATCCTGCTGAGCCAGTGGAGAGGATTCTCCATGAGGTGGTGTTTCTTCTACTACAGAAGATGGAGCCTCTTCTATTGCAGCAAGCCATTCAGGTTCCTGTTCTGTCTCTTCGGAGGGTTGAGGGGTGGGGAATTCTTCACTCTCGGAGAGCCATAAGGTTGCTTCAGGTTGTTGCTCTGTTAATGGCGGAGTGGGCTCTTCACTGACCGGTGCCAGGGTTTCAAGCCATTCTGGAGAAATCTCCTCAGTCGCTGAAGGGATTCCCGGTGCTTCACTGCCTGGAAACTCTCCAGGAGTGGAAGATTTCAGCCATTCTGGCAACTCTTCTTCTTCCTTGACGTCTGCAGTTGGTGTGCTTTCCATTACTTTGAGCCAGTCTGGAAGTTCTTCTTCGCCTGTAGAAAGCGTGCTTTCAGGCAAAGTGGCTTCTGATCGCATCCAGTCAGGAATGGCTTCTGAATCAAATCCGGTTTCTTCGCTCCCTTCAGGCTTTGGGAATGGCTCTTGCGGGAACATCCACTCAGTAGATAGAAGTTCTTCCGTTCCCTCGGGCTTGACTTCTGGAGATGGTGGAGGAAGAATCTCTTCGAGCCAGTCCAGACGTTCTTCTTCGACGGGAGGTGGTTCGGGGGTTTCGCTGATCTCTTCTTCAACCGAAGGTTTTAAGGACTTCAGCCAGTCGGGAATTTCTGCTTCAACCGGTTCTGCCTCTGTCTCAAGGATCTCTTCTTCTTCAAAACCGCCGATCAAGGTGCCCTGTTCCGCCTCAAGGTTTTCACCCTCAGAAGGCATCCACCCCGCAGATTTGAGGAAATCGGGCAGGATTTCTTCCGGAGATGAAGGAGGTGTAACTGCAGGCGTTGGTGATGGAGGTGCAGACGTCTCTGCAGGCTGAGCCAGAGCATTGAGCCAGTCGGGAAGTTCCTCTTCCTGGCTGGCGGTTTCCCATTCGACCCCGATGGTTTTTGCCCAATCGGGCGCGGCTTCTTCCACCATCGAAGGTGCCCAGTCCAGATGTTCCACCATCACGGTTTGCTCGGGTACCTGATCACTGGTAGGAGCATTGGGAGAGATGAATCCCAGATACGGATCCAGTGCCAGTAAACGCTGTTTGAAGAGAGGGGCATCTCCCGCTCGACTGGTTTCGGGGAGTACTTCGACGAGGATTCGGTTGGCTTCGTAACAATAAGGGAGTTTGCTGATGAGAGAGGAGGCTACCTCTGCCGCTTCAATTTTCTGTCCTGAAAGGAAGTACATTTTTGCCAGCAGGACAAGTAAATCCAGACGGGCGCCATCCTCCGCAAGTGCAGCGCGAATTTCGGCTATGGCTTGAGGATAGAGGTTGCCGCGGTCATACATGCGTACCAGCGCCCCACGGGTCAAACGGATACGGGGAGGTTCAACTCCGTCGCGTCTTCCATACAGACGTCGCAACTCATCCTGAACGGCGCGATTAAAGGGCTGAACTTCGTATGCCCTTTCCATGTGCCAGATGGCGGCGTCCAGATTTCCTTCGTCTTCTCGGATAATGCTCATTCCAAGGTGAGCGATGAAATCATCGGGAAACACGGATAAGATGCGCTGCAGAATATCCAGAGCCTCGGTGTATCGTTGACTTTCCAGGTAAGCCTTCGCCAGCAGGCGATAGGCTTCAATATACTTAGGAAACTGTTTCAGAATGTTTTTCGCGTGTGCAATGGCTTCTTCTATCTGTCCGTGTTCGATTAAATTTTCTACTTCACGGGCGTAGGCGCGCAGAGGTATTCTCGCCATATACCCTCCCTTCCAGACTTAAGTATGCAATAAACCTGTGGATTGTGCAAGTTATGCATGAAAAATATTCCCCACGCCTTATTGTGCCAAAGCGTGGGGAAGCGTTTCAGTTTGAATGGGCTAATCGCCAAGATAGTCTCGCAATTTTCGCCGAATGGAGGGGTGACGGAGGCGGCTAAGGGCTTGGGCTTCAATTTGACGGACACGCTCGCGCGTCACACCCATTTTCCGTCCGACTTCTTCTAGAGTGTAGGCTTGCCCGTCCAGCAACCCATACCGCAATTGAAGAATCCGAACTTCTCTGGGTGGTAGGGTATTCAACACCTCTTCCAGGTGCTGGCGGAGCAGATTGTAGGTGGCGGTGTCGTCCGGAGGGGGGGCTTCTTCGTCTTCGATGAAGTCCCCAAGGACGGAGTCCTCTTCGTCATCGGTAGGGGTTTCCAGAGATAGAGGACGTCGAGCCACCTGAATCATATTTTCCACTTTGCGCGGAGGGACATCCAGTGCCTCAGCCAGTTCTTCAACGGTAGGTTCGCGCCCGAGTCTTTGTGTGAGTTGATGCTGCACGCGCAGCAACTTGTTGATTTGATCTCCCATATGCACGGGAACGCGTATCGTGCGTCCCTGATCGGCTATAGCGCGAGTGACTGCCTGGCGAATCCACCAGGTAGCGTAGGTGCTGAACTTGTGTCCGCGGCGGTAATCAAATTTCTTGGTAGCGCGGATCAAGCCGATATTGCCTTCCTGAATTAAATCCAGGAACGGAACACCTCTTCCCATGTATTTCTTGGCAACGCTGATGACCAGGCGTGAGTTCGCCGTAATGAGATGTTCGCGCGCCGCCCAGCCGTCTTCAATAAGACGGCGTAATTCCTGGCGTCGTTTGGGGCTGACGTTCCCGCGTGCCAGTTCTTCACGTGCCATGCGTCCCCGCTCAATGCGCTGAGCCAGTTCAACCTCTTCTTCGGCGGTGAGCAGGGGAACACGGCTGACCTCTTTCAGGTATAACCCGATCGTGTCATCCGTATCAATGTTAGCCAGGTCATCTAAGACAAGAGATTTATCCTCTTCCCCTTCTTCAATGGCTTCTTCTTCGTGCGCTTCCAGTTCTTCTTCGGCTGGTTCTTCAACAATCTCATCCTCTAAATAGGGAATACCAGCACTCATCAGAGCGGCAAAAGCCTCTTCCAGTTGCTCAACATCTTGCTCGGCTTCCGGGAAGAAATGCAAAATATCGTCTATGGTGACGTACGATTTTTGCCGTCCCAGATCAATTAACCGGGCAATTACAGGATATTCTTCATCTTCATCTACTACATTAAGTAATGCATCATCCATTGTCACAGTCATACACCTCTTTCCGAGATGGAATATTTCAAATAAGCCATTAATTCAGAATACATGTTTTTCAGATTAATTTCAATACCCGTTAAAGGATTTCAGGTTTATGGCGAAGAGAGGGTATTTTCAGGTGTAGGAGTGTCTGGTAAAGCCACATCAAAACCCTGAAAAACTGCCTCTATCGCATAACGGCTCACTACAATCGGGGCATTATCCTGTACCTTTACATAGTACCCGTTTCCCGTTGGGGTTAACCCGCCAATCCGAATTTCAAGTTTTTTCCCCGACCTTGATTCAAGCAGGATTGTTTGCCCGGGATTTACCAGATACAAACTCTCCAGGGAGTAATCGGCTGGTAACTCTGCGAGAATTCGGGTGGCTAATAATTCTGAAAGCAATTGTTCTACTCTTCCGGCGGGAACGAGCCCAACCCCTTGATTCATCCACTGTCCATCTGTTTGTTTGACCAGATCTGTGGTCCCGCCAATGGCACGAATCAGGGTGGCTCTGGTAATTTCCTCCAAACTCCAATCCTGAATCATGCGAGGAGTAGCAGTCGGTTCTGGCGTTTGAGAGACAGACAACGGAGCGTTTGGTGTCTTGGTGAGAAGGATTACCAGAACCGCAACGATAAGAAAGATTGCGAAGACAACCCAGGTTGATCGGCGAATCATGGCTTTTACCCTCTGCGGCGACGTTGAATCCAGACCATGATCCCGGCAATCAGGGTCAGCCCGGGAATCACAAAGACGGTAGTCAGCAAGATAACCCCCAGCGTGATGTTATTCCGAAGGATGAGAATGCGCTGAGTGGTTTTCTTGGGGGTCAGGTTGATGAGATTTTCCTGTTTTGCTGCCCAGTCAATACTGTTGATCAGGAAATCCCCATTGCCGTACTGGGCATAATTCCGATCGCTGGCAAAATCGGAATCGCCGATGACCACCACGCGGGCGCCGGTTTTCGCGTTGGTTGCCGCAATGGCTAACCCGATGGGACCAGGTATATCTTGTTCCTGGTTGAAAGCGGCCTGATTGTTTTTCAGAGAAACAAAGTCGGTTTCTGCCCAGGAATTCTGTGCTGTTTCGGTCAGAATAAAGGATTGTACGTCCGTCCCTTCAATTTGAACTGGAGAGATGCTTCGCGCAGAAGGCATGACCACTGCCAGATTGTACATGCGCTCGGTGATCGGGTGCTGAGCATACTTGGCAGAAACGGCAACGCTTGGCGGATTGTAGTTAAGGTCAATCACCATGTCTTTTCCCAGTCGAATATCCCATTGTTTTTCGAGGTAGGTAGCCAGGGGGTCTTCCGCATCCCCAAACTGGGTGACAATGGTAGGCTCTGCCAGATAAATTAATGATCCACCACGATCCAGATAAGCCTGAATCAAGGTCATTTCTTCCGTGGAGATAGGTTTGTCTGGACCGGCAATAATCAGTGCCAGTGCATCTTCTGGAATGTTTCTGGTTGCCAGAAGATTTAATGTGTTAACAGTATAGTTCTTGGCGCTTAACAGGCTCTTGATTTCCGAGTAAGAACGATCACCAGAATCTTCCGGACTGTATTCCCCGTGTCCACTCAGGAAATAAACGGTACGCTGCCCAGGATTTGCAAGCCGAACCAGTGCACTGGTAATGTCGGTTTCACTGGCATAGGTAACCTGCTCGGAGCGTCCGCCTTGTTTCAATACAATGGTTCCATCCCGGCTGACATTTGCCGAGCGAGCCCGAACAGGATCTTTTTCGGGGTCAATAAACTCATAAGTAAATTTCCCGTTGGAATTGTATTGATAACTTTCCAGTAAATCCTGTGCTGTTGTAGCAGGGAAACGGCTGCTGTAATACGCCTCGGCAACCACAGGCTCCTTGAGCGATTTCAGTGTTTCCAGGGTTTCTTTTGCCAGGGTATGTTGTTGATCTTCGGTCAAATCCCAGCGAGGGGCTCGTGTATAAACCAGATAATTGAGCGCAATCAGAATCCCGGTAAACGCCAGCGCCAGTACAAAAGCATTACTGCTGTAGCGGGCTTGCCGTCCGGTGAGAAGTTCACGGGTTTTTTGAGGATCCAGTAACACAAAGAGCGCCAGCCCAATAACAATCATCGCAAGGCTGACTTGCACTTCCAGGGTGAAAGAGCGATGCACAATCGCAAACCCAATGGCGCTAAGAGTTGCCAATAGCGCAAGGATTAATCCAACCGGAGCATATTTGCGGATAGAGGAGTTCATTATCGCCACCTCCGGGATTCAACTGAAATGGAACCAAGGAAAAGTGCCAGCGCAATCAGACTGAGGAAATACACCACGTCTTTCAGGTCAATGATGCCTCGATAAAAAGTGGGATAGAAGTGTTCACTGATATCGAGATACGATAGCAGGGAAGGTCCCAGCGCGCCACTGGCGGTTGAAGGATATCCAATCATCCACAGGACCAGTAAAATCCCCAGCGTGGTGAAGAAAGCCGCAATTTGATTGCTGAACAGGGTACCAACGGCTACTCCAATGGCGGCAAATGCTGCCACCATTAAAAACAACCCCAGATACCCGCTGACCAGTACTCCCTGATCAATCCCCGGGTCAACCAGACGGTTCAGGATGATTGGATATACCCATGTCACCAGCAGAATGGTGAGGATAAACCCCATCGAACCCAGCCATTTTCCAATCACCAGTTCCCAGTCTCGAACAGGGGCAGTGAGCAGTAATTCCAGGGTTCCGGTGCGTTGTTCATCAGGAAGTGCACGCATGGTAATTGCCGGGGTAGTGAACAGGAAGATGGTTGCCAGAGGACCGAGAATCACCTGCACTCCTGGCGCATACTGCTGGTAAGCGGCGGATAATATGGTGGCGTAAAACAATACGCCCATGATGAGAAAAACGGCAAGGGCTATAGCATAAGCCACCGGACTAACAAAAAATTGCTTGAATTCTTTTCGGGCAATGATCCAGATATTGCGCATCTCCCTGCCTCCGTTATTTCTGGCTCTCGATAACCCCTGCTGGCTCTTCTCGAGTTAATTTAAGGAAAATTTCTTCCAGGCTGAGGTTAATGTTTTGTATCTGGAGCAAATCGAACCCTGCCTGGATGAGTGTTTTGGCTACTGCTGGGCGCACTTCTTTCCCTGGAAGGGTTTCAAATTCAAGGCTGTCCTGATTCCGCAACTGGACTCGAATCACTCCGGGAATGTGTTCAATCAGCGGGAGAACTTCTTGCGCATCTCCGCGAATCTGAATGAACACCCGTTGTGAACCGGTTAGTCTTGCCTGAAGCTGTTCCGGGGTATCTTCAGCAACGATATGCCCGTTGTTAATAATCAGGACCCGATCACATACCTGTTGCGCTTCCGGCAAAATGTGGGTGGATAACAGAACAGTTTTATCCTTCCCAATTTCCCGAATTAATTGACGGAAGTTAACTACCTGCCCGGGATCCAGCCCAATGGTTGGCTCATCCAGAATCAGGACTTCGGGTTTGTGAATCAGTGCCTGTGCCAGTCCAAGGCGCTGGCGCATGCCTTTGGATAAGGCGCCTACGTAACTGTTCGAGCGCTCACTTAATTCAACCTGTTCAAGCGTTTCTTTAATCCGGTTTTCGAGATGGGAAACTTTTCTCAAACTGCCCATGTATTCGAGGTATTCATAGACCGTCATATCGGCGTACAATGGGACAGTTTCGGGAAGATATCCAACGATCCGGCGGACCTCTAAAGAGTTTTCAATAACGTCATACCCGCCAATTTCCACGCTACCGGAAGAAGGCGGCATAAAGCCGGTCAAGATCCGCATGGTGGTTGTCTTTCCTGCACCATTGGGTCCCAGAAAGCCTAAAATTTCACCCTTGCGAGCGTTAAAAGTAAGGTTTTCTATAGCCCTGCGATTTCCATAATCTTTGGTCAAAGCGTTTGCGCGGATCATCATAAACTGGACTCTCCTTATCAATTCCCATGCAGGCGACGAGCGGAAACCATGTTCCGCTCATCTACACAGGGCAAATATCCGCCCTTGAAAAAGCCGCATCATTTTATACAACAAATTGAAAGGCAAAGTCAATAGGCTTTCAAAATTCTAATCTTCTGCTAATGTTTATTGCCTGTTTTCCCAAAATTCGTGTAAAATGAACGAGATTTTTGCCCCCTCTGATTTAGATTTACACCCATAATTGAATCAGTTTAGTCACATCAGGAGGTAGTATGGATATCTTTGGGATGGGCACCCGACATGGGCTTTCTGCATTTGAGCAGGTGGCTGTGTTGGGCGTCGTCGTTACGGCTTTCTTGAGCCTGTTGTATGCATGGTTGCTTCGCGGCAATGTCCTGAATAAGGACAAGGGCTCTCAAAAGATGCAGGATGTCTGGGAGACGATTCGCATCGGGGCTGATTCATATCTGCAGCAACAACTCCAGCGAATTCTTCCCGCCATCTTGTTGTTGACGGTAGCCCTTTTCCTGAGTGTGTATGTGGTTCCGCCCAGCAAGGAAGCGCTTGA
>OGCI01001985.1_pt1 | contig 14984 bp, 15 predicted proteins | sample 1570021 | NCBI WGS metagenome assembly OGCI01 (sample SAMN06264664, study PRJEB24512) | hot springs metagenome | isolation source: Hot spring water | place: South Africa: Tshipise | collected 2015-06-21 | reverse complement strand
CACCCACCACTAGGGCTAATACCAGAAGTACTGCTACCTTTTTCATAATACACTCTCCTAAAACCAATCGATATTGTTTCTGCGATCCACGATCGCGGGATAGCTTTGCCTATCCAGAAGTAAATAGAGCAAGTACTATGCCAACTATTCATTATTTATATGGATACGAAATCACACGAACAGTCATTCGCGAGCACATCTTTATATTTTATCAATCTAATTCTTTATATAATAATAAATTGAACTCACGCGCTAAGACAACTGGTTCACTCAATCTAGCTATATAGGATCTTCCTAACTTTATGGTCTTTTATCTATCCCTCTTCCGCATTAAGACCTCACCATGAAGGGAAATTCCTTCCTAAAGTGAGAAAATGTTTCTCACAAGAAAAATCTTGACTAAACTCTCAATCTCCTCGACAATCAGGAAAGAGTGAAGCTGGTCGTGTTCGTTCTCAATAAAGAAGAACTACTGGATGAAGTGCTCGCTGCGTACGTGGAAGCGGGAATTGGGGGCGCTACCATCCTGGACTCCGAAGGAATGGGACGGTTTCTTACCTACGAGGTACCTCTGTTTTCCGATTTCAAACAGTTCATGAAAGGGAATAAGCCTTACAATAAAACCATCTTTTCTGTAGTGCGAAACGAAGCACTTATCCCGCGGCTAGAAAAACTCCTGGATAAAGTGTGTGGTGGGTTGGATGAACCCGGCACAGGGATCTTCTTTACCGTACCCATAGATTACGCCCGTGGGTTGGTGGGGGCGGAGGGGGAATAGGATGGTACGAATCACAGATTTCTTACAACCTTCCTGTATCAAGCTGGAAATGGAATCCAACAAGAAGAAAGATGCCTTGCTCGAGCTCTTGAACCTTCTTCAGGACCAACGAATCATCGACGAAGCTCAAAAGGACCATATTTTGAAAGATCTCCTAGAACGAGAGAAAGTGTCTTCCACAGGGATTGGGTCAGGAGTAGCGATTCCCCATAAAATTGTTCCAGGATTACAAAATACCGTTATTGCGTTTGGGCGAAAACAGAAAGGTATCCCGTTCGATGCGATTGACGGACAACCGGTGACCCTTCTATTCCTCATCCTGGGAAAAGAAGGAAGCGAAGCGTTCCATCTCCGACTATTGAGTAAGTTAGCTCGCCTGTTACAACAAGGGCCCTTTCGGGAGGCTTTAAGCCACTCAGAATCCCCCGATCAAATTTTATCCCTTCTTCGACACTGGGAGGAGGAATGAGGGTTCGCTCCAAATGGAAGTTGGTTCGAATCCTATTTACCACGGTCTGGCTTTACGGGGGATGGCTGCTGTATACAGGAAGCTTTGAAACGGTTTCTCTATGTCTGGGTGCCCTAGCTTCCCTATTAGTGGCCACGGCTACCTATAATTTGTTCATTGCAGAGCACGAAGCCGCTAGAAAAGGGCTTCTCGTGCGAATCCACTATGGAATCCTGTACCTACTCTACCTCCTCGCTCAGATGTACCTTTCCAGTTTTGCCGTACTGATCAATATCCTGCGAGGGAATATCAATCCTCGGGTAGTCCATTTCCGAACCCGTCTTCACTCGGACCTTGCCCGGGTTCTTCTGGCTACCTCTATTACCCTTACACCCGGAACCATTGCCCTCGAACTACAGGAAGACCATCTAATTGTCCACTGGTTAGACGCGAAAACCCGCCACTCTAAATACGCGGGTATCCTCATTAAGGGGAAAATGGAAACTTTACTGAGTCGAGTTCTCCTATGACGACTACATTAGCTTTCGACACGATTGGTTACCTGTTCATTGCCTCGTCTGTGGTTGCCCTGTATCGTGTTCTTTGGGGGCCTACTGTCCCGGATCGTTTACTAGGACTGAATGTGGCCTCCGCTCAAATCCTAGCCATCCTTGTCCTTTATGCTGCGAAAGAGAAGCTCCATGTGTACCTGGATGTAGCTCTGGTGTACGACATCTTTGGTTTCGTAGGGATTCTCGCTTTGACGAAATTTCTAGAAAAACGGCAACGGAGAGGAGGTAGCGTATGATTGAAGGGATCGTGTACCTTTTCCTGCTCCTTGCTGCGATTTTTAACCTGATGGGGTTGGTAGGGATCCTCCTGTTCCCGGACCCGTATACACGGTTGCAAGCATCTTCAACCTGCAGCACTACCGCGGTAATTTCCGTATTCATCGCTGTGATGCTAGAGGCGGGGTTTTCCGCCATCACAGGAAAGGTGCTGGTGATCACTCTTTTTTTCTTTATATCTAGTCCCGTAGGGGCCCACATCATTGCCCGGTACGCTTGGAATATGGGGATCGTTCCCTGGCGCAAACTCCGGAAATCGAGCCTTGAGGATCTCCCCCATGATTGAGATTCTCCTTTTAGTGCATCTCATCCTCGCAATATTAGTTCTTTCCATACGGAGTCTGTTCACCGCGGTAATCCTCATGGCCATTTTCAGCCTTTTTAGCGCGGTGTTGTTCTTCGTCCTTCACGCTCCAGATGTGGCACTTACCGAAGCCGCAGTAGGAGCCGGAGTCTCTACCTTCCTCTATATCTGGATCGTAAAACATACCCAGAAGGAGGGGGAATGATCCGGGTGTTTCATATTATGGTGCTCATTCTCTTTTCCCTCGTGCTCATGGCTTCCCTCCTTGTACACCGTGAGCCGATGGAACAGTCGAAAGCGTACTTCCTCGAATGGGGTACTCGAGAAACGGGAGCCGTGAACCTGGTAACCGCCCTCTACTTGGCGTATCGGGCCTACGACACACTGGGAGAAACGATCGTTCTCATAGGAGCGGTGACGGGTGTCTTGGTCTTAGTGGAGAGGCACAAATGAAGAAGACGAATATCTTGGATGTGGTATCCCGGAAGCTTTCTCCCTTCATCCTCCTCTTCGGAGTGTACCTGGTGACTTTTGGACACATCTCGCCGGGAGGAGGATTTCAGGGTGGAGTCGCTCTTGCCTCGAGTCTCCTCTTAATTTTACTAGCCCAAGGGCCTAGGGTACTCGCTTCGAGTTTCCCCATAGGGAGAATTTCGGTTATAGAGGTTCTAGGGTATGGGTTGTTTTTACTGGCAGGGCTGGGAGGATTCCTTCTGGGACTCGGGTTTCTATCCCCCCTTCTTCCCCCTCCGGGTACGATCTTCATCCTGAATATCGTGATTGGGGCAAAGGTAGGTGCGGGGATCACCCTGATCTGCTGGCACTTATTCCAGGAAGGGGAAGAACAGGAATGATATCCCTCCTCCTCATTTCGCTCCTATTTCTAGTAAGCCTGGGAGGCATAATTCTATCGAAGAATCTCATTCGTAAAGTAATGGCCTTGAACATGCTGAACTCGGCGGTGATCATCCTGTTCATTTTTTTCGGTTCCCTCAAGGGAACTCACGCGCCTATTCTGGTTGCCGACGAGACAGACATCGTGGATCCCATCCCGCAAGCCCTCATGCTCACGGCAATCGTGGTGGGAATCTGTATCACCGCACTGGCATTGGCCTTCATCTATAAGCTACACGACCGGTATGGAACAACCGAGTTATCGGATATAGAAAGACAGGTGCACCGGGATGACCAGTGATGCCATTCTCCTTTTTACCGTAATTCCCCTATTCGGCTCTTTCATTGCTCTGATCGAAAAGGCCATTCCTTCTGTCAAGGTGGCCAAACCTATTGCTCTTGGATCCTTTTTCCTTGGATCCCTTCTCCTCGGTCTATTAGGGAAAGGTATCTACGAAGGCGCTATCTATACTACGGTAGTAGGGGGGTGGCCACTGGGAATTGGGATCGGCCAGCAGCTGGATGGACTGGCCTGGGTTGCCCTTGCGTTGACCTACCTGATCTATCTTCCCATTCTCCTGTTCTCCTTTTCCGAAGGAGGATACGACAGCCGGTTCTACTTCCTTTTACTTTTGCTCCAGGGAGGCATGGCAGGAATCGTTCTAGCCTATGACGTGTTCAACCTGTTCGTGTTCTTGGAAATCACGGGGATAGCCGCCTACACCCTAATCGCATACCAGCAGAAAGAACGGGCTTTGTTTGCCGGGTTCAAATACCTAATGCTTAGCTCGCTAGGAATCACCCTGTTTCTTTTGGGAGTCTTCCTGTTCTACCGGGAGACGGGGACTCTTCAGTATAACACCCTTCGGGATTGGGGCCAGACAGGTTCCACGTTAGGAGGAATGTGGATCCCGTCCCTCCCTCTAGGCACTTCTTTCGCCTTAGCTACCATCTTAGCAGGAATCGGCGTACGCACTGCCTTTCTCCCTTATACCTGGTTACCAGACGCCCATGGATTCGCTCCTCATCCAATTTCCGCTTCCTTGTCAGGAGTAGTGATCAAGGTATCGTTTATCGTGGTTTGGAAATTGATTGTCCTATTACAACTGGAGGGGGCAAGGGAGTTCCTTCTATGGATGGGGTCGGCCATTGCCCTGATTGGCGTGCTACGAGCGCTGACTCAAACAGATGTGAAAGTTCTCTTAGCCTGGCACTCTGTATCCCAGATGGGATACATCTTTGCCGGGTTTGGGGCTGGGAATGAGGTTGCCGTGACGGGTTCCCTGTACCACATGGTGAGTCACGCCTTTTTCAAAGCCCTCCTGTTCCTTTCGGTGGGAACCGTAATCCTGTTTACCGGCGAACGATCTATAAAAAAAGTATCAGGAATGGGACGCATTTTTCCGTTTCTCTCGGTCCTATTTACCATTGGAGCCCTCAGCATCATGGGAGTTCCTCCCTTCGTGGGATACGTGAGTAAGAGCCTTATCTTCGAGGGGCTTCAGGATCATCCTGTTTCATACTGGATGCTCTTCGCCGCTTCGGTAGGAACAGTGGCTTCTTTTACTAAGCTGTCTCTTCTGTTCCGAAAATCTCCAATGGCAACCGAACAAACGAATGCGAACCCCCACTCCCTCTCCCTCCATGTATGGCCGTTTCGAAACGGGTACTTGGGGATGAGTCTACTAGCTATGTTCTGTATCGCGGGAGGGATACTGGGAACTTATGGGATCCAATTCTTTTCCACTATTCTGCTTGGAGAGGGAATAGTTGGATCCTTTGGCACCTTGGCAAAGCCATCCGGTTTTCTCTGGATGCGGTGGGAAGAATATGTGAAAACCTCCATTACCCTTGCGTTAGGCTATGGAGTGTACCGTTTTATCGTGAGTAAAAGAGGGAAAGCACTGCAGGAGTGGGCCAACCGGATGCGAATCTCCTTCGATAACCAGTTGGTACTGCTTCTAAGCGGACTATTAATATTGGTATTGTTTATAGCCAAACACTGAAATATGATAGCGCGAGGGCATCATTTATTCCGCACCGTACTCCATCTTTTTTTCAAACTCAACACTATAGAAACAGAAGGAGTAAAATAAAGGAAGATTCCACTTAATACCACAGTTCCTCCTAAAATACTAAAAAGCAAGCGAAAACTTGATAGAGTTCTTCCTATTCCATCCAGCCACGCACCAGACAGGAAAGGCCCCAGAGCCCCTAATCCCATAATGGCAGTGATGAAAACCCCAAACATCATTCCCCGGTTTTCAGGTGTGGTATGATCCGCGATCATCGCTTCTATTAATGGCACCGAGGCAGACTGAGCAGCTCCCATTAAAAAGTAGGAAACAAGGTATCCTTTAGGAGGCAGAAAGGGAAGGATAGCGAGGGAAGCTCCGAACAAACAGAAGGTAAGAAGGGCAAAGCCCCTTCGGCCCCACCGATCCGACCAAGTACCCACAAAGGGTTGGGTCACGATTCCGGGAAGGTACATGATGAACAGGTACCAAGAAGCGAGACTCGCGTTTTGGGTGGACACCTCCAGAAAGAATGCCGACACGTCCAGGATGCTCCACATGGCAATTTCCCGGCTTGCCGTGAGAAGGATCATCCAAGTGAGGAATCCAAGGAGGGGCCAAGTAAGCCCTCCAGGAAGACCGCTACGGTTGTAGGATCCAGAGTTCTCTTTCCTCCCAGGGGTTGTGTCATGTACCCTCTGTACGCCTTCATCCTTCCCATCGTCCCGGATCACAAGATAGGCCACAATACCAGCCAAAGTCCCGCTCAAACCAAATAGAAGGGCAATGCTCTGCCAACCTAAACCCATTCGGGACAGAGCTCCCGTGATCAACGGTCCAAAGGCGAACCCTATTCCCGATCCGACCCCCGTGATTCCCAAAGCCCATCCTTTCCGTTCAGAAAATTTCCGGGTGATGAACACATTGGCCACCGGGTGGTATACCCCGCCGCCTATGGCGGCTAGGATCCAGAGCACATACATGAAAGGGATCCCCTTCGAGGGAACGAAATAGAATAGGATCACGGCCCCTGCGTTCACCAACATACCGAAAGAAAGGGTTTCTCGTACCGGCAGACGATACGTCAACCCACCGAAGAGGAGATTGCTGGCAGCGTACACGATAAGGTAGACCGTCTTGAAGGAGGTGATGGTAGCTACGGAATTGGTGTGGAAGTAGGTTGCAATCTCTACATTCAAAGGGCTAAGGAACAGGCTCAACGTATGGATCATTCCATGGAGAGCCGAAGCGCAGTACAGGCTAGCTAGGGCGTGATTCCTGTTTCTCATGTCGGTCCTTCGCTGATCTTGAACTTTCGTACCAGTTCATCTACCCTTTCAATCGCTTCACGGCTGGACATGCTCGTGTCTCGCACATGGGCTACCGCGGCATCGATCTCGCTAGCTCCCCCCGCAATCTCCTCGGCGCTCTGATGGAGTTGGCGGGTAATATCCGAAAGCCGATGCATCTCATCCAGGATTGTTCTGCTCCCTTGAAGAATTTCCGCAGAACCCTGTTTGATCTCTGTGGTGATCTCGTTTATCTGTTTGATTGCTTGGAGTACCTGAGTACTTCCCGAGCTCTGTTCCTCCATGGCAAACCGAATTTCAGTTTCTTGATCCCGAACCTTCTGTACACCTCCCAAAATTTCCTCGTACTTCGTTTCGGCTTCTCCTGCGTATACAACCGCGTCCTCGATCAATTTGCGTACCTGGGAAAGGACTCGGGAGATCGATTTCGTCTGTTCCCCCGCGTTTTCTGCCAGCTTACGAATTTCCTGGGCAACGACGGAGAAACCCGCACCCGCCGCACCCGCATGAGCCGCTTCAATCGCAGCATTCATGGAGAGGAGGTTCGTTTGTTGGGCGATGTTCATGATTACCCGGTTCGCCTCGATCATGCCTTCCGAAGCGGTCGCGATATCCCGCACGAACTTCACCGTACCAATCAGCCGTTCTTTCCCGATCGCCGAAGCGGAAAGAAGCTGCTCGATTCCTTCCTTGTTCCGCTCGATGGTGCTATGAACAGAACGGATATTGGCTACCATCTGTTCGATCGCCGAGGAAGCTTCGGTTATGTTCGTCGCTTGGCTTTCGATCAGACGATTGAAGGATTCGACGTTACGGTTGATTTGCTCAACGTTGGCTAATGTTTCCGTCACTCCCGAAGACTGGTTAACCACTTGATTCTTGACCGAAGCGATGTTCGCGGAAATTTGTGTCACCGCCGCACTAGTTTCCGTCATGTTCGAAGATAGATCTTCTCCTATCTCCTTCAATTTTTGAACGGAGACCCGGATCGTCCTAACCATCCCTTCCAGATGTTCCAAGAAGGTGTTCAGTTCATGATTCATTTCTCCAATCTCGTCGTGGGTTTGAATGGAGAGTCTGATCGTTAGATCCCCTTCCCCCTTAGCGAGATCCTTCACCAAGGAAGCTGTCCTTCGTATGGGGGAAGCTACACTTTTACTCACCAAGACGATTACACTGGTAATGACAAGGGTTAGAGCAATAAAGATGAACAGAACAATCCGCAACAAATAGAAAACACGACTCAAGAACTGAGATTCCTCCACTGAAACTCCCAAGACCCAACCGGGGGAAGACCCTATGGGAGCGTAAAACAATAGTTCCGCCACTCGATCAGGACGCACGATACGGGAGCTACCCGGTTTCCCGGAAAGCATCTGCTTCCCCGCATCCTCTAACCCTATATACCCGACTTTCCCAGACTCTTTAATATTGAGCTTCATGAGGATATCCTGGTTGGGATGGGCGACTACCACTCCATTGCTATCCACGATCCATCCGTAGCCGGTCTTTCCAATCTTGATACCCGAAGCGGTACGACTGAGGGAGGTCAAGGGAACAGCTGTACCCAACAGGGCAATTGTCTCTCCATTCTTGTTCTTGACAGGGACCACAAGGGCGAAGACCGGTTGATTCGTTACCCTGGAAATAATTGGATTGGTAATCACGTATTCTTTCTTTTCCTGGTAGATCAAGCGGTAATAGGGACGATCGGACATATTCACGGTCGCACCAGACACTACTTCGGCTCCTTTTCGAGCGATATTGGGCGTTTCCCCATTGGGATATACGAAGATGAAGGATTCAAGATGTTCTCGGTTCAGGAGACTACGTGCCAGATCGTCCCGTATCTTCATCCAATCTAGCGATTGCAGGATGTCTCGTTCCGATAATGCCCGCATCTCACGAATCAACCCTTCGAGGTAATGCTGAATGATGCTAGCGCTCTTATCAGCGATTTCCTGAGACGACTCGTACACCAATGGCTCCATGACATTTTTCATCTGTAAATAAGAAACAATTGCACCGGCACTGGTTAACAAGACGACGGGAATCAAGGTGTAGAGCAACATCTTTTTCATGATCGACATTTTCATTTGTGTCACCTCTTTTTGAAATAGAACGAACGAAGTTACAGGGCTCTAGCACCTATTTCAGGATAGATTATTTAATACATTTACTTTACAATACTACTATAAGATGCCTTTACGCGCAACCATTGTTATTGGAAGGCTTGTAGTGCCATACTGCAAGAAACGCTTTTCGAGCGGTGGAAAACCCTTGCGATTCATTCGTATCCCAAGGAGGGACCCTTATGCTGGCAATCCTGCTTTTGTCGATTTTCCTAGCAGCCATGGTAGTCATCGGAGTCTGGGGTATGCGGAAAACTTCCACCCTGGGAGATTTTTTCCTGGGAGGGAGGTCCGTTGGGCCCTGGATATCCGCTTTCGCCTACGGAACTTCATACTTCTCTGCGGTTCTTTTCATTGGATTCGCCGGTAAGCTCGGTTGGGGATTTGGGCTCAATGCTCTATGGATCGGTTTAGGGAACGCGATATTCGGTTCCTTGCTTGCCTGGCTTGTACTGGGTAGACGAACTCGGATCATGACGCAGAATCTGGACGTGATGACCATGCCAGAGTTCCTCATGGAACGGTTTGGCGGCAAGTACATCAAGATCATCGCCGCCATCATCATCTTCACGTTCCTTCTACCGTATTCTGCCTCGGTGTTCAAAGGGCTAGGACACTTATTCGAAGCTACCTTCCATATCTCCTACGATATAGCTCTACTGATCATGATAGGGATCACAGGGGTGTACCTCGTGCTGGGTGGCTACTTTGCCATCACCCTCACCGATTTCATCCAGGGGATCATCATGCTGGCGGGGTCCATCACCATGGTGCTGGTGCTTTCCGGAAAGAACGGTGGCATCGCCGCCAGCGTGACGCAGGTGATGCAGAAGTATCCTCTCCATCTCCCGCCAGCCAAACAGCCTCCCCTGATTCTTTTGGGCGCCTTAGTGTTCATGACCTCTTTTGGAACCTGGGGGCTTCCCCAGATGGTACAAAAATTCTACGCGGTGAAGAGCGAGGCCGTGATTAAAAAAGCCGCTCTGGTAACGGCCATCTTCGCCCTGGTTATCGGATTGAGCGCTTACTTCACGGGAGCCCTATCTCACCTCTTCTACGAGCAGGTACCGGTAGTGAACGGGAAACCCGCGTTCGACCGATTGATCCCTGACCTGCTCACCCGTCATCTTCCCGAGCCTTTGATGGCCGTGATCCTACTCTTGATCCTATCGGCTTCCATGTCCACCCTTTCTTCCCTTGTACTCGTTTCCTCCTCAGCCATCGCCATCGATCTGTACAAAGGTCATGTGAATCCACAGGTATCGAAAGAGAACTCCCTCTACATGATGCGGTTTTTAAGCGCTCTGTTCATTGTCATTTCCTATTTTATCGCCCGGTACGATTTCGCCATTATCATCACCCTCATGTCCCTATCCTGGGGGGCAGTGGCAGGATCCTTCATGGCCCCCTTACTCTATGGATTATTCTGGAAACGGACCACTCTCGCGGGAGTGTACGCGGGAATGCTCACAGGTCTTGCAACATCGGTGTCCCTGTTTTTCTATTGGGGAGAGGCCTGGTCTCCCGCTGCTTCCAGCGTGGGAATGCTCCTACCCTTCCTCGTGATACCGGTGGTAAGTCTTGCCACGAAGCCGCCAGCAGCCTCCGTGGTGGAAACGGCGTTCAGGGGGGTGTGATACTACCTACTCCACGGACAGGAAGTAGAGCTCGTGTCGTTCCGCTGGCCCCAAACCAATCGTCACCTTGTACCAACCGGGACGCCAGGACCCAGATGGAGCTTCGATGACAATGTCGCCGACATCGCCCTCCAAGGAAGCCGAGACCTCCCGCTGGAGGACGATTTCTCCCGAAGAGAGCCGCATGACAGACACAGAGAGCTTCGGTGCCCCCCGGAGCCCGTTTACCCCGAACACCGCATGGATGGCCTTAGTCGAGGCGGGAAAGCGCAGGGAAGGTCCGACGGCGAAACCTTTGGGATCCCGCCCGAGGGCCAGTACGATATTCCCGAGCAAAGGTACAGGGGGATCGGGATCCCGCTCGAGATAGAGCGGCGTCGACCAGACCTGGCCCCGGGTGAAGCCCTTCTCGGTCCCCTTCACGAAATCGTCGGGGTCGGCCGGATCGGCGAAGAATACGCTCGTCGATTCTCCCGGCTTCTTCGCCGCGTAGACGATCCACGCGAAGCTTCCCTCGCTTTTCTCACTTACCGTGAAGCTTGTCCAGTCTTTGTGTTCCCCCGCTGAACTTCCAGAGGTGTTAAAAACGATGCTCGAGGTCACCCCCGAACGAGATGGACGGGACTTCAGCGTAGGATCGTAGCCAAGGATCATGATCAATCGTGGTTCCCGCCCCTCCGTTTTCCAGACGGAGCGCATGGTGTACTTCTTGCCCTTCACAAGGGCAATCCGATACACGGCAATATAGCCACCGCTTCCGATGGTAGGATACTTCCCCTCGGGAGCGGGCACGGACGCAGCCCTGAGGGTGAAGGCCTCGTTCACCTTCAGAAGGGGAATGTCTTGAGCGCTAAGGTCTATGCCGACTGATAAAGATAGAGAAAAAATGAGGATGCCGAAGATTGTTCTGCGGATCATGAGTGTTCCTTTCGTATCCGAAGTGTATTTATTGACGATAGCTCACACGGTCTGAGGAGTCAATATCCTTATAAAAGATATTTCTCCCTCAACGCTACCTTATTCACTTTACCCACGCTGGTCTTTTCGAGGGCAGGAACAAAGCGTACTTTAAGCAAAATTGCTTCCCGGGGAAGGACCCCTCGGTCCACGTACATCCGTGCGTATGCGACAATTTCCCTTTCCGTAGGGGAAGGCTCAGCGCTCTTGTTCTCCCGAAGGGCACCCTCGGCATTTTCTCTCTCATCACTACCCTTTTCTTCTTTACCCTTCTTCAATACCACAAGGGCCAACGGAATCTCGCCCCAGGTAGAGTCTGGTTGCCCAATAACCGCCACTTCCGCAACCGCGGGATGGGTGATCAGAATGTCCTCCAGGGCCAAGGAAGACACCCACTCCCCACCCACTTTAATCACGTCCTTCTTCCGGTCAGTGATACGGAGGGACCCGAGAGAGTTCACACATGCGATGTCCCCCGTATGAAGCCAGCCTCCTTCCCAAAGCTTCTCCGAGTTCGTGTGATCTTTCCAATACCCCTGGGTAAGCCAGGGGGCCCGCACGCAAACCTCTCCGGCAGTTCGATCGTCCCTTGGGACTTCCTTCCCTGCCGCATCCACCACCCGGACCTGAACAAGAGGAATGGGAGTTCCCGTTCGGGTACGCCGCTCGACCTCACCTTCCGCAACCGACTGTGCGCCTTCCGTGATCCGGGCGATTGTCAGTACAGGGCAGGTTTCGGAAAGCCCATAACCAGAAAAAATATCGATCCCCCGGCGTAGGGCTTCCCGAGCCAATTCCTTGGGTAAAGCAGCGCCCCCAATGATCACTTTCCAATGAGATAGGTCTACCTCTTTGGAAGCGGGATCCTTCAGCAACATATTCAAGATGGTGGGAACACAATGGGAAAAGGTTACTCCCTCCTTTCGAAGAAGGGAAAGGAGGGTTGCAGGCACGTATTTCCCCGGATACACCTGTTTCACACCTAGAACAGTCGCCATGTAGGGAATTCCCCACGCGTGAACATGAAACATGGGCGTTAAGGGCATGTATACATCGTCCGTATGGAACCGACCTTTTTCAACGGGGCTTCCCAACGCCACCAATCCCGAAAAGGTGTGAAGCACGATCTGCCGATGACTAAAGTAAACTCCTTTGGGGAGCCCGGTAGTGCCGGTGGTATAGAATAGAGTAGCTTGTGTGTTTTCGTCGAAATCCGGGAATTCTTGTAGAGGTTCTGCTCCTGTTAGAAGCGCTTCATATTCACCATCCAGAAGCTCTGTGGCTCTAGGAACGGTCACTTGGTCAGTCCCTGGTTCCCGTATCAGGATAATCTTCTTTACGGTGTCGATTCTACCTTTTATCTGTTCCAGCAAAGGTAAAAAGTCCTCGTGCACGATAAGCACCTCATCCTCCGCATGGTTGATCGTGTACACTAGCTGTTCAGGAGAAAGCCGGATGTTCACCGTGTGTAGCACGGCTCCGATCATGGGAATGGCGAAAAAACACTCTAGATACCGGTGGCTATCCCAATCCAGGACCCCCACAACGGTTCCTTCCTTTACTCCCACTCTCATGAGACTAGATGCGAGCCTTCTTATCCGTTCCCGGAACTCCGCATAGGTGAAACGCAACGTATCTCGATACACGATTTCCCTGTTTGGGTCATACACTAACGGAGCATACAACAGATATTTAATTAATAAGGGATAGTCATAGGCTGATTCGGTTTTCCAAACGATCCTCACTTCCATACCTCCCTAACAATCTGGATACATACTACTATGTTTACGATTTTTTGAGTACCTTTTCAGAAGAAATACTTACAACAGAGGAATCTAAGCATGGAGTTGCATCCCTCTCAAAGAATCCCAATTAAAAAAATCGAAATTCCCATTCATGGGATGGACTGCGCCGAATGCGCCCATCACGTGCGGGAAGCAATCACAGCTGTTCCCGGAGTGATAGAGGCGGATGTGATGCTTTCCACGGAGAAAGCGATCCTCCGAATCGACCCTAATCAGGCTGATCTAGAAGCAATTCGTAAAGCGGTGGAACGGGCAGGATATTCGGTACCCGTTACCACAGAAACGAGTTTGCCCAAGCTCCCTTTAACCGTAACCCACGCCCAATTCCAAAGACTCCTCTTATTGGTATTCGGGATCGTTCTAGGCGTTGTGATGGTAGGAGAATGGGGAGGGGTGTTTGCCCTCCTCAATTCCCTTATTCCTCTTCCTATTGGGACTGTCATCGTGTTCGGGGCAGGATTTCCTGTCTTCCGAAATGTAATTAGAGCTGCACTCAGAAGACAGGTTACCTCTCATACCTTGATGACCATTGGAACAATTGCGGCATTAGCCGTAGGACAGTGGGTCACCGCCTCTATCGTGGTCCTCTTCATGCAGGTTGGGGACAGGGTAGAGAGGTTTACCACCGAAACTGCCCGCCGAGCCGTGAAGGAACTTATCAATCTTTCACCACAGACAGCTCGCGTAGAGCGGGAAGGCAGAGAGAAAGAAGTCCCCATTCAAGAGGTCCAAGTGGGCGATGTCGTGATCGTTCGCCCTGGAGAGAAGATTCCTGTAGACGGAGAAGTGGTGGCTGGACAAGCTACCGTGGATCAATCAACCATTACCGGCGAATCGATTCCTGTAGATCTAGGGAAAGGAGCCTTTGTGTACGCAGCGTCCGTAGCTACCCTTGGATCTCTGAAAATAAGAGCTGTCCATATCGGAGAAGATACGGTCTTCGGAAAAGTCGTACGATTGGTGGAAGAGGCAGAGGCTAACAGAGCCCCTCTGCAGCGGTTCGCAGATAGGTTCAGTTCCCTCTATCTTCCCGTGGTTTTAGGAATCTCTATCCTCACCTTTATTATGAGTCGTAATCCTCTTTCTACTGCCGCAGTTCTAGTGGTGGCCTGCTCCTGTTCTTTCGCCTTGGCAACCCCAATCGCCATGCTCGCTTCTATAGGAGCCAGCGCAAAGCGCGGACTCTTGATCAAAGGGGGAAAATATCTGGAAATCTTGGCTAAGGCGGACGTGGTTCTAGTAGACAAGACAGGGACTCTTACCCTTGGGAAGCCCTGTCTCACAGAGATCATTCCGATTGGCCATAAAACCGCCTCGGAGATCCTATCCCTTGCCGCTTCCGCAGAACGGTACTCGGAGCATCCCCTCGCGGAATCCGTGCGAACCGCTGCCAGGGAGCAAAACTTGGTCCTTCACGAAACCGAGGAATTCGAAGCCCTGCCCGGGATAGGAGTGAAAGCACGGATCAACGGTTCCCTCGTGGCTGTGGGAAATCAAAGCTTAGTCCCTAAGGAAGCCCCTACTATTCCCCAAATAGAGAACCTTTCGTCTGATGGAAGAACTCTCCTGTTCGTAATCGTGGATGGAAAGGTCGAAGGCATTCTCGCCGCCAGTGATACCGTGCGTCCCGAAGTTCCGGGAGCGATCGAAAACTTGCGAGCTTTGGGTATCTCGCATATCGAACTCCTCACAGGTGACAACGAGGCTACAGCTTCCGCATTAGCCAAGCGCCTCGACATTCCTTACCGGGCTCAATTGCTACCGGAAGACAAGATCCGGATCGTTAAGAACTACCAAGAAAAAGGTCATGTCGTGATGATGGTAGGGGATGGGGTGAACGACGCTCCCGCGTTGGC
>OGCI01001984.1_pt1 | contig 14985 bp, 11 predicted proteins | sample 1570021 | NCBI WGS metagenome assembly OGCI01 (sample SAMN06264664, study PRJEB24512) | hot springs metagenome | isolation source: Hot spring water | place: South Africa: Tshipise | collected 2015-06-21 | reverse complement strand
TATTCTACCCAGATCCGTTGGATCTGCGTAGGTCCAGGGGGTACCTTCTCTTTTAACACTCCACTCAAACCGTTAGAATCTCTTGACTCCCTTCTCCCCCCCTCTTATAGTTATGATAAAACCATCTTAACAGATAGGATCGTACATCATTGTTGGTTCGATACGGTAAAACAAAAGACGGAGCTGCGGTAAAGCGGGCTGAAATCTACACGAAGCAGGAACATCCCATCCGAAGGCAGGACATCGACCCGGATGCCGTATCCATTATCCTACGATTGAAGGCGGCGGGGCATGCGGCCTATATCGTGGGGGGAGCCATACGGGATCTCCTCGTGGGAAAGGTTCCGAAGGATTTCGACATCGCCACCGATGCCCATCCTCGAAAGATCAAACGACTGTTCCGTAACTCACGAATCATTGGAAGACGGTTCCGTTTAGTTCATGTGTACTTTGGACCCAAGATCATCGAAGTATCCACCTTTCGCTCCCTCCATGCGGTAGGAGAGATGAACCAGTATGGCACGATCCAAGAGGACGTACTAAGGCGGGATTTTTCCCTCAATGCCCTATACTACTGTCCCGTAGAAGAAGTGATCCTAGACTATGTGGGTGGAGTGAAAGACATACGCAGTAAGGTGATTCGACCCATCATTCCCTTGAAGCAGATCTTTGTGGAAGATCCGGTGCGAATGGTACGGGCAGTGAAGTACAGCGCTATGCTGGGTTTCTCCGTACCGTTCTTTACGCGCCGGATGATCCAGAAACAAGCGCCTCTTTTAGCCGAATGCTCCCACTCTCGGTTGACAGAGGAACTGTTCAAGATATTAGGATCCGGCGCATCGGCTGTTACCCTGAAGGCTCTCTATTCCCATAAACTCCTTCGATACTTTCTTCCTTCCCTAGACTTGCGGTTGAAGGAAAACAAGAACGACTTTTTCGAACGTTTCTTCCGCACTCTCGAAACATACGATGAATCGGCTCCAGAGCTGGAAGAACGGGCCAAAGGCCTGGCCGCTTTGCTTAGGGATTACTTAGAGGATCTCAACAAGGAACAAAAGGATGTCCCGCTCCTTTTCAAAGATTTTTACGTGGCTGCCAAGGGTTTTTTAAGCCCCCTTTCTCCCCCGAATCGGGATGTGGACCAAGCGGTAATGATGATTTTCCGGGAAACTCGAACCAGGAAACCGCGCAGGAGAAGGAGAAGAAAGGCAAAACCCGAAGTGTCAGACGCTAGAACAACAGAAACGGTGCCCGTGTAGCGCCGATTGCGAGCGATGATCGCCACATAAGTTCGTACTACCGATAAGCTGAACCACCCTTACGTATGTAATGGCAGCTTCGAGGCGTGAAAGCTGACCAGAGGGTCTGCTCTCATCGCTGAAGTCTCTTCAAAATCGGTTCGGCCTTCTCTTTGAAGGAAGGATCCGCTTCGATGGCAGTTGTCAGGTAGGTTCGGGCTTCCGCAAAACGGTTCCAGGCAAAGGCGTTTACCCCTAGCGCATACTGAATCAATCCTTTGGGCCCTCCTAACGACAAGGCCTTCTGGTATTGCTCCTCGGCTTTGGGATAGTTCTTGGTAGCATAGGCGATAAGGCCTAGGTAGTAGTAGGGGAGGGGGTCGCCGGGTTCGATAGCGAGCGCACCCGTGAAGGCTTCTTCGGCATCCTTATAGGCGTCCTTTTCATAGGCGGCGATCCCCGCTTTCATGAGGGAAGAGAAGGAGGGTCGCTTCTGTATATAGGTTTTAAAATCCTGTTCTACCTTGGACATGTTGTAGAACGAAAGGACTCGTTTCCGGAAGGAATCGTGGTTTTCGCCCAAGGAAGCATCCTCCTTCAGGCTCGAGAGGGTATCCCAGAGGAAACGGGGATAGGAGCGGTCCTCTGAGTAGAGGAGGAAACTGACAAACCCCCACGCTTGGGGATAGAAGGCCTTTAGGTTCTGCCGAGCTTCTTCCGGGGTGAGGAAGAGAAATCGTTCCAAAGGGATAAAAGCCCTATCCGATGGGGAAGTGGATGGTTCAACCATGCCTTTTAGGGTGTCCAGCCAATCGAGGTTCTCTTTGAATCGCAAGGTATTGGAGGAGGGATCCATACCGACCTTCTCGAAAAAGATGGCGAATCCTTCTCGGATCCAGAGGGGAGGGTTTTGAATATGGGACCTGAGGAACTGCAGGAGGGCCTGGTGATTTAGAGAAGGGTAGAAGATTTCGGGAGGGCATTGGTACAGAAGTAGTTCTCGACGAGAGGGGTCAGGATGGTGCAGGTACACGAAATCTTCCCGACTTTCGTTGAGAAAAAGGGAAAGGTACCGGTCGAACGGCTCTTTTGATTGGAATATTCGCACCGTAAGCAGGGTCGCAGAAGAGGGTTCAGGAAAGTGAAAGTAGGAATTGAACAGTTGGTACAGTTGTTCCAGATATGCTCCCATCTCGTTGGCGTGGGATGGGGAGATCTGGAAAAACACCCGATAGTGAAGGGTCTTCGCCTCATGGAAGGTCCCTTCTGTACTCGGTCCCCGCGTGGCCTGGCTAAAACCGCTAGGAGCGCCCCATAGGAAAAGTAGGCTCCAAATAAGAGGTAGGAATCCCGGGGGAGAACCGAATTTTTTAAAAGACCTACAACCAGAATAACGATGGGTCATACTCTTCAAACCCTCCCTCTCTCTGTCAAGTTGATTCTTCTCACGTGATGCTTTCTACCGTCACATTCAATTCTTCGATCATGATCCCAGTGAAGCGTTCGATGCTTTCGGTCACGTACTTTTGCATTTCATACACGTCCGGGATCAGTTCGATCCCGTAGGGAATCGTAATGAACAACTCGATCCGATACGCGTTGGACTCGCTCTTTATAGTGACTTTTTTCAATTTAATCAGTTTGTTGTATTCCTGCAAACAGTGGATGATCATCTGGGTAAGGGCGGCTTCAGAAATCTGCACAGTGCCCTTCTTGCTATATTCGGGCCGAACCATCGTCTTTTCGAATACTTGCCCTTTGCCTCCAATCCCAAATTGTTGCTTGAGGAAGATCCGGATGGAATCCACCATGGTCTTGGGATAGTTCCGTTTCACTTCGATGGAAGGCACGGGAATCACATGCCGACCATGGACGTTGCGGTAGTGGAGGGCTGTTTGGATCTCTTCCTGAGTGGCCACGTCTTCGATCTGAATGATCTTACTGGGAGGAGGGAGGTGGAGGGTTTCGGCGATTTTTTTCACCATCCCGACGCTGGTTCCTATGATGAGGATCCGTTTGAATTTTTGCTTCTGAAGACACTGGATCACCTCTTTCCGGTGCTCCTTGTCATGGAAGAGGGCTGTCTTTACTGCGGCCATGTAGGACTTTTCCTTCTTGGAAGAACGTCCCGCCAGGATCTTCTGGTCCCGGATCAGGAGGCCATCGTCCACGATCAGTTCGATCCCATACTTCTGGGCCAGCAGCATGGCTCGGAAGCTTTTCCCCGTGCCACTTTTCCCTACAAGGGCAAAGACCTTGATTCCTTTTAGAAGCCATACGAAATGTCGATAGATGTTCTTGATTCCCATGCTGGTTTGGAAACTTTCCCTCTTGAGGGAGTGTACCCGTCTATCCGTGTTTTCGCAAGCTCTTGGATTTGCGCTTCATGGTAGTCTTGTTTGACGGGGAGAGAGGACGCACCAAACATTTGGGCCCATAGCCAATGAGATCGGTTCGACCTGCTTTTGTTAAGGCTTCCACCACGAGGCCATGGTGTTTAGGGTCCCGGTATTGGAGCAAGGCTCGTTGGAGGGCTTTTTCATGGGCACTTCGAGGCACATAGATTTCTTTTCCCCTCCGGGGATCGATCCCCGTGTAATACATGCAGGTAGAAAGGGTACCCGGCGTAGGGTAGAAGTCCTGTACTTGTTCAGGAATGAAATGGTGGTCCCGGAAGTACTCGGCTAGCTCGATGGCCGCTTCAAGGTCGCTACCTGGATGACTAGAGATGAAGTAGGGTACGAGGTACTGTTCCTTCTGGAGTTCCTGATTGATTCGTTGGTATTCCCGTTCGAATCGGCGGTATACCTCGAAGGAAGGTTTCCCCATTGCGTCAAGGACCCGAGGGTTTATGTGTTCGGGTGCCACTTTTAATTGGCCTGATACGTGGAACTGGCAGAGTTCCTGAAAGAAAGAAGGATCTGGATCGGCCAACAGGTAGTCGTACCGGATCCCTGAACGAACGAACACCCTCTTCACCTTGGGAAGGGAGCGAAGTTTGCGAAGGAGTTGCAGGTAGTCCTGGTGATCGATCTTCAGATTAGGGCAGGGTTTGGGAACGAGGCATAACCGGTTGGTGCAGGTGCCGGACCGGAGTTGTTTATCGCAAGCAGCGTGGCGGAAGTTGGCCGTGGGGCCACCAACGTCGTGAATATACCCCTTGAAGTCTGGTAACTGGGTCAGTTCCATGGCTTCCTGTAAGAGGGAGTCGTGGCTACGGGATTGCACGATTCGCCCCTGATGAAAGGTGAGAGCGCAGAAGGAACATCCCCCAAAGCAACCCCGGGAACTGATCAAGCTAAATCGAACCTCCTCTAGGGCAGGAACTCCTCCCTGGGATTCGTAGGAAGGATGGGAGGTCCTTGTATAGGGTAGGGAATACACTCTATCTAGTTCTTCCATTGAAAGGGGCAAAGCGGGAGGTTCTTGCACCACGAAACGCTGGATGTTGGGTTTTCCGGTATTTATACTCCCGGAGTCTTCATCTGGCGATCCACCAATCGAATAGGGTTCTGCGAGGGATCGAGCAGAAAATGGATCCGTGTTCTGGTACTGGAGAAGAAAACTCCTCGCGTAAGCGGTCCGATCCTTTAGAAGTGTTTCGTAGGAAGGGAGGAGTATGCCTTCAAAGTCTGAAGGGAGAGAAGAGGTGGCGTAGACAGTTCCCCGGATCCCTTTAAGGTTCGCTTCCCGTCCCTGTTCCCGTAACCGTCGTGCGATCTCTAGAATGGCTCGTTCCCCCATCCCATACACCAAAAGGTCGGCTTTTGAATCCAGGAGGATAGACCGGCGGAGCCGATCTTCCCAGTAATCGTAGTGGGCAAACCGGCGGAGACTCGCTTCTATTCCCCCTAATATAATAGGGACACCCTTATAGGCTTCCCGTGCTCGTACGGCATACACGATAGAAGCCCGGTCCGGTCGTCGCCCCCCCACCCCTCCGGGTGAATAGGCATCCCTCCTTCGGGGTTTTTTTGATACCGTGTAGTTGGAGACCATGGAGTCGAGGTTTCCGCCCGTGATAAGTATCCCCAGCCGGGGTTTACCGAATCTTTTAAAATCCTCCACGCTCCGATAATCGGGTTGGGCTAGGATCCCTACTCGAAATCCTTCTGCTTCCAGGATTCTACTGATGATGGCAATCCCGAAGGAGGGATGATCCACGTAGGCATCCCCCGTGACGCAGAGGAAGTCGAGCTGATCCCAGCCTCGTTCTTCCATCTCCGATCGGGTCATGGGGAGGGGTTTCAGGGAAGAGGGAGGGAACTTCAAGGGGCTTAGTCCTTTTTAGCTACAGGTTAGCAAGGTAGTCCTTTATACCATCCACGAGGGCAAGCACAGCCTTTCGATCCACATCCAGATGGGTAACCAACCGGAGTGGATTTCGGACGGTAATGAGGATCCCTCTATCCTTGAGAAAGGTAGAAAGTCCTTCGGGTGTTCCTTTCCGTAAGTAGGAGAACACCATGTTGGTGATTCCCGAATAGGGGAGGACATCCATCTCGGGCATGTGTTTAAGCTTTTCCGTAAGTAGAGCGGCGTTGGCGTGGTCTTCTTCCAACCGCTCGATATTGTGATCCAAGGCGTACAAGCCGGCTGCCGCTAGAATCCCAACCTGCCGCATCCCTCCCCCCAACACTTTTCGCCATCGCCTTGCTTCTTCGATGAACTCCCGTTTTCCGCAGAGAAGGCTCCCCACAGGGGCTCCCAATCCCTTGGAAAGGCAGAAGGATACCGTGTCAAAGTATTGGGCGATCTGGAGGGCGGGGATTTTTAGCTTTACAGCCGCATTGAAGATCCGGGCGCCGTCCAGATGGGTAGACAAGTGATAAATTTTCGCGAACTCCGAAGCCTCTGCAAGGTACTTCAGCGGCAATACCCTGCCCCAATTGGTGTTTTCCAAGCAGAGCAACTTGGTTCGGGCAAAGTGAATATCGTGGGGTTTGATCTTGGCCTTCACCTTGGCGAGATCTAGGGTTCCGTCTGGTTCGAACTCGATCGGTTGGGGCACGATGGAACCAAAGATCGCCGCTCCTCCCCCCTCGTACTTGTAGCTGTGCCCGTCTTGCCCCACGATGTACTCGTCCCCTCGGCCACAGTGGGTGAGGATCGCTAAGAGATTCGTCTGGGTCCCGCTCGGGGCAAATAAGGCGGCTTCCTTTCCCATCAACTCGGCGGCTCGTTCCTCCAGCTTGTTCACGGTTGGATCGTCCCGGTACACATCGTCGCCTACCTCGGCTTCGGCCATGGCCTTTCGCATGGGAGCACTCGGTTTTGTGACTGTATCACTTCGAAAATCGTATATCATGGGATGCCTCCTAATAAAAATTGGTGAAATTCTCGTACGGTCTGAAAATAGTAAGTGCAGTTTAACTGCATGTAGGAACGGATTTCTTCGATATTGTGGGCCCAGCCCGCGGCGGCCGTGTCGAGCCCGAGGGCCTTCGCCATCTCGATTCCAGGTTTCAAATCGTCCAAAAGAAGCACCTCCGAAGGATCGAGGGAAAACTCTTCGAGGATTTGTAATCCTGGGTAAGGGCTGGGTTTCCGTTTCGTGGGATCTTGGGTCCATCCAAAGATTCTATCGGGAAGAAAGGGGGGAATGCCTGCTTGCGCTGAAGCATGACGATAGTCCCGCTCGATGAGGGGCACTTCGCTATGGGATACCACGGTGATGATCCCTCCTCGCCGGCGGAACTCCTGAAGAAGCTCGAACATTCCAGGGTAGAACTCAGGTACTTTTTGGGTGGTAAACTCCCGCCAAATATGAAACTCCGTTTCCAGCTCTTCCTCGGTCATGCGTAGCTCTGATCGTAGGAAGGTCATCAGTCCGGGATGGAAATTCTTCTGGTACCATTCCTCCAGAGACACAGGGGCTACGTGAGGTCGAATACGCCGTAACGTTTCCACATGGGCTGGGTAATGAATGGTAGGGGTACTCTGCACCACCGTGTCATCATGATCAAGGATCAGGCAACGGTACTTCAGCATGGGAACCTTATTATATTGAACTATTCCACCATTGAACAGAGTCGAGCCTTCTAGTAGGATTCGGAACATGAAACCCTCACCTCCCTATGTGCCTACTTTACCTCTGGATCCAGATAAGATACTGGAACGGTTCGTCCGGTACGCTTCGATAGGTACTCCTTCGGATCGGCATCGGGCTGCAACTCAGACTCCTTCCACGGAGAGCCAGTGGAAATTGATTCGGTTGTTGGAGCAGGAACTCATCGATATGGGGGTTCCTGTCGTGGAAGTGACGGAGCATGGCTTTCTCATTGCTCGCTTCCCTCCAAACTCGGGTTCACCAGCAACAAGAAAAGATTCAATGGTTCCCCTGAAGCAGGAACAAAAAGATCTGGCCATGCCCGTGGTAGCGTTCATTGCGCACGTGGATACTGCTTCCGATGTGCCCGGGGATCCTGTGCGACCCCTAATCCATAGGAACTACGATGGGGGAAGGATCGTGCTACCTTCAGGAATCGAACTAGACCCAGCGAATCAGGAAAGGCTTCCCCACTATACGGGAGACACGATTATCACCTCGGATGGCACCACCCTCCTCGGTGCGGATGACAAAGCGGGAGTTGCAGCTCTCGTGACCGCTCTCGAATACCTAATCCAGCATCCTGAGGTTAAACATGGGGGACTGGAGTTCATCTTTACCCCGGACGAGGAGACAGGAAAAGGGATGGAACGGTTCCCCTTGGACCGCGTGCGGGCAACGGTAGCCTACACCCTCGATGGGGATGGGGAAGGCACAGTGGAGTACGAGTGCTTTAACGCGTACCGGGTTATGGTCAATTGTAAAGGAGTAGGGGCGCATCTAGGGTACGCGAGGGGGAAACTGGTGAACGCGGTAAGCATGGCGGCAAGTTTCGTGTCTTTCCTCCCCCGTTCGGAAAGTCCCGAGGCTACCGATGGTCGATTCGGGTACTACTGCCCCCTGGAGATCGAAGGGAACGTTTCCGAAGCGAAGGTGGAAATCTTCCTAAGAGACTACGAGATGGAAGAGATCAATCGACGTCTCCAAACCCTCGAATCCGTTGCTCGGGCCGTCGAAGGAATCTTTCCGGGTGGTAAGGTGACCTTGACTTCAGAGAAACAGTACCTCAACATGCGGGATGCTTTTACCCAAGATCCCCGAATCGTGCAGTACCTCGACGAAGCCATTCGTGCCACTGGGATAGAACCAGTCCATACCAGTATTCGGGGAGGTACAGATGGCGCCCGGCTTACCGAACTAGGGATTCCCACCCCAAACGTTTTCGCGGGAGGATCGAACTTCCATTCCCTCACCGAATGGGTTCCCCTTTCGGCCATGGTACGAGCTACCGAGGTGGTCATCAACTTGATACAATTGTGGGCGAGAGGATAGGGGGAAATACCACATCCGTCCAGTCTTGCGTGAGTTCCTTAGAAAATCCAAGCAACTCAACCGCCTAGATAATGGCGCGGGATCCTTCTATTGATTCCACAGGTGATTTCGTACGTGATGGTTCCCGCCAGATCGGCAATTTCTTCGGCGCTAGGTCCTATAGGGTTGGGCCCAAATAGGATCGCTTCGTCGTACCGTTCCACTTCGGGATCTTTCCCCACGTCTACCATGATCTGGTCCATCGTGACTCGACCCACAATAGGATAACACTTGTTTCGGATCAGCACCCTTCCTTTGTTGGAAAGGCTCCGGGGGTATCCATCCGCGTATCCCGCTCCAATGGTGGCAATCGTGGTAGTTTCGGGGGTCCTGTACGTACAACCGTAGGAAATGGGGGTTCCGGGAGGCACTTTTTTCAAGAATAGTACGGAGGCTTTCAGTTCCATCACGGGTTTAATGGGAAGTTGTCGAGGCACTTCTTTGGAGGGGAAATACCCGTAGAGGAGGATACCGGGCCTAACCATGGAAAAATTCGCCTCCGGGTACTGGAGAATCCCGCCGGAGTTAGAGGCATGGAGGAGTTCGGCCCGGATCCCCTCTTTCTCCAATTGTCGGACGGCATTAAGGAATCGCTGGATCTGGTTCCTGGTAAAACTCCGATCGGTTTCATCGGAAACGGGGAAATGGGTAGCCAGTCCCTCGAGGATCAGATAGGGGGATGAAACAATCTGTTTTGCCAAGGGAAGAGCCTCTTCTGGCTTGCAACCGATCCTTCCCATCCCGGTATCGATTTTTAGGTGAAGGCGTGCGACCTTTTTTAGGCGACTGGCGGCCCGAGCAAACCCTTCGATTCCCTCTGCATCGGCTACTATAGAGGAAATCTCTAAGTCCACCACTTTTGGGATGTCCTCTGGAAGGCAGAGACCGTACATGAGAAGAGGTAGCTGAATCCCCGCATTACGGAGTTCCGCTCCTTCCTCAGGGCAAGCGATCCCTAGAAAATCGACTCCTCCCCGTTCCGCTGCCTGCGCCAAAGCCACGGCTCCATGCCCATACGCATCAGCCTTTACCGAAGCGCAGATTTTCACGTTACTTCCCACTAAGTTCCGAATCTGCTGTATGTTATGAAGAAAGTGGTCTAGATGGATGATCACGGCTGTATTGCGCATAGAAGATTTTTACTATAGAAAAAGGGCAAGTAACAAGGCCAAAAACGTAGTATACTATAATTAGGGATGAAGAGAGGGGTTGGCGCATTACTATATATTTTACTCCTTTTCGGTTCGGGTAGTTGTTCCAAAGAGTCTTTCTTTGGGGACACCACCCCTCAAGAACCAGATGCTAAGGTTTTGACCATAGTCGATGGAACCATTCTGGGTACTTCTTCCGAAATACCTTTATCCCTTACCGTGACTACGGATCTGAAAAAAAAGGAAATCGTAGAACCCTATGCCCTGAGCGCTTCCATTCAAACCTTGGATGGAACCGAAGTAGCTACGGTAACCATCGATAAGGTAGAACCTACCACCGGCCCCCTCCCTTCCCTCGTCCCACCCAATTTACCTACAGGAACCTACACGTTAATCGTGACTTTGAAGAAGGGTCAAACCCAAGCATTTCAGAATCGAGTCACTTTCTTTGTGGAGGAAGGTTCGTACGAACTGGAGAGGATTTCCCTCTTTCCTCCTTCGGTGCTCCCCTTCTCCACGGCTATTGTGCGGGTAGCTCTTCGGATTCCCCCGCAAGCGGATCCTTTGATTCGTTGGACTATCCAGGGAAAAGTGGTGCAGGAGAAACTCTATTCCCAGGGAGGCTCGGAACTGCAGTGGTCCTCCCCAGGCAAAGAAGGGGTCTACCCGGTACGGGTGGAATTATTCCCTCGCCCTCCCAAGGAAGGAACAACCTATTCGTTTTCATCCCCCCTATATTTAACATCCCAATTGGTGGTGAGTTCGATGGTGGGGCTGCAAGATACCGATCTGCAACCAGAAGCAGCGCATTGGAGTCTATTCCATTTCATGGGAAACCTGAAGGATTCCGGATACCGGAAGAACAAGGTCGAGTATGGAAAGGGGCACGTAAAAGAGACTGGTTCCCCCCAGGTGATGCTGAAAGGCACGGTGTTCGGGTACTATTTAGATGGAAAGAGCGGATTTTTCATGGAGCAGCCCTTGCTTCCCTTTGGGTTGGAATCGCCGTTTGAGGGGTTTACAATACGGTTCCGCCTGAGACCTGAAGAACCCGTGGGGGGCAGGACTTGGTTTGAAACGAAGGCGAAAGATGGAACCTGCCGATTAATCATCCGAACGAACAGCGAGAAAAAGATGGAAGCCCTCCTTGAGGTTGGCAGTTCGAGCGTGCTTCTTCAATCCAAAGGCTTGGTTCAGGAATCAAGAGCGCAGTTAGTGGAGCTTTCTTTCATCCTGACAGGAAATATCGTTCAGGCAAAATGGAGCCTCGATGGTTCAACGGAAGAACCGGTTGGAAAGCTCGAACTGCCAGAGGGAAAGCTCGTTTCCTCGGCGCAGGAAGGGGTCTCCTGGATCGGCCGGGCGGAAGAAGGGAATGGATTTGTGGGAGTGCTGGATGAGTTTGGAATCCGGATTGAAAAACCCTCTGCTAGCTCAAAGGAATCAGAGGCAAAGATCCCCATACAGACGGAAGGAGGGGTAGGGCAGGTTGATTCGACCTATATTCTTTCGCCCGAAAGCTCCCTCCAATGGGGCCCCATCGAATTAGCTTCAATTCCGAAAGAGATTATCCTCTTCATCGAACCGTTGGGTACCGCAAGGATGGAAATCCGGCTTACAGGAAGAGGACGGGATACCCCTTGGGTGATCATCCACGGGAAGGATGGGAAATGGGAAATAGCTTCAGGGGGAAAGGTGTTTACCCTTTCTCCTCCTACGGGTGACACAATCAAATTTTTCATCCGAAAACAGAAACAAACGATAACGGTTACCTGGAATGAAGTGTCTGTATCTGTTTCCAGTGATAGCGTGGAGCCAGAGGCCTTTTCTATACAGATCTACCATGCAGCAGAGGCTGTACATCCTTTGAAGATCAAGGGTATAAAAATCCTGGAACAAAACTAATACTTACGAACAGGAGGGACTCTTTTCATGAACAGCAAGTACCGGTGGCTATGTATTGTACTCGTTCTTCTAGGGATGGCTATCCCGGTGATGGCCCAAAAGGTCTCGGAAAAGAAAGAGATAGCCGTCTTCAACCTCAGTTATTACGATTGGAACATTCCCAATGCGGCTTTAGGCGCGATCGATGAACAAATACGGGCTGTGTTCATCAATATGGGTAGGTTCAATGTGGTAGGTCTCACCCAGCGGCTAGGGGTGAAGGATGTTAATGCGTTTATCGAAAAGGTCAAGGATTTCAAGAGCAGGAATGTGCAGATTCCAGAAAAGGTGTTGATGGGACAGGAAGCCTTTACCGAAGCGGATTGGAACCGGTTGGTGGGAGCCTTTCTCGTGGTAATCCCATCGGTCAGCTATTTTAATCTCGAACGGTTACGGGATGGCTCGTACAAGGCAAGTATTCAAACCTCTTTTACCATCCTGAATGTGGAGAAATTGCAAACCACAGCCCAATTTTATGTGGAAACTTCAGGCCAGGACAAGACCCAGAATGGCGCCATCAAAGCGGCGATCGATGGGATTCCTTTGATGCTACAGTTTCAGTTGAGAAAAGTGGAAGAGTTCCAGATAAAGAGCGGAATTGTCCAGATCATGGGAAGCGATGTGATTTTTGAGCTTGGGAAGAATATGGGCATTATGGTGGGGGACGAGTTCAGTATCGTAGGCTACCGGCAGGTAGCAGGATTCCAAGCGGTAGACGAAGTGGGCCTTATCATCGTTAAAGAAGTTCAGGACCAGTTTTCCGTGGGAAAGGTGATCTATTCCAACCGAAGGCCTCAGGTGGGCGATCAGATCCAGGAAATCCCCCGGATCGGAATCGAAGCAATGCTCTTTGGGGGAGCCTTCTTGGTAGACAACTACGATATGTCTTTTATCCCGCAGTTTGGGTTGAAGGCTGTAGCTTCACGAGGGTTCTTCAGTACGCGCCCAGTGGTTGGTGTGGAAATTCCCCTCAGTATCGCTACCGCCGCATTGTCCCTCTTTGATATCATCCCGATGAATGCCTACATCGGAGCGGAAATAACCAACCTTTATCTAGGACGGGTGCAGATAGCGCCAACGCTGGTAGTCGGGGTTGGAGGAGCCTATCTTGGAGACAACGCCCGAGCCTTCTTCAACACGGATCAACAGTACTTTATGACCCACGTGGGAGGGAAGGCTTTCCTCAGCCTAAGCGCTCTGGTTTCGAGGGATACGAAGATTACGGTGGATGCAGGGTATGCCCTCTGGTTGGGGTTGGCAGAAGCGTTGATCGATGTGGATGACAAGAGCTATTTCGCCACCAAGGTGGGCCCCTTCGTGAATGTTGGTGTCACGTTCAAATAGTGCTATATTAAAGGAGGAGGTCATGAAGGTGAAAAACGCTCTATCGATCCTTGCTGTGCTTGTGTCGGTTCTCTTACTGGGGTGCGCTTCTGCTCCCAAAGGAAAACCTTCCGAACCGGCAAAGCCCGCAGCTCCGGGTGGCTCTGCTCCCCAAGCTGCCCCCGATGTGTACATGGGTAGGGGGGAAAGCGATTCCCTTTTACGAGCCATGAACGCGGCAAAGATGGACGCGGTTCGAAAAGCGGTGATCGACATGATCGGAGCTGCCCAGGAACAAGCGAACGCAAAGAAATTGGAGGAGGTTCTCTATTCCACTTCCAATCCGAATGCCTACGTGAAGAACGAAGCAATGGAAACCATCAGGAAGGATAACGTAGGGGGAAAGTTCCTATACGAAATCCGGATTCCGGTGAACCGAGCTGCCGTAGAAAGCACCCTAAGGGCCCACGGTATATTGAAAGATGCCACTGCCCAGGATACATCCAAAGCAGCTGCCCAGGATCTGGTAAAGAAGGAAGCGGTTGCATCTCCTGCCGCGAAAGAGTTGGAAGAACCGCCCAAGTATCAAGAACCTACCCCTGAGGAAAAGAACTTCCTTCGGAAGTATCTGGATTCCCTTACCTACATGGTGTATTTCAACGAGGATAGTAAGGAAGATCCTTTCTTGATGAAAGCGGCCGTTGGAATGGCGAACAGCATCCTCATCTCCAACGGTAAGAATGCGGTGGACTATGCGGAAGTGGAAAAACTGAAGAAGGACCAAAAGATCCTCTACGAGGAGGAAGCGGGAAAAGAGATGAGCATGATCCAATGGATCGCTCAGAAACTAAACGCGGACGTGTACATCGAGATCGATGCGGTTACAGAGGGTGAAACGCAGGGTGCGAATCACTATGGTTCCGCAAAGATCACCTTAAAGATGTTCGAATCTTCCACAGGCGCCCTCCTCGGTTCCGTACCGTATTCGAGTCCCCGAACCTTTAGCAGGGTCAGCCAGTTTGATGCAAAATCCAATGCCCTTCAATCTACTCTGTTCAAAGCAATGCCTATCGCGGTGGAACAATCCAAGAGCATGCTGGCAAAAGCCTTCGAGCGGGGGATCCGGTATGAGTTGGTCCTTCAGAATACCTCGGATTCGCGTCTCATGACTAGGTTCCGCAGCAGGCTCCGATCCAAAGTGGCAGACCTTCAGGTAATCAATCAATCGGCCGAGTCCACAAAGTTTGCCGTGTTCTACTTTGGACGTATTGATTCATTGGAGGAACTGATCTATTCGATTGCCGATTCTATCCCGGGGTTGGAGGGGATGGAGCAGGTATTGATCCGAGGCAAGACCCTCGTATTCAATACGAAGTTAAAATAGGAGATACCGGACGGAGTTCCGTCTGAATATCAAAATTCAATCTATTACAGGAGGATGAACGTGAAGAAGTATCTACTTTTCTTTCTGGCTGTTACCCTGGTATTCGCCCTTGTCACGGGGTGTGCCAGTAAACCAGCTCCCAAACCCGCTCAGCCACAGGCTTCGAAACCTCCGGCACCCGCCCAACCTCTGGTAAAGAGGCCCGACATTCTGGATCACAAGAACTACAAATGGGGGAAGGAACCACCGGAATGGGTAACAATGAACGTGGACGAGTTGCAGAAGTTGGATAAGTACAAAGACGTGTACGTATTCAAGTTCGAATCTCCCCGGGCGAAAGATCTGCAAGGAGCAGAGCTCTGGACCAAGAACTTTACGGCAGCCGCTGAAATCGCCCAGCAGATCCGAAACAGGGTACAGGTAAAATTCGCGGGTGCCGCTGCGGGAGACATGAACAAATTGGAAGGGTACATGGAACAGGTAGTCAAGAGTTTCAGCGATACCACCGTTGTCGGTTACAAACAG
>OGCI01001983.1_pt1 | contig 14993 bp, 8 predicted proteins | sample 1570021 | NCBI WGS metagenome assembly OGCI01 (sample SAMN06264664, study PRJEB24512) | hot springs metagenome | isolation source: Hot spring water | place: South Africa: Tshipise | collected 2015-06-21 | reverse complement strand
CGCCAGTAGTTCCGTCGTGCGGCGTGGGCCGCGCGCTAAGTCGCGTACCACCAGCAGCGTCCACCGGTCGCCTACCCACTGCAACGCGCCCATCACGGGACAGCCATCGCCTTGGCGTCGTTTCATGGCTCGCACTCTTGGCCCGCAAAGTCCGTCGTCAAGCTTAAAGGCGAATCATCCGCACGCGCAAGCGACGCGGCAAACGCCGTCTCTGGCGCGCACGGCAGCAGATCAGCCAACGCGGTCTGACTGCGCTAGCGTGATCTCGGGTACGCGCGCCGGGCGCGGCAAACGACGCCGATTGCGGCGTTCGCAGGCCGCCATCGCAATTCGCCGGTCGATGCGATCCTCTCCGCGCAAAAGTTCGTCTTCGGCAGCAATGCTCGTCCATCATCATCCTGACGTTTACTGCCTTGAGGCAATAGGCATAGCTAAGCATGAACGGGAAAGAGAATTTCGCTGTGTTCAATGCTCTCGCGACGTTCGGCAACAGAGGTCCCCCGTGCGTTTTGCGAGGGCAAGCTAGCAGCAGAAGCAAAGAGGTTGCGCGCTTCACGCGCGACGGCTATTGCGAAGTGCAAAGCACGTGCGGAGAAGACGTGATTTGGTAGAAAGCAAGAAAGGCTGTCGCGCGCGACAGCCTGATCTTTGGCAGCGCATACGGGACTCGAACCCGTGATCTCCGCCTTGAGAGGGCGGCGTGTTAACCAGCTACACCAATGCGCCGCAAAACTTTTGCCCCTGCGGCAAGGGGAAAATATAGCAGATTGAAGTGCTTTTTGTCCACGCTTCCGCCCGCTTTCGCCGCACGGGGAATCGCCAACGCCTTCGGTCGAAACGCCAGAAGAGCAGTTGTTTGCCGTTCGCTTTGGACGCGCGCGAAGCCATCAGACGACCCGCCCGTCACGGTTCGCGCCGCAGCTCGTGAAATGTTATACTTACCGGTTCGCGTGCGCTCGTCGTCGGGTTCATAGGGGACAAATCTCGGATGGCGGATCGTCTATTCATGCAGAATGTCATCATCGAACAGGATCACGGTACGCGCGATTTCGTGCTCGCGGAAGATTCGGAGCTTGGAATTGCGGGCTTCACCTATGCTGATCTGTACCGGCCGGAACGTTTGCGCGATCTGGCCGAAGCCTTCTACGCGCAGGTCGGCAGAGAGTCCCCGGAGCTTCACAGTCGCCTGATGGAGTACGTGCGCACGCGGGGCACGGCTTTCCGCGGCAAAGATGAATCGGATCTGTTGACGGCTGCTGCGCCCCACCTTTCGCGTTTCATCGCGCGTCTCTTTCGCCTCGAAGAGGCGAGATCCGCGCAGATCGAAGCCGTCCGGCGAGAGGACCCGATTTTCGTCTTCAAGTATTTCGTCGCGCGCCGTGCCACGAAGAACTTTCCGCCCGAAAAGGTTGCTGCCTTCGATCCGGACGAGTTGAGCGCCGCGCTCGCCGAACTCGGTCGCGTCCTTTTCCCCGAGGATTTTGACGAGGACGAAGAGTTGAAAGTCGCCCGTCTCGCGGTTCGCTTGCTTGAGTGGGAGAAGGCGCTTGAAGCGAGCCGCAAGCAGAACGCACCGTTGCCGGTAGAAATCGCCCACGCGCGCGCCGCGGTTGCCCGCTCCGCTCCCTTGGCCTGCAAGGTGATGAGCCGGTGGGAGGACGGCGGCGATCCGGGCGCTTTCGTCGGCGCGGCGCTCCGCCTCGTCGAAGCGTGGGCGGGCACGTGCGCCGCCAAAGCGCGTGCGCGCGTGCGCGGTTGGGTGTCGTTCCGCTCGCCGCATCATTTCGACTACGCGAATCTGGTCCAGATCGAACGCCCGCGTGCCGATCTCCCCGAATTGATGCGCGGACTCGCAGAGCACCTGCGGCGGCGCGATGGATTTCGCTTGACCGACCGTCGTGGCACATTGCGTCAAGTGCTCGACGAAGTTCACTACTGCTTGATCTGTCACGAGCGCGACAAAGATTCATGCTCCAAGGGGATGCGCGAGCGCGATGGTTCCACCAAGCGCAATCCGCTCGGCATCGAGCTTCAAGGCTGCCCGCTCGATGAGAAGATCTCCGAGATGCACTCGCTCAAGCGCGAAGGCGATAGCATCGCCGCGCTCGCGCTCGTGATGATCGACAACCCGATGTGCCCAGGGACCGGCCACCGCATCTGCAACGATTGCATGAAGTCGTGCATCTTCCAGAAGCAAGAGCCGGTCAACATCCCGCAAGTCGAAACGGGCGTGCTCACCGATGTACTCAAGCTGCCCTACGGGTTCGAGATCTATTCACTGCTGACGCGCTGGAATCCGCTCAACGCCAAGCGCCCTTATGCGCTTCCTTACAACGGCAAGAACGTGCTCATCGTGGGGCTCGGTCCGGCAGGCTACACGCTCGCGCAGTACCTTTTGAACGAAGGGTTCGGAGTGGTCGGCATCGACGGCTTGAAGATCGAGCCGTTGAAGCCGGAATTGATCGGCGATGAGACGAAGCCGCCGCGTCCCATCCGGGATTTGAGCGAGATCGCCACGGAACTGGACCAGCGCGTGCTCGCCGGATTCGGCGGCGTCTCCGAGTACGGCATCACGGTCCGATGGGACAAGAACTTCCTGACGATAATCCATCTGGCGCTCGCGCGCCGTCGCCACTTCCGCTTCTACGGCGGCATACGTTTCGGTGGAACGCTCACCATCGAAGACGCTTGGGCGCTCGGTTTCGACCACATCGCGATCGCGGCGGGCGCCGGTCGCCCGACGATTATCGACATGAAGAACAATCTGATCCGTGGCATCCGCAAGGCGTCCGATTTCTTGATGGCCCTGCAGTTGACCGGCGCTTTCAAACGCGATTCGCTCGCTAACTTGCAGGTGCGCCTTCCGGCGGTGGTCATCGGCGGCGGTCTGACGGCGATCGATACGGCGACGGAGTTAGCCGCTTACTATCCGGCTCAGGTCGAAAAGATGCTGGACCGGCACGAAAGACTGGTCGCCGAATTCGGCGAAGAGCGCGTCTGGGCGATGTTCGACGAAGAGGAGCGCGCGATCTACCGCGAATTCCTCGAACACGGGCGCGCTGTGCGCGCTGAGCGGGCGCGCGCCGCCGCTGTTGGCGAGCCGCCCGATTTCGTCAAGCTCGTGCGCGCGTGGGGCGGTGTGTCGATCGTCTATCGACGTCGGTTGCAGGACTCGCCTGCTTATCGCTTGAATCACGAAGAGGTCGCAAAGGCGCTTGAAGAAGGGATCAACTTCGTCGAGAACATGAATCCGGTGGAAGCTGTGCCGGATCGTTACGGTGCAGTGGAAGCCATCGTCTTCGAGCGCGTGCAACTCGATCCGGAAACGGGCAAATGGAAGTCGAGCGGCGAACTTGTCCGCCTCCCAGCGCGCACCGTGTGCGTCGCGGCGGGCACGAGTCCGAACATCACGTATGAGAAGGAGCATCCCGGAACGTTCGTGCTCGATGAGCGCGGAGCCTATTTCGCTCCGCACAAGGCGGTGCGCGATGAGGAGGGCAACTGGCATCTCGTGCGCGCGGCAAAGGGCGAACCGGCCTTCTTCACTTCGTACGAGCATGGCGACAAACATTTCGTCACCTTCTACGGCGATAACCACCCGACCTATGCGGGCAACGTCGTCAAGGCGATGGCCTCGGCCAAGCACGGTTACGAACAGGTGGTGGCGCTCTTTGCCGACGAGATCGCCTCTCTCAAGCCCGAAGAGCAAACGGCGCGCGAACTCGATTTCAAGCGGTTCATCAAGCATCTAGACGAAGAGTTGATCGCGCGCGTCGTGCGCGTCGAGCGCCTGACGCCGACCATCGTCGAGGTCGTCGTGCGCGCGCCGATGCAAGCGCGCAAGTTCCATCCGGGCCAGTTCTACCGTTTGCAAAACTACGAAGCGGACGCGCCCGAAGTCGAAGGAACGCGCCTGATGATGGAAGGCTTGGCTCTGACGGGCGCGTGGGTTGATAAGGAGCGCGGCTTGCTCAGTCTGATCGTGCTCGAAATGGGCGCCTCATCGCGCCTGTGCGCGCTGTTACGACCGGGCCAACAGGTGGTGGTCATGGGGCCGACGGGGGCGCCGACCGAAATCCCAGCGGGCGAAACGGTGATGCTCGTCGGCGGCGGTTTGGGCAACGCCGTGCTCTTTTCGATCGCGCGCGCGCTGCGCGAGAACGGCTGCCGCGTCATCTACTTTGCCGGCTACCGGCGCGGCGAAGATCTTTTCAAGCGCGAAGAGATTGAAGCCGCCACCGATCAGGTCATCTGGGCGACTGACGCAGGGCGCGAGATCGAGCCGCACCGCCCGCAAGACAGACATTTTCGCGGCAACATCGTCGAAGCGATGCTCGCCTATGCGGAAGGCCGGTTGGGACGGAAGCTCTTCGACCTGCGTGAAGTGGATCGGATCATCGTCATCGGCTCGGACGGAATGATGGCGGCGGTCAAGCGCGCGCGCCACACGGTGCTCGCGCCCTACTTGAAGGGTTCGCACGTGGCGATCGGCTCGATCAACAGTCCGATGCAGTGCATGTTGAAAGAGATCTGCGCGCAGTGTTTGCAGCGCCATGTCGATCCGCTGACGGGCGAAGAGAAATGCTTCGTCTTCTCCTGCTTCAATCAGGATCAGAAGCTCGATGAGGTTGACTTCAATAATCTAAGCAGTCGTCTGCGGATGAACTCAGTACAGGAGAAGCAGGCGAACCTTTGGCTCGATCTCGTGTTCCGTCGAATGGGAGCCATAGCATAAGAGCTTACATCGGGAACAAAAGATTCGGCTTTGACATCGACTGCGCTCCAGATTCAAGAACGTCGAAGCTCTTTTGACCAGGCTCCGATTCTCAACCGGCCCACGTCTCCCACGCGTAGTAGAAGCCGAAGAGGATGCTTCCCAGACCGGCGAGCACTCTTATGGGCACGTTGAGGCGCGCGAAACGCTCTGCCGTGAAGACGAACGGCAAACCGATGAGCGCGCTCATCAGAAGCATCCCGCCGATCGAGCCGATGCCGAAGACGAGTAGATAAGCCAGTCCGAGCGCGCTCGATCCGCCGCGCATCACTTCCGTCAAAACAAGCAGCGTCAACGCTGCTGATCCGGCCAAGCCATGCACCATTCCAACCAGAAGTGGTTTCCAGCCGAGGTTGCCGATGACGTGCGTGTGGTGCGCGCCGTGGGCCGCATCGCGCGAATCGTGCGCGCTTCGCTCATCGTGAAAGTGAAGGTGCGTGTGCGTGTAGCCGTCGTGTTCATGCGCGTGAACGTGAACGCGGCGGTTATCGCGCAGCACGCGGTAGAGGACGTGCGTTCCCAGAAGGATGATCATCAGGGCAACGCCGAACTCCAGATACGCCGCTATCGTCTCCGGGATCGCCACACGAAGTGAGATGACGATGATGCTGGCGATGAGCAGCGAGGCGGTATGGCCTATTCCCCACAGGGCTCCGACCAATGCCGAACGCCAGACGGAGCGCTGTTCGCTGACGATGGTGCTGACGGCGACGATGTGATCGGCTTCGGTGGCGTGCTTCAAGCCGAGCAGGAAGCCGAGCCAGAGAGCGAGGTTGACTGTTTCGTTCATCCGCAACGCTCCACTTCAATGGCGAACTTAACTCTGTGCGATCCGTGCAGCAACGCCTCGCGGGCGTCAGCCGAACGCCTGGGGCTCGCTGCCGACGGATGATGAACCGGCCCAGCGCGTCGCACTCCTCAGAGAATCTTGCCGAGCAACCAGTAGAACAACAGAAAGAGCAGAATGGTCGTAATGCAACCTCCGCCGAGTTTCTTTGCGCCCCAGGCAGCGATGAGCGCGCGCAAGATGTTACGCATCAGACTAACCCCCCACAAGGCGATTTCGCTCGGCACATTCTCGCACACACATCGAGCGGAGACCAGCCATCCGGCGGCTCATTCGAACACGCGCTCGACCGGAACAACGCGAACATGCTCCGGCTTGACGTTGATCGGGTACTTTTCGATCGCCTTGTCCTCTTCGAGGATTTCGCGCGGTTTGGGCGACGTGTAGGTGATCGGCGATGGACGGTTGCCGACGATCGCTGCGCGCAGCGCATCTGCGTCTTCTGTCACGATGACGATGCGCAGCGAGTCGTTGCGCAGGTGCTTGCGGATCGCGCGATTGACGTCTTCGAGCGTCAATCGTTTCAGTTGTTCGCGCACGTACGTCGCAAAATCAGGGATGCGGTAGTAGCGACTATCGAGCGCGTAGCCGAGTTGCGCATCCTGCGTTTGCGTTAGCACATCGACGTACTTCGTCAAAAATTCGCGCGTCGCTTCGAAGCTTTCGCGCGTCAATCCATCGCGCAGGAGCTTATCGAACTCGTAAAGAGCTAGGCGCAGCGTGAAATGGGCGTTTTGCGGCTCGACCGGACGAATCCAAATTTGAAAGATCTGTTGTTGACGCGCCAGATTCGGATCGGGCGTAAACTGGAACATGCCGCGCGGGAAATACTCGATATAAGCGTAGTCGCCGTAGTTCAAACCGCGCAACTCGCGTATGCGCTGGTAGAGATAACTGTTGCTCGAACGGTGTTGGCCGAAGTAAGAGGCGACGAGCGCGAGCGCCGGCCAATCCGGATCGCCGCGCTTGACCGCGATGGGAAAGCCGATGGAGATGGCCGTTGAACGCGTCGGGCGGCGGATGATCTCGATGTGCGTGCCCGGCTCCAACTTAGGCGTGGCGAATCGCACCGTCGTCCGTTCGCCCAGCGGAAGCTTCGCAAAATCGGAAGCCATCTTTGAGACGAAAGCGGGCGGGTATCCGCCTGCCAGACCGATCACCAGATTGGCTTGCGTGTAGTTGCGCCGGTAAAAATCGCGCACGTCGTCGAGCGAGAGCTTTTCGAGCGCGCTGACGCGTCCCATGTTGTGATGGCCGTAAGGATGATCGGCGTAGATGACGTTGTAAAGATGCTCTTTCCCTAGTTCCTCGTCGTTGCTTTGGCGCAAGTTGATCTTCAGGAAGTTGATCGCATCCGCCTTCAGGCGTTTAAAGTCCTCTTCGCGGAAGCCGGGATCAAGCAGCATTTCGCGAATGAGCGCGTAGTAACGTTCGAGATTGTCGAGGTGGGTTGTACCATAGAAAACGGTCATCTCTTTGTCGACTTGCCACTCGAACGAAGTCGCCAGCGGATACATCGCTTCGACGATCTCTTCGTAGGAGCGCGTGCGCGTGCCGCCTTTGGCGATCATGGCGGCAGTGAGCGACGCGAGTCCTTCTTTGCCCGGCGGATCGAAAGCGGCGCCCGTATTGAAGAGGATACGAAACGTGACGAGCGGCGAACGATTGGGCAGCAATACGGTAGCGATCTGTCCGTCCTTCATCTTCGTTTGACCGAAAACCATCGCTGGTCCAAAAAGAGCGCAAAGCAGAACGAGCGCCGTGAAGTTCCGTCGCATCAGCGTCCTCCCTCCTTTCGAGTAGCATCCGGGCGAGCGGCGAGCGTGACGATGGTGCGGTTCTTCTCGGTGAAGTAACGCGCCGCCGTCTCGCGTATGTCTTCGGGCGTGATCTGATCGTAGAGGGCGTAAAGACGATTGATCGTCTCCGGCGTGCGGCGCAGAGCGACGAAGGGCGCGAGCGCGCTGGCGATCGCTTCGGAGCTATCCATCGCGAGCGCGAAACCGTAGCGTAAATGCGAGCGCGTCGCATCGAGCCTCTTCTGGTCCACCAACTCGCGCGTGAATCGGGCGAACGTTTTCAGGATTTCGTCGCGCACGTACTCGACATCTTGTGGGTTCTTGACGCGCGCGTAAACGGTGAAGAGTTCGGGATCGATCTTGTTGTCGAACTCGACTTCGAGCAGATCGGCTTTCTGCTCGCGAAGAACGAGCTTCTGGTACAGATCGGAATTTTCGCCGAACGCGATGGGGGCGAGAAGATCGAGCGCAGCCTTATCCTTGCGGTCGTCCGCATAAGCCGGACCGCGAAACGCGATGGCGACGAGCGGCAGCGTCTGGGCGGGCCAATCCACATGCGCCGTGCGCGGCCTATCCTGCGGCGGTTCGCTCGGGATCTCGGGGCGGTAGTCGCCGCGCTGCCAGTCGCCGAAATACCTGCGCGTCAGCTCGAGCGCGCGGTCGTGTGTGACGTCGCCGACGAGGATGATCGTCGTGTACTCGGGTCTGTAGTAACGTTTGTAGAATTGAATGCTGTAGTCGTACTGATTGGGCATGTCCTTGATGTCTTCAAGAAAGCCCATCGTCGTGTGCGCGTAGGTGTGGCGTCGGAAGGCCGTGGCGCGCAGCGTTTCGTAGAGTTTGAAGATCGGGTTGGAGCTGTTCTTGTTGTATTCGCCGAGCACCGCGCCCGTCTCGGTCTTGTAGACTTCCGGCGAATACTGCAGGCGTAAGAAGCGATCGGCTTCGAGTTCCATGATCTTCTCCAGATCATCTTTGGAGAAGACTTCGTGATAGACGGTGCGGTCATCCGTCGTGTAAGCGTTGGAGCTGGCGCCCGCGCGCTTCAATATCGCGTCGCGCTCTTCGGGCGTGAAGTTCTTGCTTCCGCGAAACATCATGTGCTCGAACAGGTGCGCGTAGCCGCTCTTGCCCGGTTCGACTTCGTTGCGCGAGCCAGCGGCGACGACGATGTAGAGCGCGACCAGGTTCGGATAATCGGTCGGCACCGTGATCAGGCGCAGCCCGTTCGGCAGATCATCCATCGCGTAATCGTAAGGGAAGACTTTACGCTTCTGCTGCGCGAGCATCGCCAGTGGCAGACAGAGCAATAAAGAGCAGGCGAGAAGAGCCTTCATCTCTTGAACTCCTTTGCAAACCCGATCGACTTTCAGAGGAGAACGAAAGTTAAATTCTACCAGAGATCGTCTGCGTTGTCGTTTGCGTGCGACATCTCTTCGGCAAGATCCGGCGGCAGCTTCAGGATCTGTTGCCAGCCCGATTCGTCGCGTAACATCGCCGCGGTCAGTTCATCGCGCAGGCGGCGTAACCGGTCGCTGAGCGTCACCGGGTAGCGTTCGATGTCGCGGAAACGATGACGTTGCTCTTCAACGAAGGCTTTGAGTTTGGTGATCGAAGGGATGGGTTCGTAACGACCGCTCTCCCAGAAAGGTTTAAGGAGGCGTTCGACGCGCACCGCGCCCGGGATCTCCACTTCTTCATCGTCCAAGCCGATGCAGTCGCCGACGTAGTTGCCTTCGGCATCGCTTCCGCGAAAGAGTTGCAGTTTACCGGGGAGCGTGGATTTCTCCGGCGTGTTGGAAGCTTTCAAGGTGGGCCGCCCTTCAATCAAGCATTGTTTGAAGATGACGCCTGCAACGCGCGGCACTTCGGCTGAAAGTTTGGTCCCGATGCCGAAGCCAGCGACTTCGGGAAACTCGCCGACGATCTCGCGCACGCGCTCGACGTCGAGATCGCCCGTCAAGATCGGCATCAAACCGTGCAATCCATTAGCCTCGAAGAAGCGCACACACCATTTGGCGAGCCTTGCGTGATCGCCCGAATCGATGCGAAACCCTTTGAAGGCGCGTCGCCTCTCTTCGTTCGAAGTCGCTGCCATCACGGCGTGAACCGCGCCCATGTAAACGTTGATCGTATCGAGCAATAGCACGGTCCCTTGCGGGTTGGCGTCGAGCCAGCGCTCGAACGCGACCTGCTCGAAATGCTTGGGCCGCCCGGTGCGCGGGTCTATTTCGGGCTCGTAGAGATACTCGATGTATGACTGTTGCCAGTAGTGCGCTTCCGTGCCCACGGCTGGAATGTCGAGCCGGTAGGCGGCTTCCATGTTTGAGGTGTCGTTGAACCCGCCGATGTAGGCGTAGGCAGCGACTTCGACCGCGCGTTCGATGTCGCCGTTTCTGCGCAGTGAGAAATCAGAAAGCCAGCGATTGCCTGCCGCCATGCGAAAGCGCATCGCCGTGCTCGCGATGGTCATCGGAAGGTCGAAGGCGTGCTCGAACTTAATCTCTTGCGCTTGCGTCAAGGCGAACGGCCCCGTGATGTCGGCGAAAGGCTCGTTGGCGAAGACGATCGTGCCGGGCGGAACAGCGCGCACGCGCCCGACAAAGTGCATATCCTCGACGGCTTTGGCGAACAGCTCCAGCCCGCCACGATCTTGCGCGATGAAACGCAAGCGCGGGCGGTCCAAATGGCTGTCAACCAACAGCCGGACCAGTCGTTCATGGCCCAGACACGGAGCGAAAGGGAGCTTGCGTTGCGTCACATAGAAGGTGGCTTCCGCTTCGCTCAAGGATTTAGCACGCAGCCGCGTCACGTCCTTGTACGCGGCTGAACCCATCGTCGCATGGTAACGGTCGAAATTAAGCGTGCCCATGGTCGGCAACGATTGGTAGATCGAGATCGATCAAAACGACAGAGACACAATCCCACATCTCTACCGCTGGATGATGAGTGCGCAAAGTCGAGCGACGCGTTCACTCGCGGCGGCGCGCTTGCACCTTGCGACAGAGAAATCGGATGATGACTATGCGAACCGGTCGAAATCTCCGCAATACGACGCCGAACGGCACGCTGCTCGACCGATTCAGCAAACTCTTCAGCCCCAGTTGCCGTCTTCAATGCCAAAGAACATTCTGAATCCTGAGCTCTTCTCAAACTATCTCCGCCCCTGCGCGGCGCATCTCTGCGATGGCGCGTTCTTCGTCGTGCGGATCGAGGTTGACGGCGCGCGAGGCGTCGCGCAAGACGCGCACTTTGAACCCTTCGCGCAGCGCGTCGAGCGCCGTATGCTTGACGCAGTAATCGGTCGCTAACCCGCCGATCCAGACCTCTTCGACGCCGTGTTCGCGCAAGATCTTCTCCAACCCCGTTTGATCGAAACCCGAGTACCCGTCCGCATCGCCCATGCCCTTCGAGACGACGATGATGCGCGGATCGTCCCGCAGTTGCGGATGGAACTCCGCGCCCTTCGTCCCTTGCACGCAGTGAACCGGCCACTTGCCGCCATACGCGGCGAAGTGTTTGGTCACTGCAGGATGCCAATCGCGCGTTTTTATCACAAGATCGCCGCGCGCGAGAAACTCATCGATCAGGCGATTCAGCGGCTCGATCACTTCATCGCCGTGCGGCACGGGCAGCGCCCCGCCCGGACAGAAATCGTTCTGCACGTCGACCACGATCAACGCCCGTTTCTTGTCGCTCATGGTCTCTCCTCCGGCTTTCGTCGCGAATTCGGCGAAGAGTTATCATCGTATAGCTTAATCCGATCGGGCGAGAGGAGCAATACGATGCGCGGTAAAAGAAGTCGGAGGAGACTGATCCCCTCATGTGCGGCGCGCGCAAAGCTCAGGCGAAGCGGTCTCTTGTGTCTCGGCTTGCTGCTGTGGAGCGCGCCAGCCGCCGCGTTGCAGTCCGGCTGGCAAACAAGATTAGACGGCACGGTTCGTTTCTACCAGCTGACCGATTGGGACGTGATCGTTGCCGGAACGGAACGATCCCTTTACGTCATAGACGCGCAAACGGGGGAGACGCTGTGGCGGCGGCGTGTGCGCGAGCTGGACGAGCGCGATGCCGTGCCCTTGCCCGGCACAGACCTGCTCCTGTTGAGCTACGCGGACAAGGATCGCGCACGCGTGGAAGCGCTCGACCTGCTTTCCGGTGAATCCATCTGGCGCTCGGAACGTTTGCGGGGGCAGGCCATGCAGATGGCCGTGGATCTAAACCAGCATCTGCTGGCGGTCACAGTTGTGCGTAAGGCGAAAGAGCGCCCGCGCGAGGGTTTCAAACAGCGGCCCACCGTGCACCTGCTCGATCTACGAACCGGAGAAGAACGCTGGCGGCGCGAGCTCGGCGGCGAGATCGAGATGCTGCCAGCAAGCTGGACCGGTGAAGAGACCGTTTACACGCTCGACAACTACCGCGCGCCGCTTTTCCTCGACGGGCGGCTCTATCTCTTTTACGAGGGCGTAACGGCCTACGACACTGCGACGGGCAAGGAAGTCTTGCGCGAGCGCTTCCGCGTCAATGAAGAAGGATTCGCGCTGACTGAAGCCGATCCGGTCTTCGATGAGCGTTTCCTTTACGTTTCGGGGCGCGGGCGCGTGCGCGCCATCTCGCGTGCGACTGGAAAAGTGGCGTGGGAAACGAAAGACTTAGGCCCCACGCCCGAAGTAGCGCTCGTCGATCGTTCGATCTTCGTGCGCACCGGCGGAACGTTCGCGCGCGTGCGTGATGGTGCCGCAATTGCGCGCGGGCCATATGGCGTCAGCGCTATCGACAAGGAGACCGGTCAAACGCTCTGGCGGTACAAGGGAGCCGACCGCGGCATTACGAACATCGTCTTGCCTGATCCCATGACGGTCGTCATCGCCGATCGCGATGATCTGATCGCGCTTGACGCCGCAACAGGGAAGCGGCTCGCAAAGACGCCGCACAGGGTAGAGGAAGCGGCATTCATCGTGTTGAACGAACGTGGGCAAGTGCTAGTCGGCGGTAAAAACGAGATCGCCGCTTTCGATCCGCGTAGCGGTCAAGCCATTTGGCGCGCGCGCTACACTCCGCCCGGTCGTGGCCTGTTGCGCACAGTCGCCGCCATTGCCGCGCGCGCCGTTTCGTTCTACTTCCGTTATGGCGTGTTCTTCAATCTCGCTTATCACAGCGCACAGCTTGCGCGTGTGGCGAGCACGCTTCGCTGGTCGGGGCTGCGCGCGCGCGCAGATGTAACCGATCTTACGACGCTCGTCACCGATACCGCGCGCGAGCGCATCGGTGCGCAGCTTGCGCTCTTCGGCAGGGCGGCGAGCTTGCGCCGCGGCGGCGCTGCTCGCACCATCTCCGAGCGTGCTGGCGATGCGGACGTGCAGGACCGGTTGCTCGATCGGTTGGACCCATCGCGTCAGTTAGACCGGCTCGCCAGCCTCCTGCGCCGGCGCGAACGGCTCGTCGCGCTGCGCGGGCGCTGGATCTATTTCTACACGGATGCGAGCGAACTAGGCGGTCGAGGCTTGATCGGCGTCAACATCGACACGGGACGGGCCGAGCGTTTCGTGCGTTTGGGCGAGATAGACCCACGCTTCATTGTGGACGACGCTTCCGCTTCGATTTTAGTCGCCAACAATGCGCGTTTGATCGCCAGACGTTTCGCCCCTCTCGGTTCAGCGAGATGAGCGCTGTATCGACAGGCGAATCACTTGACGCACCCAGCGAGCGTAACGTTTTTCGTCGGGCACGACCAGACGCAGTTTGCCTTCCGCTGCGGATAGGGGTTGCCCATCGCGGCGATCTGCGACGAGAACGACACGATCGGTGAAAGCTTTGTCGATTTCCGGAAGGGCGAAGACCGCTTTGTATCCGTCGGCCGCTTCGACCAGAAGAAAGAGGCTCAACTTATCGCCGCGCAGTTCCGTGCCGAACGGGGCACCGGCGAGTTTGAGCAGATCGTAAAGCTCGATGCCTTCAAAGATCGCTTCCTTGCCGTCGTGATCTTTGACCCGCACGGTTCGACGTGGAAGCTTGGCGAGATCGGCGGCGGAAAAGTCCATCGCCCGCTTGCTCTCGACGGCGACGGTGATCAACTTCTCGGTGCCGTTGGTTTGTCCTTGCACCGAAAGGGTCAGCAGCGCCAAGAGAAGTATAAAGGGGAAACGGGATCTTCCATTCGACAAGAGCATGACCATTCCTTTCACAGCGCCTCAAACGTCGGCGCGATCCGCGCGTCAATGGCGCGATTGAACCCTCGCTCAAAACAACAGAGCCTTTTTCAGCATGCTAAACGGTCTTGTGCCGCGCTCAGAGATGATCTTCAGCGATCTCGGAAGCTTTTGCAAGCGAGAATCGAAAACGAAGGAGAAGCGCCCACCAAAAGACTGATTGCTTCCTCGCTTATTTACTTGGCGTGCGCGCTTGAGAAGCGGGGCGCGCGAAAGGGAGTTGGTTACTTGTAATTAGGCTTGTGTCTGTTGAGCTTTTTCCGCTCTTCGCTACAGAGGAAGATGATGAAGAATGATGTTCGGTTAACAGAAACTTTGGCGGGCATGAAAGCGCGCCGACGCTGGCGATTGTGAGCGGGAGGATACTCGGTCAATGGGAACTTTGGAGGCGGCGGTGGGAATCGAACCCACGAATAAAGGTTTTGCAGACCTCTGCCTTACCACTTGGCTACGCCGCCCCAAACTTTCAAGGCAAGCAGAAGAAGGGCGAAAGCCACGCTTTGCGCCCTTCTACGGGAATCTCTGGAGCGGGAGACGGGATTCGAACCCGCGACTTCGACCTTGGCAAGGTCGCACTCTACCGCTGAGTTACTCCCGCTCTGCAAGAAATCAATTCTATTCATCCGCGAATCTTTGTCAAGCGCTTTTCGCCCCGCCCTTTTTGTTGAGCTGCTTGTCGAAAGCGCGCCGCATGTTGCCGCGCCTCTTCGAGCAGCTCTTCAATGACTCGAACTGTGCATCCTCGCGGCGCTCGCTGGCAAAGGTAGCGCGTGCGTTGACACTCCCACGGCCGAGAGGCGTGTGGGATTTTGATTCTAGCCCTTGCGGGACTTGATCCGATCTTCGGCGCCAGCCCGTGGCGCCGAAGTCACGGACCATCCGACGGCGAAGGAAGCACTCGATGGTTTCAGCTCTCGGCGAGTTCGGCGATGGTGGCGGCCAACGAGCTGAAGATGGCCGAACCGTCGCTCGATCCGAGCAGGTCTTCGCAGGCGCGTTCCGGGTGCGGCATCATGCCGAGCACGTTGCGCCCGCGGTTGCAGATGCCAGCGATGCTTGCGCGCGAGCCGTTGGGATTGCTCTCTTCGGTGAGTTGCCCGCGCGCGTCGCAGTAGCGGAAGATGATGCGCTCTTCGCGTTCGAGTTCGTTCAGCGTCGTTTCGTCGCAGAAGTAGTTGCCCTCGGCGTGGGCGATCGGAAGGCGCAAGACCGCGCCGGGGGCGAGCAGGCGCGTGAAAGGCGTCGCAGTGGTCTCTACGCGCACGTGCACGTGACGGCAGATGAAGTGCAGGTCGCGGTTGCGCATGAGCGCGCCCGGCAGCAGTCCAGCTTCGCAGAGGATTTGGAAACCGTTGCAGATGCCGAGC
>OGCI01001977.1_pt1 | contig 15057 bp, 15 predicted proteins | sample 1570021 | NCBI WGS metagenome assembly OGCI01 (sample SAMN06264664, study PRJEB24512) | hot springs metagenome | isolation source: Hot spring water | place: South Africa: Tshipise | collected 2015-06-21 | reverse complement strand
GATTGCTTCGTCGCTGCGCTCCTCGCAATGACACGGGGGGGGAGGGGGATTGCTTCGTCGCTGCGCTCCTCGCAATGACACGGGGGCGGGGGGATTGCTTCGTCGCTGCGCTCCTCGCAGGGAGACGGATAGGAGGGCATTACGCTGTGCATATCTTCAGAACGGCGAGCGGTAGTAGCGTCTGCGGCGGCGATACCAGTTCTGCAGGCGGTACCAAATCTCCTCAGCCCACCAGACCAGCTGTCGCAGAGGTGTTCGCTCCCGCGTTCTCTCCTGAACCTGCAGGCGACGCGCTGCCTCAATCACCGAGCGCACCTTTGCCGGGTCGGTACTGAAATGCCCGCGCCAGCCGCACACGTGGCACTCGGTGTTCTCCATCAGGTTGGGAGCACCGCACAGATCACAGATTTTAAGGCGCACGTCGCGCATGGCTGTACCCGCAGTTGCTGATACCTTCATCCCAGATTATGGCTTGCTGTCGCGCTCAGCGTAGACTATCGCCGCCACAACCTCACCCACCACCTGCAGAGAGGTTGGACTGCACTTGTCCACCGTGTCCTGCAGGGTGTGCCAGTAGGGGTAGTCGAAATCAATCAGGTCAATGCAGGGAACGCCTGCCTCTATCAGCGGCACGTGGTCGTCGATGATGGTGTACTTGATCGAGTTCGGGAAGAATTTGCGGTAGCCCAGTTCTCCCGCCACCCGCCACACCCTTTCCACCAGCTCGGGAGCGGCGTAAACCGAATTCGTCTCTTTGTAAATCTGCAGGTCCTTATCGCCCACCATGTCCAGCAGGATACCGTAGGTGGGACGCAGTTTGCCCATGTTGCGCGCAAAGTATCGCGAGCCAAGAAGCATGTTGTTCACATCAGGACCGTAGTCCTCGCCGTCCCAGAAAGCAATGATCACACCCACCTCGGGGCGCTTCAGCTTGAACTGACGCGCGAGCTCCAGCAACACCGCCACGCCCGAAGCGCCGTCGTTTGCGCCAAGGATGGGTTTGCGCCGATTCGCCGGGTCCAGCTCCTCGTCGGCGGTAGGGCGGGTGTCCCAGTGCGCACAGAGCATGACGCGTTTGGAGGCGTTCTCGTTGAAAATGCCGAAGATGTTGTACATGCGCAGGCTCTTGCCGTTTACCACCTGCGTGAAAGTCTGCACTTCTACACGGTCTGCAGTTTTTTGCAGCTCGCCCATCAGCCAGTCGCGGCACTGCAGATGACCGGGCGTGCCCGGTACGCGCGGACCGAACGAAACCTGCTTCTCGAGGTCGGCGAAGGCACGCTTGCCGTCGAAAGCGGGACGTTCCGCCTGAACGGCGCTGGGCGCGCAACCCGAAACCACCAGCAGAGCCAGGAAAATCGCTACCCCAATCAGTCTAGGCAGGTGCAAAAGGTCATCTCCTTTCCGTCACGGCTTCACCGCCACCATACGCTCGGACAAACCGGCAATGGGCTTGCCCGCCTCCAGATAGGCACGCAGAGCCTCGCCCACCGTGCGTTCTACCTCCTGCTCCACCGCGGCGCGCTCCCACACCTTGAAGTAGCCCAGCGCCCCATACGCCAGCGTCGCCGAGGTGGCAACGCGATACTCCCGATTGGAGTCCAGGTCTTCGTGCGGCTCCTTGCCCACCTGCACGCGCACCACTCGCTCGCCGGCGGGTTTGTTCGGGTCGAAGGTCACCTTCAGTCCGCTGACCTGAAGGAAGCCAGCATTGGGTTGAGGGTAGAGGGTTAACGCACGCTCCAGCGCCTGACGAATTTGAGCGCCAGTGAGCTTCAGCACCACCACGCGATCATCGCGGAAGGGCAGAAGCTTGCTCACCACCTCGGCTGGAGGTGTCTCGCGGCTGAGGCTGACCTCGTTGAACGCGGCGGCGGGCAGCCAGGCGATTTCCACTCCGCTCACGTCGCACAGGGCGTCCACCACCACGTTCGCCAGGTCGCTCTCCTCGGTGCGCACGTTTTTGGTGCTCAGCTCCTGTGCCCATGCAACTGCGCCCATCCACAGCAGGAGAACTGCTATCCACAGGAAACGGCTACCCACTCTGCTGGTTGTTTTCATGTTTTCGCGCCCCCTTCCACCGCAGATACGCCTGAATGAACAGGTCGATGTCGCCGTCCATCACTCGAGGCACGTCTCCGGTCTCCGCTTCGGTTCGATGGTCCTTCACCATGTAATACGGCTGGAACACATACGAACGTATCTGATGCCCCCACTCGATGGGCGGAGGCTCGCCGCGCAGGGCGGCGATTCGTTCGGCGTTTGTTCGGCGCTCTCGCTCCGCTAACCTCGCCATTAAGACTCGCAGAGCCAGCTCCCGGTTACGCTGTTGCGATCGCTCGTTCTGACAGGTCACCACGATACCGGTCGGGATGTGGGTGATGCGCACCGCCGTCTCGTTTTTCTGCATGTGCTGACCACCCGCACTGCCTGCCCGGAAGGTCTCCATGCGGAGCTCGTCCGGGTTTATTTGAACCGTCTCGCTCTCGGAAAGTTCCGGTATCACGTCCACCGAGGCGAATGACGTGTGTCTGCGCTTGTTGGCGTCGAACGGCGAGATGCGCACCAGCCGATGCACGCCGCGCTCGGACTCCAGCAACCCGTAGGCGTTGTGCCCCTCGATGCGTACGGTCACACTTTTTAGACCGGCAACCTCGCCCGGAGTTTCGTCTAAAACCTCGGTGCGGAAGCCCTGCTCCTGCGCCCAGCGTAAATACATTCTTAACAACATCTGCACCCAGTCGCACGATTCGGTTCCGCCTGCGCCCGCGTTGATTTCCAGGATAGCATTGTTCGCATCATGCTCACCGCTGAGCAGGGTCTCGGTCTCGACGTCATCCAGCCGTGCGGTGAGCTGTTGCACCCCCTGCTGAAGCTCCTGCAGAAGCTCGGAGTCTTCTTCTTCCTCCAGGAGCTCCGCCAGCGTGTGCAGTTCCTGCCATTGCGCTTCCAGCTCCTCCCACCCGGCAATTCGTTGACGAAGCGTGTTGAGGTGCTGGATGGTCTCCTGTGCGGTGCGCGCGTCGTCCCAGAAGCCGGGCTGGCTGGTCTGCTCCTCCAGCTGGGCGATCTCCTGCTTCACGCGGGCAACGTCAAAGATGCTCGCCCAGCGCGTCGATTCGCTCGCGAAACATCTGCAGGTCGCGGCTTAAGACCTCTAACACGGGCTCCCTCCTTCCCCTCTGTACACCGTTCGTATTGTACCACACCGCTCACATCCGCATCCGCCTGAACGCAGGAAGCGACAGGATATCTGCCTCCCGACGCCCAATACGAACATGGAAACACGATTTCTCACCAGAGAGGTTATCACGGTGCCAGCAACACGTTTGTCCAAAAAGAAGGTGCGTGTCGGCGTGGTAGGCGTCGGCATCGGCAGTCTGCATATTCAGGGGTATCAGCGCCACCCACAGGCGGAGGTGGTGGCTGTGTGTGACATCAACGTACAGCGGGCGCAGGAGGTGGCACAGGAATACGGCGTGCCTCATGTATTCAGCGACTACCAAGAGATGCTGGAGAAGGTGGACTTGAACGCGGTGTCGGTGTGCACGCCGAATGCACTGCATGCGCCTGTCGCCATCCCGGCGATGGAGGCAGGATGCCACATCCTCTGCGAGAAGCCGCTGGCGCACAACCTGCACGATGCCGAAAGGATGCTGGAGACCGCGCGTAAGACGGGCGTTGTGTTCATGATGGGCATGAACAATCGCTTCCGTGGCGACAGCCAGACGCTCAAGCGACACATCGATTCCGGCGACCTCGGCGAGGTCTACTACGCCAAGTGCGGATGGCTGAGGCGCAACGGCATTCCGGGCTTCGGGGGCTGGTTCACCACGAAGGCGCTATCCGGAGGCGGTCCGCTCATCGATATCGGGGTGCATGTTCTGGACCTGACCTGGTGGCTGATGGGATGTCCCGAACCTGCGGCGGCGTACGGAGCCACCTTCGCGAAGTTCGGTCCCTATGGGCGTGGACAGGGCGGCTGGGGTACTCCGCGCAAAGGTGGAACCTTCGACGTGGAAGACCTCGCGGTAGCGCTAATCCGCTTCGAGAACGGCGCGGTGTGCCATCTGGATGTCTCGTGGGCGTCCTACATCGAGCACGATGTGTTCTACTCCCAGCTGATGGGCACAAAGGGCGGTGCCACTCTGGAACCTTTGCGCATCTTCACCGACCGCCACGGCGTGCCGGAGGATTTCGTGCCTCATGCCCCTCAGGTCTCCGGGCACCTTGCCGAGATCGAGCACTTCCTGGACTGCATCGTGAAGCACAAGCCGACCATCGCGCCTATCGAGCACGGTGTGGCAATCATGCGCATTCTGGACGGCATCTACCGCTCTGCGGAGACGGGGGAGATGGTCACCCTGTAGGAGCCACCCGTGCCGGAGTCGCCCGTCCGATATACCATCAAGGAGCTGCCAGAAGACGAGCGCCCTCGCGAGAGGCTGGTGCAGTACGGCGCCACGGCGCTATCCAACGCCGAACTGCTGGCGATTCTTCTGCGTACGGGCACTCCGGAGATGACCGCCGTGCAGCTGGCACAGCACCTGCTGAACACCATGGGCAAGCTGCGCCACATCGCCACCGCGAAGCCGGCTGAACTCGCTCGCGTGAAGGGCATCGGGCTGGCAAAAGCGGCGCAGCTGCTGGCGGCGGTAGAGCTGGGTCGTCGTATCGCCCTCGAGGAGATGGGAGACCAGCCCACCATCAGCCGCCCCGACGACGTGTATGCTATACTTGGTGCCTCCCTTCGCGATGAGAAGCAGGAGCACGTGGTGGTGCTCCTGCTCAACACCAAAAACCGCCTGATCGGGCAGGTAGATGTTACCAAGGGCACGCTTGATACCAGCCTCTTGCACCCGCGCGAGGTGTTTCGAGAAGCCATCCGGCAGAGCGCATCGTCCATCATCCTCGTTCACAATCACCCTTCTGGAGACCCCACTCCCAGCAGTGACGACATCATCATGACCCGGCGCATCCACGAGGCTGGACAGGTCGTCGGCATCGAACTGCTCGACCATGTGGTGCTTGGCGACCGCCGGTGGGTCAGCCTCAAGGCGCAGGGTATTTTGTAACCACAAACCGCTTTTCTATTTCTGTCGCAAAGTGCTACAATATCTCTGGGAAGACCCGTGCCCTCTGCCGAACGGAAGGAGGGATACGCCATGCCTTACACATGGAAGGAACGCTGGCTTGACCGCGCTCTGCACCGTCGCCACTTCGAAGCGTTCGTGGTGTTTCTGATTATGCTGGTTGTCATGGGAATGGTGCTCAACCTGTATGGCAGGGGCACCGAAGCGGCTAACCGCACGGTGTGCCGCAACAATCTCCGGCATCTGGCGCAGGCGCTGGAGATGTATGCGCAGGACTTCGACCAGCGCTATCCCAACAGCCGGCGATGGGTTCGCCCTGTCGCGGCGTATTGCGAGAACCTCACCGTCTTCTTCTGCCCCTCCGACGATCGTCCGCGTCCCCGGCGCGAGCGGGCTCAGCTGGCGGTGTCATACTGGTATCTGCCGCCAGATAACCGGGACGATGGCGCCAGCACGCCGGTCTTCGGGGATGTCGTCTTCTCCAACTGGATGGGCAACCACGAAAACGGCGGCAACGTGGCTTATCTGGACGGACACGTGGTGTGGCGCAACCACGAACAGTGGCGGGACGAGCGTCTGCCGGTCGAACAGCTGTTGAAAAAGGGAAAGCGTCGCTAGGCAGGGTATTCTGTGGGGAGGAAGGTAGCGAGGCTATAGAGGGTTATGCTTGCAGCGATAGACATTGGCTCTAACGGCATCCGGATGCAGATCGTGCGCATCGTTGATGCGACGCGCTTCGAATTCGTGGATTACCAGCGTGCGCCGGTGCGCCTCGGACAGGACTCCTTCTCGTCAGGTCATATCACCGAGGCGAGCATTCAGGCAACCATTCAGGCGCTCACCCGTTTCCAGACAGTCATCGAACATCTCGGCGTACCCCGGGTGCGCGCCGTGGCGACCAGCGCAGTGCGTGAGGCTGAAAACTGCGACATCTTCCTCGACCGTGTCAGCCAGCAGACGGGCATCACGGTGGAATTGATCTCCGGCGAGGAAGAGGCGCGACTGGTGCATCTGGCGGTCAGCAAGGTGCTGGACTTGAAAGACAAGTACGCCATGCTGATCGAAATCGGTGGCGGCAGTGTGGAGGTGACTCTAAGCGAAGGCGAAACCATTCTCTCCAGCGAGAGCTACCGGCTGGGTACCGTGCGACTCATGCAGAAGTTCGGTAGCGTGACCGACAACCTGCTGGAGTTCAGCCGGATGGTGCTGGAATACGCCGAGCTCGCGCGACAGCGCATCGACCGCGAGATCGGCACGCGAAAGATCAATCTTTGCATCGGCACCGGGGGCAACGTGGAGGCACTGGGACAACTGCGTTGCCAGCTGCTTCGCAGACGCAGTGCCGATTTCATCACGCTGGACGAGATCGAGACGCTGATGGAGACGCTGGGAAGCATGTCCGTGCAGGAGCGCATCGACCGCCTGAACCTGCGCCCAGATCGCGCCGACGTCATCATCCCCGCTGGCATCGTGCTGCACATGATTGCCCGAGAGACTCACCTGCGTCAGGTGACGATCCCACACGTGGGGCTGAAGGAGGGCATCCTGTGGGATATGCTGCCGGAGGTGGTTGGACGGCGACCGCCTGTCGATCAGCAGGTGCGCGCCTCCGCCCGGCGACTGGCACAGAAGTACAGCATGGACCTTCAGCATGGCGAGCAGGTGGCGAAGCTGGCGCTGTGCCTGTTCGACCAGTCTGAATGCCTGCATCATCTGAACGGCGAGGAGCGCCTCCTGCTGGAGGTGGCGAGCCTCCTTCACGACATCGGACAGTTCATCCAGCCCGCCGACCACGAGAGGCACGGCTACTACATCGTGAAACACAGCCCGCTGATCGGTCTGACCGCCGAGCAGCGCGATGTCATAGCGCACATCATTCGCTACCACCGGAAAGAGCCACCCACCCTGCAGGACGAGACCTTCAAGAGCCTTCCACAAAAAGACCGCTTGACGGTTACCAAGCTAACCGCTATACTAAGACTTGCCGATAGCCTGGACACAAGCCACAGCCGTGCCATTACCGACCTGCGCTTGACTCCTGGAGCACGAAACGGCTGGAAGCTCTCCATGGAAGGGGAAGGCGACCTCCTGCTCGAGAAGTGGCAGCTGCGCAAACGCAAAAAGCTGTTCGAAGATGTGTTTGGAGTGTCACTGGAGATCGTTTAGGGAGGGCTGGGACAATGATCGAGAGCACCGCGTTGAGCCTGCTCCAGCAGGCAGTGCGAGAGCGTGGCCGCACCCTTCGTGCGCAAACCCGGCGGTGCCGAAAGCAGTTCAGCGAAGAGGCGGTACACGACCTGCGTGTGGCGATGCGCCGACTGATGGCATTGATCGACTTCCTCGGCTTCTTCAGCCGACTGCCAGCCCTGCGCAAGCTGCGCAAAGAGATTAAGACCCACCTCGACGCCTTCGACGCCCTGCGCGATACGCAGGTGATGCTGCTGGAGACATCCCAGCGGGTGACGGAGCTGCCGGAGCTCGAGCCGTTCCATCGCTACCTGCTCAAATCGGAGAGCCGCTTGCTTCGACGAGCGCAGAAGGACATCGCCGGTATTGGCGATAACTACGCGAAGACCCTGCGCCTTGCACTCAAGGCAGCTGCCGACTCCAGCTACGATGTGCTCGCTCCCGTAGACGACGCGTACCAGACCGTTTTGCACCGGCTGGCACTCATAGCCCCCAGCAACACGGCAACCATCCATCGCGTGCGTATCGCCTTCAAGCGGTTTCGCTACAGCGTGGAGGTGGTGAAGCCCGTGCTAACCACCATGCCAGACGACCTGCTGGCGCGCCTGCACGCCTACCAGACCGTGATGGGCGAGATTCAGGACATGGAAGTGATGCTGGCTGCGATCGATGCCTTCGCAGCGCGCCAGAAGGATGGTGCGTGCGGGATAGAGCACGTGCGCGAGTTCTACCAGGCGGTGCACGAGCAGAGGGTGCAGGCGTATCTGGAGCGGATGAACGAGGTATACTCCTTCTGGCGAACGGCGCCCAACAAACCGCTACCGTGGGAGGTCACGGAGTGAACCTGTATCTGGTACGTCATGCCATTGCTGTTCCCCACTACATGGCGGGATATGAGGAGGACAGTCAGCGCCCCATTACCAACAAAGGGCGGGCGAAGATGCGCGAAATCGCACATGGGCTGAAAGTGCTGGGGGTGTGCCCGACGGTCATTATCAGCAGTCCCTACCTGCGTGCCCGGCAGACCGCGGAGATACTGAGGGATGTGCTGGGCGTGGCAGAGCCGCTGGTCTTTACCGAGAACCTCCTGCCGCTGGCGCACCCCGATCGGATGTGGGAGGAGCTGCGCGCGTGCAAGGGTGTGGACTCGGTGGCGCTGGTGGGGCACGAACCTAACATCAGCGCCCTGACCAACCTTCTGCTTGGCGTGACGGCACTGCAGATGGTCTTCAAAAAGGGTGGGGTCTGCCACCTGACGCTGAACGAACTGGACGAACAGCCGCGCGCCATCCTGCAGTGGCTGATGACGCCCAGGCAGATGGTGGCAATCGGCAAAAAGGGATAGGACTTTTCCGACGAGATGCGGGCGACGGCTGAGTGCGAATGGCAAGCACGTTACCTGAACAGGGAGTTGAGCCTGCTGGAGTTCCAGCGCCGGGTGTTGGAGGAGGCAGAGGACGCACGCAACCCCCTGCTGGAGCGGCTCAAATTCGTCGCCATCTTTGGCTCGAACATGGACGAGTTCTTCATGGTGCGCGTGTCGGGTATCCGCGAGCAGATCGAGGCGCAATTGCACCAGACCTCCATCGACGGCATGACCCTGCACGAACAGCTTGCCGCTATCCGCAAAGTCTCTCTGGAGCTGTACAGACAGGCGCTAAGCTGCCTGCATCGCAAGTTGCTTCCCGCATTGCGTCGGAATGGAATACACATCCTGCCGTATCCCCGGCTTACCCCCTCCCAGCGCAGGCGAGCAGACCAATACTTCCGGGAAGTGGTTCACCCCGTGCTCACCCCGCTGGCTCTCGACCCGGGGCATCCCTTCCCGCACATCTCCAACCTCAGCCTGAATCTGGCGGTGATTGTGCGCGATGAAGAAGGCGTGGAACGCTTCGCCCGCGTGAAAGTGCCCAGCACCCTGCCCCGGCTTGTTCCCGTTAAGCGCTTTTCGGGTGGAAGACGCCCCGACGGTACTGTGCCACATCACCACTACTTTACCTGGCTGGAAGACATCATCGCGGCGAATCTGGGTGACCTTTTTCCGGGTATGCAGGTGCTTGCCGCATACCCGTTCCGTATCGTGCGCGACGCCGACATCGAAATCCGCGAGCTCGAGGCAGACGACCTGCTCGAGACCATCAAGCATACCATCCACCTGCGCAAGTTCGGCTCGGTGGTGCAGCTCAGCACCGGCGAGGAGATGACGACGCACGTGCGCAACCTGTTGATGCAAAATATGGAGATCTTCCCTACCGACGTTTACGTGCTGGGACATCCACTGGGACTGAGCAACCTGATGCAGGTATATGAGACGGTCGACCGCCCTGACCTGAAGTTCCCACCTTATCGCCCCGCCATCCCGGTAGATTTGCGCAGCTCAGAGGAGGAACACGACCTGTTCACCGCCATTCGGCGCGGTAACATTCTCCTGCATCACCCCTATGACTCGTTTGACCCGGTGGTGGAGTTTCTGCGCACGGCAGCTCACGATCCGCAGGTGCTGGCGATTAAACAGACCGTCTACCGCGTGGGCAAGAACGCGCCGGTGGTGCAGGCGCTCCTGGAGGCAGCCGAGCAGGGCAAACAGGTAGCGGTGCTGGTGGAGCTGAAGGCACGCTTCGACGAAGAGAGCAACATAGGGTGGGCGCGCACGCTGGAGCAGGCAGGGGTGCATGTGGTGTACGGTCTGCTGGGGCTGAAGACGCACTGCAAAGTGGCAATGGCTATTCGTCAGGAGGGTGCACGCATCGTGCGCTACGTGCACCTGTCCACCGGAAACTATAACGCCACCACCGCGCAAATCTACGAAGACATCGGCATGTTCACCTGTGACGAAGACATCGGCGCGGATGCCACCGACCTGTTCAACTACCTGACGGGCTACTCGAACAAGCGCGAGTACCGCAAACTGCTGGTAGCGCCAGTCAACCTGCGCCAGCGGTTGAGGGAGCTGATCCAGCGCGAGATCGCCCACGCCGTGAGCGGGGAACAGGCGCACCTGATCTTCAAGATGAACTCGCTGGTGGACAAGGAGATGATCGACCTGCTGTATGAGGCATCGCGCGCCGGTGTACGAGTCGACCTTCTGGTGCGCGGTATCTGTTGCCTGCGACCGGGCGTGAAAGACCTCAGCGAGAACATCACCGTCACCAGCATCGTCGGCAGGTTTCTGGAGCACAGCCGGATATACTACTTCCTGAACCGGGGACAGGAAGAGGTGTATCTGGGAAGCGCCGACCTGATGCCGCGCAACCTCGACCACCGTGTGGAGGTGCTGTTCCCCGTCCAATGGCCTGAGCATATCCGCTACCTGCGTGACCGTGTGCTGGAAGCCTGCCTCCGCGACAATCTACGCGCGCGACGCATGTTGCCGGACGGCACATACCAGCGGCTGTATCCTCGCGACGGCGAGCCGGTCGTCGACGTGCAATTCATCCTGATGGAACGATGAACTCTGACGACCTGCGAGACTGGGTGCTGAACCTGCCATTGTGGGCTGTAATACTAATGGTTGCTTTTTGTGGATTTGGCCTGGGCGTGGTGTTGACGCTGGCGTTGCGCCATCTGCAACAGGGCGCCCTTGCCGGGGTGGAGCTGGTAGTTCGGCTGGGGTCCGTCGCTGTTTTGGTCATGACCGTATTCACAGTGGTCAAATGGCTCTTCGACACGCTGATTATCTGGATTGCCGTGCGCGCCACCGGCAAGCTTTCCGGCGATCCCTTCCAGATGGGCTTTCTGGAGGGCTACCGCAACATGCTGCCCATCACGATGCTGATGGTCGCCAACTCCAGCCTCGGGTTGCTAATTGCCGCTGTGACGGGTTTCTGGCTGATGCTGGTTCTGGCATGGTTCGTCGACCTGCTCATCCTGCGCATCTTCCTCGAGATGGACTGGTACGAGGTGTTCCTGCTGAACGCCGTGCTGGGCTTCTTCAGCTGCGTCACCGGTGGACTGCTGTAGATCAGGGCCACGGGAACGTCGGCGTGGGAAGCTGCCAGAACCACGCGATGAGCGACCAAAGACAGGCGGACAAAAACTCGCCGAAGATCAAGCCGAGAAAGAAGGGACGCAGCAGTCGGTACATGCGCATTCCCCCGTAGCGCACAATGGGCATCTTGATAAGCCACGCCACCAGCATCGAGAACCAGAACACCACAATCCCCCACGAAGGCGCCATCGCGTAGCCCAGCGGATGCAGAGGAAAGCCTGCAATGCGCCACCGCAGGTAGCTCAGCACAGCGCAAACCAGCGCCCCTACCATTGTGAAGAGGGGTCCGGCGGGGTACTCGCGCCGGGTGGGCACGGCGCTCATGAAGGGTGCATTTTCGCGGAAAAACTGGATGTTCGCACCGCTGTACACGTAGCTGTAGAGATTCATCGCCCCGTATTTGTAGGGCAGCCACATCTGGATGACCAGCGCCACGGCGATTGCCAGCAGCAGTCCGCCAATGAGCAGCCATAGCACCCGCCTTGCGCGAAGGCGTGCCTGCTCCGTAATCTTCTGCGCATCCAGCAATCCTGTCAACAGCATCCCACGCAGGTCACGGGTGTGCATACCATCCAGAAACGACAGCAGAGTGAGCTGCTTCGCGCCCAGCATCTGCCGCTCGCCCCAGGTGTAGATGTCCATGGGCGTGAAACAGCCCTCGGTGATGAGCAATCCGCCCTCCGCCGTACACCGCGACATGATAATCGCCTGCACAAACAGGTAAACGCCGAAGTGGAACAGAGCCACCTGCCACGTCATGCCGAAATACCGTGCCCACAACAAGATGACCAGCAGGCTGGCGATCAGTCCCCACACAGCCACCCGATACGAAAACATCTCGCGCTCTTCGGAGGGGTCGGCTGGCAATTTGCCCAGTGCGCGCCCCCAGACATGCCTCAGGTGATGCCGGGCGCTGTACAGGGTGAGTATCGCCAGCATGAAGAACGCCCCGGCGCCCTGATACGCCACGTGCGCCCCAAAAGTGGCGTGTTCGAAGGGGATGTTCTCGCTGTAGGCGCCAGCGATCGCCTCCTGCACCTTGCCCAGCAGATAGAACAGCCAGAAGCTGAACAGCAGGTCGGTGGGCATCAGGTAGAAGAAGCCGATGGCTGCCGGTGAGATCCAGATTGCCCAATAGGTCACCTGATTCCACGGGCGCTCCGTGAAAAGCGTGTTGAGCTGAAACATCAGCGGCACCTCTGGCACCGACGGTATCCACTGATGCAGACCGTTTACCAGAAACAGCCCGAACGACACCACAAACCCTGCCCACATCAGTTTGTTGCGCAGGAACGATTGCGGCTGGAGCATCATCTCCAGCGGCAGCTGAACCAGCGGAAACGACAGCTTCTCCCCTTCCACCCAGTGCTTGCGCAGGATAACGGTCATGCAGAAGAACGCGGAGTACACGGCGAGGATGAGCACGAGCCACACCAGCAGAGGAGCGATCCATTCACGCCACGGCAGGACAACCCCTGCAGGCAGTCGCTCGTAGAACCACACGGCGATGTCCTGACGTCCCCCTTTGGTCACATCCCAAGGCACCAGTGCCTGCGGAATATGGGGAAAGAAGAGCACGTCCCAGCGGTTACCCGGACCGTAATAGTTAACGCCCACCAGCAGGGGTAGCCATCGTTCCATCAACCCCCGCGAGGCGATCATCGGGGTGGGAATCATCAGGATGAAGGCAACAGCGATTTCGGCGGGAGTGAGCTTCAGTCGCGGAAACAGCCACCCGATGAACTGGTTACCTGCCACCAGCACAAACAGTACACCGACGAGAGCCGGCGCCAGCTGCATCATCCCTATCTGGATGTTCTTGGCAATCAACTCGCCAGCCGACACGATAACGCACAGCGCCACCACACCGACCGCACCCACCACGACTGCACGCGGACGTACGGTCGTGATTGCGGGGGATTCTGCAGTGCGCTCGCGTGTTAACGTGTTCATGTGGTCTCTCCGTTATAGAACGATTACTCAGAACATCTATAACCTTTTCGACAAAAGAGAGGCGAGTTCCTGTTGTAGAAGCGTATTCGCGAGAAAGGGGCATCGGTTCCTGCCCCGACGCCCCCCACAATCGGTGAAAGACCGCCCTCTACCTGCCGCGCAGGGGTTCGAACCGGAATCGGCTGATAATCGCCTCCACCTCTTTACCGTCAGACGGAGGTTCACCGCGATTCAGCCACAGATTGATGCGAGGGTTTTCATCACCAGGCACCGGCACATCTCGCCCGGCGAACGTCCATGTGTGAAGCAGCGTGCCGCGGGCCGGGTCGGAGCCGGAGCGACTGCTGAAACGCACTGCACCGGGCTCCCAGCGGAAGCTGTGCACGGAGCGCACGATACCGCGTGGTATGCGAAAGCGCACCATCCGCCCGGGTACCGCGGGCTGAACCACGAATTGTGCATTAGGAGCACCTGGGTCGCTCCAGCGCGCGAACTCGATGTCTATCTCGCGGTTCGCGTAGTCCGGCGTATCGCTCCAGGTGAACAACCCCAGTACGACGCTCGGGTCAAAGAGAGCCACATCGGTCTCCAGATAGAATCGGTAGGTTCCGTAGCCCAGCGACCGGCTGTTGACCACCTCCGAACAGGTCCACTTTCCCTCAGTGCGCAGGATACGCATGTGCAGCCGCCCCTGCCTGTCGACTTCCACATGACGCGGACTGCCAGAAAACAGGCTCGGTCCCGGACCCACGGGCTCGCTGCTCTCTTTGACCCACCAGGTGTAACCGGAGAAAGTCAGTGTACGCACGGAACGCTCCTATCGCACATTCCGATCGGGCGCGGTGCCGCCCACCTGCCAGTGCCAGGGTACCTGAATGGAGCCGCGGCGCATCGCCTTCACATGCCCGTCCGCCCACACGATGACGGCGCTCTTGCCGGTGTGCCGGTAGCGCACCTCGAAGCGCGACATAGGCTCTCCCGAGTCGTTGTCGATGGTATCCCACTCGGCATCGGTGGTAGCTGGGTTTCCGTTCACAAGCCCCGGCGTCCAGTCGTATAGCGCGCCCGCGTTGCCCGTCCAGTTGGGGTTCTGCGTGCCGTCACCGTACAGCACGGTCTCGGCGAGGTGCGTCATCATCGACTGCGGTGCCGGTGTGGTGTACCATGTGCCGACCTCACCGACTCCACCTACACGCTGGTTCATCGAGTAGGCTATGGCTTTGCGGAAGGTTGCAGAGGGGTCGCTGCGCACGGGCGGTGCAGCGTCGCCGCGTGCGATAAAATCCTCCCAGTGTTCGAACTTGCCTTCGCCCATATAGGGGGTGATGACGAAGTACCAGATGACCTCCTTCCAGCCATCAGACCCCTCGTGGTAGTAGTAGCCGATGGGATAGGTCTCGTCGTAGTCCTGAAGGTACATCATTGTTGCCAGTCCAATCTGTTTGCAGTTGGACACACAGGTTGCTTTACGCGCATTCTCACGCGCCTGAGCAAACACAGGGAACAGGATGGCTGCCAGTATCGCGATTATCGCGATGACCACCAGCAACTCAATCAGGGTAAAAGCGCTTCTGCGCATCGCAGAGCAGCTCCTTCTCTATAGATTTCGTATCCATATTAACGCCTTTGCGCAAAAATGTCAAGCCAGCAGATGCCGGTTTTTCGGGGACCCGTGTGAAAATGGCTAACCCACACGACGGGGGGAAACCGTGCTCTCACGCAGAACAAGCTCACAGGGAACGCACCGGCGAGGTGGATTACCGGGCGGGGAGTGCATTCCCTCAATGAGTGCGGAGGCGCTCTCTGCCCCCAGCTCGTCCAGCGGCAAACGTACGG
>OGCI01001976.1_pt1 | contig 15076 bp, 14 predicted proteins | sample 1570021 | NCBI WGS metagenome assembly OGCI01 (sample SAMN06264664, study PRJEB24512) | hot springs metagenome | isolation source: Hot spring water | place: South Africa: Tshipise | collected 2015-06-21 | reverse complement strand
TAAAGCTAAAGGAGGAGAGAAAGGTATAGAAGGATGCTTGAATACACAGTAAATGTAAGGATGACATCTATATTTTGTAATGTTTCCAGAGAGAAAAATTGTGCTCTTTTGTTAGAATTAAGATAAAAAACGTAGTTTTTAGAGGTGCCCAATAATTTACATTAAATACTTGGCACTTTCTAAAAGTAAAGATAAAGTATTATATATTGGAGGTAATAAATATGGCAAATAACTTAACAGTTACAGGTTATAAAAAACTATCATACGGTATGGTAGGCGGAGGCATAGGGGCATTTATTGGTGATGTTCACCGAAAGGCAATCTCCATGGATAGTCTAGCGGAAATAAAGGCAGGATGTTTTTCCCGATCTTTTGAAAATACTCTAGCAACGGGGAGAAGTCTGGGTATTGAAATAAGTCGTCTATATTCAAACTTTGAAGAGATGGCAGAAAAGGAATCTAAAAGACCTGATAGGATAGATTTTGTTGTCATAGTTACTCCCAACTCTTTACACTATGAGGTCGCGAAGGCATTTCTTAATGTAGGTATCCCGGTGGTTTGCGACAAACCTTTAACCCTTAAAATTGAAGAAGCTCAAGAATTAGTCACGATAGCAAAAAAAAAGGAACTCCTATTTGCAGTAACTTACACCTATACTGGTTATCCCGCGGTTAAACATGCTAAAGAAATGATTCAACGAGGCGATATAGGAGATATCCGCTTTATTAATGCTGAATACCCTCAGGAGTGGCTTGCTACTCCTTTAGAGAAAGAAGGACAAAAACAGGCCGTTTGGAGAACAAATCCTGAATTAACGGGAATATCTAACTGCGTTGGGGATATTGGTAGTCACATTGAAAATATTATTTCCTATGTTACGGGTCTTCGTATAAAGAAACTTTGTGCTAGATTAGATACTTTTATTAATGGTCGATCTCTAGATGATAATGCTTGCATCATGTTGGAGTACCAAAATGGTTCTAAAGGATTGTACTGGTGTAGTCAGATTGCGATCGGCTATCAAAATGCTTTGAAATTTAGAATATTTGGCACTAAAGGAAGTATTCAATGGTCTCAAGAAAATCCTGATTATCTTGTAGCTAGTTTTCTTGGAAAGCCATTTGAAGTTCTTTCAAGAGGCAGAGATAGTTTTTATCCTAATGCACAATCTTTTTCTCGAATACCATCAGGCCATCCTGAAGGTTATTTTGAGGCTTTTGCTAATTTATATAAAACATTTATTACTGCTTTGTATAAAGTAAAAACAGGTATACCTCTATCTAAATATGATCTTGATTTTCCTTTTGTAGATGATGGACTTGAAGGAGTTCGTTTCATTCATAAATGTGTGGAAAGTTCTAAAATTGGATCTGTTTGGGTAAATTATTAATATTTTTTTTTATTTAATTTTCTCTTTTCTATTTTTTCTTTATATTTTTTAATTAAATATTCTATAGCTATGCTTATAATTAGCATACCACCATATGTAGATGCTCTTACATAAGGTGATATTCTCATAAAGTTAAAACCAGTATCTATTAGTTGCAATGATAAAACAGCTAGTAATACATTTATTAAATTCCCTTTTCCACCTAACGGAGAGACTCCTCCAAGTACAGATACTAGCAAAGCTTGTAAAACCAAGGTTATTCCATAATCTCCTTTAGCTGAAGATGTTCTTGCTAATATTAGAAATCCAGTAAATGAACCGATAATTGATGATAGTATATATGTTTTTAATACTACTTTTTTGTTATCTATTCCTGAATAATAACTTGCTATTTTATTAGAGCCATATAACTGTGCTTTAATCCCATAAGGTGTTTTATGAATTAAAATATATGTTATCAGAAAAAATATAGTGAAATAAGCTAATGGAACAGGTATTATATTGAACAACTTTCCAGATCCTATAAAATATAATAATTCTGGAACTGTTCCATAAACCCCTATTCCTCCTGTTAATATTACAGCGATTCCAAAATATAAATTTTGTGTACCTAATGTAACTAATATTGGAAAAACTTTCATATAACCTATTATATATCCATTTATAAAACCGCTAATAATACCTATTAATAATGTAGTTAGCAAACTTATTAAAATATATTTTATAGCTAGTTCTGAATTTGCGTTTGATGGCATTTTTTGTATTATTATTATACCACTTATTACCGCTGACAAGTTTGCGATACTTACTATCGATAAATCAGCTCCTCCTATTATCATTGTTATAGCTATTCCTATACTGAATAATCCTATTTCTGGAAATTGATAACACATTGCTATTAAATTATTAATTGTAGCAAATCTTCCCGGTATTAATATAGTCATTATAATAAGTATTATTAATAATATTCCTATAAGCTGATATGATTTGTCATCAAATTCAATTGTTTCTTTTATTTTAATCATTTTTTTCATTTTTATATTTATTATATACTTTAAAATATTTTTTTCCTTTTAATATTTATATTCTTTTTTTAAATTTTCTCTTATTGATTGAAATAATATAGCTGCTATTATTAGAGCTCCAAAAGTTGATCTATGCCAAAATGAGGGTACTCCTATTAACACTAGATTAGATAAAATTATCTGAGTTAATAAAACACCTAAAATAACGCTTAAAACAGAACCTTTACCTCCCGTTATTCTTGTTCCCCCCATTACTACAGCAGCAATTACACTTAACTCTTGGCCTTGTAGACTTATTGGATCAGCCATTCTATTCTGCGAAACATAAATAATTCCAGCTATTCCAGATAGTAATCCAGCATATCCAAAAATAAAATATCTTATTTTTTTTATATTGTATCCAATTCTAATAGCAGATATTTTATCTCCACCTAGTGCATAAACACCGCGTCCTATTACTGTATAATTTAAAATTATATGAGTAATTATTATTATTCCTATTGATATGATTATTCCTATATGAAGTCCGAATTCTCCTTGTATATCTCTCATTAAAAATATATACTTTTTTGATAATTCTATAGTAGATATTGGCATATGAGTGCTTGGAATATATTCGTTTCCTATAAAAGCTAAAACTAATCCTCTTATGACAGATCCAACGCTTAATGTAGCAATAAATACAGGAATATCATATTTTGATACAAGATAAGAATTAAATAGCCCTATAATTAATCCCATTATTGAAGCTATAATAAAAATAATTATTAGTGGTCCTTGCATGGATAACAGAATACAACTTTGAACAGTTAAATATGATGTGACTATTGCAATAGCCATAAAAGACAGATCAACTCCACCATTTACAATAATCATCATTACTCCACATCCAAATATTAAATTTACAGTAATTGTTCTAAACAATTCAAAAATATTTCTTGTTGAGTAAAATGCTGGATTTATAGCTCCAAATATAAGTATTACCAAAATGATTACTATTGCAATTACAAACTCATTTGATTTTATTAATCTATTTATTGTTTTATTATTAATATTTTTCATAATGTATTATTTTCTTATATAGTTTCATATATTTCTGTTATTTTATTACTTATTTCTTCATAATTTGTTTCATCAGTATTAACTGCATATGTAATTCTACCATTATTCATTACTATAATTCTGTTTGTTACATTCAATAATTCACCTATATCATCTGAAATTATTATTATTGTTATATCTTTTTCTGATAGATCTTTCATGATTTTATGAATTTCACTTTTAGATTTAATATCAACCCCAACTGTTGGACAGTTTAAAATTAGTATTTCAGGTTTTGTAGATAGCCATCTTCCTAATACAACTCTTTGTTGATTACCTCCTGATAATGTGAATGCATTGACTTCTATATTTGGAGCTTTAATTGATAATTCCTTAAACCATTTATCTGCAGTCTCATCATATTTCTTTCTATCCAATAATTTAAATTTATTTACTTGATCATCTAATATAACTGAATTTATATTATCTTTTATAGACCTAAACATAAATATTCCTTCTATTAGTCTATCCTCTGGTAAATAAGCGATTTTATTTTTCATAGCTGATTTTATACTATATAATTCAACTAATTTACCTTTTATTTTTATTTCTCCTCTTTCAATAGGTATAATACCAAATAGAGCTTTAGCCAATGCTGTTCTTCCAGACCCTAATTGACCAGTTATACCTAATATTTCTCCCTGTTTTACATTAAAAGAAATATTATAAAATTCTTTACCAGAAGATATATTTTTTACTTCTAAAATAATATTTTCCTTTTTTTTCTTATATATAAATGGTTCTTCAGCTATATATTGCCCTGTCATATAATAAGATAATTTTTCTCTATCAAACTCGATTATTGGATTGTCTATTACAATCATCCCATTGCGAACTACAATGATTCTTTTACAAACATTAAATACTTCATCTAATTTATGGCTGACAAAAATTACTGCAACACCTTTTTTACAAAGCTCTCTAATAATCTCATATAATCTCAGTATTTCACGTTGAGTAAGTGCCGTAGTTGGTTCATCCATTATAATTAGCTTAGCATTTTGCAATATAGCTCTTGAAATAGCAACTATTTGTTTTTCTGCTACTGATAAATTTGATACATATTCATCTAAATCTAAATTAATTCCTATTAAATCTAGAGCTTTTTTAGCTTCGCTACGCATTCTTCTCCAATTTAATATTTTTTTATTATCTGCAATTTCAATACATAAGGATATATTTTCCATCACTGTTAAATTTGGAAAAAGAGAAAAATCTTGATAAATAACTTGTATACCTTCTTTAATTGAATCAGAAGGAGTAACATTTAGATACACCTTACCATTTAATTTAATAACACCTTGATCGTATTCATAAAAGCCTGAAATAATTTTAATTAATGTAGATTTACCACAACCATTTTCGCCAACAAGTGCTATAATTTCTCCTGGATAAATGCAAAGACTTATTGAATCTAAAACTTTATTACGCGCAAATGATTTATGTATATTTTTTAATTCAACAATTGGCGTAGACATAATTTTAAGAATTAGAATAGAAATTTCTATCTCCATCTAATTTACGCAGATGGAGATAGAAATATGTAAATACGTAACTAAAAATTATATTTATCGATTACATCTTTTGTTAGATCTATCCAAGCTTGACCAATTATATTGTTTCCTATCACTCTTACATTCTCATATCCAGGTCTTTTTAAGTTATCGCCACTTTTTACAGATCCACCCTTCCATACAATTTCTGTTACTAGCCCCATAACATAAGCAGTCTCTGCAGGATCCCAACAACCTAAAAAAGAAATTGCACCTGATTTTACATAATCTTTATTGGCATTAGGCATTCCATTTCCAACTAAATGCACTCTATTTTGAGCTCTTGCTTCTTCAATACCTAAAGCCATTCCCGTTAAATCTGTAGCAGAAGCGCAAAATATGCCTTTGAGATTAGGATAGGTAATCAGCAGCTCTGCAACTCTTTCTTTTGATGCCTTCGCATTATACAACGTCTCTAAAAATTGCGTCTCATTTAAACATTTCATATTGGGATATTTTGCTTTAATATGTCTTAATAGCCCATTAGCCCATTGCATATGCGATGCAGCACTTAATGATCCAACCGCAATTATATATTCACCTGTTCCGCCCATAGCTTTAGCTAACTGCTCGCCTAAATGGGCTCCATATTCTTCGCCTATAAATGGTTCAACATTGTAATGTACATTCTTTATTCCTTGTGCCTCATGACTAATTACAATAATTCCTCTTTCCATAGCCCTTTTCAATACTGGCTCTAAAGGTTCATACGCTACTGGAACAACATTAATAGCAGTGATTCCTTGGGCTATTAAGTTTTCTATTTCTTTTACTTGTAAAGCTGCATCTCCTCTATCAGCACCAATCTGGAAAGCATCATGCCCTGTCTCTTTAGCAAATCTTTCTACTCCAACCTTCATCCTGTTGAACCAAGCCCCTCCGGTAAATTTAGGAACATTTGCAATAGTTAACTTCTTGACATTTCCACTCTTAGGAGTTCCTTCTGATTTTCCTGCTGCAAACATAGAAAAGGAAACAATCACCAATAGGATTGATACGATAGCTACTAATTTTTTCATTTTCATCCTCCTTAGTAATAATAATTAATCAATACGATTATGTTATAAAATAAATCTTCTTTATCCTTACAACCTCCTTTATCTTTTTTATTAAAATTATAGCCATAAAATATCAGGCCGATTAAATTCTATACCTCCAATAGTTAATTTAATTACAGGAAATAATGCAGGTCCTGTAACCATTAAAGGCCCGTTGTCTGTTGCTATAAAAGCATCTTCAGATTTTGTTCCATACTCATTTCCAGCAATAGTCGGATTCCAACAAAAACACTGATTTCTTAATATTTTCTCTTTTGAATTGGGCATTATTACATATTCCCTATTTTTGTAACCCTGTGCACCACCTTGATGGTGATGTTTCCACTCATTTGGATATCCATATTTCTCATATAGACTTTTTACAACTCCAAATAATTCTTTTAATGGTGTGTTTGGCCGACTGGCTGCAATCAGGCCACATTCTATTTCAACTGTATCACGATATTGCTTTTCTAGTTTTTTATCTCTTTTACCTAAATATGCCGTTCTTGTTATGGCAGTAACTAAACCCCATTTTCTTGCGTTTACATTAAGCATAATATAATTGTTTATTCTTTTTTCTGTTGGAATTGCATGTCTATATTTACGAGTTCTTTCATCCGATCCAGACTGGTTACAGACAGAATCTATACGATCATTCCATAAAATCCTTAGTATTTCGCCTGTTAATAAACATTCTCTCACTCCTGGTCTAGCCATATTTAATACTGTTTCTATTGCGATAGAAGTTTTCCTACCTAACCATAAATATCTCTCAATCTCTGCCTCTAATAATTGATATCTTAGTTCAGCAATTCGTTTACTGCAGTTAATATATCCATATCCTTCTAAATCACAACCTATTTGATTTTTAGGAAATAATTTTAATAGTGCATCTTCCTCACTAGATTCGAACCAATTGTATTCTATTAAAGAAAAACCTAACTCTTTTAAACCTTCTTCCTCCATCATTCTAAGAGACTCTATATTATTTGAGACGATATAACGTTTCTCTCGAGTAACTAGAATCGAAGCTACACCTTGGTTTTCGGTGATAGCCACTTCATTTATGCCTCCACCCGTAAACCAAGAGAAATTAGCCTGTGTCTTAAGTAAAATTGCATTTAAATTTAATTCCTCCATTAAGTTTAAAACTTTTTTCTCTTTTATGTCAATTTCTTCTTTTCTATCCATATTTCATCCTTGTCTGAATTTCTCTTTACATTCTCACATAGCTTTTTTGATTTGTCAACAAAATATTCATTTTTCATAAATCATGAATTATAAAATATTTTAGACTAATCTATCTTATTATAGTATAATTATTTATTATTTTGTTCTATTATTGATTCAAAATGTATTTAATAGTTGTATATTTTTATTTAATGCATTAAAATAAACTCGCAGTTTTCTTTGCAAGTTAAAAACATTAAAAAATGTTAAAGAAATTAATTATTATTAATTTACTAAGCTATCTATTTTATTTTTTCATATTGCAATCAAATTTATAAGAGAGGGGGGTGATCATTGGCTGAGCTTTTTGGAGTTATAATATTAATTTACTATAATATAATTTTTGTGGCATAGTCTAGTTGTTTATACGACAATTTAAATATATAATTTAAATTTGTAGATAGATATTTTTCAATATTTGTCGCTTTTAGGGTATTCCTTATTTCGTTAAATAAGTTTTATATAAATGGGTAATTAAATTATTTTCATGTACAATATTATATTTAAATTAAGATTTTTTAAAGGAGTATTAATTTTATGGCAAAAATAACAAGAGAAAATTTAAATTATAAAGCATATAAAGCTATAAAAAAAATGATAAACAATTATTATTTTAAACCGGGAGAAAGGATAAATGTAGAAAAAGTAGCTAGAGAGCTTCAGATAAGTAGAACTCCTGTTTGGGAAGCAATTAGAAGATTAGAACAGGAAGGTCTTTTTCTCAATTTACCGAACAAACAGGGCGTTTATATGCATGCTCTTACTCAACAAGAGGCAATAGATCTAATAGAAGTAAGACAAAAATTAGAAGAAATGGTAGCTATTCTTGCAGCGAAAAATATCGATGACAAAACAATCTTAAAACTAGAAAAAATATTGGATAAGCAGAAGAATATCTTATTAAATCAAGATATAATAGCATATGCTCAATCAGATACGGAATTCCATACGTTAATATACGAGTCAACTACAAATAAATATCTTGTTGAAATATTAAAAAATATACAAAGTAAAATTCATCCCATTTCAATGCATTTTAGTGATTTTATGCATAATTTCTATATTAACCATATTGAAATTATAGATTCTTTAAAAAGTAGAGATTCCTATAAAATACAAGCAAAACTAAGAGAACATACGCAATATATCCTTAAAGTTATACGTAACGGTGAAATGACATTTATTAGTTCTGACAATAATAAGTAAGGCTTACTGAAAAACTATTTGCGAGGTCCAAAATAAGCGTTTCAGGAACGAAATAAAAAAAGGACAAAAAAGCCCGATAGGCTTTTTCCAGGTTATGGGCAATCACGGAGAGACAAATCCAGGTAATCGCGGTCGATACTAGGTGTGCACGAATCTGATCCCAGCTATACCTGCGCTTTAGTTCGCCCACCCCTCCCTCTACCTCCACCCGTTCCCGTTCATCCCGTAGGATCTGTTTCTGCTCTTCCCGTACCCGTTCCGCAGCCCTTGGCCGTCCAAGGGCGGGCCCCGACAACCGAATGTTCTTTTCGGTACAGAACCTCCGGTTAGCTCGACTCCGGTAGATCTTATCCGCCTGCTCAACCGCAGGATAGCACCCGTAGCGTCTGCGGTATGCTTCTATCTGCTGTACGAGATCACCCCCTTCGTTGTACGCCTCAAACGCAACCCGGTCCACATGCACAAACCCCTCTACCAGGCTGTAGCGACACCTTTGCTCCAAACTCCACCTCCGCACCCGCTTTCCCCCGCACAATCGGGCGAATGTGTGGTTGCCGGATGCTTACGATCCGTCCTTCTATCCGGTGCGTCTTCTGCCGATACATCTCCCCTTGCTGACGGTACACTTCCTGGATCACCAGCAAGGCCTTATACTGATGCTTCGTTAACGCCGAAAGAGTCTGCGGGGTGGCCAGTTTCTGAATGCTCCTTAGATTGCGGCATAGAAACCGTAGCTGTGCCCCCAGCGCTTTTCGGATCATTTTCTCATTCCGAACCCTTTTTCGCATAACCGCAAGGAATTGCTTCCGCGCCTTCCGCCGATACGTGCGGGGTTTCTTTCCTCGGTTCGCTGTGGCCGCATAGAGTCTGTCGATAATCTCTTCTGATTTCCTCCGGGCTTCTTCTACCAAACTTAAATCCGTGGGATAGCGAATGTCCGCAGGCGTACAGGTCGCGTCTATCTTGAGGACCCCTGCGTTAGGAGCCATATCCGCCTCCGATGAACCTCCCCCACACCCTGCCGCAGACCCCGGACCCTTTGTCTTCTCTTCTTCTTCGCTCGAAACACTCTGCCTCTTTATCCCTGCAATCCGTTCATTGATCGTTTGCAGATCGTTCCATTTCAACCGCTTGCGAAAATGCACCATCATCGACGCATCAAAGGGTTTCTCGGTTAGAAACGACGTATACCCCAGAAAGTACTGCAGGTAGGGATTCTCGTAAATCTGTTCCACCGTCTCTTCGTCACTTAGCTGAAGCGTTTCTTTGATAATTTGCGAACCTAGCGCAATCCGAAACGAAAGCGCCGGAGCTCCCCTATCGGAACCACTCAGCGTCGCTTCATACAACGGTTCTAATTCCTCCCACGGAATCAGTTCTGCCTTCTTGACCCACCGGTTAGTCGCCGAGAGCCAGCCCCCAAAGGGCAAAACAAAGTCCACAAACTCCTGCTGCCGGCTATCCTGCTTCCTGTACATCCAGTTCCCCTCAAGTGCACGGTTTTTATGGATTTTTCTTATATTCCCGTGCACTTCTTCCGCAGCGATCCTACCTTATTTCAGCCCTTTTAAGCAATTATAACTTTTTCAGTAGGCCTTAAGTAATGATAGACTCTAATAGAATTAGATGCGCCCATTTGTCAATACAGGTTTTGGGGCTAGTTTATTGAATATCCTCCCCCCACTGTATCTCATGCAGCCTCCTCCAGAGACTGCCCGTACACAAAGCGTGATCCATACACCTCATCGGGTGTTCGATACTCTAAGGATTGATGGAACCGTTGCTCGTTGTAAAAGGCAAAGTATCGGTTCAACCCTTCCTTCAATTCACCCATCGTTTGGTAGTCCGAAAGATAGATATCTTCGTACTTCAAACTCCTCCAGAACCGTTCCACCCAGATGTTGTCCCGCACCCGATCCCTGCCATCCCTGCTGATCTGAATCTTGTGCCGCTCTAACACCTGGATGAACGCATCGGAAGTGAACTGACTCCCCTGATCCGTGTTGAAGATCGCCGGTACTCCCCACGTCTAAATCGCCTCCTCCAGGGATGAAATACAGAACTCCGCCTCTATCGTGTTCGACACCAGCCTGCTCAGCACCTTGAAGGTACAGAACCAGAATCACCACTTCCATAGACATACCCGCCCGCTAAGCGCACGTAGGTGATGTCCGTTGCCCACACCTGGTTCGGCAGCCATATCTTCTTATCCCTCAACACGTACGGGTACTTCTTGTGCTCCTTACAGGCAATAGACAAGCGCCTCTTCGCATAGATCGCCTGTAGCCCCGCACGGCGCATGATCCGCCTCACCTGTTTCTCCGTCACCCCTAGGTTTGATACCACTTTCGCCACTTTCCGATACCCGTAGAACGGATGTCGGTCCATCACCTCCCCAATCGCCTGTAGGACCTGCATCTCCCATTCCTCCGATTTTCTCTGGGGGCGATAGTAATATGCCGAACGGCTAATCCCCCGTAATCGGCACTGCTCTTCTATGTTTAACACCGGATGCTCGGGCTCTATAGCGGCGGCTCGCTCCCGTACCATTGCCGGTACTTTTTTTTAAGAACTCGTTTTCCACCTGGAGCTTTCCTACCTGCTTGTACAGCTCCTCCTGCTTCCTCTCCAGCTCTTGGGCCTCTTTGTCTTTTCCACCTCGCTCAAAAATACTACTGGCTCCTTCTACCAGTTCCTTCTTCCACAACGCAACCAGTGCCGCTCCTACCTGGTAGGTAGTGGCAATCTCCTGTACTGTTTTCTCTCCCTTAAGCGCTTCTAGGGCTACTTTGGCTTTGAAAGCCTTGTCGTACCGTCTCCTCATAGCGGTTACTGTATACCTCCCTCCTACTATATAGGAAGAGGGCTATTCATAAACACCAACCCGTTTTGTGTCCAAAGATTTGGGCTCAGCATACATCATACTTGTTTACGTAAAGAATTATATTTCCTATCCTACCCAGATCCGTTGGATTTGCTTAGGTCAATGGGGTACCTTCTCTTTTAATACTCCAAATATAGGTAAATGATTTGATTGACTTTTAAGATGTATATTATATAATTCTTTTTATGAAGAAGCTATATATAAAGTTATTTTTAGACAAATATATGAGCAATATTTTATCTGTTTTTATATTCTTTATTTTAATTTTAAACAGTTCTTGTTTATTTAATTCTTCTGGTTCTGATACAATAGTTGGACCTAAAGTTTTTTTTGATGAAACCAACTGGCACATTTTAAGAACTGACTCAGTATTAAAATCATACACACAAACCTTATTTGCAGGTGGTATTGTTGGTTATAATTTCGATTTTGTGAAAGTCTCATCAAAAGGAATTTTACTTGGAAAAGCTCAAGATTCATTAAGTTCAACTATTGGGTTTTCATATATACCTATAGAGTTTGTCTCAAACCCGATTGGTAACATAAAAAATTATTTAACCACTAGCTCTAGTGGATCTTGGAATTATGTTATAGGCTGTTACGTTTCCTCTAATGATGAAATATATGTTTTAATTAACGAAAACCCAAACGAATACTCTGCTACTAATACTCGAACATCAGTCGTAAAAGCATCGACTAAACAGATAATCTCTTCCGCTCCACTATATGGTGGCATTTCTAGTGACATATACCATAGAATGGCTGTGGATTCAAACGGTTTCATATGGATGAGCGCTAGGGAATCCAAAACATCCAAAAGCATAATTGCTAAATTGAATCCAATTAATGGCTCGTATCAAACTATACTAGTATATTATGTTAAATCTCCTTCAGACAATGAATATTTTACATCTGCCAAATATTTTCAAACTGCTGAGAAAGAAGTATGGATAATTGGTAATAATTATATATATTATGTAGATAAAAATGGCTCTTTCACAGAAATAAATCCTGCAGACACTCCATTCTTAAAAAAAGAAAACCCAAATGACGGTTTTTTTGTTCATAATAATATTACATACGCATATTCTATGAATAATGATAATACTTTTGATATTTATAGAGTAAATGGAACATCTTTTAGCTTTATCACATCTTTTGGCGGTAGTTCCGATTTGATCCCTAGTAATGGGTTCTCATATAACGGATTATATTATTTCCCTAGTGGAAAGGTATTTGATCCTTCAAATGGAACGGTAGATGATAGTTCTTTTCCAGTTCAAGGAGGAGTCTGGTATCCTAAAGGAATCTATTCATCCTATGATACAACCATCGTTCAAGCAGTTTCATCTTATACTTTAATTGATACCCCAGTGAATATTTTCAGGAATGAGGCTTTATTCCAGTTAACCCCTACTAATACTTCAGATGGACTTCTTCAAAATAATATAATAGGGTCTTACATTAGATCAAACGGCGATCTTTACATATCCTATCCTACTTATGGGTACTCAATAATCGATAGGAATCTAAAAATAACAACAAGAGTAATAACAGGATGTGGCTTTGATTTTCATGAATATCAAAATCGTTTATTTATGGTTACTGATAGAGGATTATATGATATTACAGATAGTTCACAACTAATATTACCATTTAATCAATTATCATTATTAATAAACAGTTCTTATCTAGACAGAGGATATATCAAGTTTGCTAATGATACATTATTTGTATCATTATCAACTAGCATGTTTTCATCACAATCCCCTATTCCAACAGCAAAAATAAATATTATCACCAAGGAAATTGAATCCGATTCAATCTGGACGATGGAAAGAAAAGAAGGATCATCTATTATTGACTATGCTTTTGATAAATCTAGAAATAGAATTCTTATGGTATACAAAGATAGTCATTTGGATAATAAGCAAAATTTATTAAGTTATAGTTTTGATAATAAATTATTAAGTGAAATAATAAAACCGGATGATTATTCAGAAACTCATAATTATAGTATATTCGAATTAGATAATGAGATATATCTATACGATTTCATGGGTGGGTATGGTGATGGTGTATTATATAAATATGAAAACGATAATTGGCTGCCGATAATTAAAGTTAAAAGATGGTGGACAAACGGAAGAACAATAGATGGTATAAAAATTGACTCATATTTAATTCTCTATGGAGGTGCAGATGGTTTCCTTGTTATAGATGAATCCAAGAAAAGATACGCTCACTTAAATTCAAAGAATTCGCCTATACCTTCTGATAGAGTTAATACTATTCAAATTCAAAATTTAAATGATCTCACTTATAGAGTATGGTTTGGAACAGATAATGGTCTTTGTTACATGCAAAGCAACATTAAAGAGTGGGATAATTGGAATTAATGAAGACAACTGAATTGTGCCAAGATAGATTGTGAAAAGATAATTATAACACATTGGAAGCACAGATGACACAGTAAAGTGCACAATTTCGGAATACGATCCTCAGAAAGCTTCTCCCTCCTGAGAATCGAAGTGCCTTGGAGTTATCGAAGGAGTATGGGGTAACGGTAACTACGATCTACAGCGGGAAGGCTGAAGCTGAAACGTGGTACGCTGCGGATGGAAGAAGGGGATAAAAGTAACCGAGACCGGTCGTGGAGTGAGAAGTTCAGTATACTGTTGGAAGCTCAGAGGGTGGGTGAAGACCAGAAGGGAGCCTGGTTACGGGAGAACGGATTACATTCCGAACATCTTACGGTATGGGAACAGGAGGTACGGGAGTATAGGGCGAAGGGGGAAGTGAAGCTACGAGAAGAGCTACGGGAGACGAAGAAGGAGTTGAAGCGTAGGGAGAAGGAGTTAGCGAGGAAAGAGAAGGCATTGGCAGAGATGGCAGCCCTTCTCACGCTTCAAACACACCTGAGCTCTTGTGGGGGGAAGCCGAGGACGAAGGATAGAGCCGGAGAAACGGGCGCTGGTATGTGAACTAATCGAAGAGGCATGGAAGGCGGGGGCACGATTCGCTCGTTCGTGTGTGGTGGTGGGGATCTCTGTAAAGACGTATCGGAGGTTGAAAGAGAATCCGCTGGACAGAAGGAAAGGGAGTCGGAAGAAGAACCCCCGAGCGTTGACGGAGGAGGAGCGGGCTGAGATTCTAAGAGTTTGCTGCAGCGAAAGATACAAGGATTGTGCGCCGATAGAAATCGTAGCCCGGTTACAAGAAGAGGGGGTATATCTAGCTAGTGTACGGACCTTCTATCGGGTGCTGAAACAAGCAGGAAAGCTACATCATCGAGGGAACAAACGGCCTCATCGGAAGCCCTACACGCCCCCCGAACTAAAAGCAGACGGGCCGGCTCAAGTGTATAGCTGGGACATTACGTTGCTACCCACCGAGGTACGGGAGATATGTTTATACGCGTACGAAGTGATTGATGTGTGGAGTCGTGATGTGGTTGGCTGGTCGATTCAGGAAGAGGAGTCGGAAGCGTACGCGATGGAGTTGTGTGAGCGGCTGAAACGGGAACGGAATCTAAACGGGGTGTGGATTCATGCAGACAATGGGCACCCCATGCGCGGCTCCACGTGTTCAGTGTGGCTGCAGAATCTGGGGATGTTTCTAAGCCATTCTCGACACACGGTGAAGA
>OGCI01001975.1_pt1 | contig 15082 bp, 8 predicted proteins | sample 1570021 | NCBI WGS metagenome assembly OGCI01 (sample SAMN06264664, study PRJEB24512) | hot springs metagenome | isolation source: Hot spring water | place: South Africa: Tshipise | collected 2015-06-21 | reverse complement strand
TCGATTGCGCTCGTCGGGGGCACAACCGCCGCATTCGTCACAGGCTCCCCGCTGGATACCGCTTCGCCCAACCGCGCCTACAACACGACTACCTACGCCGCTCAAGGACAGGAGAGCGGTCAGCGCGGCATCCAGTTCAATGTTCCCACCACCGCAGGTGCAGGTCTGTGGTACACCAATGTGCGCATCAACTTCGACATCCGCTGGAGTAACACTGCTTCCCGCTATGTACAACTGCAGTACTCCACCGACGGTGTGAACTGGGTGGATGCGGCGCTTCTGGAGGCGCCCCGTCCTGCTGGAGGTCAAGGTGGCGACATCTGGTGGAGCTCCATCCAGCAACCTGGCAGGTCGGGAAACGACTTTCGCTTCAGCTACCTCGTACCTAACAGTGTGACCGATTCGGGTGGGTTTGCGAACTTCGCTTTCCGAATGGTGGCGGTGTTCGAACCTGCGACGGGGCAATATACCGCTGCACGCTTAGGCTCCACTTACAGCACCAGCGGTACTTTGCGCTACGACTTGGTGGAGGTTGAGGGCGACCTCGTGCCTGAGCCTGCGAGCATGATTGCGTTGGGCAGTGGGCTGGTGAGCCTGCTGGCGCTCCGCCGACGCAAGAAGTAAGCTTCGGCTGACCGATTATCGCCTATATCCCCCTCTCTTTCAAAGGGAGGGGGGATTTTGCAAACCTCTTCCCCTTGCCCCCCTCTCCTGAGAAGAGAGGGGGGAGTTTGTGAACCTTTCCCCCTGCCCTGACAAGGGTACATCACTTGAGTTCATAATCATGCCAACCCGTCCCTATTTTGACGCCCCTTCGTTAGTCTCCTCGCCCCCTCTGTCATTCTGAGCGAAGCGAAGAATCTCAACGAAACCTGATTGACCTCACCCCCAACCCCCTCTCCGTTAACGGAGAGGGGGACAGGCACGCAGGCGATCCCCCCCTCTCTGCTTGCGGAGAGGGGGACACAGGGGGGTGAGGTTGAAGGATTGCCCCAGACCCTTCGCTGGCGCTCAGGGTGACAGGGCGGGTCTTCAGGCTGACCCAAAGCTCGCTGAGAACCTCACCCCAACACGCGCTCCACCGTCGTGTCCAAATGGCGCAGGTGGTGATTCAGGTCAAGGCACTGGCGGATTTCTTGCTCGCTGAGCAGGGCACGCACTGCCTCATCGCTCAGCAGTGCCTCCAGAAACGGCACGCCCTCATCCCACACACGGCTGGCGTTGCGCTGTACCAGTTTGTAAGCCCCCTCACGAGACAGCCCCTTCTGGATAAGTGCCAACATCACATGCTCGCTGTACGGAAGCCCGCCCAACAGCTCCAAGTTGCGCTTCATATTCTGGGGCAGAACCACCAGCCCGTCCAAAATCGTGCGCAACTTGCGAGTCATCCAGTGCACCAGCGTCAGTGTGTCGGGAATGACGATACGCTCCACGCTGGAGTTGGTCAAGTCGCGCTCGTGCCAAGTGGAGACCGATTCCAGCATCGCCGTTGCATTCGCCCGCACGACCCGCGCCAGCCCACTGACCGTCTCGCAGTTCCATGGGTTGCGCTTGTGGGGCATCGCTGAAGACCCCGTCTGACCCTGAGCGAACGCCTCCTGCACCTCCAAAATCTCGGTACGCTGGAGGTTGCGGATTTCGGTGGCAAACTTTTCTAAGCTCCCCGCCATCACCGCCAGTTGCGCCAGCAGGCTGGCGTGTCGGTCGCGCGCCACAATCTGAGTGGAAGCAGGGTCGGGGGTCAAGCCCAGTCGCTCGCACACCCGTTCTTCCACGCGTGGGTCAACATTCGCGTGGATGCCCACCGCCCCCGAAACCTTGCCGACCGCAATCTCCTGCTGGGCGCGCTGAAGCCGTTCACGATGGCGTGCCATCTCGGCGTGCCATCCCAGCAGTTTGAACCCAAAGGTAATCGGCTCAGCGTGGACGCCGTGCGTGCGCCCGATCATCGGGGTGCGGAGATGCTCCTGTGCCAGTCGGCGCAGAACCCCCATCAGCGCATCCACCTCCTCTAAAATCAGCCCCACTGCACGCTTCATCCTCAGGCAGAGAGCGGTGTCCACCACATCGTAGGAGGTGATGCCGTAATGCACCCACTTGCCTGCCTCACCAATGTTCTCGGCGAGGTTGCGCACGAACGCCATCACATCGTGGCGCGTCTCCTGCTCCAACTCGGCGATGCGCTGGGGGTCAAAGCGCGCTCGCTCCCGAATGGTGGGTACCGCCTCAGAGGGGATGTAGCCGAACTCTGCCAAAGCCTCGCAAACCGCAATCTCGACCTCCATCCAAGTTTGGTACTTGGTCTGCTCGCTCCAGAGGTCGTGCATCTCAGGGGTGGTGTAGCGCTCTATCATGCCGTGCAAAATGGTACCCCACTTACCACTATGCCCACGATAGGTATAATCGGCTTATGCATCATAAAGGATACTGTCGCTTCCCTACCGTGCATGGCAATAGGGTGGCGTTTGTTTGTGAAGACGATTTGTGGACTGTGCCCATCGAAGGAGGCATCGCCCGACGACTGACCACCAGCCTCAGCGAGGTAATTACTCCCCACTACTCTCCAGACGGCGAATGGATTGCGTTCGTCGCTCGCGATGAGGGTCAACTCGAAGTGTACCTGATGCCCGCCGAGGGCGGAGTGCCCACTCGCCTGACCTATCAGGGCGCAGGCACGGTGCGGGTCGTGGGATGGACGCCCGACGGGCAGTCGGTGATTTATCACAGCACGGCTGGTTGCCCGCCAAGAGAGATTCGGCTCTGGCGCGTTTCTAAAGAGGGCGGGCTACCCGAGATGTACCCCTATGGAATTGCGCACTCTATCGCCTTCGATCCGAACGGCGCGCTCGTGTTGGGGCGCCATACGACCGACCCTGCGCGCTGGAAACGCTATCGCGGGGGCACCGCAGGCGTGTTCTGGATCGACCGCGAGGGCACGGGGCGATTTGAACTGTTCAAACCCACCGAGGGCAACCTCACCGCCCCGATGTGGATGGGCGACAGGTTTTATTTCGTGTCAGACCACGAGGGGATTGCCAACCTCTATTCGTGTCAGTTCGATGGCTCCGACCTCCAGCGCCACACCCACCACGAGGAGTACTATGTGCGCTATCCCAGCACCGATGGTAGACGCATCGTGTACCACGCGGGTGCCGAGCTGTTCTACTACGATGTGCAAACGGGCGAGAACGCCCCTGTCCCTGTGCAAATCCACAGCCCGCGCGTCCAAACCCAACGCAAGTTTGTCGAGACCGAGAAGTACCTGCAAGGCTATACGCTTCACCCAGAGGGGCACTCGCTGTTGCTCACCGTTCGTGGCAAGCCCTTCACGATGGGCAACTGGGAAGGCGCGGTCATCCAGCACGGCGAACCGCAAGGGGTGCGCTACCGTATCTCGCGCTATCTGCCTGACGGGGAGTGCCTCATCACCATTTCTGACGCCTCAGGCGAGGAGCGACTGGAACTGCATACCCCCCAAGGCATCACCTGCTACGAGGCGTTTGACCCCGGCATCGTCTATCGCTTAGAAGTGTGCCCCACCGCCGAGCGCGTTGCGCTGGCGAACCATCGGTTTGAACTGTGGGTACTCGATGTGTCGTCGGGCGAGGCGAAACTCGTGGAGCGCAGCGAAGCGAACATGATAGAGGGCATCACGTGGTCGCCCGACGGGCGCTGGCTCGCCTACAGCTTCGCCCCAAACGAGCGCACCCACATCATCAAGGTGTACGACGCCGAGAACGGCACGACTCACGCCCTAACCCACCCCGAATTCCGAGATGTGGCGCCCGCTTGGGACCCTGAGGGCGACTTGCTCTATTTCATCTCCACACGCGATTACGACCCTGTGTACGACCCAACTCAGTATGAACTCAGTTTCCCGATGGCTCAGCGGGTGATGGCGATTGCCCTGCACAAGGAGGTGCCCAATCCGCTCCTGCCTCCACCCCGCCCCTTTGAGGAGAAACCTGAAAAATCTGAAGCGGAGGAGACCAGCAACGGCAAGCCCAAACCCGTCCAGATTGACTTTGACGAAATCCACAAGCGCGTCATCACGGTGCCCTTGCCGAACGGTCTCTACGGTCAGGTAGCAGGGTTGGACAAGAAGCGCCTGCTCGTCACGAGCTTCCCTGTGGAAGGGCAACTGAACAAGGACTGGCTGGAGAGCGAGGACGAAGACAAGGGCACGCTGTTGCTCTACGACTTTGCGAAAGCCAAGAGTGAGCCGATTGCGCACGGGGTCGGCTCGTTCACCCTCTCTATGGACGGCAAGACGCTAGCCTATCAGTCCGGCAAGCGCCTGCGTGTCTTGCCAGCGGGACACAAGCCCGAGGAGAAGTACGAACAGGAGGCTCCCTCGCGAGAGAGTGGGTGGATCGACCTGAGTCGGGTGCGCTGTGCGGTGGTGCCTCGTGAGGAGTGGCGCCAGATGTACCGTGAAGCGTGGCGTCTCCAGCGCGAGTTCTTCTGGACGCCCGACCTTTCGGGAGTGGATTGGCAGAAAGTATACGACCGCTACTACCCCCTGCTGGAGCGTGTCGCCACCCGCTCCGAGTTTTCCGACCTGATGTGGGAGATGCAGGGCGAGCTGGGCACCTCGCACTGCTACGAGTTCGGGGGCGACTATCGTCAACCGCCCACTTACACTGTCGGACTGCTCGGCGCGGAGTTCGTATGGGACGAGACAGCACAGGGCTACCGCATCACGCACATCCTCACGGGCGACCCGTGGGTAGAGACCGCCGATTCGCCCCTGAACGAGCCAGGCGCCCTGCTGGAGGTGGGCGATGTGTTGCTGGCAATCAACGGACAGAAGCTATCGCGCACACGCACGCCGGGCGAGCTGTTGCTGAACCAAGCGGGCACACCCGTGCAGTTGAGCGTGCGCCGAGCGTCGGGCGAAGTGCAAAGCGTGGTGCTAAAGACGCTCCCCAGCGAGGCGAAACTGCGCTACCGTGAGTGGGTCAACCGCAACCGCGCCTATGTCCGCCAAAAGACCGACGGCAAGGTAGGCTACATCCATATTCCCGACATGGGCATGTGGGGCTTTTCCGAGTTCCATCGGGGCTTTCTGGCGGAGCTGGTCTATCCTGCGCTGATTGTGGATGTGCGGGGCAACGGCGGGGGCTTCGTGTCGGCGCTGTTGCTGGAGAAGCTGGCGCGTAAACGGCTCGGCTACGATGTGCCTCGCTGGGGCAAACCCGTCCCCTACCCGATGGACTCGGTGATGGGACCGATTGTCGCCCTCACCGACGAGCGCGCCGGCTCCGACGGCGATATGTTCAGCCACGCCTTCAAACTGATGAAGATAGGTCCGCTGATTGGCAAGCGCACTTGGGGCGGGGTGATTGGCATCTGGCCCAAGTCAGTGTTCGTAGACCAGGGGCTGACCACCCAACCCGAATACGCTATTTGGTTCTACGATGTGGGCTGGAACGTGGAGAACTACGGCACCGACCCCGATATTGAGGTGGATTACGCCCCCCACGACTGCGCGGAAGGGCGCGACCCCCAGTTAGACCGAGCGATTGAGGAGATTCTGCGCTTGATGGAGCAGAACCCACCGCGCCTTCCCGACTTCGAACCGCGCCCGCGCTTGCCTTTGCCCAGCGGGTTGCCAAGCGGTCGTCGGGGGCGGTGAGGCTTTTTGAAAACCCCTCTCCCTCAGCCCCTTCTCCCCTACAAAGGGAGAAGGGGAGTCTCTCTTCTAACAAGCGTACATCCTCGAAGTTCAAAATTAGTCCAACCGACCCACACCTTAACACCCGTTCGTTAGCCCTTTTGCACCTCCTGTCATTCTGAGCGAAGCGAAGAATCTCTACGAAACTCCAAGCAGAGACCCTTCGCTGACGCTCAGGGTGACAGGATGGGGATTTTCGGGCTGAACCAAAGTTCGCAGTTCAGTGCTACCGCCCGCACCTAAAGGTGGACAGGCGTTTCGGAAGCTTGCCTCAGTGAATGTACTCCTGTCAGGCAAGGGTTAGTTTCTCTCTGCATATTCAACACGCTTCATACAGCAGGATACGCGTGATAGTCGCGCAGGTCTAACAGCTCGTGGATAGTGCCCCACTTAACATAGTCTGACAGCACTTGAACGGCTTCGTCAATCGCGCTGAAGAACTCCACGATGTAGTTGAACCGCCCTGTGTAGTCCGCTCCGCTCAGGGCGCGTTGCAGGGGATTGCTGGGGGCGCAGGGAGCAGTGCCGATGGGATGCGAGTAGGTCGTCCCACGCAGAACCCCTGCCATCCAAAGGCTCGTATCGACAATCGTGCCTAGCAGGCGTCGCACAGCGATTGTCCCCCGAATCGGGTACTCGGTCTCCCAGAACGAAACAATCTCGCCCAGAAGGTCGAGACCCCAATACTGCACAGCACTCTGCGCTGAGTGGCTTGGGAGATAGAGTCCGGGCTGAACCCCTCTACTGAAGTCTGTATTGGTGCTGGGCACGAACTGAAGCCCGCGATAGTACATCTGTCGTGGGTCGCCTGCAGGAGGGCGTTGGTTTATCCCGATATCCGCTCTCAGCCCTCGGAATCCCAGCTCTGCCCAAGTCTCCCAATAGCCCTCGCCCCCGTGCAGGTTGCCCGCGTTGTTGGTATAGCGCCACCCGTGCCCCCATTCCACGAACCCCAACAGGTGCGCCTCTGCCAAGTCGCGTTCCAGCACGAGGCGCGCCATATACACCGTGCCATCGCGTATAGCGAACTGCTCCGCGATCGTCGTAGTGGGGACAACATCCAAGAACTCGATTCCGTTGCGCGCAAAGCAGAAGCGAGTGGCTCCATCGGGAGCGTTAGACGCTAAGGGCGCATGCCCCCGCTTGTAGACCGTACCGTGCGCAATTGGCACACGCGTAGGCGCTTCGTATTGCCAATAAGGGTCGGTATGACGACGAAAGTTGCTCCAGATGCCCCCGCGCGAGTTGTTGAAGCCCTGCCCATTCACCGCAGGCACCGAGTGGTCGTGGATGTTGAGCATAAACACATCAGGCGCATCGAGCAGGAGGTCTAATATCTGGCGGGCGCGCTGTTGCCCGACTAAGCCGTCCCCCGCATCGTACATGTTTGTGCGGGTGAGCGCGTCCCAATCGCCCGAGTAGGGATTATAACGCCCTCCTGCACGATTGCCGAACGGAATGCAGAGATTGCGCGCGCGTCCGAAATCCCGAAGCCACGCATAACTCTCTAACAGATTCACAAGCTGTTCCACGCGTCTTGGAGTCAGCGGATGACCGCTAATCGTCTCCACCCAGTGGTCAAACTCGTGCACAATCGGGATTTGGAGCAGGGGCTTGACCTGTGCTAGCTTGAGCGCATACAGCACCCAAAAGATCGATTTGGGTATTGGAAAGGGGTCATGGTACGATGTGATGCGTGTTGCACCGCCTATCTCGTAGCGGGGCATAAAGAAGTGATTGTAATATCGCACCGCAAAAGCAGGAATGAACCCTGCAGGGGGCAAGGGCAAGCGCGATTGGTCAGGGAAGTCGGGGATGGCGAGCACCTCGCCGTTAGCGCCGAGCGCTGACAACTTCGCTAAGCTCACCAAGTAGCTCCCCGCTTCGCGTCCCTGTGTACCTGCCCAGAACAGGTTCACGGCGCGCGTGTATACACTGCGGTTCTCGCGTAGCAGACGCACGCGAACCCCTATGCGCGAGCGTGGGGCATAGCCCGCAGTTGTGTCCACCTCGGCTTCCCAACGCCACACCGTGCTGGAAAGAGCGTTGAGGTCTGCCAGCACAATCGGGAAGTCCGCTGGCGGGGTCAGTCCGCGCCCTGTAGAGAGCGCACACCCAAAATGAAAGATGGGCGGGTCTTGAGGCGCACGCCAACCCAGCCAGGTGTTGATACTCGCATTCTGAGCGCTCCAGTTGCTATCGGCAGATTGGAAGCTGTTGAGGAATACCGCCTTGAACTGCCTCAGATAGTTCCGACAATCTGCACTAGTCGGATGAAAAGTGCCGTCAGGTGTGCGAAGTGCGTTGGTCTCGAACCACCAAGCGGTCTTGTGGGGAATGCCTAAGGTGGTCAGAATCGCTTGAATCTCATAGCTCTGACTGTAGGTCTGGATGACCAGAATCATCAGCGTATCCCTTTCACCTGCGAAATCACGGTGGGCGGCGATGCTGGGGCACACAACACAATACGGTAGTGGTCGTAGCCCAGCGCACCTCCATCGGTTGCCCTAATCAGCACCCTGAAATACCCTGCCGAAGTGCCTGTACTGATTGTGCCCTGTTGTACGAGTGCCCATACACCTGAACCAAAGGTGTGCAGGGGGAGACCGTTAGGGTCGGTCGCACGAGCGTAGACCGCGTAGTTGACATCGGTGCCGTTGCTCTTCCAGCCCGTCCATACCAGACTATGATACATCCCCATATTGACCACGGTGGGGGTTTCAGGGCTGGTGCTGCCCGAAAGGTCGACACAACTTGGGCTGGGTGCGCTGGCTACGGTTGCATTTGCACTGCCCCAAAAGAGCGGTTCAATGGCTGGGGGCGCCACTACAGGCAGGGCGTTCGTTGCCGTGACAGGTACCAGCTCCATCCCACGACGATAGCCAATTAAAGTTGGACGCATCGGTCTTCTCCTTATTGGTGGATTTGTTCCACGCTCTGGCTATTATAACCCAAAACGAAACCTCATTCATCAAACAGGCTCGCCTGTTGAACGGGCGGAGCGGGTTGGCGGGCGACAGGAGCGCCTGTCCAGACCTGTGCCAACCCCTCCGAAAGTAGCTCCTGATTGCCCTGAGGGTGTTTGAAAAATAGCACGCGCATAGTACAAACCCGTGTTTGTTAGCCCTCACCCTCCCCAGCCCCTCTCCCAATGCTTTAGGAGAGGGAGGGACCCTGCCTGATGGTTCCCCACGCTTGCGGGGGGAACCTGACGGAGGGGGCACTCAACCCCCACCCTAACCCTCCCCCTAAATGCAGGGGGAGGGAACGCTTGGCTCCCCTCTCCCGCAGCGTCGGGAGAGGGGGTGAGGGCAACAACTGATTTCTCAAACACCCACCTTGAAGTGTTGACAGGGTACTTTTGTTGAGTTCAGTTTTCCAAAACGCCTACACACTTTTGGACGCAAGCAGGTAGCCGTGAGCTTTGCTTCCACCCGAAAACCCACCCTGTCACCCTGAGCGTCAGCGAAGGGTCTGAGTTTGGAGTTTCGCCGAGATTCTTCGCTTCGCTCAGAATGACACACAGGGCGCAGGGGCCAACGAGGGGCGTCAAAGTAGGGGCAGATTGGGATTATTTTGAACTCAAGCGATGTACTCTTGTCAGGGGTCAGGGTTGCGGTCAACATCCCCCTCCTTCGGGTTCCCCCGCAAGCGTGGGGAACCGATTTACCCCCCTGCATTAGGCGAGGGCTGGGGGTGAGGGCTAACAAACACGCTTTTGTATTGCACGCTTACCATTTCTCAAACATCCTCAGGAGCTGGAGTTCGCCCAACGAAGCCCTTTGCAACACGGCGCGCTGTTCGTCTTCGCTGAGGTCGGAATTGAGGGTGTCGGCTTGAATGCCGAACCGCTGATTCGCTTGGCGCACCTGGTCGCGCATCAGCGCCCTCAGCGGCGAGAATACCAGCGTCAGCCCCACCTCCAACGCCACCATCTGATAGACCAAGCTCTTGCCCCAGCCCGTCGGCTGAATCAGCAACAGACGCTCACCCCTTAGCACCGCAGAGATGGCTTCACGCTGTCCGGGACGAAACTCGGTGAAGCCAAACACCTCGTGCAGACGCTGATGTAGCCTGTCCATCGCACGCTCCTTGAGCGGTGTGATGATTCTATACAGGTAGCGAACCTCCTGCATTGGCGCTCGGCTCAGTGGGTTCCACTCTGCAGGCAGTAGTGCCCCAAAACATCAACAGGTATACTCAATCGCTATGGCAAGGAAGAAAGCGACCACCCGGACGGCAAAAAACACCCAACCCAAAGCCAAAAGCCAAAGTAAGGCGACCGCCTCACGCAGGAACACGGGTCAGCCAGTGATTATTGTCGAGTCGCCCGCTAAGACCAAAACGCTCAGCAAAATCCTTGGGAGCCAATATCTGGTAGAAGCCTCGATGGGGCATGTGCGCGACCTGCCGAAGTCCAAAATCGGCGTGGACATCCAGAACGACTTCCAGCCCCAATATGTGCGCCTGACCGACCGACGCGAGGTGCTCAAACGGCTGAAGGAGGTCGCCACCGGCGCGCCTGTGGTCTATCTCGCCACCGACCCCGACCGTGAGGGCGAGGCGATTGCGTGGCACATCCAAGCCGAAATCCAGCACCCCAACGCCCAGCGCATCGAGTTCAACGAGATTACCGCCTCGGCGGTTCAGCGCGCGCTCCAACAACCGCGCACGATAGACATGAACCGCGTCAATGCCCAGCAAGCGCGCCGCGTGCTGGACAGGCTCGTGGGTTATGAGGTCAGCCCGCTCCTGTGGCGCAAGATTAGCGGGGCACCGCGCGGGTTGAGTGCAGGGCGCGTGCAGTCGGTCGCTTTGCGCCTGATCGTGGAGCGCGAACGCGAAATCCGTGCCTTCGTACCCGAAGAGTACTGGAAAATCACCGCCACGCTCACCCCGCTGGACGAAGAGTTCCCCTTTGAAGCCGAACTGCGCCAAAAAGGCGACCAGAAAATTGACCTCAAGACCGAAGCCGACGCCCAAGCCGTGCTGCGAGCCCTTCAGGGCGCCGAGTACCGCGTAGAGAAGGTGGACAAGCGCAAACGCCGACGCACCCCACCCCCACCCTTCATCACCAGCACGCTCCAGCAAGAAGCCTCGCGCAAACTGGGCTACAGCGCCGGCCGAACGATGCGCATCGCCCAACAACTCTATGAGGGGGTAGACCTCGGCACCGAAGGCTCGGTGGGCTTGATTACCTATATGCGCACCGACTCGGTACGGCTTTCGGACGAGGCGCTGAGGATGGCGCGCGGGTACATCCAAGCGCACTACGCACCCGAATATCTGCCCGACAAGCCTCGCCAGTACAAGACCCGCTCCAGTGCGCAAGACGCCCACGAAGCGATTCGCCCTACCGATGTGAACCGCACGCCCGAAACGGTGCGCGCTTACCTCACGCCCGAACAGTACCGCCTGTACGAGCTCATCTGGAAACGCTTCGTGGCGAGCCAGATGGCAGAGGCGCAACTGGAAGTGACGACCGTTGATATTCGTGCGAACGACTACCTGTTCCGCGCTACGGGCACGGTCATCCAGTTTGAGGGATACCTCACGCTCTACACGGAGGGCAAAGACACTCAGGAGAAGGAAGAGGAGGAGCTTCCCCCGCTCCCCGAGCTGAGTATAGACGAACTGCTACGGCTCATCCGACTGATGCCGAGCCAGCATTTCACCCAACCGCCCCCACGCTACACCGAGGCGCCCCTCGTCAAAGCGCTGGAACAGAACGGCATCGGACGCCCCAGCACCTACGCCACTATCCTTACTACCATCCAAGAGCGGGGCTATGTGGTGCTGGAGAACAAAGCGTTCAAGCCAACCCCTGTAGGTGAGGTGGTCAACGACTATCTCGTCAAGCACTTCCCCACGCTGTTCGATGTGCCCTTCACGGCGCGTATGGAGGAGCAGTTAGACGAAGTGGAAGAGGGCAAGCAGGACTGGGTGGCATTGATTCGTCAGTTCTACACCCCGTTCCACGAGCGTGTGGAGACCGCGCTCAAAGAGAGCGAGCGCGCCAAAGTGCCCGTGGTGGAGACCGATCGCCAGTGCCCCACCTGCGGGGCGACGATGGTGCTACGGCACGGACGCTTTGGGGAGTTCCTTGCTTGCTCGCGCTACCCCGAATGCAAAACCACGATGGACGCAGGCGTCACGGGCATCACCTGCCCCGTCTGCAACACAGGTGAGGTGGTGGAACGCAGGTCCAAGAAGGGGCGCCTGTTCTACAAGTGCAACAACAAAGCGTGTGCCTTCATCGCTTGGGACCCCCCGACAGGCGAGAAGTGCCCTCAGTGTGGTTCGCCTCTCTTGGTCAAGCAACAGAAGCGCAAGGGCACCCAACTCGTCTACTGCGCCAACGACCAGTGCGACTACAAGCGCGAGCAATCCCTCAATCAACCCGAAGCGGAAGAGGTGCTTAGCGAAGCCCTCTGAAGATTTTGCACGCTCTGTGGTATAACTCCAGCGATGGAAGCCACGATTGCGCTGGATGAGATTCTGTCGGCACTGAGCCATGCGCTGGACATCACGGAGGGGCAACCGCGCGGGCACGCCATCCGCACCGCAATGATTACCACGCGCATTGGCGAACTACTGAAACTGCCTGACGAGGAACGCGAACGGCTCTACTACGCCACCTTGCTCAAAGACGCAGGTTGTTCCGCCAACGCCGTGCGGGTGTACAAAGTGTTCGCCTGGGACGACCTGATTACCAAGCGTCAAGTGAAGCTCGCCAACTGGTCTAACCCCATCGAGTCGGTACGCTTTGCGCTGGAGCATATGATGCCCGGTAGTAGCCTCATCCAGAAACTCATCCACGCTATCAAAGAGACAGGTGGCTCACCGGGCGTGATGGACGAGGTTACACTGGTGCGCTGTACGCAAGGCGCCCAAATCGCTCGCTACATCGGCTTTGATGAACAGGTCGCCAAAGCGATTGAGTATCTGGATGAACATTGGGACGGCAAAGGCTCGCCCTATAAGCTCAAAGGGGAGCAGATTCCCATGCTGGCGCGAATCCTCTGTATGGCACAGACGATGGAGGTGTTCGCGGCGACCTTCGGGGTGGATGCCACCTACGAGATGCTGGACAAGCGCTGTGGACGCTGGTTTGACCCCAACTTAGTGAAAGTCGCCTACGAGTTCAAAAACGACACCGAGTTCTGGCGATGCCACGCCGAGCATCTAGCGAACCCTACCTGTGAGATACTCCGAAGCGAGTTCTCGCGCCAAGTGAGTGCCAGCGACCTCGACCGCATCTGTGAGGCGTTCGCAATGATTGTAGACGCCAAGTCCAGTTTCACCGCCGAGCACTCACGACGCGTCGCCCAGTATGCCGTGCAGATTGCGCAAGCATTCGGATGGGATGAGTCTCAGGTACAGTTCATCTATCGCGCAGGACTGCTCCACGACATCGGCAAGTTGGGCGTATCCAACACTATCTTAGAGAAACCCGGTCGCCTGACCGACGAGGAGTTCCAGCAAGTACGCAACCATCCGCGCTACTCCTACGAAATCCTGCGCCAAGTGAAGGCGTTCGAGTGGCTGGCGGAGGTGGCGGGCGCGCACCACGAGCGTCTGGATGGCAGGGGCTACTGGCAAGGCTTGAACGCCGAGCAACTCACGATGGAGATGCGCATCTTGGCGGTCGCCGATGTGTTCGACGCGCTCTCCGCCGAGCGACCCTACCGCCCTGCCCTGCCCCTGAGCGAGGTGTTCACGATTATGGAGCGTGAGGTGGGCAGTGCCTTGGATGGTTCATGCGTGAGCGCACTGAGGGAACTCTACCCTTTTGAAGAATCGCTTGCCCTTGCGGCGTAGCTTGTAGCCGTGCGCCCTAAGCGTCAACGAAGGATTGTGTTTGGGGTTCACCCCCCCTCTCAGGGGAGAGGGGGGTGTAGGGGAGAGCGATTAGCAACCGCTACCGAAGTTGAACAACACAATCAACAGGTCGGCATCGTCCACGATACCGTCGTTGTTCACATCTTCGGCGCCGCCACCAGAGCTACCGAAGGCGAACAGCACAGCGAGCAGGTCCGCATCGTCCACACATCCATCGCCGTTCACATCACCCTCAACAGGGGTACCCGCCACCACGCGCACATCGGTCACATTCGTATAGCGCAGGCTGCTGGCGAGACGGTTGCTGGCGTTCAGCGTGGGATCCTGACCGTACTGGTTGCCTTCAGGGAACACCAGCGCTACATACTTGATGCCCGACCGACCCGACACATTCAGCGTGGAGTACCAGAGTTCGTTGGTCGGGTCCTGGTGGAAAGAGAGATTCTGAGGGTTGGTGCCGCTGAGGAAGTTCAGGGTCGCCTGAGGACACTCACCGAAGGTGTTGCCCGTGCTGGCATTCCACTCGCACACATTCGGCAGGGTGGCGTTCGCCTTGCTGAGCGTGCCCACGAAAGTCCAATCGGGATTGCCCACGGGGCTTGTGGACGGGTTGGTGTCGGCGCTGGCGACATAGATGTCTATTCGATGGGGCGCAGCGGTATCCGAGAAGGAGAGGGTCTTGGAGTCGGTTGGTCGGTGAATCAGGTCGCGCACATCCCACGCAAACACCTGAATCTTCTTAATGTTCCAGCCGTTGGGGTTGCTATTGTCCAGTTCGTACTTAATCCAGGCAGTCCCAATCACGCCGTGGTCGCCCACTGTGTTTCGGTTGGTCGCCACGCCGCCCTGTCGGAACAGATAGCGCGGAACGGTGAAAGTTGTGGGCCAGCCAGCGGAAACTAAGCTGGGCACGGTGGTAATCGTCACAGGACCTGTGTCAGGGCTGAAACCAACGGGTTCATTACTCCAATCGAACAGGTTCTGATTTACTTGGATGGTGTAAGCAGGCCAGAAACCGAACGACTCGTTGTTGCGCGCATCTTGGAAGTCGCGTCGGCTCCACTGCAGGTCTTGCTCGGTGGTAGATAGAGCAGCTAAGGCGTTCACCGCACGCACTTTGCCCACACCGTTGCCTAACACAACTTGGGCATAGGTCGTCGTCATCAGCAATCCTGCTACTGCAATCGCAAAACCACTCTTCATCATCATAGTTGCCTCCTTTCGGGTGTTGAACCCTACCGTAAGGATACTTGACCGATTCTTAAGAAGGCGTTAAGGCAAGGTGTGGAAGGGAAATCCCTCCCACCTCTCCAGAAAAGAGAGGGGGGAGTTTGTTTGGATTGGGGTACACCGGGCAGAGTGCTTCGGTTCCACCCGAAAACCCCACCCTGTCACCCTGAGCGCCAGCGAAGGGTCTCTGCTTTGGGTGTCGTTGAGATTCTTCGCTTCGCTCAGAATGACAGAAGAGGGGGGACTGAATGACAGCCCCCACCCTGTCACCCTGAGCGCCAGCGAAGGGTCTCTGCTTTGGGTGTCGTTGAGATTCTTCGCTTCGCTCAGAAT
>OGCI01001971.1_pt1 | contig 15119 bp, 16 predicted proteins | sample 1570021 | NCBI WGS metagenome assembly OGCI01 (sample SAMN06264664, study PRJEB24512) | hot springs metagenome | isolation source: Hot spring water | place: South Africa: Tshipise | collected 2015-06-21 | reverse complement strand
TTTTGAGGCAGACCGCTCGGACTTCTATTATCTGGAAGATGTACCCTGGACAATGTACTTCGATCAGGCGCGCGCTTTGCACGGCGCATACTGGCGGGCATGGTATGGATTCCCCGGAACGCACGGCTGTGTCAACCTGTCTATCGGCGATTCGGCGTGGCTGTTCCAGTGGGCAAAAGAAGGCGACTGGGTGTATGTATGGGATCCTTCAGGACAGACCCCCACTGACCCGTCACTGTACACCCAGGGTGGCGCTTAATCCCTTCAGAAAAATTTACTTTTTGAGACTCTCTTCGTAAATATCCGCCACCATGGCACGTTCCGGGCGTTGCGGGTCAAATACTACCCACAGCAAGTCACCCTCTTTTAAAGCGCGGGTGCGCGGATTGCGGTGCACCGTCTCTTTTCTGTGATAGCGTTTCCCTTTGAGGGTATACTCATACTCCAGCCAGCCCGTGGAGCGAAAAAAGTCGCTCTTGATCAGCCTGCCACGGGTGCGTTCCCCTCTTTCAAAAAACAGGCGGATTGTCCAGTACCGCCATGCCAGCACGATGATCCCCACCACGGTCAGCACAACCGAAAGGATCAGATAAAAACTCTCGTCGCGAAATTCCAGCGCAAAGACTTTGAAAATGAGATACACCGCCCATAAAGTGCCAATGGTGTAAATGGAAAACGTGGCAATGTAATCGTTATCTACAATTCGCCAGAACCCCGGTTGAAAACGCTTCTTCTCCATAAGATTTTCCCTGTTTGATTCCAGTTAAGGCTCCAGCACAATCACCCGGCTGGAGAGAGCAACCGTACCGGGAATGCGTCCGCCTTCCTGTCGGAAGGTCAGGCGCACCGGTGTGCTGGTGGTGACCCGGTAAGGGATTTCCACCTCAAAAGGCGTATGGCTGAGTTCGCCAACAGGCGGTTCAACGGTGAGCAGTTTGGTGGTCAATACCGCGCCGTTTTCGTCCACCAGTTCAATCAAAATAGGGCTGGAATTGACCGGGCGTGCCAGCCCGCTGATCCATAACACGCCGCCGCTGACCACCTGCCCTTCAAGCGGAAAACGCACAATGTACGGTTCCTGCGTGACCAGCGGGGGATAAATCTCTGCCCTGCCCAGCGAAAGCAAAACCACATCCACCGACATCAGAGTGATGATACGCCCAAAGCGGTCCTGGGTGATGACCTGCAGGCGGGCAGTCTCTGCCATGGCTTGAATCTCAAAAGGAATCTGCGGGTAAATCGTGATGGAGCGTCCGCGGTAGTTGCGGTAATCCAGCACCTGCCGGACAATAATGCGCCCATCTTCGCCAATCAGTTCAATTCGCACCATGCCATCCTCTCCCGGGATCACGTTGATCTCTGTCTGAATGGGCGAAACCACCCGCGAGAGCAGTCCGGGGCGTAATATTGCCGTTTGTGGGGGCGGCGGCGTGGGTGTATTGGTGATGGTCGGCGTGAGGGTGATGGTCGGCGTGCGGGAAGGCACCCGCGTGCGGGTGGGGATGCGCGTCCGCGTGGGGGTGCGGGTGATGGTGGGAGTGCGCGTGTCCGTCGGGCTGGGACCCGGGGTGATGGTATCGGTAGGTGTGGTGGTAGGACTGGGGGTAACAGTGGGGGAGAGGGTAGGCGTGAGCGTTTCAGTTGGGGAAGGCGTAAACGTCTCCGTTGAGGCAGGCGTTTCGGTGACAGTTGGGGTTACAGATGGGGTAAGCGTAAACGTGGGGGTGAAGAGATTGACCAGTTCGACAGAGGAAGCGCAGGCAGACAGGGACAGGGTTACCAGCAAAGCCAGCAGGAAAAGCGTCTTTCTCATCCCATCTCCACATCGCGCGGGAAATGCGGGATGATTTCACGTGCAAAAGCCCGCAAAGCCCGTTCGCGTTCGCTTTGAGTGTCGGCGAGGAAATGTAACAGAAATGCAGTGGCCCCCGAGGACTGATAGAGGCGCAGGATCTCCAGAATTTGTTCGGGAGAACCACACAGCGCGCCACCTTCTGCCGCCTCGCGCTCCCATGCCACACTGAGACGGACTGCTACGCTAAAGGGACGATTCGCCAGCAGGGGGCGCACCTTTGCCAGTTGATCTGCCAACACGTCAGGCGGCAAACCCACCGGATGCCAGCCATCTGCAAGGCGCAGAGCACGATTCAACGCACTGGGAGAATTACCGGCTACCCACAGCGGCGGTCCCCCCGCCTGTATCGGCGGGGGTGCAAAATCCACCTGCTCAAAACGGTAATACCTGCCCTGATACGAGACAATACGGTTGCCGCGCCAACAGGTCCGCAGTACCTGAAGGGCTTCTTCCATGCGCCTGGCACGATCGGTAAAGGAATAGCCCAGATTGGCATACTCCCCCTGTGACCAGCCAATGCCCGCCGCCAGAATGACCCTGCCGCCGGACAGCACATCCAGGGTGGCAACCTCGCGCGCCACCTCCAGCGGATTGCGCTGAGGCAAAACCAGCGCCGAAACGCCTAACTTCACCCGCGCAGTACTGCCTGCCAGAAAGCCCAGCGTCATCAGGGCTTCCAGTATAGGGGAAAAACGCTCGGCATCGCCTCTCGGGAGCGCCAGATGATCGGTTGTCCAAACCGACTGGTATCCAGCCGATTCAGCCGCCAGAGCAGTATCCAGCACGGCTAGCCGCCCGGAACCCGCACCATAATTGGGGAGAATGACGCCAAAGTGCATGGGTTAATTTTACCCGTTCTTAACCGAAAAATCGCCCTTGACAAAGGACAAATAGTGCTATAATGCCGTCTTTGACGAAGCGAACTTCGTCAATTCTTTTTGAGTACAGGAAGAGGAAAAATATGGACACCACAATTTTCATTCAAGAGGAACTGGATCCCGACCCAGAAAAGCCTCCAAGTAGCCGTCCGCGACCGGCACGCCCCTGGCGAGTGGCAGTGATCGCGAACGTGAAGGGGGAAACTGTGTTACCGATCCAGGCACCTCCCGACGCCGGCGCGGAATTTGACCGCAAAGAAACCATCGAAGCCATTCAATCAGCCATCGAAAGTGACGGACACGTCACCCGTTTTCTTTCCGCCGACCATACGCTGTTAGACAGTTTACGACAGTACCAGCCCGATATCTGCTTCAACATTGCCGAGGGTATCATCGGCGATGCCCGCGAAGCGCAGGTTCCGGCTTTGCTGGAGATGCTGGGCATTCCTTACACCGCCTCGCGCGTGCTTGCAAATGCCCTGGGGCTGGATAAAACCATGACCAAACGCATCTGGCGCAATCTGGGCATTCCCACCGCTCCCTTTCAGGAATTCGTTACTGGCGAGGAAACCGTAGAACCAGATCTCCAGTACCCGTTGTTCGTCAAGCCAGCCCGCGAAGGCACCGGCATGGGCATGGATGAAGGCTCAATCGTCCACAATGAAGACGAACTGCGCCGCAGGGTAAAGTGGGTTATAAAAGCGTATCATCAACCGGCGCTGGTGGAAGCCTACCTGCCCGGGCGGGAATTTACCGTGGGTGTGCTGGGGCGCGCCGATGCCCGCCGCTGGTCGCCCAAGCCCCATCTGTACCGCGCAGATGGATTTCACCGCTTTCCCATCCTGGAAGTGGACAACCGGAATACGGTCACCCCTGGAGTGTACGGCTATGCCGCCAAGACACTGCACCCCGGTGAGGAGGGCGTGCCCGGCTTTATCTGCCCCGCTGATGTGGACACGGAACTGGCAGAAAAACTGTGGACGCTGGCAATCCGCGCTCACCACGCCATTGGCGCACTGGACGTCTCGCGGGTGGATGTGAGACTGGATACCGAAGGCAATCCCCGCCTGATGGAGATCAACACCCTGCCCGGGCTGACCCCCGGCTTCAGCGATCTGTGTGTGATTGCCCAGGCAGAAGGGCTATCGTACCGCGATTTGATTCTGGAAATTCTGTATCTGGGAGCATCGCGCTGGGGTTTACTGGAAGAAACGCCCCACCCCATTCATGTTCCCATGCAGGCGCATCATAAAGCCTTCCAGTCCGCGCCGATGGTTTTCAAATAATTTATCTCATTAAAACTTAAAAAGCATCCCCCGCAAGCGCAAAAGGTTGCGGGGGATGCCTGTTTTCTTACAACTGCGAGGTACAGTGGGGACACCGGGTGGCTTTGATGGGAATGGTGGAGAAGCAGTACGGACATTCCCTGGTGGTAGGCTGTGCGGGGGGAGTAGCAGGTTCGGGTTTAAGTGCACGCAGACGATTGACTGCCCGAATCAGCAAAAAGATGGCGAAAGCAACAATGAGAAAATCTACCAACGATTGAATGAAACTTCCGTAAGCCAGCACCGGCACTCCCGCTTCCCGGGCGGCGCTCAGAGATGGGGGATTCGTACCGGAAAGATCCAGGAAAAGATCGGAGAAATTGATTTTCCCCAGAATCAACCCGATCGGCGGCATGATAATATCATTGACCAGTGAACTGACCACCTTGCCAAAAGCCCCTCCGATGATAATACCCACTGCCAGATCAATGACATTGCCGCGAAGAGCAAATTCCTTAAACTCTTTCCACATAGATACACCTCCTGAAAAGTTGGGCATGGCAGAGAAGACAGAGGCTCTTCACCCTGCATGATTTTGATTTTATACCCATTCCAGAGAATCAAGCAGGCTGTCCGAAATCTCTCAGACAGCCTGCCCGGTTACAGAATGTTGGACGAAAAATTAGAGATGCCACTCACGAAGGATGCGCTCGGTTTCTTCAGTATGGTTGCTCTCATCCAGCACCATGTTTTCCAGTTGAACCGCCAGACCTTTATCGCCAAAGGCTTCGGCTTCTTCTGCGCGGCGGGTGTAATCGGCACGGGCTTTGCGTTCGGCTTCCAGCACGGCTTCCAGCATCTCACGATTGGTACGCGCCGGGGGAACCGGACGCGGGGTTGTGGTCGGTTCGCCGCCCAGCGCCACAATTTTATTGGCAAGGAACTGCGCATGCAGTTGCTCATCAGGCACTTCGGCAAGGAAGAACTGCGCCAGTTGCGGGCGGAACGGTCCGCTGGCTTTGGCAGCATAGGTGATGTACTGAATGATGGCGCCCAGTTCGCCAGACAGGTCTTCATTCAAATGAGCAATTAAGGTTTCTTTATCCATAGTTTCATATCCTCCATCTTTAAATTTCTTGAACTATGGCTATTATATCAGAAAACATTTATTTATGGATAATGATTTTCTTTTAGAAACCTTAAAATTTTAACTCAATTGACTCCCTGCACCTGGCATTCAGGGCAAATGCCATAGAAATCCAACCGATGGCTGATCACCCGGTATCCCGATTGTCCCTGCACGGTTTGCAAGATTTCCTCGGTCAAACTGACTTGCCCATCCATAATGCGATGACAGCGCACACAGATTAAGTGCGGATGGGGAGCAGGGTCATTGCCATCAAAACGGCTTCCCTCTCCGCCAATGCCGTTAATTTCAATCTCCAGCACCTCACCCATCTCTTTGAGGAGATTCAGGGTCTTATACACAGTAGCAAGGCTGGTCGTGGGAAACTGGTCAAGCAGGCGGCGGTACAGTTCAGCGGCATCGGGGTGCCCTTCACTGTATGCCAGCAACCGGATCAGCGCCACTCGCTGGGGGGTCAACCGGTAAGCGCGGGCGCGCAATTTCGCCATCAATTCTTGAAAACGTTGTTCAGGATCTCTCATACGTCTCTGTTCTCTCTGGAAAAAGATTATCTATAAGGAATTATAACCCTAAATTCCTCCTTATAACACCCCTGAAAATGGGATTGACTTGTAAAAATATTTGCATGGGGTGTCTAATTCCGGTAAGATATAATGACAGTTTTTTTGGGAGAAAGCACCTATGGGGTTCATGATTCTGCTTCTGACGGGTTTCGTACTGACCTTTACTGCACCATGGATACGCCGCAGGCTGAGGAAGTGGAGCCTGCCCGTTTTTCTGCTGTATCCACTTGCAGCACTGGCGCTTTTGTGGAATATAAGCGAGACCATTCAGAAACAATCTGCCATTGCTGTATCTTTGCCGTGGGTGCCTTCCCTCGGCGTCAACCTTTCCCTGCGCATTGATGGATTGGGATGGTTGTTCGGGTTGCTCATCAGCGGAATTGGCGCACTGGTGATTGTGTACGCCCATGGTTACCTGCACCACCACCCGCAGGAAAACCGCTTTTACGGTTTCCTGTTCCTGTTCATGACCGCCATGCTGGGGGTAGTGTGGAGCGAGGACATCTTCCTGCTGTTTGTCTTCTGGGAATTGACCAGCATTTCTTCTTTCCTGTTGATCGGTCTGGAGCATCCGGAAGAAAAAGCCCGTAAAGCCGCCCTGCAAGCCCTGTTAGTCACCGCCGGAGGTGGGCTGGCTCTGCTTGCCGGGCTGGTCGGGCTGACTCTTATCACCGGCTCCAGCAATCTCTCGGTGATGAATACGTTGAATGGCAAAATCGTGCAAAGCGAACTGTACTTACCGGTATTGCTGCTCATTCTGGCAGGGGCTTTTACCAAAAGCGCACAGTTCCCCTTCCACTTCTGGTTGCCAGGCGCTATGGCAGCGCCCACACCGGTCAGTGCATACCTGCATTCTGCCACCATGGTCAAGGCGGGGGTGTACCTGCTGGCGCGACTGACTCCCGCACTCGGTGGAACCCCTCAATGGCATACCCTGCTTACCCTGTTTGGGCTGGCTACCCTGCTGGCAGGTGCATTCCTGGCACTGGGCCAGACCGACCTGAAACGCCTGCTGGCATACACCACCGTTGCCTCGCTAGGAACGATGGTTTTCCTCATCGGTCTGGGAGATTCTCTTGCCATCAAAAGCGCCATCACCCTGATTCTGGCACATGCGCTGTACAAAGGCGCGCTCTTCTTCGTAGCGGGCGGAATTGACCACAGCGCCCACACGCGGGATCTGAATCGGCTGGGCGGTCTGGCTGGCACTATGCCATTCACTGCCTTTGCCGCAGTCCTTGCCGGGCTTTCCATGCTGGGATTGCCGCCCGCTCTTGGATTCATTTCTAAAGAACTGGTCTACGAAGCGGCGCTGGAAAGCGCCAGCGGCGGGAACGCCCTGATTGCGCTGATTGCCCTTTCGGGTGTCACTGCAGTGGGTATCTGGGTGGCATTCCTGCCATTCTGGAAAAAGCCGGACGAGCAAACCGCCAGAGGACACGGCGAAGAGATTACCTTGTGGCTACCGCCTGTGCTTCTGGGGCTGATTTCACTCGGTTTGGGACTCCTTCCCGGAATTGCTTCCAAAGCGCTTGTACAGCCCGCTGTAGAGGCGGTACTTCTTAAGAGCACTCCGGTCAAACTGGCACTGTGGCATGGATTTACCCCCATGCTGGCATTAAGTGGGCTTACCCTGGCGATTGGCACTGTGTTAGCGCTCAACCGCATGCGGTTTCAGCCGGCTGTGCAGACGATCTTACAAACGCTGGCTCCCATCAGCCCTGAACGGGGATATGAACGCGGGCTGACGGGGTTGAAACACTTTGCCGCGTTGCAAACTAATTTTCTGCAAAATGGCTACTTCCGCCGCTACCTGATGGTCACAATCCTTTCTGGCATCCTGCTGGTTGGAATTGTTCTGCTTCAAAGCGACTCCCTCCCGTGGACATCCTTTACCCCGCCGCGGTTTTATGAAGTCATCCTGGTGGGAGTGATCCTGACAGGGGTCTTTAGCGTGACGCGCACCTCTTCGCGGATGGTAGCAGCGGCACTGCTGGGGATGATGGGTTTTACCATTGCGCTGATCTATCTGCTCTACTCTGCCCCCGATCTGGCAATGGTACAGTTCACCATTGAAACCCTGTCGGTCATTTTATTTGTTCTGGTTATTTATCGCCTGCCGCAGTTTACCCGCACCCGCGGAGGTCCCCCTGCTGTGCTGGATGTGGTGGTCTCCGTTGCCGCCGGGGTTCTTGTCACCGTACTGGTACTGACCCTCTCTGCCGTACCACACGACTCGCTGGTTACCTCCTTCTATGCCGAAAACAGTTTGAAACTGGCACAGGGCAGAAATGTGGTCAATGTGATTCTGGTGGATTTTCGCGGTTTTGATACTCTGGGAGAAATTACCGTCCTGGCGCTGGCAGGTATTGGCGTCTTTGCCCTGTTGAAATTAAGCGGCAAAACCGAAGCCATCCGTACTTCCAGTCAGGAGGAAACCAAATGAAAGCTCGTTCCATGCTTCTTCAGGTCGCAGTAGCGTATTTAATGCCTCTGTTGCTGATCTTCTCCATTTTTCTGCTCATCCGGGGGCACAACGAGGTAGGCGGTGGCTTTGTCGGCGGGCTGGTAGCGGCGGCGGCTTTTATCCTGCACGCCATCGCCGAATCGCCAAAAGCAACACGCGCACACCTGCCCCTCTCCCCCGACAAACTGATTGCGGTGGGGCTTTCAATAGCCTTGCTGAGCGGGGTTCTCGCCCTCTTTCAGGGTAACCCTTTCATGACAGGCATCTGGCTCAAACAGCCCTTGCCGGTGATTGGAAAGGTGGGCACCCCCTTTATTTTCGATGTCGGGGTTTATCTGGTCGTCATTGGCGTCTGTTTGCACATCCTGCTGAACCTTGCGGAGGATGAACGATGAACGTTTTGCTTGCCATCACAGCCGGGGTGCTGTTCGGAGGGGGATTGTTTATGATGCTCAGACGCAGTCTGGTGCGGGTGCTGATCGGGCTTTTGATGATCAGCAATGCCGTTAATCTGATCATCTTTACCGCAGGCAGGCTGGTGCCTGCACGTCCCCCCCTTATTTCTGCCGGCGAATCCGCTCTGCAACCGCCATATGCAGACCCCGTCCCTCAAGCGCTCATTCTCACCGCCATTGTGATCAGTTTTGGGGTCACGGCATTTGCCATTGTGCTGATGCAACAGACTTACCGGTCACTGGGGAATGCGGATATGAACGAAATGCGCAGTACCGACACACCTGTGGAAGACGAGGAGGAAGCCGCATCATGAACGCATGGAGCATTGCCCCGATTGGACTGGCGCTTGCCTGGGGCATTATGGGATTAATATTCTGGCAGCGCATCCGCCTGTTGCGCTGGCTGGGTGTGCTGGGAAGCACTTCGTTTGTGGCGCTTTCCATAGCACTGCTGACAATGGTACAGAAAGAGAAATTCCTCATCCTTCAGGTGGGAGCATGGCGAGCCCCCTTTGGAATCACCATCGCCATTGACCTGCTGGGAGCATTGATGGTCACCATGACCAGCGTCCTGGCATGGTTCATCGCCCTGTACAGCCTCACCGAAATAGACGAATCTCAGGTGCGGTATGGTTTTTACCCGCTTTTTTTCCTGTTGCTCATGGGGGTGTTTGGCGCATTCACTACCGGCGATTTGTTCAACCTCTACGTCTGGTTTGAGGTGATGCTGATGGCTTCCTTTGTCCTGATGGCACTGGGCGGTTACCGGGCTCAACTGGAAGGCGCCACCAAGTACGTCTTACTGAACCTGATCGGCTCAACGTTTTTCCTGATCGCCGCGGGTCTGACCTACAGTCTGACGGGCACCCTGAACATGGCAGATCTGGCAGTGCAGATTCGTGAAATAGACAATCCATCTCTACCTTTAGTGCTCTCTGCTCTCTTTCTGATTGCATTCGGAATTAAAGCCGCCATCTTCCCCCTGTTTTTCTGGCTGCCTGCCTCTTACCATACTCCGCCTGTGGCGGTCACCGCGCTCTTCTCAGGATTGCTGACTAAAGTAGGTGTATATGCAATGGTGCGGGTGTTCACCCTGATTTTCCCTTTCAACGGCACCATCCTGCAACCCATCTTGCTTGTTCTGGCCGGGTTTACCATGGTCACCGGAGTGCTGGGCGCCGCCGCGCAGTGGGACCTGCGCCGCCTGCTCTCATTCCACATTATCAGTCAGATCGGGTATCTTATCATGGGACTGGGGCTGTTCACACCACTGGCGCTGGCAGGGACGATTTTCTTCACCCTGCACGTGGTCATTGCCAAAGCCGCGCTCTTCCTCGTTTCCGGGATGATTCAACGGTTGACCGGCACATTCAACCTGAAGTCTCTGGGGAATCTTGCCCAAACCCAGCCCGGCATGGCTCTGCTCTTTGCCTTTCCTGCGCTTTCGCTGGCTGGACTGCCACCTTTTTCCGGCTTCTTTGCCAAACTGATTCTGGTACGTGCCGGTCTGGAGGCACAGCAGGGAGCCATTGTGGCAGTATCGCTGGTGGTAAGTTTGCTCACACTGTTTTCGATGAGCAAAATCTGGCAGGAAGCCTTCTGGAAACCCGCCAGGCGCGAGGGAAAAGGCATACTTCCTGTCCATATGTGGGGGGCAGTGGGCGGCATTGTAGTTGTTGGTGTGTTGTTGGGATTGTTTGCCAACCCCATCATGACACTGAGTTTGCAAGCCGCTGAACAACTGCTCCAGCCTTCCATGTATATTCAAATGGTGCTTGGAGGACAGCCATGAACATTTTTTTGCTCAACGTGCTGTTAGCCATCGTCTGGGGAGCGCTGACAGGCAATTTTGCGCCCGAAAACCTGATCGGGGGGTTTGTGATCGGGTACTTAATCCTCTGGCTGGTCTTTTCTTCCTTTCCGCGAATCAAATATTTTCATCGTTTCCTGCTTGCTATTGAATTTATCCTCTTCTTTCTATGGGAGATTTTTCTCGCCAATCTTCGCGTTGCTGCAACGGTTTTATCGCCCCGTCCACATTTGCGTCCGGGTGTGGTAGGCATCCCGCTTTCATTGAAGAGGCGTGCTGAAATTGCCCTGCTGATGAACCTGATCACCCTCACACCAGGGACCCTTTCGCTGGATGTTTCGAACGACCGGAAAATTCTTTTTGTGCATACCCTCTGGTTAGAAAGCACTGACGAATTTATCCAGAAAATCAAGGACAATTTTGAGCGCCGCATACAGGAGTTGTTTGAATGATCATAGACTTAGGCTGGAACATCATTTTTGGACTGCTTGGGCTGGCGTTCATCCTCACCGTGTTTCGCCTGATTCACGGACCACGTCTTCCCGACCGGGTAGTGTCCCTGGACCTGATCACGGCGGAGATTATTGCCGTCATATCGGTGGCTGCGATTCGCGCCAATCAGCCCGCGTTTCTGGATGTCGCCATCATCCTGGCATTGATTTCATTCCTGGGAACTGTGGCGTTTGCCTATTACATTGAACAGCGCGTGTGAGGTGAACATGATCTCCATCGTCGTTCTGATTCTGGCTTTTTTGGGAGCATTCCTGGTTTTCCTGGCTTCGGTAGGCATTCTGCGCATGCCCGATCTGTTCCTGCGTATGTCGGCAACCGCCAAAGCAGGGACGCTGGGCGTGGGTTTAATGCTGTTCGCCGCCATCCTTCACTTTCAGGATTTTGTCATCACCAGTCGGGCGCTGGCAATCATTGTGTTTTTATTTCTCACCGCGCCTGTCGCCGCCCACATGATCGCCCGCGCCGCATACTTTGATGGGACACCGCTCTGGGCAGGCACCGTAAGGGATGACTTGAAATACCATTACCAGATTGCCACCCACACGCTGGACAGTCAGGCACATCCTGCCGAAGAAACTCCCGCCATTACAGTTGTCGAAGGCGATGACTTTACCGAAGAAGGATAAATTTTCTTTTGGAAGATCTTTTTTCCGTCAGAGTGCCGGAAAGGAGGGAAAGATGCGCAGTTTAATGAGCCGCATCACCGGAATCACCCTTATCAGTATGGCGATTCTGGGAGTGCTTTTTAGCATCACAGCGATTGTCCTGACCAACCGGTTTCTGAACGAAGCCCGTACGGCCATCGTCGCTACCGGCGATCTGACTGAGCGCACCCTGCTCAACACCGCCAGAGGGCTTTACGCCGCCCGCACCTCGCTGGAAGAAGCCCAGACCACCCTCTCTGCCATTCACCAGACCCTGGATGGAGTCACTGCTACCGTGGAAGGGTTTTCCCCCGCACTGGAGGCATTTCACACCCTGCTGGGCGAATCGCTGCCCGCTGCTATTCGCACCACACAGGTGACTTTACAAGCCGCCCAAGCCGCCGCCCAAACCCTGGATATTTTCCTGTACGGGCTGAGTCAGGTACCCATTTTGAGCAACTTTGTTCGTCCCCCTGAAGTTGCCCTGCACACTGCCATCGGTGAAGTTAACAGCAGTCTGGATAACATCCCTGCGGCATTGCAGGACGCCCAAAAAGGTGTCCAAACCGCCAGCACAGAGAATGAGAAAATGGAAAGCGGACTCGAAACCATCAGCGGGCAGATGAGCAGGATTGAGGAAGTTGTTCTGGATATGAAGAACGTGGTGGAGGAGTACCTGATTCTGGTAGAAGATCTGCAGATGAAACTGCTCGACTTTGAAAAACGCCTGCTCACCTGGGTAACCATCTTCCGTGTGCTGATGACCTTCATCCTGGTCTGGCTGGCGCTGGCACAGGTCAGTCTGTTCCTTCAAGGCTGGGAACTGCTTGTTCATGGCTTTCCGGGAAGCGGAAGAGCCCCCGTCGCGACGGGTGATATGGAATCCCCAAAACCCTGAAAAAAATACCCCTCAAAGGGCTTGACTTTTACCGGCGAACTTGCTATAAAATAACCAACATCTTAACAAAGAAAAGGCTGTGAAGGGAAAGAGTACCCTTCGCCAAGACGGTACAGAGAGCAGGGAAAAGGTGAAAGCCCTGCCCGTTCCGTGAAGGGGAATGGTTCCCAGAGCCGCAGGGTGAAAGGCAAAACTGCCAAGTATCCCGCGCCGGAGTTGCCGCCGTTATCCAGGCAAAGGGTATAACCGGTTCGTTGTGAACCGCCGTACCCCATGAGTGAGGCTGGCTTTTTTTCCCCGTCGTCGTCACGACGGGGATTTTGATTAAAACCCCTTCCAGCCTAAATTGGGTGGCACCGCGAGAAACCTCTCTCGTCCCAATGGACGGAGAGGTTTTTTGATTAACAAACCAGGAGAGACGTGATGACAGAACTCATGAAAAACGCCCTTTTACCCGTATCCGAACAGGAAAACCCTGTCCCACTGGTTCGCACCCTGCCTGCCGATCTGGAAACGCCTGTTTCCATCTACCTGAAACTAGCGAACGGCTCCCCATCTTTCCTGCTAGAGTCCGTAACCGGCGGAGAGCAGGTTGCCCGCTATTCGTTTATTGGCGTAAACCCTCGCCGGGTGTACCGCATTTCAGGAGATGATCTGCTGGTGCAAGGGGCGGATGGCTCTGAGGAGCAATTTCACGGTGATCCCTTCCAGCGTCTGGAAGACATCTTTAGTGTTCAAAAGCGCCCTGCTCTGCCCGGATTACCGCGTTTCTGCGGCGGGCTGGTGGGATATCTGGGTTACGAAATGGTACGCCACTTTGAACCGGGTACTGGCGTGTTACCCGTTCAACAGGAGTACCCCGATGCCCTCTTTCTGGAAATCGACACACTGGCGGCGTTTGATCACGCTTTTGGCAAGATGATCCTCATCGCCCACCCGAAACCCGGTCTCGACCGTGAAGAAGGCTACCGGGAAGCCGAAAACCGGCTGAACGAGTTGCAAGCCAGACTCAAAAAGCCGCTGGAGATTCCCCCTGCACAGTCTCTGCGCTCAGAGATTCTCCAGATGAACGCCAACATGCCGCGGGAGCAGTTCCTCCATGCTGTAGAACAGGCAAAGGAAGCCATTCGCGCAGGCGAAATTTTTCAGGTGGTGCTTTCACAACGCTTCAGCCGCGTCACCAGCGCCCATCCATTTGACATTTACCGTGCTCTGCGCCGCCTGAACCCTTCGCCCTACATGTTCTACTTCGATTTCAGCGGCGGCATGGCAGGAGAACCCCTGTACCTCATCGGCGCTTCGCCGGAGATGCACGTACGCCTGAGCGGAGACCGGGCAACCATCCGCCCCATTGCCGGAACCCGCCCACGCGGCGCAACCCCGGAAGAAGATCAGCGATTGGAACAAGATTTACTGGCAGACCCCAAAGAGCGCGCGGAACATGTCATGCTGGTGGACCTGGCACGCAATGACCTTGGACGGGTGTGTACTTACGGCAGTGTGCAGGTGCAAGAACAGATGACTATCGAGCGGTATTCCCATGTGATGCACATCGTCTCTCAGGTAGAAGGGACACTCCGCCCGGAACTCAACGCCTTCGATTTGATGCGGGCTACCTTCCCTGCCGGAACGGTGAGCGGCGCTCCCAAAGTGCGCGCCATGCAAATCATCCGCGACCTGGAACCCGACCCCCGCGGAGTGTATGCTGGCGCGGTGGGGTATTTTGCCTTCGACGGCAGTATGGACACCTGCATCGCCATCCGAACGCTGGTGATGTGCGGCAAAACCATTTCCGTGCAAGCCGGCGCAGGCATAGTCGCCGATTCAGACCCCGAACGGGAATATCAGGAAACACTGAACAAAGCCCGGGCATTAGCCCAGGCCATTGAGATGGCAGAAAAACCGGAGGAACACCATGTTACTTATTCTGGATAACTACGACTCGTTTACCTACAATCTGGCGCAGGTCTTTGGCGCACTGGGGGAAGAAATCTGTGTCTTTCGCAACGACCAGATTACCCTGGAAGAAATTCGCTCCCTGCAGCCAGAGCGCATTGTCATCTCCCCGGGACCCGGGGGACCTGAAGATGCCGGTATTTCCATCGAAATCGTCCGACAGTTAGGCATGGACATTCCCATTCTGGGAGTATGCCTTGGACATCAGTGCATCGCTGCCGCATTTGGAGGCAGGGTAATCCGTGCCCCGCGCCTGATGCACGGAAAAACCTCGCCGGTTTATCACTATGGAGAAGACCTGTTCACCGGTATTCCCAGCCCTTTTGAAGCCACCCGCTACCACTCTCTCATCGTTGCCGAACCCCTGCCAGCCGAAGCCGAACCGCCACACGCTGGCCAGCACCAGCAGCATGGTCAGCAGCTCCACCAGCGGGTACTGCACCGAGATCGGCGCCTTGCAGGCGCGGCAGCGCCCGCGCAGCGCCAGCCAGCTCAGCACCGGGATGTTCTCGTACCAGCTCAGCCGGTGCTTGCAGTGCGGGCAGTGCGAGGGCTCGACCACGATCCCCGGCGGCGGCGGGTCGTAGATCTCCGGTTCGCCCAGGATCTCGCGGCTGTCGCGCTTCCACTGCCACTCCAGCCGGCGCGGCAGGCGCAGGATCACGACG
>OGCI01001968.1_pt1 | contig 15142 bp, 13 predicted proteins | sample 1570021 | NCBI WGS metagenome assembly OGCI01 (sample SAMN06264664, study PRJEB24512) | hot springs metagenome | isolation source: Hot spring water | place: South Africa: Tshipise | collected 2015-06-21 | reverse complement strand
AGGGGAGGCTGTCCCGCGTCCTGGTATAGGTAGGAAACCTCCACGGTGGCGTTCCGCTCGCTGGTGTTGGCCAGGGTGAGCCACTCTTTAAAGCCCTCGCCGGTATATCCTTCCGCGAAATACCATTTGTTGGCAGCCTCGATGGATCCCACGACGCAGTGGCCGCCGGAAATCCTGCTCCCCACGGGACCGACGAAATCGAAGTACACGGGTCGCTCGGCGACCAGGGGCCTGTCGAGCGAGCGCACGCGCACGGAAACGTCGCCCGACCTGCCGCATTCCCTGTTCACGTCGAGGGTCACCCTCCTCCTCGCTGGAACGCTATAGGTGGCAGTTCTTGGCTCCTCTCCGCTGAAAAAGTAGGCCACCTCGGCTTCAGCGTCGGCGTCCTCGAAGTTGGCGAGGGTCAGCCATTCCTGGAAACCGTGCCCGGTATAACCCTCGGCGAAGTACCAGTCGAGCGACGGGGTGTCAGCCCCTAGTGAGCAGTGGCCCCCTACGAACCTGAGGCCACCCCGGCCCACGCTGTTGAAGTACACGGGTCGCTCGGCGACCAGGGGCCTGTCCGAGACAACTTTCACGGAAACCTCCATGCCTCGCCCCACGACATCGTTCACGTAGATGGTCTGCCGGCACCCAGCCGGGATGTCACAGGGCATGACAAGAGGGTCGCGATCGCCGTTGAACACATAGGTCACTGTGGCCTTAGCATCGTCCTCCGGCTCACTTCCGGGATTGGCAAGAGTGAGCCACGTCTCGTAGCCCTCGCCAGTATATCCTTCCGCGAAATACCAGTCGAAGGTGGCGGGTCGGTACTCCCGGTATGCGTAAAGCCTCCCATCCGCGGTGCTGTAGACGACACCATCAACCACCACCGGGTCACCCCCGCCCTTCGAGGTAACGCACCACAACTCGCTGCCGGTATAGGGGTCCATGGCGGCCAACCCCTTGTTGTGAGCCCAGCTAGAGGTGTCGAAACTGCCGGCATAGAGGTATCCGGTGGCGGGGGACAGCGCACAGTTCCCGTTATACGCCCCCCAGTTGGGGTTGTCCCATTTCAAATTCCCGGTGGTGAGCTCAAAAGCGTAGAAGTGGTTCTTCCCCACCGAGTATTCGTTGCCGCAGACGTAAAGCGTCTCGCTGTTGGCGTCCACCAGGGGAGTGCCGGAGGAGCCCCAGACCTCCTCGCTCCAGGCCAGTCGCGCCGCTTCACCTCCGTCCTCCAGGCAATAGAGCCTGCTTATCGGGCCACCGTAGGCAAAATCGCTGAAATAGAGCATGCCCTGGTGGCAGGCGATGCCCCCCGCGACGTCGTAGGTGGTGGCGTACTCCCATTTTTTCACGGGGGTGCTTCCAGAGACGTCCAGGCAATGCAGTTTCCCGTTGACGGGATGACCGAAGGAGGTATGCTGGGGAATATATAAGCGGTTACGCTCGTCGTCCACGCCCGGCGCCCCGATAGCGGAGCAGTTAGCGTCCAGAGCATATGTCCAGAGGATCTCTCCGTTCTCCGCGCTCAAGCCCAGGTAGGCGCCGTAGACATAATCGCCGACCACCACCACGTCAGTGCCAGACGCGCTGGAGTAAATCACGGGGTCGGTGATGATCACCGATTGTCCCAATGGAGCTTCCGCCGGTGTGATGCGCTTTTCCCACACTGAAGCGCCGTCCCGCGAAGTATCCAGGCAATAGACCTTTTCCCCACAACCGATGTAGAGCCTCACCCCACGCACCAGGGGCCGGGCCTTGGAGCCCATGCCGCCCGCCCACTCGAGCTCTCTCTCCCATAAGAAGTCCCCGTCGGATGCGTCCAGGGCCACCACCTTGCTGTTCACCCCCGGCGGCATCCAAGGATCATCTCCCGCGAAGAGGTAGGCCACGCCTCTTACCACAGCTGGCCCGGTTCCGTCCTTTATGTCGTGGTCAGCGCTCTCGAAGAGCATGTCTCCCTGTTGTGCAAGAGCTTTATCGGGGGCTAAGGCGAGGTACCGCGGCGCGATGGATGCGCCCACGGCGAGAACAACCGCGATCGCTGCGGCGAGACAGGCTCCTGTCCCCGCGACCTTCAGCCGCCCGCGTGCCGACCTGCCTTTCGTGGATACCTCGAACATTTCTACCTCCTAACCTCATGTGGCCCGTAAGAAACGAAAATCCCCTCTCCCACTTAAGAGAGGGGATCACATGAGCGCCAATACGTCAGGTTCTCTCTGAAGCGGAGAGCTTGCTGACCCCTGCCGGGCAGGTCTTCTGACTCCCGGATCATCGCTCCACCCCCCCTTCCCGACCAGAGGTCAGTGGAAATATGGGGTCTTGCTCCCCGGTCACAGCGGCGCTACCGCGTCGGACTCACACCGACTTCCCTTTTAATCTTGCGAACCCGGCAGGTATCTCTTCGGTTTTCAAGCATCCGACAAAATATAGGATAACACCTATGTCAAGCCCGGTACAAAAGACCGGGCCGGTGCGCGGAGTCTCCTGCGGGATCAGGAGACACGGCTCTCGGGCCGTTCCTAGCCCGTAACGCCTCTTTCCTCTTCCTGCGCAAACCTCTACGAAACAAGGTGGGCTCGCGTCACTCAGCCGCTCTCCGCCGTCTGGCCGCCCAGAAACAGCCTCATGGTCTCGCGCGCGTCGCCTATGCTTTCCCCCACCACATGGTAGTAGGAGCCGAGCATGAGGGCCGGGGGCTCGGCCAGGCGACCGTCGCGGCAGTGGCGGTCGTTGGTCTCCGCGCAGAGCACCTTCCCTATCACCAGGGCGTAGTTCTCTCCCGTGACCCCCCGCTCCAGGACCGCCTCGATTTACCCCAGGGCGTCGGCGATCCTGGGGGGCGAGACCGTTCTCGCGGGCGAGGTCTCCAGGCCCACCTCCCTCAGCCCCTCCACCTCCGGCGGATAGTCCCTCGCGGTGAGCATGGCCTTATCGAAGGAGGGGGTGCCGATGACGTTGATGACGAACTCCCCCGTCCCCCTGATGTTGTGCAGGGTATGGCGCGGCAGGGCGGAGGCTATGGCCACCAGGTCCAGGGGCCTCAGGATGGGCATGACGCACCCGTAGGGCGCCGCGTTCGCGACCCCGTTCCCGTCCACGGTGGTGATCACCGTCACCGGCAGGGTGAGCATGCGTTTGAATTGTTCGGGCTTCAGTTCCACGCCGCATCACCTCCCTATCGCGCCTGCCGCACATGCCTGCCGCGCCGCAGCCATCCCTTCCCGTACCCGCCCGCGCCCACCGTCCCTCCCTCTCGTGCCCGTGCACCCGTCACCCGCCGTCCTCCTCCTCGAACCAGCCGATGACGGCGCCGGGAACGGAGTCCATCCTCGCGCTGTAGGGCTTGATGTCGATGACGGCGCTTCCGTCCACGGCGTCCAGCCCGCGCACCACCAGGCGGTTTCCCTCGCGCCGCAGCAGCTCCACCACGCAGAACTGCACCGGGTTGGGCCGGGAGGGGGAACGGCAGGCGAAGACCCCGCGCACCTCCGGCCCCCAGGGGGTGACGGTCTGCAGCACGCCGCGGTCAGCGAGGTGGCCCCAGTAGAGGACGATGAGGTGACGCGACGCCTCCACGTCCTTGAGGCCGTCGGAATAGTCCTCGCATATCTCGATCTCCTCCTCCTCCGCGGAGAAGCGGCCCTGGAAGGGAGCCTCGTCCATGGTGCGGTAGGGCGACCTGATGACGCCGATGGGACTCAAGGTCATGTCGCCCCACTCCCCGCGCGTCTTACCATTATTTACCATATATTTCCTCTCCCCCTCCGTCGCGCCCGCCGTCACCGCCGCAGGCGCCCAGCGGTATGACCATCCTCGTGCCTCCCCGCTCCTGTACCTCCACCTTAACGCCATAGACCTTCTCCATGCTCTCCTCGTCGACGATCTCCGGGCCGCCGCAGGCGTAAACGGATCCCCCGCACAGGAGAACGAACCTGCGGCTGAAGCGCAGGGCGAGGTTGACGTCGTGGATGGCCATCAGGGCCGCGATGCCCCTCTCCGCCACCGCCCTCCGCAGCGTCTCCATCACCTCGAGCTGGTTTCCGAGGTCCAGGTTGCTGGTGGGCTCGTCCAGCAGCAGGAACCCGGGCTCCTGCGCCAGCGCCCTGGCGATCATCACCTTCTGTAGCTCCCCCCCGCTCAGCTCGTCCAGGTGGCGGAGGGCCAGGTCGCCGAGGTTGAGCGCGCTTATCACCTCCTCCACCACCTTCAGGTCCCCGGTGCCCGCCCCCCAGCCGATATGCGGCCTGCGGCCCATGAGCACGGCGTCGAAGACGGTGAGCCTGGCGCCCGCGCCGTCCCTCTGGGCCACGTACCCCATGCGGCGCGCCATCTCCATGCGTCCCAGACGCGAGGCGTCCTCTCCGGAGACGAGCACCGCGCCTGCGCGTGGCCGCAGGATCCCGAGGGCGCACTTTAAAAGGGTGGTCTTCCCCGCGCCGTTGTTCCCCAGGATGGAGCAGATCTCCCCCCTGGCGACCTCGAGGGAGACCGACTCCAGCACCCGCCTCGTGCCGTAGCTGAAGGTGACGCCCTCGACCGCCAGCATCATGCCCTCCTGTATCCCCTGGCCAGCAGGTAGAGGAAGAGCGGGGCGCCCATGAAGGAGGTTATCGCCCCCACCGGGAGCACCACCGGTGCGACCATGGTCCTGCTCAGGGTGTCCGACGCCAGGAGCAGGAAGGCCCCCACGGCGCACGCGCCGGGTATCAGGTAACGGTGGTCGCCCCCGATGACGCGCCGGGCGAGGTGCGGGCTCACCAGCCCCACGAAGGCGATGATGCCCAGGAAGGAGACCGCCACCGCCGTCACCAGCGAGGCCAGGAACATGCCCGCCAGGCGCGTGCGCCCCACGTTGACTCCGAGGCTCTTCGCGGTGTCGTCCCCGCTCTCCAGCGCGTTGTAATTCCAGCGGTTGAGGACGAAGAAGGCGGCGACGGGAAGGGTGACCGCGGACATGATCGCCAGCTCCTGCCAGGAAGCCCTACCGACGTCGCCGAAGGTCCAGAAGACGATGGACGCCACCTGCACGTCGTTGGCGAAATACTGCGTGATCACCGTCCCCGCGGAGAAGAGCGAGCCGAAGGCGATCCCCGCCAGGATCATGGCCTCGGGGGAGATCCCCTTGTACCTCGCCAGCAGGAGGACGGCCAGGGTGGCGGAGATGGCGCCCGCGAAGGCGGCCACGGTTACCAGGTACGGGTTCCTGATGAGCACCGCGTCGGCGCCCGTGCTCTGCACGCTGCCGGCCCCCATGGCCACGATGGCCAGCGCGGCGCCGAAGGCGGCCCCCTGGGACACGCCGAGGGTGTAATCGGAGGCCAGGGGGTTGAGGAGCACGCCCTGCATGACGCAACCTGCCACCGCCAGCCCTATCCCGGCCACCAGGGCCGCCAGGACGCGCACCAGCCTGATGTGGATGACGATCTGCGCAGTCCGCTGGTCCGCCTGCCCGGCGAGGGCCTTCAACACCTCCAGAGGGGTGACGCCCGCGGAGCCCAGGGTCATGGAGAACACGCCCAGCGCCAGCGTTGCGGAGATGGCGCCGGCGATGAAGAGCGCCTTGCGCCGCGTATAGGCGCGGTACGCTCCTCCCACGGACCCCGCAGCCGCCGTGTCCACCTGCCCCTCACCTAGCCTATCCGCGTTTCCATGCCCGACTGGCCAGCCACCGTCTCGGGCCAACCCTCAGAGCGAGCCCAGGTCGATCCTCTTGAAGCCGCCGAAATCGGCGGCCATGCGCTGGTACATGGCCTTACCCAGGAGGAACTCGTAGATCTCGTCGGCCTTCTCCTCCGGGTCTACGTCCTCGAAAGCCTGCGGGAACACCGTCTTGCCCATGAAGTACGCGTCGGCGATGGCGGTGTCGATGTTGGTGGTGTAGTAGTTGTAGGGGAGGTAGCCGTAGAGCCTGCCCTCTTTCACCGCCTTGAGGGTATTGTAGAATCCCGGGTTGCCAGCGTAATCGTCCTTGACCATCTGCAGCCCGGACTCGTCGATGAAGATGATGTCGGGGTCCCACGCGATGAGCTGTTCCTTGTCTATCATCACGCTGCCCCTGCTGCCCGTCTCGTCCACCACGTTCACGGCGCCTATGGCGTCCAGGGGAGGGAAGTTGCCCTGGGTGCTCTCGATCCCGTGCATGCCCTTCATGCCTATGCCCCCCACGTAGACCCCGGGCTTCTCGCCCTGCGGGATGTCCGCGGTGCGCTCCCTGAGATCGTCCTGGCAGCCCTTGATGTACGCGATGACTTCCTCCGCCCTCTCGCTCTCGCCGGTGATCTCCCCGATGAGCGCGAGGGATTCGAATATCTCCTGGTCGAAGGTGCCGAGCTGCCCGTAGCTCAGCACCACCACGGGTATGCCCGTCTTCGCATGCAGCTCGTCGGCCTTGGCCGCGTCAACCAGGTAGGCCACGAAGATCACGTCGGGGTCCACGCTGAGCAGCATCTCGGGATCGGGGGTGGAATCCGGGCCACCCTGCCCGATCACCGGGAGGTCGAGGAGCTCGGGGTGGGCGATGATGTACGGCCTTCCCGTGGACCACTGCTTCTCCATGTTCTCGATCCCCACCACCTTGTCCGCGCAGCCGGCGTAGCAGACCAGCCGCAGGGCTCCCGGCCCTATGGCCGTTACCCTCTCCGCGGGGACCTCGACCTCCACCTCGCGTCCCGCGAGGTCGGTGACGACCACGCTCTCCGGGCCGGACGTCTTATCGCTGCCACCTTCGCCGCCGCACCCCGCGAGCAGAAGCGCGACGACGGCCACGGCCACCAGCGTCATCGAGGCAATGGTGCTTCTCTTCTCCATCTTCCCCATCCTTTCACGAAGTCTTTTTGCTTTTCTTCCCCTCACGGTTTCCACCTTTTTCCAGTACCCGGCGCGTCCATCCGCCCGGGGCCGGCGGGCCGGCGCGACGGGGGCCCCGGGCAGCAGGCTCTCCTCTCGGAGCCGCGCCGCTCTCTGTCCGCGCCGCATCACGCCCTAAGGCCCGCTTCCACCGCCGCGATGATGCCGCGGACCGTAGCGTCCAGCTTCTCGTCCGCCACGGTCTCGCCCTCGAGGTTCGCCCGGGCCACGGACTCGGAATAGGGTACCTCGGCGATGGCGTCAAGCCCCAACCGGGCCAGTTTCTCGTCCAGGACCTGCCTCACCCCGGCGTCCACCTTGTTCACGACCACGCAGCGCGGTTTCCCCGCCTCCTCCGCCAGACGGCACGCCTTCTCCGCGAGTATCACCGCTTCCTGCGAGGGGTCGACCACCACCAGCACGTAGTCGGCGCCTTCCACGACCCCGCGGCCGAAATGCTCGATACCCGCCTCGGTGTCCACGAGCACCCACTCTCCGTCCCGGGCGGAAACGCCCTTGAGAAACGACCGCGCCACCGCGCCCATGGGGCACGCGCAGCCCTCCATGCTGTGCTCGATCTTTCCTACCCTTACCATGGAAAGCGTGCCGTCCCCGCTGGCTACGTCCGCGGGCATGTCGGCCGGGGTCAGGCTATCGTCGAAAAGCCGCAGTTCCTCGTCGCCCGCGCCCCTGAGGCGGGCCATGAGTCTCTCGCCCACGGCCCGCTTGCCACCCAAAAGGCCCATGATGGTCTTCTCGGGAGGCTCCATCCCCAGCATGCCCCCCAAGCCCAGGTTGGACTCGTCCGCGTCCACCACCAGCACCTTTCCCCGCGTCGCGAGCTCCCTCGCGAGGAGGGCCACCAGGGTGCTCTTGCCACTGCCTCCCCTCCCGCACACCATCACCTTGGGCATCCGCCTCACCTCCGTTTAAAGCCTCGTCTTCGGAGTCGGAGTCCGCCCGCGGACCGGCCGCGCACGCCTCCCCGCGCATGAGAAGGGCCTGCAGGCCCGTATCCCGTACCGCCCGTCCCCATCAGGTCGCGGGCCTGCGCGCCCGCAGCGCGAACATGTCCTCGCCGTCGTGGGCGCAGACGTCCACGAACCCGGCGCACGAGAAAATCTCCTCCATCTCGTCTATGCAGGGGAGCAGGTCCAGTCCGATCTCGCCACCGATGAAGCGGTGCAGGGCATTGACCTCATCCCGGCTCTCGTTGTGGCATACCGTGACCCTTCCCCCCGGCTTGAGGATGCGGAACATCTCCTCCGCCGCCCTCCTCTTGTCGGCCACGTGCGGGAAACAGTTGTGGCAGACCACCTCGTCGAAAGAGCTTTCGAGGAAGGGGGTGTCCGCGATATCGGCGTGGATGAACTCGAGGTTGGGGCTTCCGTGTTTTTCACGGGCCATGGCGAGCATGCGCTCCGCGACGTCCAGGGCGGTGACGTGTCCGTCCTTACCGACCGCCTCCAGCAGCCAGGGTATGACAAGGCCGGTGCCGCAACCCACGTCGAGCACCCTGCTTCCCGGCTTGATCCCGAGGCCGCGGATGATGCGTTCGCTCACCGCCCTCCTATGCGCGGCGTTTTCCTCGTCCCAGCTATCTGCCCGCCTGTTGAAGAAGTTGCGTACCGCCGTCACCATGTTCCGCGCTCCCTCTCTTACATTCCCTAGGCGCCGCCCCTCACCGGGCGGTTCCCCGTAAAAAAAGCCACGAAGGCCGCAGCCTTCGTGGCCACAATCTCTATTCCGCCGGTCTTGCCCTTCTCGCGGCGGCTTCTCACCGCCCATGTCATGCCTCTCGGCGTTTCCTATTATAGGACATGCCTTTTATATCCGCAACAAGGCGTCCGCCATGTTTCCGAACCTGGGCGAGCAAGGCCGGGCGCCGGGAAATCAGCCGGAGAGCGACATCCCTCCCCCCACGATGCTCAGGAAGGAGAAGACCATGAAGAGGTACATGCCGATGCCCAGGCTTATGCCCTCGGTGCGCAGGATGGTGGTGAGGTTGGTCACCGCCATGCCCAGTGAGATGACGGCGAGGAAGATGGCGATGCCGCCCAGTGCCCTGCTCCTGGCCAGGAGCATGAGCAGGCCGATGAAGGCCAGCAATCCCCCCGCGATGAGGGAACAGAGGCCGGTGAACATGGGGTAACCCCCGGAGTAGACGAAGAAGGGGTTGACCACGTCGCCAGCACCCCCGCCGCCGGATTTCCCTATATCGAACCAGTCCCACCCGGAGAGGGAGAGGTAACCGCGCGGACCGGTGCCCCAGCTCATGAAGGTGCTCACCAGGACGAGCGCGCCGGCCATCAGGACTATTACCGCCCCGATCCAGAAGACCGCTCCCCTCGTCTTCTTCCCGGCCGCCCGCGCCATCGGCGCCGGCACGGGAGCCCGCGCGGCCGCTTGCGGCGGGGCGGCCACGGCCTGGGGATAGGGTGTTGCCGCCGGGGGCGGCACAACGGGAGCCGGCGGCGGCGCGGCGGCGGGAGGGGTCGCCATCGGTGCCCCCGGAGGGGCAGGGGGGCCGGTCCCCGCCGGGGGCGGCGCGGCGGCGGGAGGGGTCGCTGCCGGCGGAGGTGCCGGTTCCTGTGTCTCCAGCACCGCCCCGCATCTTACGCAGAAGCGCGCCTCGGGCCGGTTAGCGGCCCCGCACTGTGGACAGGTCTTCATGTTCATCATCCCTTCGTAAATCCCCGCTGCGTCCTCCCGGAAACACGACCACCAACCCTCCGGTCACACGACCATCGCCGCAAAACAGAGGCTAAAGAGCGCGTTGACCACTTCTTCGTATATTACTCCTTGCATCGCTCAACATCCTCCATGGTCAACACCTTGGGGTCAGACCTCATCTGTTGCCTTTTCCCCCTCTTCCGGTGTCAAAACCCTGGAGTCACGCCTCGCTTGTTGCCTACGCGGGAGAGAATTAGCGGGGCTCGACCCCGTTCGTGAGCGGTGCCTGACCCCGTTCATGTCCGGCCGGTGAGCTCCACCAGGAAACCGTCCTCGCGCCCGCGGAGGCGTACGCGGCCCTCCCCCTGCAACTTGTCCAGGTGGCACTGTAGGATCTGCGGACCGGGGAAGAAGGCGATGAGGGGGTTCTTGAAGATGCGGGCAACCAGCTCGGGGAAGGGGAGCGGCCCCCCCGCGAGCTCACGGATTATCTTGCCCTCGCGCCGCAGCAGGCGCTCCCTCGTCCTCTCTATTTCCCGCGCCGGCGACGCGCTTATCCCACCGTGGGAGGGAACGAGGAAAGCGGCGTCAAGCATGGAAAGCCTTTCCAAACCACTCAGGAACCCCGTGAGCCCTCCCGAGGAAGGGGAGTACCAGGCCACCACGTCCCCCACGGCGTCGGCGGCGAAGAGCATGCCGCTACCGGGCTCGAAGAGGGAGACGAGGCCGTTGGCATGCCCGGGCGTCACCACCACCCGCAACCTGAACTTCCCCAGCGCGAGCTCGCCGTCGGGGTCTATGACGTCCGTGGCGTCGGCCTTGGCCATGGGGCACCCGCTGGCCTGGAAGTAATCCAGTATGTCCGGCCTCTCCAGCTTGAAGGGATTGATGCCGTAGCTCAGGGGCAAGGCCATGTCGAAGGTGCCGTTCAGACGGGAAGGCTCCGCTGCAAGGGGTATCTCGAAGGGATGCAGGAAGATGCGCGGGCTTGTCTCCTCCAGCAGGTAGCGCATGGCCCCCATGTGGTCGGGGTGGGCGTGGGTGAGCACCACGGTGTGCACGTCGCCGATTCGCATGCCCTGCGAAGCGAGGAAATCCTTGAGCCTGAGGTAGACCCCCTCCTTGCCGCAGCCCACGTCCACCAGGACGGCGCCGTCGGCGTCCCTTATGAGCAGCACGTTGGCCGAGGCCGGCCAGATGGTCTCCTCGTCACGGTGCAGGAAGAAGCCTTCAGGCAGCATGCATCAATGATATTTCACCCGGCGCGCCGGCGCCATCCCGGCGGCACGACGGCCTCAATCGGCAGCCTTGCTCCCGGGGACCCGGACGGGCTACAGCGCCTGGAACTCCTTTATCACCTTGTCCAGGCCCAGGCTGTCCAGCGGGTTGGAGGTCATCACCCACTGTTCCACGTTCTTGTTCCATTCACACTCTATCTCCAGGGTCTTTTCCACCATGGGCGCTTCGTTGATCGCATCGATGACGTTGTCCAACGCCATGTCCTCGATCTGATCCTCGGTCATGGTCCTGATGAGTTCGGCATACCTGTCCCGGTATCCCGTTATGATTCCCTCCACCTTCTCCTTGAGGTAATCCATGTCGGGCACTTTGAATACCGCCACGACGACGTTCTTAACCTTGCTGACTCCGACTCTTTCCCCGTTTATCTGCAGATCGATCTTTCCCAGGAGAGCGGCCAGGGGCTGCCTTGCCCTCGCATCGTCTTTGACGGTCAGACTCAGTTCATCAATACCGCAAGCGGATAAATGTCCGGCCGCGCTGGTATCACCCGTCTTTTTCACCTTGTCCCAGAACTCCGTGACCCTATACTGGGCCAGGGGTTTGGTATCGCGCCCCGCGTCGCCAGCAGCAGGCACGCGGATGCCAGGACCACCAGCACTACCACCGACTTCTTTGCCATCTTCCTCTCCCGTCGCTCGCACGAAAAGGGAATCCCCTCACCGATCATCAGGATGTCCTGGCCTCGGTTTCAGCGTTCACAAGCGTAGAAAAGGCGGCTCCCGCCGGGGGAGCCGCCCTCGTCTTGCTCACGCCGTTAGGCGTCGGGGTGGAACTTCTTCCCCCTCACCTTCTCCGAGTAACCGGCGTAGTCGAGGTAGCGGGTGAGGCCGCCCATGTAGAAGGGGTAGCCAGCGCCGAATATCATGCAGATGTCGATCTCCTCCGGCGCTTCAACCACCCCATCCTCCAGCATGCGCCAGCACTCGTCGGCCAGCGCCTCGCTCACGCGGTCGCGCATCTCCTGGGGGCTGATCTTCTTGGGCGGGTCGGCCTGCTTCCAGAACTCGCGCACCTCGGGGTCCACCTGCCCGTCGGGGCCGTAGACGCCGGGCTTCTTGCGCGCCACCAGCTCCTTGAAGTTCTCGCTGACGACGAAGCGCTCGGGGAAGGCGGCGGCCAGGGTCTCCCCGGTGTGCAGGGCGATGGCCGGACCCACCAGGGCCAGCAGCACGAAGGGAGGCATGGGGGTCCCCAGCGCCCAGAGCGCGTCGTCCACCTCCTTGAAGTCGTTGCCCTCGTCCACCAGCTTCAGCGTCTCCACCATGGAGCGCAACAGCAGGCGGTTGACGATGAAGGCGGGCGCGTCCTTGCAGAGCACGCAGCGCTTGCCAAGCTTGCGGCCGGTGTCCACGGCGGTGATGAGGGTGGTGTCACCGGTCTTCTCCCCCTTGATGATCTCCAGCAGGGGCATGGCGGCCACCGGGTTGAAAAAGTGGAAGCCAACCACCCTCTCGGGGTGCTTGAGGTCGGAGGCCATCTCCGTCACCGAGAGGGAGGAGGTGTTCGTGGCCAGGATGGCCGTCTCCGCTATATACTCCTCGATCTCGCCGAAGACCTGCTTCTTGACGGGCATCTCCTCAAGCACCGCCTCGATGATGAAGTCGCAGTCGGCCATGTCCGCGTAGTCGAGGGTTGGCTCCACCAGGCTCAGCATCCAGGGCACCTTGTCCTTGTCGATGCGCCCCTTCTCGGCCTGGCGGTTGATCTCCTGGGTGATGTAGCCCATGCCCTTGTCCACGAACTCCTGCTTGATGTCCTTGATGACCACCGGGATCCTCATGCGCCGCAGGAAGAGCACCGCCAGCTGGCTGCCCATGAGTCCCGCGCCCAGGATGCCCACCTTGCGCACCGGAAGCGGCTGGCCTTCGGGCACGCCCACCGGTCTCTTGGCCCGGCGCTGGGTGAGGTCGAAGGCGTAGGCGCCCGCCTGCATCTGGGGCGAGGGGATGAGCTCCGCCAGGGCCTCGTCCTCAAGGGCGAAGCCCTCCTCTATCGTGTTGTCCCTGGCGGCGCGGATGTTCTCGATGGCTATGTATGGCGCCCGCGAGTTGCCGTGCACCTTGGAGTCGGCGAAGGCCTTGGCCTGCTCGCAGAGGGCGTCAAGGTTGGACCAGTCGGGCTCGGGCCTCTCCACCTTCTCCTTGCCCAGCACCAGGTCCACGGCGAACTGGAAGCTTTTGTCCAGGAGGTCCACCGGCTCGAAGATACGGTCCATGATGCCCATCTCGAAAGCCTCGCGGGCCTTGATCATGCGGTTGTTGTTGAGGGCGTTGTGGATGATGACCTGCAGCGCCTTCTCGGGGCCGATGAGCTTGGGCAGCAGAGTGGTCCCTCCCCATCCCGGGATGAGCCCCAGGAAGCACTCGGGGAAGCCGATGTGCTCCACGCTGGAGGCCGCGGTGCGGCACTTGCAGGCCAGCGCGATCTCCAGGCCTCCACCGAGGGCCACGCCGTTCACGGCGGCCACGGTGACGAAGGGCAGGTCCATGATCCGCTTGAAGGCGGCGTGCCCAGCCCTTGCGATCTCCAGTGCCTGCTCCCTGGTCTCCACCAGGGGGACCTGCGTGAGGTCGGCTCCCGCCGCGAAGATGAAGGGCTTCCCGGTGACCACCATGGCCTTCACGTCGCCCTGCTCAAGTATGCGGTCCAGGCACTCGTTGAGGCTGGCCAGGCCGCCCAGGCCGAAGCTGTTGGGCTTGCGGTAGTCCTCGCCGTTGTCCATGGTGACGATGGCGATCTTTCCTGCTGGAGAGTCGTTATAGGTATCTTTGAAGTGGGTGACCAACTCCTCGGGCATGATATCCTCCTTTCCCTCCTCCTCCTCCTCTCAGTTCTGGACGTTCTCCCAGATCACGGCGCCGCCCTGACCCAGGCCCACGCAGAGGGCGGTGAGGCCGTACCTGGCCTTGGTGTTCTCCTCGAACTCGTATGCCAGATGCGCCATGAGCCGGCACCCCGAGGAGGCCAGGGGATGGCCGAAGGCGATGGCCCCTCCCCAGGGGTTGAGGCGGGGGTCATCCAGGAGCTTCATCCCGAACTCCTTCATGAAGACCACGCATTGCACGGCGAAGGCCTCGTTGAGCTCGATGATGTCGAGGTCGTCGAACTTCATCCCCGCCCGCTCCAGGACCTTCTTGGTGGCGGGCACGGGGCCCAGCCCCATGATCTCCGCCTTGACCGCGGCGAAGGCGTACTGCACCAGGCGCATCTTGGGCTTGAGGCCGTATTCCTTGACCGCCCTCTCCGAGGCGAGGATGACGCCTGCCGCGCCGTCGTTGAGGCCGGAGGCGTTGCCCGGGGTCACCCTGCCCTTGACCCGGAAGGGGGTGCGCAGCTCCTTCATGCCCTCCAGGGTGGCGTCGGGACGTGGCTGCTCATCCTTGTCAGCCACCTTCCACCCGTTGCCCGTCCACACCGTCATGGAAGCCATGGTCTTGGCGAGCTTGCCCTCGTCGAGGGCCTTCTTGGCCTTCTGCTGGCAGAGGAGCGCGTACTCGTCGCACATGTCCTTGGTGATGTCGGGGTACATGTCGTGCAGGTTCTCCGCCGTCATGCCCATGTTAAGCGCGCTCTGGTCCACCAGCTTCTCCGCCAGGAAACGGGGGTTGGGGTCCGCCCCCTCTCCCATGGGATGGCGGTACATGTGCTCCACCCCGCCCGCGATCACCAGGTCGGCTGCGCCCACCTGGATCTCGGAGGCACCGAAGCAGGCTGCGGTGAGTCCACCGGCACACATGCGGTCGACGGCACAGCCGGGGGTGGTCACCGGCAGCCCCGCCAGGATGGCCGTGGTGCGTCCGATGGTCAGGCCCTGGTCGCCCCACTGCGTGGTGGCGGCCCATACGTTGTCGTCGATCTTGTCCTTGGGCACCTCCGGGTTCCTCTCCAGCAGGGACCGGATGACCTTGACCACCATGTCGTCGGCCCGCGTCTGGGCGAAGATGCCGTCGGGGCGCGACTTGCCGAAGACGGTGCGGCAGGCGTCGATGAGGTAGACTTCCTTCAACTCCCTGGCCATAACATACCCTCCTTCACAGAAATTGCCGCGTTATCTCCTCGTGCGGTTTGCTCAAGCGATGGGTTTCCGGAATCTATGTAAAGGGGGCTGGAAACCCCGTCTCTCCAGACGGGTGATTTTCGGGGGATGTGAGAGCGCGCTGCTGCATCCATGGCTGCGACCTTGCTTTACTTCCACCATCATGGGACTTTTCCGCAAACATTATAGTTTTCCCCGAACATGAAAAGCAACCGGCTGCGCTGGTTCACTACATGGTGGACACATTATCCCTATGCTTGTTCGAATCATACCAGCTATTAAGAAACTCCATGG
>OGCI01001964.1_pt1 | contig 15165 bp, 15 predicted proteins | sample 1570021 | NCBI WGS metagenome assembly OGCI01 (sample SAMN06264664, study PRJEB24512) | hot springs metagenome | isolation source: Hot spring water | place: South Africa: Tshipise | collected 2015-06-21 | reverse complement strand
GCCGCCATCCAGCACGGCGCCCGGTCGGGCCACCAGCCGCACCCCTGGGGTGGTAATGGTCCAGGGGCCTTGGTGCATGCCGGCCTCGAGCACCACCGTTTGTCCGGGGTGCAGCGGCGGCAGGGGGGCCGGGGGAACAATTAGCACAAACACTCTCCAAGAAAATTCATTTGTTCCTTGGGGCAGGGGCACTGGCCGCCAGGCACGGCCAATCTCGGTATCGCTGCTTCGATACGGCCGGTCTCGGCAATGATGCCTTCAAAATCGAGGCCTGGATCTAGGCCAGGGTTGGAGCCGCAGGTACGTACCCAGGCAGGCCGAAACCTTGCAACCGCCCGGGTGCCTTCACCTAGACTGGCTTCCCACCCACAAAACCCATGTGGGCGCTGAGCGACGGCTGGCGTTGGCGCCTTGGTGGGAAAACCAGTTCAAACCGCGCTGGGTGGTCCGCGAATCTGCAGCGTAAAGACCGGGGACAGGAACGGCCTGGGTAAATAAGCAGGGCTTGGATGCCCCAGCCAGCGCTGGCTGGGCGTTCCCTGTGCTTCCGGCAGCCCCACTGCGCCGTCGCTGAACCCGCCGATGATGCACAGGGGGCAGTGGGGCTGCGAGGTGTGGCTATGCTTGGGGGACGCAGGGGCTGGGTGTTCGGCACGGCACACGTCGGGGCCGGGCAGGAAGCTGACCGGCAGCACCTGGGTGCGCGGGTCGCGCAGGGCGTACTGGCTCGAGACCAGCCCAATCAGCAGGGCCAGCAACCCTCTCAGTAAAAGCGACGCGGGCCAGTCTCCCCTCATCTCAGGCCATTGTGATAATCATAGCAGGGACAGATGTCCTGCTTTATATATCCCCTGGGGGTATAGTATACTGCAGCTGGTGAGGGAGAGGAGCAGCATGAGTACAACCTACGACGTCGTGATTATTGGTGGGGGTCCGGCAGGGCTGACGGCAGGAATTTATACCGGACGGGCCAACCTCAAGACCGTGATTCTAGAGAAGGGCCTGCCGGGGGGCCAGATTGCCCAGACCGAAGAGGTAGAGAACTACCCTGGCTTCCCCGAACCCATCAGCGGGCCCGAGCTTTCCGAGCGTATGGTGCAGCAGGCCAAACGTTTCGGTGCAGAGATCATAATGGAAGAGGTGCAGGGTTTGGAGAAAACCCCCCAGGGCTTCGTGGTGAAGGGCTATGAGCAGGAGTACCCGGCCCGCACCGTGATCCTGGCCACGGGGGCCAACCCCAAGAAACTGGGGGTCCCTGGCGAAGAGAAGTTCTATGGGCGCGGGGTCTCGACCTGCGCGACCTGCGACGGCTTTTTTTACCGCGGCAAGGAAGTGGTGGTGGTGGGCGGGGGCGATGCCGCCGTCGAGGAGGGGCTTTTCCTGACCAAATTTGCTTCTAAGGTCACCCTGGTGCACCGGCGCAACGAACTGCGAGCCAACAAGACCGCCCAGGCCCGGGCCTTTGCCAATCCCAAGATGCAGTTTATCTGGGATACGGTGGTTGAAGAGGTGCTGGGCGAGGAAACGGTGCGCGGGGTGCGGCTGCGAAACCTCCAGAGCGGAGAACGCTACGAATACCCGACCGATGGGGTGTTCATCTTCATCGGGCACGAACCCAACACCGGGTTTTTAGGAGGCCTGGTAGCGTTGCGGCCCGATGGGTACATAGAGGTGCGGGAGGAGATTTTTACCTCGGTACCGGGGGTTTTTGCGGCGGGTGATGTGGCCGACCCGATCTACCGGCAGCTTTCGACCAGCGTGGGGGCGGGAACGCGGGCGGCGATGATGGCCGAGCGCTACCTGGCCGAGCACGCTACGCCGGTGGCAGGGTAGTTCCGGAGGCCTCGAGCTCAAGCAACCGAGGAAGGCTTTTCAGGAGATGCCTGTATGGAACCTGCAACGGTAGCGCAGCCCCGACCCAGCGCGCAGTTTTTCAACCCAGCCTGGTTCACCTCGGTGATGGGTACCGGGGTGGTCTCGGTGGCTTTGTGGCAGTTTGGTCAGGAGTTTGGCTGGCTCAGGCCCTTGGGCCTGCTGGTTTATGTGCTGACCCTGCTTATGCTGCTGGCCCTCTTGGCCGTGTGGCTGGTCAAAGCGCTGCGGTTTCCCCAGGCGGTGGTCAAGGACCTGCACCACCCCCTGCTCTCCCAGATGCTTCCGACCCTGCCCATTGCCCTGTTGGTGGCCGCTTTTGCTTCAGCCCAGGTGGGGCCGGCCTTGTGGGGCGAGACCACCGCCACGACGCTGGCGCAAGTGCTGTATCTGGTAGGCGCACCCTTGATTTTTGTTGTGGGGGTGCTGGTGGCCTTTGTGGTGTTCAACCGCCTCGAGCTCACCCTCGAGCAGGCCAGCGGCGCCTGGTTCATCCCGCCGGTCTCAGCCCTGCTGGTTCCGCTGGTAGGGGGGCTTTTATTGCCGGGTTTTCCACAGACCTGGCATAAGGAACTCTGGCTATGGAACGGGCTCTTCCTGGGGGTCGGGCTATTGCTCTTCGTCTTCGTGCTGACCACCTTTTTGCAGCGTTTGTACCTGCACGGAAGGCTGAGCCCCCATTTTCTGCCGTCTGTCTGGATTGGACTGGCCCCGGTAGGGTTGGCGATTCTGGCTCCCTGGCGGTGGCTCGAGGGGGGTGCAGCGGTAGGTCTGGTGCCGGAAGCCTGGCTGGCGGCCCCGCCGGTGCTGGGGGTGGCGCTATGGGGTCTGGGGGGCTGGTGGTTTGTGCTTAGCCTGCTGTTGCTACTGGATACCCTGCTGATAAAAGAGCGTCGTGCCGAGTTTCACTTTGTGCCCGGCTGGTGGGGTTTCGTATTCCCCCTAGGGGCTTTCGCGCTCACGACGCTGGCGCTGGGCCGGGCCTGGGATTCGACGCTATTCTGGGTCTCGGCCTGGGTGTTGCTGGGGCATTTGATGCTGTTCTGGTTTTGGGTATCTTATCGCTCCCTCCGTGCCTGGACGGGCCTGGTTGCTTTGCACCCACCTAAGTGATACCGGATGCAAAATGCTCTGTTGCAAGGCCTGCGATAGTGATGCGCAAGAAGCCCAGCACAGGGTCACGGGAGGGCCTGCACCTGCATGTGGCCCGGATGCGGTCTTTCCCGGGTACAGCCACCCCAGTAGCCCCAAGCGATGCACCCTTACGAGCGGCCTGCGTTCTGTCAAGATGCGCTACCCTGACTTTTAGGGTGGTGCTGCAACGGATACCACCCGTACGGTGGGGTGGGGTGCTGAAGGGGGCTTTGCGCAGGGCACAGGCCGAACGGGTATGGCAGGCCAGGCTGGATGGGCTATTCGGGTCACACTGGAAGAGCGAGACGGTTATATCGGTGCTCTAGCGCAAGTTGGGTGAGGGGGTGCGTCCCGCAAGCACCACCCGCAGATGCGGGCATGGCTGGGTCAAGGCGTGGGTCTACAATGCCTACCGTTGGTGGGCTTTCTGGATTGAGGTCACTTTGCAACAGAGCAGGTTCAATTTGTTCACCACCATCCGGTGTCGAACCAACCGAATCTGGCATACGGGGTTTGGATGATAGTCGTTGCGAAGCCGCTACTGACTACTTTAGCAGTTGAGCTTGAGCACAGCCCGCACGGTGGTACCCGCGCCGGGGCTGCTCTCCAGCCAGAAGCTACCCCCCAGGCGCTCGATGCGCTCGCGCATCGAGACCAGGCCCAGGTGGCCGGGGTACTCGCGCTGCGGGTCGAAGCCCACCCCATCGTCGCGCACCTCGAGCCGCACGGTGCTGCCATTCTGTTGTAAGCACAGGTGAACCTTGTGGGCCCCGGCATGCTTGACCGTGTTGTGAAGGGCTTCCTGGGCTACGCGGTAGAGGGCTTCCTTGGCTTCCAGGCTCAGGGCCGGCTCGGGACATAACTCGATCTCGAGTTGAAGACCTGAGCGTGCCCTAACTGCTGCGGCCTGTTTGGCTAGAGCCGCTACCAGTCCTTCTTGCTCGAGCGACTCCGGGCGCAGTTCGAAGATCAAGGCCCGCATCTCGGCGGTGGCGGCCTCGGCCAGGCTCATCACAAAATCCAGTGCGGCAGGAGCCTGTTCGGGGTGGCGGGCCAGTTGGGCCCTGGCGGTGCGCACCCCCAGTACGATGCCATAAATGGCCTGGGAAACCGAGTCGTGTAGGTTTCGGGCCAGCTTTTGGCGCTCTTCCAGGGCTGCCTTTCCCTGGGCCTGGGTGTAGAGACGGGCGTTGCGGATGGCGATGGCGGCACGCCGGGCCAGCGAGGTGTATACCCGCTGCTCTTCGGGGCCCAGGGTGTTGGGGTGCAGGTTATTTATGCTGAAAACCCCAAATACCTCGCCATTGAGACGGATGGGCATGTGCATAAAGGCCCGGATGCCCTCGAGGTCGGTGATCTCGCGGGCCACGCGGGTGTCCTGGTGGGTGTCCTGCACCACCACCGTCTCGCCGCTGCGGGCCACGTGGGCTATCAGGCCGCGCCCGGAATACTCGTTCATAACCTGAACAAAGTGCGCGGTGAACCCCCGCTGGGCCCGCGTTGTCAGATGCCGGCGGGCATCATCCCAGATCAGGATGCAGCTCTTATCGGCCCCTAGTAGGTCCACACAGACGTCGGCCAGGGCCTGCAATACCTGATCGAGCTCGAGCGAAGCATAGAGCTTTTCGTCGGCCTGGTAGAGGGCCTCCAGGCTGCGCAGGGTTCGGCGGGTCTCGGTGACGTCGTGGACGATGGCGGCACCGTAGACCTGCCCCCCAATCTCCAGATACAGGATGGAATAGCGCACATGCCGCCAGCTTCCGTCCTTACGCACGAAGGCAATCTCGTAGATGCCGGGCTCGGCGCTGCGGTTCTGCCGGATGCGCTCGGCCACCCATTCGCGGTAAGGTGGGGCAATCCAGTCGAGTACATCCATCTGCAACAGCTCCTCCAGGCTGTAGCCCAGCAAATCCTGGGCAGCGCAGTTGGCATAGACCAGCCGGCGGTCTGTGGAGGCAATCAGGATGGCATCGCGGGTAGCCTCTAAAAACCCCGCCAGGATCTTGGAGTCGAGCTGGTGCAGAAAATCACTCAAGCCCGATCAGCCCCTCCTTGATAGCAAACAGGGCTGCCTGGGTGCGCGAGGACAGGCCCAGTTTGGAAAGCAGGTTAGAGACATGGGTTTTGACGGTCAGCTCGGAAAGCTCGAGCTGCTGGGCGATACGTTTGTTGGACATCCCTCGCCCCAGCAAGCGCAAAATTTCAGTTTCCCTGGGGGTCAGGGCTTCGCGCATTTCCGGGGTGCGCACCTCCCGGGCGAGCCGCTTGGCAGCCTCGGGGTGCAGCCGCACCTCGCCCCGCCCTGCGGCGTGGATCGCCTCCACCAGTTCTTCGGGGTGGGTATCTTTGAGCAAAAATCCAGAGGCCCCCGCGTGCATGGCTTCGACCACCCATTGATCTTCCAGTACGCTGGTCAGGGCAATGACCTCCACCTCGGGAAAGCGCGCTTTAATCTGGCGTGTGGCGCTTACCCCGTCCATCACCGGCATCAGCAGGTCCATCAAGACCACATCCGGCCGCAACCGGACTACTTGCTCGAGGGCTTCCTGGCCGTTTTCAGCCTCGCCCACCACGTGCAACCCCTCGTCGGTAGCCAGAAACATTCGGAGCCCCTGGCGCACCACGGCGTGGTCGTCGACCAGCAAAACCTCTAGGCTCGCTTTTGAGCTGGGATGGCTCATGGTTTCAGGCTACACCTTGCCCGATGGGCCCGCCAGGGACATGGGTTTATTGCGTCAAGGAAGTGTACAATTCACCTCTAGAGCCGAAACCTAATGCCAGACTCGGTTAGTGCGTCACCGGGTGGTGGCCTCGCCTTGCCCGCGACGCGCCAGGGCGCGGCGCAGAGGTGACCGACCGAAGTGATCCGCGTAGCAGACTGGGATACCGATTTATTGCATCATTGGAACGCGATACCGGTCTATAGCGCTATCGGAAGGCGATACCGCACCTTGGAAGGGCGTCGTTTTCTTCGCCGACCGTAGGGAGGGGCGGGGTGTGCTTGAGGATTCTGGGTACCCGCACGCGGCGCAACCGTGCCTCTGAAGGTATTGCTTTGGATGAATATCTTTATTGAATCCGGTATGACTGGCTGCTCAAGAGCCAAAGACCCTAGTCCCCTGTTTCCTACCTACGGATAAGATAGCCTTTGTGCAAAAAGGTTCTCCCAACACCCAAATTCCCATCTTGGGCCCAGCCCGCTTCCAGAGCCCTCTGCAAAGCCAGCGAGATGTCTTCGTGGAGGACGGCAGCGGGGTGTTGCTGGCCTCGATGCTGGATGAGTTGCAAGACCCGCCTGCGACCTTCGAGCTGGCTGGCCCCCGCCGCATGATTTTTTTTAATCCAGCAGAAATTGCTTGCGGCATCGTGACCTGCGGCGGGCTGTGTCCCGGCCTGAACGACGTGATTCGCTCGGTGGTGATGACCCTCAGCTACAGCTATGGCGTGGGGCGCATTTATGGGTTCCGCTACGGCTACGCTGGACTGGCAGCCAGCCAGGGGATCGAACCCTTAATCCTGACCCCAGAAGTGGTGCAAGACATCCACGACGACGGCGGAACCCTGCTAGGTTCCTCGAGAGGCCCCCAGGAACCCGGAGACATGATTGAACGCCTGGTGCAACTGGGTGTGCGGATTTTGTTTGCGGTGGGTGGAGACGGCACCCTGCGCGGTGCCTCGGCTTTGGCCCAGGAGCTGCACATGCGCAACCTGCCCATCAGCGTGATCGGGATTCCCAAAACCATCGACAACGACATTGAATGGATCGAGCGCAGCTTTGGCGTGGCCACGGCGGTCGAGGAGGCTACCCGGGCCTTGGAAGCCGCCCATACCGAGGCACGCGGTGCCTACAACGGCATTGGGCTGGTCAAGCTGATGGGACGCCATAGCGGCTTCATCACGGCCCACGCCACCCTGGCCAATGCCGATGTTAATTTCTGTCTGATTCCCGAGGTGCCCTTCAGCCTCGAGGGATTCCTAGCAGCCCTTGAAGAGCGCCTGCGAACCCGCCGCCACACGGTCATTGCCCTGGCCGAAGGCGCCGGACAGGACTTGGTCGAAGGCGAAACCGCCAAAGATGCCTCAGGCAACGTCAAGCTCAAGGATATTGGGCTTTTCCTCAAGGAGGCCATCGCCCGACATTTCGACCGGAAGGGCATGGAAACCACCATCAAATATATCGATCCCAGCTACATCATCCGCAGCGTCCCGGCCAACGCAGTGGACTCGGAGTACTGCCTGGCGCTGGGGCAGCATGCTGTTCACGCAGGCATGAGCGGGCGTACCAACATGATGGTCGGCTACTGGAACCAACACTTTACCCACGTGCCTCTTGCAATGGCTACCGAGAAACGCAAGCAGATTGACCCCCAAAGCGAGCTCTGGCAGCAGGTTTTGGGGGCCACCGGGCAGCCCAAGGGAATGTAGCTCACCGGTCCCCGAGAAATTCGGCCACTGGGGGTCGAAGCTAATGAGGTCAGCTTGGGGAAACGTGTTTACTTCCAAAATGTACCCTGGCTATCCAGAGTCAAGCCTTGAGCCGCACCGCTGTTAGCTACTCCTGCGAATCAAGCCAAGCTAGGGCTGCACCTTCCAATGGTAGGCGTGCTGGTTACCTTCCTGAAGCTCGATGAGACCGCACAAGGCTCGCCCTCGCAAACGATCAGGCTCTCGAGGCCAGATTCAAAACCACCACCCCCACAATGATCAAGCCAATGCCCAGGGCAATTGCCCCGTTCATGGGCTCCTTGAGCACCAGCCAGCCCAGCAGCGCAATCAGGGCCGTGCCCAGACCCGACCAGACCGCATAAGCGGTGTTGAGTGGGATGGTCTTGAGTGCCAAGCTCAGAAAGTAGAATGCGCTAGCATAGCCCACCACCACCACCACCGAAGGCCCAAGCTTGCTAAAGCCCTGGGAAGCCTTAAGACCCGTCGAGCCGATTACTTCCGACACAATTGCAAGCAGGAGCAAAGCCCAGCCGTTCACGAAACCTCCTTGGCCGGTGCGGGTTTGCTTTCGTCCGGCGAGACCAGTTTGAGGCCGATTACTGAGCCTACCAGCAGCACCAGGAAGACGGTTCGTCCCGCGGTGACGGGGTCACCAAAAAAGAGAATCCCCACCAGCGCGGTGCCAAACGCCCCTATACCCGTCCAAACAGCGTAGGCCGTGCCCAATGGGATGTGCTTGGCAGCAACCACCAACAGCCCAAAGCTGATAGCGCCGCAGACGAAAAAGCTGATTGTATAGGGCCAATTGCTAAAGTTTTCCGAAAGCTTGAGGCTGGTAGCAAAGCCTATCTCAAAGATTCCGGCAATGACCAGATAGACCCAGGCCATCACGCACCCCCGAATACCCGCAGCCCGATCACCGAAAGGATCAGGGTGGTCAGGAAGAATAAGCGCCCCCTGTTCACCGGGTCTTTGAAGAAGAAAATGCCCACCAGCGCCGTGCCGAAAGCGCCAATCCCGGTCCAGACTGCGTAGGCTGTGCCAACCGGGATGGTCAACAAGACGTGCGAGAGAATCCCCAGGCTCAGCGGCGCAAAAACGAAAAACCCCAGCGTGGGGAGCGGTTTCTTGAAACCATCGGAGAGCTTCATCAGGGTGGTAAAGGCCACCTCGAAGAGCCCCGACAAAATCAACAAGGCCCAGGCCATCAGACACCTGCCAGTTCCAGCATCCGCCGCAAAACTTTTCGCTTGCATTCGCCCTCTGGCACTCCCAGCTTGAGGATATCGGCCATGAAGATGCCGTCGGTAGCCAGCATCGCCACCATCACGTCAGGGTTCTGAGGAATCTGGGCATACCAGCGCTGCCAGCGCTCACGCACTACTTCCAGCAAACTGGGGTTCAGGGCTAGAGCCGCCATCATGCCCAGCAGCAGACCCTGCGAGCCATCGTAGGAGCCGAGCTTCACATAGGCCTCGGCAAAAGGCAGACCGCTGGCTTGTAGGCTCAGCTCAAATGCATCAAGCTGGTATTCCAACAATCCCCGCACCAGCGCGTCTTTGCTGGGAAAATGGTAGAGCAGCCCTCCTTTGCTAACCCCAGCTTCCTTTGCTACTGCATCCAGCGTCAGGGCCATCGCACCCTCCTGCCGAATCACCTTGGCAGCGGCCTGCAAAATCCGCGTCCGGGCTTCTATGGCTGGGTTTCTAATCTCGGTCATGCTTACACTCCGCAAATTAACTATACCGTCCAGCCGGTTTATAGTCAACCGTCCGGACGGTATAATTGAGACTTAAGGCCTTGGAGGGTTTAGAGCCATAGAAACAATAGGAATTAGGCTTGGGCGTTGCAACTAAACAGCTTGGGGAAAGCTTCCGCCACCAGTCCCCCCACTTCCCATGCTCGTTCTCGCTCGATAAAACCCTGGCTGAGGCGATACAATACGCTGCAATGATTCGCATCTTGCTTGCCGACGACCACGCACTGTTTCGTCAGGGGCTCAAGAGCCTTTTGGAGGCCGAGCCCGACTTCAAGGTGATGGGCGAGGCCAAGGACGGGCGTGAGGCCCTGCGCCACGCCCTCGAGGCCCACCCCGATATTATCCTGATGGACATCCAGATGCCCGGCCTGGACGGGGTCCAGGCCACCCAGGAAATCCTCCGAGAGTGGCCCCAGGGCAAGGTCATCATGCTCACCATGTACCGCCAGGATGGCTACGTCTTTGAGGCAGTCAAGGCTGGAGCCCGGGGCTACATGCTCAAGGATGCCGACGCCAAGGAGCTGCTGGATGCTATCCGCCGGGTCTACCAGGGAGAGGTTCTGCTCGATGCCGAGATGGCCGAGCAGATCATCCAGGACTTCAAGTCCAAGCAAGAAGCCACCCCCAAAGAGCATGCCGAACTCTCCGAGCGCGAGGTGCAGATTCTGAGACTGGTAGCCCAGGGCTACACCAACCTCGAGATTGCCTCCGAGCTTTCCCTCTCGGAAAAAACCGTGCGCAACCGCCTGAGCGACATCTTCCAGAAACTGCACCTGAACAACCGCACCCAGGCCGCACTCTACGCGCTGCGCGAGGGCCTGGCAGAAAAAAGCGACGAGCAGTAACCTGTTAGCCGCCCACCAACGCTCCGACAATCAATCAGGCCGTTAGCTGCGCGAGGGGTGAACGCCCACCGCTGTACACTGGGGCCAAAGCCGGTATCATCAAGCCCAATGACCGACCCCGCGACCAAAACCACCCTCGATCCCGTGATGCTGCTTGCAGAAATCGCCGAGATTGCCGGCGATGGCGCCCGTGGCGCCTGGGTCGGCCAGCAGTTGCAGGCCCAGGGACTCCAACCCCACACCGACGAACTGGGCAACGTATGGGCGGGCAGCGGCCCGACCCTGCTGGTAGCCCATATCGACACCGTGCTGGTGCCTGCGCCCCTGCAACGCGAAAAAAACCGCTGGTGTGGCCCGGCGGTGGGGGATAACTCCTCGGGGGTGGCCGTGTTGGTGGCCCTAGCATCGGAACTGGTTGCTCAGGGCTGTACTGTGGCCTTTAGCGTGGGTGAGGAGGGGTTGGGCAACCTGCGCGGCGCCCGGCACCTGGTCCAGCATCTGCAACCCCGGCAGATGGTGGCGGTGGACGGCTACCTGCCAGGTGTGGTGAGCCGCTCGGCGGGCTCACACCGGATGCGGGCGCGTTTTGTAGGCCCCGGAGGCCATGCCTGGGGTGACCGCGAGGCCCCCTCGCCGGTGCCGGCGCTGGGGCAGGCCCTCGCCCAGATGTACGCCCTCGAGCGCCCCGGCGATACCAGCCTGAACGTGGGCAGGCTGTGGGGTGGCGAGGCCATCAATGCCATCCCCCGCGAGGTGGGCCTCGAGCTGGATTTGCGCGCCCTGGAAGCCTCGGTACTGGGTCGCTTGACCCTCCAGACACGCGAAATCCTGATGGAAGCGGCCCGCCGATTCAACATTCGGCTGGAAATGGAAGTTCTGGGTGAGCGCCCGGCAGGCATGACGGCGACCCAGGCCATGCTGGAAGCGGCCCGCCAGGCCTTTGTGGAGGCTGGCCTCGAGGCCCAGTTCACTGCCGGCTCCACCGATGCTTCGGCAGGCGTGGAAGCGGGCATCCCCGCTATTACGCTGAGTGTGTACCGCGGCGGTGGTGCACACACCCCTGAAGAATGGGTCGTGCCGGAATCGCTGTACCAGGGCACCCGGGCTCTGCGCGGTTTTGTCGAACGCCTCATGGCCAGTGGTTTGCCAGACATAGCGCCTACATAACGGCGATTCGGTTATGCCTGGGTCCAAGTGGAGGAGATATGCCGAGCAGTAAAACCTTATCTGCAACACTCGGTTACTTCCCGAACCTCCGCTCGCGCTTCTGGTATTCGCGCACAGCCCGCAAAAAGTCGACCTTGCGGAAAGCCGGCCAGAAGGCATCAAAGAAATAATACTCGCTGTAAGCAGCTTGCCACAGCAAGAAGCCAGAGAGCCTAATTTCGCCGGAGGTGCGGATGATGAAGTCGGGGTCGGGCACGCCGGCAGTGTAGAGCCGCTCGGAGATGTGCTCCATGTCCAGCTCGGCAGCCAGCTCCTCCGGCGACTTGCCGGTTCGGGCAGCCTCGAGCAACAACCGCTTGACCGCATCCACAATCTCTTCCCGCCCCCCGTAGCCCATAGCGATGTGCAGAAGCATTTTGTTGTGGTGGGCGGTGGTTCTTTCCAGTTCCTCTAAGGCCTCGAGCACCTTGGGGGGAAAACGGTCCTGCCGTCCGATCACCTTGACCCGCACCTGGTTGGCATGGATGCGGGGGTCCTGGGCCATGCGCCGGGCCTCCTGTACGAACAGGTGCATCAGGGTTTCCACCTCGGTCTGGCTGCGGTTCCAGTTGTCGGTGGAGAAGACCCAGATGGTCACGGTGGGGATTTTGACCTCGAGGCACCACTCCAGAACCTCGTAGGCTTTCTGTACCCCAAAGGCATGCCCCTGGTGAGGTTCCAGGCCCAGCCCCCGCGCGAAGCGGCGGTTGCCATCCAGGATCAGGCCCAGATGCCGCGGTACTGGGCCTTGCCGTACCTCGGCCTCTACGCGTTTTTCGTACCACCAGTAAAGCGGTTTCAGGGCGATGCCGAAAAGCTTTAGCAGCTGTTGCAGGGATGTGTCAGGAATTCGCGCTGGAGAAGTTACCGCCATGAACCACCTCGACCGCCCCTATCTTACTTCAGCGCTTTGAGGATGGCGTTGGCACCTGGCCTTACCCCCCATGCCCTGGACGCCCGGTATGCTTTGGGGCATGAAGATCACCACCATCGTGCTGGACTCGGTGGGGCTGGGCTACCTGCCGGATGCTCATACCTTTGGTGACGAGGGGGCCGATACCCTCGACCACACCGTGCTCAAGACCGGAATTGAGCTGCCCAACCTGGCTGCGCTGGGGCTGGGCCACGTACCGGGGGTGCACACCCTGCCCCAGGTGGCCGAGTCCAAAGGGGCTTTTGGCCGGATGGTGGAGGTCAACCCTGGTAAAGACACCTCCACCGGGCACTGGGAGTTTGTGGGAATTCACCTGGACAACGCCTTTCAGGTTTTTCCCCAGGGTTATCCACAGGATTTTCTGGCGGCTTACTGCAAGCGTATCGGTGTAGAGGGGTATCTGCTCAACCGGCCTTACTCGGGCACCGAGGCCATCCGCGACTACGGGGAGGAGCACCTGCGCACCGGCTGGCCCATCGTGTATACCTCGGCCGACTCGGTTTTTCAGGTAGCGGCGCACATCGGCAAGGTGCCCTTGGAGACCCTCTACCACTGGTGCAAGGTGGCGCGGGAGATGCTGGTGGGGCCGCTGGCCTGTGCCCGGGTCATCGCCCGCCCCTTTGAGGGGGAGCCGGGGGCCTTTTACCGGCGGGAAGACCTGCGCAAAGACTTTGCCTTAGAGCCTCCCCCCAATGTGCTGGATGTGATAAAAGCCGCAGGGCTGGAGGTGGTGGGGGTGGGCAAAATCCCCGACATCTACGCCCACCGGGGCTTCACCAGGGAGGTCAAGTCGGGGGACAATGCCCAGGGCATAGCGCACACCCTGGAGCAGATGCGCAAGGGCTTCTCCGGCCTCGTCTTCACCAACCTGGTGGACTTCGACGCCAAATACGGCCACCGGCGCAACCCGGAGGGCTACGCCCAGGCCCTGGCCGACTTCGACGCCCGTCTTCCAGCCCTGCTGGCTGCTTTGGGCCCGGAAGACTACCTCTTCATCGTCTCCGACCACGGCAACGACCCCACCTACCGTGGCACCGACCACACCCGCGAGTACGGGATGCTCTTGGCGGTGGGGCCGGGGCTGGCGGGCCGGGACCTGGGCACCCGGGCCACCTTTGCCGACCTGGCCGCGACCTGGGCCCACCTATTCGGCCTGCCCTGGGCCGGCCCGGGGACTTCCTTCCTTTAGCCGTTGGCCCGCACCTCTTCCCAGGTGTAGCGCTTTAGGATCTCCCCGTCTTCGAAGACGGTCTGCAGGATGCTCTGGGGGTGGGGGGTAGGGCCTTCCAGCTCTACCGTGCGGATGCCGCGCTCATCTTTGATGACGTCTAGGTAGCCTTTCTTGCTGGCCTTGCCACGGTCGTCGATGGGGCTTTTGCGCACCCCGTAGGTCTGGCCGTCTACCGTGACCAGGTGCAGCTTCTGGGCGAACTTCTGGGTGTCGCGGTGGGGGTGTTGCAACAGGGCCCCGCCCATGCCGAAGGCCACGTTGGAGGCGCTGTAGCCCCACTGCTCCAGGAGGAAGAGGATCTTGCCGATGGTGTGCTTGTTGATGCCATCGCCCTGGATGACCCGCACCCCCTGGAGCACCTTGTAGCCCTTCCGGTTGAGGGTGGCGCCGAAGTGGGCCTCGAGGGTCTGCACGGTGCGCAGCACCACGTAAGGGGGGTCGCCGGAGTCGGGGCGGATGACCGCGGTGGCTCCGGAGCACGCGATCAGGTCGCGCAGCTCCTGGCCGATGATCTGGCCCACGGCCTGCTCGCGGTTGTAGGAGTCCACCACCATGGCGAACAAAGCCCCCGGCTGGCTGAAGGTCTCGATCATCTGCCGGTAAGCCCGGGCCTCCCCCTCGAGGCCAAAGCTGGTCACGGTGCTGTGTTCCATGGCCGGGATGCTGTAGCCGGCCATCTCAGCACCGTAGTAGTTGCGGGCGTAGATGAGGGCGGTCACGGTGTCGGTGCCCTGGAAGTTGACCAGGTGGGCCATCCCGCCCAGGCCGGCGCTCTCCAGGCTGCTCACCCCCCGAGCGCCGAAGTCGTGCAGCTTGAAGGGCAGCTCGGCCTCGGGGTCGTCGGCGGTTTTTTCCAGGTATTCGCGGATCAGGTTGCGGATCTCCCAGGAGACGGTGCAGACCGTGGTGGGGTACCAGACCGCCCGCAGCAGGGCGGTCTCGAGCCAGCCCGGCAGCCAGGGTACCTTGGGGTCGGTGCTCTCAATGATGACCAAAGGGTTGTGCACCGGCACCACCATTCCCTCCGGCACGGCCCGGATGCGGATGGGCAGCCGGCCTTTTAGCTCCCGGGCGATGTACATCCAGCCCTCGTAGGGGAAGGGCAGGCCGTGGGCCCGGAAGACCGCCTGGGCCTCGTCTACGTCCTGGGGGCTTACCCCTGGGGCCAGGTACTCCATCAGGAAGGCCTGCAGCCCAAAAAAGCGCACGAAGTTGGACTCGCCGCCCCGGCTTTCGATGTACCAAGAGCCATGGGTCATGCCTTTGGGAAACTGGGCGAAGTGGCTGGCTTTGTAGCTGTCGGTGTTGAGGATTAGGTTGCTGGGGTTGAGGGGTTGCATGAAGGCTCCTTTCTCTCCAAAAACCAGCGGATCTGCTGGTAGTGGTCCTCGAAAAAGCGGGCCTGGTGCTGGAGGAGTTGGCTCAAGGGGAGCCAGAAGGCCCTCGAGGCATCGTCCTGGCCGCGGACGGGCGGGGGCGGGGTGTCGCCCAGATCGAAAAAGTGGCCGTGGCTGATGACCCGGCCGCGCAGGCTGCGGCTAGGGTAGTCGAAGGCTTTGGTGGCCTTGAGCAAAGGGGGTTGTAGCTCCAGACCCGTTTCCTCACGTAACTCCCGCAAGGCCGATTCCAACAGCGTCTCCTTGAGTTCCACGTAGCCCCCCGGTAGCGCCCAGGCTCCCTTGCTCAGCGATCCGCCGCGCTCGACCAACAAGACCTGCCCCTGGGCCAGCACCATCGC
>OGCI01001963.1_pt1 | contig 15179 bp, 12 predicted proteins | sample 1570021 | NCBI WGS metagenome assembly OGCI01 (sample SAMN06264664, study PRJEB24512) | hot springs metagenome | isolation source: Hot spring water | place: South Africa: Tshipise | collected 2015-06-21 | reverse complement strand
GGTGTCATTCTGAGCGTAGCGAAGAATCTCTACGAACCTCAGTCAAAGACCCTTCCCCTCGCCCAGGCTGACAGAATGGACTTTTTGGGTTGAACCGAAGGCGCTGCCGCCAGCGCCTAAAATTAGAACCCAGCAGAGGCGAGTGGCTCGCCCCTGCTGAAGTTGGAGATTACTGGTCTTCGGCGGGACCCCACTCGTAGCCCCAGCAATACCATGTGTACTTCGCCGCGGGGTCGGGGTCGTTGCAGGCAGGCTCGCTGTAGTTGGTCTGACCGCGGTCGGTTGGGTAGAGGCGCTGGTACTGGTACCACTTAGAGTGCCCATCCAAGTGGAGCACGACGGAGCCTTCGCTGTGGCGCCCCTTGAAGTTGGTTCCAAGCCGTGCCTCCCAGAAGGTGCGTCCGGGCCACTGCATCCGAGTCGGGGGCAGGTCGATCATCGCCACCGCCTTCGCAGGCTGACGCACACGCCCCGAGTCAACAGGCGACGGGTTGTAGCCGCAACCATACAGCCCGTATCCGCCCAGCCCGTTGTGAACGAGGTAGTCCATCGGCGGATAGATGTCATCAAAGTAGTTCGTGCGTCCGCGAGTTGAGGTGCCCAACCCCACCTGAGGATGGTTCGGAGCGGTCATGTAGTCGCCAAAACCGTTGTCGCGCTGGATTAACTGATTGGCACCCTGTCGGAACGGCGAGTTCGGACAGCGGAAGATGTCGCGGTTCTTGATGTAAGGCTCCAAACGGCGTACCGCCTGATAATACTCCCCGAAACAGAAGATAGGAACCAGGTTGTCGTAATCGGATGCATACATCAGCAGAGCCGTTCCCGTTTGGCGTAGGTTGTTGATACACTGGGTCTGGCGCGCCTTGTCGCGTGCCTGAGCAAACACAGGGAACAAAATCGCCGCCAAAATGGCGATAATCGCTATCACTACTAAGAGCTCTATCAGTGTGAAGCCACGATGCTTGGTCATGGTGTTGTACCTCCTACAGAGTGTGTTTTGGGAACCAGAACGGCTCCCGAATAGGGCGGGAGCGTCAGTGTCATCCGCCCTTTCGCCACAGGGTAAGTGCCCCGAACGAAATCGTCATGCGTGCTGACCCACAAGCTCCACTCCGACGCACGGGTCGGGGGGGTCATTTCTAAGGTAGCAGGTTCCGAGCCGTTGTTGATGGCGACAATCACCGCTTGATTGTCCAACACACGGGCGAAACTGTAGCAGTTGCGCGCATCGTCCACCAGCAAAGTTCGCCAGTCCCCGCGTCGCAAGGGGGCAAGCTGTTGGCGCGCATTGATGAGCCGACGCACACAGTTCCTTAGAGCTCCTTGCTGGGGCGTCGGTTCCCAGACCATCGGGCGACGGTTGTCGGGGATACCCCCACCGTCCAAGCCGACCTCGTCGCCGTAGTAGATGGCGGGCGCGCCTATCGCGGTCATCATCAGTAGAAACACTCGCGCCACCAGCGCGGGACATCGTGGCTACTGAGCATGTTGTACATCGCATACAGGCTGGGGCGGGGATAACGCACCATCAGGTTGCGCATGCGTTGGTCAAACTGGCTGGGTGTGGCTCGGCGGTGGGCAATCCAGTCCAACACCGCTCCGCGCCAGACATAGTTCATCACACTGTCAAACATATCGCCCTGAAGCCACCGCCCCGCGTCGTCCCAGATTTCGCCGATAATCACCGCTTCAGGGTTCGCTCGGCGCACCACTGGGCGAAACTCCTGCCAGAAGAAGTCGGGCACTTCATTCGGCACATCCAATCGCCACCCATCCAACGGCAGGGTCTTCGTCCACCGCTCCACGACACGGAACAGGTAAGCACGCACCTCAGGGTTCTCGTGGCGCAGTTTGGGCATGTAGGGGATGTTCCACCACGCCCAGTAAGTTGGACTCGCCTCTACCCGAACGGGGAAACGCTCCACGATGAACCAGTCTTTGTAGGGAGAGTTCTCTTGGTTTTTCAGTAGGTCTTGAAAGGCGAAGAAATAGATGCCCACATGGTTGAACACCCCGTCCAAAACGAGCCTCATCTGGTTCGCTTTGAGTAGGCGTGTCAGCTCTTTCAGGTCTTCATTCGTGCCGATTTGGGGGTCAACACGCTCGTAGTCATCGGTGTCGTAGTTGTGGTGGGTCACGGAGGCGAACACGGGGGTCAGATACAGCGTCGTGATGCCCAAGTCGCGCAAGTAGTCCAGTTTCTGGATAATGCCCCTCAGGTCGCCGCCGTAGAAGCGGTCGCCCTCCATCCGCCCCGTGAAATCAATCGGCTGGTCGTTGGCGGGGTCGTTAGTGGGTTCGGCGTTGAAGAAGCGGTCGGGCATAATCTGGTAAAAGATGGCGTCTTGCACCCAGTCGGGGACATCCAGCTGCTTATCGCCTTTGCGGTGTTGGAAGGCGTTGAGACGGTTGCCGGCAGGTTGCACTCCACTGGGTGTCAGCGCCAAGCGTGTGCGCCCATCACGGATGATAAAGGAGTAACTCAAATCTCGGTCGGGCAGGCTCAATTGGTAGTAGGTGTAGAGCGCGTCGTCCACGAACGGCTCCATTCGCACGGTTCGGCGGTTGCGTCCAGTCAGCACCAGCTCCACTGTCTGCACATCATCCTTGCGAGTGCGCACCCTCAGGTAGAGCCGATTTTGGTGGACATAGCGGTCGCGTGTGTCGTTGGGATTGTGGATAAGCCCACTGCGCGTGATGTGTCCGTCCCCGCGCTGGGCAGGACGATGGTAGCCATCGGGTTCCACCCAGATGACCGAGTTGAGGTTGCCGTTGCCGTCGTCCACAGTGGAGGCGTTGGGGTCGTTGCGCCATTCGGTGCCGTTCACCACGAACTTGTATTGATGCGCGCCGGGCGGTAAGGGCAAAGTGAGCGTCCAAGTGCGCCCCCCATCGTCCGAGCGCATACGGGTCAGGCGCGGTTGCCAGTCGTTGAAACTGCCTGCGAGGTAGACCACTTCAGCAGGGGTGTCCAAAGTCAGCCGAAATGTCGTCTCGTATTTCGGCTCGTCAGCAAGCCCCGTTGCGACCAGCACCATCGCCATAAGCCACCCCAATCTGAACCGCCGCGTCATCGCTTTCCCTTCTGGGGCATGAGTATTCGTATTCTCGCCCTACCCTATTATAGCACATATTCGTGGCGTTGGTGTCAAGTCCTGTGGGGGGGGGTTGAAAAAGTCGAGCATGGGCATCCTGCCCGTGAAAAATCGGGTAGGTCAGGGCAGAATGGGTCCGCTGGGAACGCAGGCGTCTCGCTTGCATCGTCGTTGAGAACCGCTTGGTGAGGGATGCCCATGCCACGGATGCGGGCGGGACGCCCGCGATCCCAGTGATTTTTCGAACACTCTCAGTCCTGTGGGGGGGGAGTGAAAAAGTCGAGCATGGGCATCCTGCCCATGTAAATGACCTTCCTAAGAATCTCACCCCCTTTGTCCTCGGACAGGGGTACATTTTCTTAGTTCAAAATCACATAGCCTCCCACACTTTGAAGCCTTTTCGTGAGTCTCCTCGCCCCCTGCTATCATCCTAACACCCCCTTTCTGTCATTCTGAGCGAAGCGAAGAATCTCAGCGAGACACTCAGCAAGACCCTTCGCTCAAGAAAGGCATCGGCGCGCCCATCACAACGACCGAACCGCTCGCAATCAACACCACCACCAGCATCCCCACATACGGAACGGCGTATAGCAGACCAGCCAGCAGACCTGTGAGCCAAAACAGCGGTACGCCCATCAGCCAGTGCCAGCCGAGGCTCGCTATGGTGTAGAGCGTAGCGGTAATCAGTAGCCCCTTCAAGAAGCCGACCAACATCCGAACCGCCTCTTTGACTGTGAGGGGCTCGGCGTTGGAAGGTGGGCTCGCTTCAGGCACTCGCCCCATACAGGGATTCTACTCCTGCCGGGGAGCTTAGCTCCCAATTAGGAACTAAGCCCAATTCGCAAGATGCGATCGTCATCGGGATGGGGACGCCCCCGCCCATCACGATTGGAGGTGGAAACATACAAGAAGCCGTCTGGACCCGAGGCGACGGCACGAAGCCGTCCGTGCATATTGGTCAACAGGTTCTCGGTTCGCACCACTCGGCGTCCATCCAGCACAATTCGCACCAGCCGTTGCCCGCGCAGGGTCGCCATGAAGAGATTGCCCTGCCATTCTCGGAAGCGCGTCCCACGATAGAAAGCGATACTTGCCGGTCCGACTGCAGGCGTGAACTCCAGAAGCGGAGCCTCCATCCCTTCGCGCGTCTCACGATGGTGGATATGGGGCCAGCCGTAGTGCTTACCTCGTTCCACAATGTTGACTTCATCCCCACCACCAGGTCCGTCAAAGCCAGAGGGACCATGCTCGCTCTGGAACATCAGCCCCGTGCGGGGTTGCCAATCCATCCCTTGGGCATTCCGATGCCCGATGGTCCATATCTCGGGGCGAGCATTGGGCGTGTTCACGAACGGGTTATCTTTCGGTACGGTGCCATCGTCGTTGAGGCGCAGTGTTTTGCCCTCCAAACGGTCTAAGCGTGCAGAGAGTTCCCGTTTGGCAGCGTCGCCCGTGGTAATGTAGAGTTTGCCATCGGGTCCGAAGCCGAGTGCCGTGCCATCATGCACGAAGCTTCCCTCAATGTTTTCAATAATCACCTTGCGGTCGGTTAGGCTCTCGCCCGTGTCCCGAAAGCGCACCACCCTGACTTTGAAGCCACGGTCATCGTAGAGGTACGCTAAGTAGACCCAGCGATTGCGCCCGTAGTTTGGATGGACAGCAATCCCCATTAGCCCCCCTTCCCCGCGATGAACACAGTCCTCTATGACGGCGAGAGGTTTTTCGCGGAGCCTGCCTTTCTCAACAACGCGCACTCGTCCAGGTCGCTCGGTGAACAGCAGCCGTCCGTCAGGCGTAAACGCGAACGCCCAAGGAACCTCCAAACCCTGAGCAACTATCTCAACACTGAGCCTCGCTTGCATAGTATCTCTATGGTACCTCACTACTTCTGTTGCAGGCTCTCATCGCCCACGACGACCGTCGTCATCCGCTCTGGAGCGAGGTAACGGGCACAGGCTTGCTGTATCTGCGAGGCGGTCGTAGATTGAACCAGCTCAGGATATTGGTGCCAGTACTCCATCGGCAGGTTGTGGGTTGCCAACTGGGTCAGGCGGTCAGCGATGGAACCGAGCGTGACCCACCCTAGCGCATGGCGACCGAGCAAGTAGTTTTTGGTTGCTTGCAGTTCCTGCGCCGGCACAGGCTCCTGAACAAGGCGCGCGATTTCGGACTGTATCTGCCGAAGTGCGTCGTGGGTGTTCTCTGTGGCAGTTTGGGCATACGCCGAGAACGCGCTCAGGCGTAGGTAGTGGTCTAAGTTGGCGCCGACACTGTAGGCGTAGCCGCACTGCTCCCGCACTGTTAGGAAGAGGCGGGAACTCGCTCCTGCTCCCAGCACGCTGACCCCCAGTTGCAGAGGGATGCTGTCAGGGGCATTACGGGGTGGGCACAGCGTGCCGATAAGCAGATTGCTCTGCACCGAGTTGGCACGCGGAACCAGATGAAACCCCAGCTCTGCCACTTCTGAAGTTGGTTCGTCGATTGCCTCGCCTTCTGATGAACCCTGCCATTCTCCCAGCACATCCTCCAGTAGCCTCAGCAGGGAACGCTTGCGAAAATCGCCCACCACAATCAGCGTGGCGCCCTCAGGGCGATAGTGGCGTCGGTAAAACGTCTGCAACTGTTCGGAAGACCAGCGCTGGACGGCGTTCTCATCAGGCGCCAAACGACTGTACGGATGGGAGCCGAACAGTGCCTGCCGAAACCGCTCTTCAACCAGAAAGTCGGGCTGAGAGCGCTGGAGTGCCAAGCGTTGGAGGGTGTTTGCGCGGTCAATATTGACCTCGTCTTCAGGGAAGGTGGGGTTGAGAAGCACATCGGCAATCAGGCTCATCATCGGCTCAAGGTGCTGGGAGAGGCAGTGCGCGTTCATCCCGGCGGTTTCGGTGTTCGCGCTGAAGCCGATGCCACCGCCATAACGCTCTGCCTCGTCGGAGATTTGCAGGCTTGTGCGCTTCTTGGTGCCAGCGGTCATCAAGCGCGCCGTTGCAGAAGCCAGACCTACCCACTCTGCGTCGTCGTAGGCGCGCCCGCCCGTAGGAATAGTCAAGCGGAACTCCACCACAGGGGCACGCTTGTCGCGCAACAACCACACTTGGAGCCTGTTAGACAAGCGCACCACCTCTGGAGTGGGAATCGTGAGTATCGTCATCGGGTGGTCAGGGGGCGGAATTCGGCGCGTGCTCATTCGCCACCTCCTTGTGTTCCGGGCACGACATGCATTACCGTGCGATTTCTGGAGCCGTTCAAGAACTGCGCCACTGCCTGCTGAACCTGTTCCGCTGTGATACTCATCAATCGCTCTGTCATTCGGTTGACCTCACCGGGGTCGTTTTCAAACAGCGCGCAGTACGCCAAGCCCAAGGCGCGTCCAAGGGGACTTTGTAGCCCGTAGTACAGGTTGTCGCTCCAACGCTGTGCTAGCAGCTGGGAGCGCACCCGCTCCAGTTCGTCGGAGGTAATCCCCTGCTCTGCCAAGCGTGCAATCTCCTCGTAAACGACCTGCTCCACATACTCAGGCGTCTGGTTGGGATGATGGAGCGCGAAGATGCGGAACAGGTTCGGAGCGGGTCGGCTTTCTGCACCGCCCGACACGCTCACCGCAATCGGCTCCTGCTTGACCATACGCTGGTACAGTCGTGAGGCTCTACCGCCCAAGAGGAGGTCGCCTGCGATTTGGAGGGCATCGTTTTCTAGGGTGTTGCGGGGCGGGATTTTCCAGGTGATGGCGACCGCAGGCACGCTTGCCAGTGGGTCGTGGAACTGCTCGCGCCGTTCCTCGCGATGAGGTTCAGTGAGGTCTACCGGTTCCGGTTCGGGTTGCGCTGGGATGTCGGCGAACAGGTCGCGCACCTCGCGCATCACTCGGCGTGGGTCATAGTCTCCCGCAATTACCAGCACGGCGTTGTTGGGAGCATAGTGGGTTCGGAAGAACGACTGCACATCCTCCAAAGTGGCATTGTCCAAGTCTTCCATAGAGCCGATGATGGAGTGTTGGTTAGCAAAGTTATCGTAGGCGATTTCTCGGAGGCGTTCCATCGCGCGGGCATACGGCTGGTTATCCACAGAGAGCCTTCGTTCCTCCTTCACCACCGCACGCTGATTGTTTAGGTTTTCCTCAGAAACTTGCAAAGAGCGCATGCGGTCTGCTTCAAGCCATAGTCCGAGGGGCAACTTGGACACAGGAAGTATCTCAAAGTAGGTCGTGAGGTCGAACGAGGTGAACCCGTTCATGACCCCGCCGTTCGCTTCCACATATTCAAAATGTTTGCCTTTGGGCACATTTTCGGAACCTTGAAACATCATATGTTCAAACAGATGGGCAAAACCGGTTTTGCCTGGTTTCTCATCGCGTGAGCCGACTTTATACATCACCAGCACCGCCACCACAGGGGCAACGCGATGTGGAGAGAGTATCACGCGTAGTCCATTCGGCAATCGGTGTTCGGTATACGGTATCTCTTGGATGTTCATCTTAGCCTCCTCAAGCTAATCTCTGCGTTTGGGTAGTCGGTGGCGCTCAAAGTACGCCAGGTTCTGCTCGCTGAACAGTTGGGTTCGGAACTGCTCTATCAGTTGCTCGGCTTCCGAGCGAAATCGGAAGGAGCCAGTCACATCGCCCTGCCAAACATCTTCCACCACCCAGTCGGGCACAGGCATATACACAATCGGTTCGGGGGTCGGCACGGTGATGCTCAGCACGGCAGGACCGAGGCTGGGCTCGGTGAAAATAAACTCAAACACCACACGGTCTGGGAAATAGTGCGTAGTGCCCGTCTGCACCTGAGTGCGGCGGAAGCACTCGCGCAGGGTTTCCGCATCATAAGTACCTGCGGGAGGGTTCTGACGCTTCTGGAGCGCCTCATAAAGCGTCTTTAAGTTCTCTCGTATGAACTCGCGCAGGATCATCGTTGCCTCCGATAGCGTAAAAACAGCTCGCTCTCTTCCAAGTAAGCCGAGATGAGTTCAAGCTGCGCCACGCGTTCACGCGGCAGCCCTGCCCCGTCCACCATCGTCGGCAGATGTGCGCCACCCTTGACCTTGGGGGCAAGGGTCAGGAACACCTCGTCTACTAAGTCCGCCTCAAAGAAGTAAAAGTTGAGGTTCCCACCCCCCTCCACCAGAAGGTAGCGCACCTCGTAGTGAGTGTGCAAGATTTCAATCAATTGTTGCACATCCACCCGTGTCTCGCCCACAAGATGCAGGGTCGCAACCCGTTCTATAGCGTGCCTCCTGTCGGCAGGAAGATGGCTCGGGGCGAACACCAACGCTCGTCTGGAATCTCGGAAGAACGAGTGGTTCAAGGGGATGTCGCCACTGGTGGTCACCACAGCGCGGTAGAGTTTTTCGGGATAGTTGAGGTGGGTATCGGCGCGCAGGGTTCCGCTTCCGATTAACACGGCGTCGGCGCGCGCTTCCAAGCGATGCATCAACTGTTGGTCAATCGCACTGCCTAACCCCTTCGCACTGCTTCCCAAATCGCCCAACACCAACTTGCCATCTAAGCTGGTCACGGTGTTAGTAAAGATGTAGGGGCGATTCGCAGGTGGGAGTGGGAAGACCACCTCTTCATAGAGCGACTCGGGGTCGCCTTGCCAGCCCGATAGGTCTAAAAGTCGAATCACGATAGCCCCCTTGTTGAGTGTAGAAAGCCCCCGCGCTTTGCAGAGGCTTTGATTGTCGCAGCCTTACAGCGTCCGTGCAGAAACTTATTTCGTGATGCGTCGTGCTCCTGCGTAGCGTTGATAATAATACCCGCTATTGAGGGTATCCACGCGCACGCGCCCACGCGAGCTGGACGCATGGACGAACTTGCCGTTGCCGATGTAGATGCCCACATGGGAGATACGGCGTCCACGCGTGCGGAAAAAGACCAAATCGCCAGGCTGGAGTTGGCTTCGGGGAACCGGCTTGCCTACCCCCGCCTGAGAAGCGGAAGTGCGGGGCAGTCGGATGCCGTGCTGACGATAAATATAGGTCGTGAACCCTGAGCAATCAAACCCACGCGCGCTACTGCCCCCGCGACGATAAGGGCGTCCGAGATAGCCCATCGCATTCTGGATGAGCGCCTGCGTACGCTCGCTGGGCGCATTCACCGAAGCCATCGCTGAAGCACGCGATGGCTGACGACGCTGAGCGAGCGCCTCCGCCTTGGTGGCAGAGTAGCGTTGAGCAGACTGCTTGGCGTTTCGTCGGGTAGACTGCTTGGAGTGGTGATTGGAAGTCACTACTTGCTTCGGAGGCTGGGTCGGGCTGAGGTACTGGCTTAGTACCCATCCAACACGCCCATTCTGAAGTTTGACTCGGCTCCATTCCCCTTTCTGAGATAGCACCTGCACCTTCGTCCAACGGTCTACTAGGGTGATACGGTCGGTGTCGGTGCCGGCGCCCTTGCGGATGTTGATACGGTCTTTGTTGATTTCCGCCCAGCCAGAGCGGGGAGCCTCTGAGCGGCTGGCTTGACTGGAAGTTGCGGATGTCGTTCCTGCCGTGCCTTTGACGGGAATGTTGATGACCGTACCCGGCTGGAGTTTGTGGGGGTTTTCAAATCGGTTGACTGCCAGCAGGTCAGGTAAACGGAGTCCGAACTTGCGCGAGATGGTGAACAGATTGTCCCCTTCTCGCACGGTGTATTTGATAGTTTTCTGCTGCGCCGAGGCTGCGACTATCAGGCTCACGAGTAGGGCACTCAGCCCTAGACGAACTATGTTGACCATAGTGTATCCCTCCTTGGTGATGCTCGTGCCCTGCGACCTCGTCGCAAAGCGAGGGTAGTATACCCGTCCAAAAACGGGGATGTCAACCCCTTGAGGAGGGTGTTTGAAAAATCGTGACATGGGCATCCTGCCCGTGGAGCGAAGCACGCAAGCCACGAGGTAGGGTAGGATATGCCCGCTGGGAACGCAGGCGTCTCGCCTGCACCCTCACTGAGAGCCTCTTGAGCGTGGATGCCCATGCCCGAAAGATATCTTGGGCAAGATGCCCAAGCCACGCAAGGTAGCACGGGCATCCTGCCCGTGAGCAAAAGCAGGTGGGATACAGGAAGCATGCTTGGGCAAGATGCCCAAGCCACGAGCGGGCGAGACGCCCACACTCCCAGTGATTTTTCAAACACCCTCACCCCTTGAAAAATAGCTTAGCGCATGGGTGTCCCACTTCTCAGCCCTCGCCTTCCCCCACAGCGTCGGGAGAGAACCTCAGAACAGAGGCAGCGCAAATATAGACTACTCTAAGCCCACCAATTTGACCAACGAGTCAAATTACGGGGTATAATAGCCGCAGGAGGCAGACCAATGAAGAACATCACACTGCGCGGAGGCGAATTCTTGCTCCGAGAGGTGGAACCATCGCAGGTTTTCACCCCAGAAGATTTTAGCTCCGAAGATTTAGCGATTGCTCAGGCGGCAGAAGATTTCGTGCGCGGGGAAGTCCAGTCCCAAAACGAGGCGATTGAACATCAAGAAGAGGGCTTGACCGTCCGCTTGCTCAAAAAGGCGGGGGAGCTGGGGCTGTTGAGCGCAGACCTGCCCGAAGCGTTCAGCGGACTGAACCTGCCCAAGACGACCAGCACGCTGATTGCCGAGCGCATGAGCCTACAAGCCTCGTTTGCGGTGTCGTGGGGCGCCCATGTTGGCATCGGCACACTCCCCATCCTCTTCTTCGGCACCCCTGAGCAGAAGCAGAAGTACCTGCCCAAACTCGCCACAGGCGAAATGATTGCAGCGTTTTCGCTCAGCGAGGCGAACTGTGGCTCCGACCCGCTCTCAGCACGCACCAAAGCCACCCTCTCCCCCGATGGCAAGTACTACCTGCTCAACGGCGAGAAAATGTGGACGACCAACGCCGGTTGGGCAGACCTGTTTATCGTGTTCGCTAAGATTGACGGCGAGAAGTTCACAGCGTTTATCGTGGAGCGCAACTTCCCCGGCGTGTCCGTAGGACGCGAGGAGCACAAACTCGGTATCAAAGGTTCCAGCACCCGACGCGTGATTCTGGACAACGCTCAAGTGCCCGTGGAGAATGTTCTGCACGAGATTGGCAAGGGGCACCATGTGGCGTTCGGCGTGCTGAACATCGGGCGGTTCAAACTCGCTGCGGCGGCGCTCGGAGGCGCCAAAGAGGCGCTCACCTTTGCCACCCGCTACGCCAAAGACCGCCAGCAGTTCGGTCAACCGATTGCCAACTTCGGGATGATCCGCCACAAGCTCGCCGAGATGGCAATCCAACTCTATGCGCTGGAGAGCACCGTCTACCGCACCGCAGGCATGTTGGAAGAGGTCACTCACGGCATCGACCCGCTCGCTCCTGACGCCAACGCCCAGTACCGTGAGGCGGACGAGGAGTACCCCGTAGAGTGCGCTATCCTGAAAGTGTTTGGCTCCGAAGTGCTGGACTTTGTCGCCGACGAGACGGTACAAATCCACGGCGGGTTCGGCTACACGGAGGAGTTCCCTGCGGCTCAAATCTATCGCGATAGCCGTATCAACCGCATCTTTGAGGGCACGAACGAAATCAACCGCCTCCTGATGTTAGACCAGTTGATGCGCCGAGCGTTCAAGGGCAAGCTCCCCGGCTTGATGGAGACCATTCAAGCCCTTCGTTCCGAGCTGAACCAGCCGCAGATGCCGACCCCCGACCCGATTGACCCGCTGGAGGCAATCGGAAAGTACATCGTCAACGCCAAGAAGGCAATCTTGGTCACGGCAGGTATGGCAGCCGAGCAGGTCGGCACCGAGCTGGAAGAGAAGCAAGAAATCGTGGGGCATCTCGCCGATTGTCTCATCCAGCTCTATGCAATGGAGAGTACTTGGCTCCGCACCCGCAAGTTGCAGGAGAAGGGTCTGGACATCACCCTTCCGCTGGCGATGACGCGCGTGTTTGCCTACGACGCCTTTGACAAGATTGAGGCGCACGCCCGACGCGCTATCCACGCCTTCGCCGAGGGCGACACGCTCCAAATCCTGCTGACCGCGCTCAAGCGCTACACCCGCCGAACAAGCGAGGTGAACACGATGGCGCTCCGCCGTCAGGTGGCGGACTATGTCATCCAGCACGAGCGCGCTTGGGCTGCGATTGGCAAGTCCTGAAGAGGGTGTTTGAAAAATCAGTGGTTTCCCTCATTCCCAACCCCTCTCCCGACGCTGCGGGAGAGGGGAGCCAACCGCTCCCTCCCCCTGCGCTTAGGGGGAGGGTTGGGGAGGGGGTGCCTGTTGCCCTCACCCCCATCCCGTCTCTCCCGACGCTGCGGGGAGGGGATTCAAGACCCTTCGCTTCGCTCAGGGTGACAGGGTAAGGGGTTGTCATTCTGAGCGAAGCGAAGAATCTCAACGAATCCCAACCACAAACCCCTCGCTAACACTCTGAGCAAACCTAATCCCCCCGCCCGCAGGGTACACTCATAGCATCCGTGAGCAAACTCATCCCATTTGATAGCCTCAATCTCTATGCGGTGCTAACCGAATGCCAACTGCTGGTCGGGGGGCGCATTCAAGATATCCGCCAGCCCGACGCCCATACGGTCGTGCTATTCGTTTATGCTCAGCGCGCCGAGCATCGCCTGCTCCTTAGCATCGACCCGCAACACGCCCGCCTGCACAAAATCACCAGCAAGGTGCCGAATGCTCCCGTGCCCCCACCCTTCTGCCAAAGCCTGCGCAAACACATTGAAGGGGGCTTTATCAAGAGCCTACACATGGTTGGGTTTGACCGAGTGGTGGAAATCGCTGTCCAGACCCGCGAGGGCATCTATACCCTGATTGCAGAACTGATGGGCAAACACTCCAACCTCATTCTGGTTGACCCCGGCGGTCTTATCCAGAGCGCGCTGAAGTGGGTCTCACCACGCCAGAGCAGTGTGCGCCCAATCCGCTCAGGCGAACGCTACCAACTGCCCCCGACCCGTGTTGAAACCCTCAAAAACCCACTGTTGATGACCGAGTCGGACTGGCGCGAACTCTGGCACCTCTCAGACGGCAAGCCCGATTGGCAGGCGCATCTGGAGGGGCTTAGCCGTTTCACCGCCCAAGAGTTAGACCTCGTGGCACAGCAGGAGGGCATAGAGGGCGTCATTCGATGGATGGAGCGCCTGCGCCGCGCCGAGTGGCAACCCATCGTGGTACGTGACCCCGCCACCCACCGACTGCTGGGAGCTTATCCTCTACCGCTTAGGCAACTTCCCGTGGACTGGCAGCATCCACGCTCCACCGTCAACCTCGCTTGGGAACAGGCGTTCGTAGACCGTATCAGTCATGCCGGGCAAGAGCATCTGCGCAGTAGCCTGCTGACGCCGCTCCGACGCGCCCTTCAATCGCGTGCCCGCGCCCTGAAGGAGTTGGAGCAGGCGCTCACCGAAGGACAGAAAGCCGACCGCTGGCAACTGTTCGGCGCGTTGATTTTGGCGTATGGACACACCGTTGAACCGAGCTCGACCCTGCTCAAAGCACCCGACTACACCCAGCCCGAGATGCCCCTCGTGGAGATACGCCTAGACCCCGACCGCACGCCCGCCGAGAACGCCGAACGCTATTTCCAAAAGGCGCGTCGTGCCCGCGAGAACCAATCGCTTCTCCAGAGCCGATACGCTAGCCTGCAAGAGGAGTACCACCTTCTGCAGAGTTTCGTCGCCCGCGCCGAGCAAAGCACCCAAACGGAGGAGCTCAAACGGCTCTATGCAGAGGCGCAGGAGCGTGGCTGGCTTCGCGAAGTGCAGTCCGTCAGCCCCGCGCGCCGTGCCGAACAAGACCCGTTTGAAGGGCACAAAATCCGCGTGCACCTCAGTCCCGACGGCTATCAAGTGCTGGTGGGCGAGAACGCTCAGGCGAACGACTATCTCTTGACGCGTGTGGCGCGCCCCAACGATTGGTGGCTCCATGTGCGCACGGGCACAGGCGCCCATGTGATTATCCGCACGAACAACCAGCCCCAGCGCGTGCCCCGCTCCACGCTGGAGTTCGCAGGAAGGCTCGCCGTCAAACACAGCACCGACCGCCACGCTCACACGGTGGAGGTGGACTACACCCTGCGCAAGTATGTACGCAAGCCGAAAGGTGCGCCCAGCGGGTTCGCCCTCTACACCCACGAGAAGACCCTGCGCATCACCCAGTAGGAACCCTATCCCGCACCACGAACTAAAGCACTGAGGATGCCGAAAGCCCGCGTGCAGTATGTCTGCTCAGAATGTGGCTACACAACCCCACGCTGGATGGGGCAGTGTCCCGAATGTGGCGCGTGGAACACGCTGGTCGAAGAGGCACTGCGCCCTGCATCTACCAGTCGCCAGCGTGCGACCCCTGCCCCGACCCAAACCCTCAAAGCGACCCCGATTACCGAAGTGAGCGAGAGCGACACCTTGCGCCTGCCCACTGGTATTGAGGAGTTCGACCGCGTGCTGGGCGGGGGCGTGGTGCCCGGCTCACTGACGCTGGTGGGGGGCGAACCGGGCATCGGCAAAAGCACGCTCCTGCTCCAAGTGGCAAACGCACTGGCACAGCGGGGGCGCGTGCTCTACATCACGGGCGAGGAATCGGCGCGCCAAATGCAGATGCGAGCGCGTCGGCTCGGCACGCTCCACCCCAACCTGCGGGTCGCTTCAGGCGCCGAGCTGGAAGCGATTGCCAGCCTGATTGAGACGGAACAGCCCCTGTTGGCGGTGATTGACTCGATCCAAACGCTCTACTCCAGCGCTATCGACTCGCCTCCGGGCACAGTGTCCCAAGTGCGGGCGTGTGCTACGGTGCTCCAACGGCTCGCCAAAGAACACGAAATCGCCCTGATGCTCATCGGGCATGTGACCAAAGAGGGCGCGATTGCGGGACCGAAGGTGCTGGAGCATCTGGTGGATACCGTCCTCTATTTTGAGGGCGACCTGCAAGGGCTGTTCCGTATCTTGCGGGCGACCAAGAACCGATTCGGCGCCACCGACGAGATAGGCGTGTTCGATATGCGCACGGAGGGCTTGGTCGCCGTGCCCAACCCATCCGAGCGACTGCTGGCGGAACGGCTGGACAACACGCCCGGCTCGGTCGTGTTCCCTGCGCTGGAGGGGAGCCGTGCGCTGTTGGTGGAAATCCAAGCGCTCACGAC
>OGCI01001961.1_pt1 | contig 15183 bp, 11 predicted proteins | sample 1570021 | NCBI WGS metagenome assembly OGCI01 (sample SAMN06264664, study PRJEB24512) | hot springs metagenome | isolation source: Hot spring water | place: South Africa: Tshipise | collected 2015-06-21 | reverse complement strand
TGTTTGGGCAAGTTGCGCGGAGGTTCTGCGCTGTGGAAGAAGATATCCACGCCGATGGTTCGCCAGCCCTTCTGCTCAGGGGAAATCGGTTCAGGCATTTGAACCGTAAATGGCTCCTCTTCGGGCTGGTTGGGGCGCAGGATGCTCTGGGGGGAGGGCAAGTTGCTGATGACCGCCTTTGTGAACTCGCTGGTGGTGGCGTTTCCGCCCAGGTCGCGCGTCTTGATGCCTGAAACCAGCGTGTAGCGGATGGCGGTCTCTATCCGAATCGCCTCGCGATGCAGTCCCATATGGTGGAGCATCTGCACCGCCGAGAGCAAGAACGCCGTCGGGTTCGCAATCCCCTTGCCAGCGATATCGGGCGCGGAGCCGTGAACCGCCTCGAACACCGCATAACCGTTGCCGATGTTACCCCCCGGCGCCACGCCCAGTCCGCCCACCAGCCCCGCGCATAGGTCGCTGACGATGTCGCCAAACAGGTTCGGCAACACCATCACATCGAACCGCTCAGGGCGCATCACCAACTGCATACAGGCGTTGTCAATCAAAATGTCATCGCTTTGGATATCGGGATATTCTTGGGCAATCTCGCGGAAACACTGCAGGAACAGCCCATCGGTTGCCTTGTGGATGTTCGCCTTATGCACGCAGGTCACCTTTTGGCGTCCCAATCGGCGTGCCAACTCGAACGCATAGCGTATCACCGCATAGGAACCTGGACGCGAGATGAGCCGAAGCGACTCGGCGACATCGGGCGTTTGCCAGTATTCCACGCCCGCATAGGTGTCCTCGATGTTCTCGCGCACCAAGATAAGGTCGACATCGTTGTAGCGCGTGGGCACACCAGGCATCGAGCGCGTGGGGCGCACATTCGCGAACAGGTCAAACGCCTTGCGAATGGCGACATTCACACTGCGGTGTCCTGTGCCGATAGGGGTAGTAGTCGGCCCCTTGAGGGCGATGCGGTTGCGTCGTATCGATTCCAGCGTCTCTTCGGGGATGGGAGTGCCAAAGCGTTCCATACAGCCAAGCCCTGCATAGGCTTCTTCCCACTCAATCGGCACCTGCGCTGATTCAAACACATCAATCACCGATTGGGCGATTTCAAGCCCAATTCCATCACCGCGAATCAAAGTCACCGTTCGTTTCGTCATGGTTCTCCTCTAAGTTTGTTCCATAAATCTATCGGGATTAGGACTTTAGACGGGGTCGGGTATCTCCTCTTCCAACAGCACCGCGCGGTAAAGATTGGCGTAGACGCCGTTGCACGCCAGCAGTTCGGCGTGCGTGCCCTGCTCCACCAGTTGCCCGCGCTCCATCACCAAGATGCGGTCGGCACACTGCACGGTCGTCCAGCGGTGGGCGATGATGAGGGTAGTGCGTACTCCGCGCCCCTCTTCGATCACCTGCTGAATGGCGCGTTCGGCAATCGGGTCTAACGCCGAGGTCGCCTCGTCCAGCACCAAGATACGCGGGTTGCGCAGCAGGGCGCGCGCAATCGCAATTCGTTGGCTCTCGCCCCCCGAAAGGCGCACCCCATAGTCGCCCACCAGCGTGTGGTAGCCGTCGGGTAGGCGTTCAATAAATTCGTGGGCGTGCGCTTGCTTGGCGGCTTGGATGACCTCCTCCATCGTGGCGTTGGGGGCGCCGTAGGCGATGTTCTCGGCAATTGTGCCCACAAACAGCACCGTCTGCTGGGGCACGACCGAAATCTGCGAGCGCAGACTGCTCAGGCGCACCTGCTGGATGTCCACCCCATCCACCAGAATCCTGCCCGATTGGGGGCTATAGAAGCGTAGGAGCAGGTCAACCAGCGTGCTTTTGCCGGCGCCCGAGTGCCCCACGAGGGCGATCACCTCGCCCGGCTCGATTTCAAACGAGACATCGCGCACCGCCTGCTCGCCCGTCGGATAGCGGAACGAGACGCGCTCCATCTGGATGCGCCCGCGTGCAGGAGGCAGCTCCACAGCGTCGGGCGGGTCGTACTCTTCGGGCGTCACATCCAGCACCTCGCGGAAGATGCGCTCGGCGGAGGCGCTCACCTGCTTGCGCGTCAGCTGGATGGTGCCGATTCCCGAAGCCGATTGAGCAATCTGATGGAGCAGGAACAGGAAGCTCAGCAGTTGACCGACCTCCATCTCGCCCCGTGCCACGAGTTGCCCGCCCGACCACAGCACGAGGGCGATGCTCACCGCGCCGATGAACTCCACAGTGGGGCGCAAGCGCGCCCGACGCCGTTCCCCGCGCAGTGAGTGGCTGAGCACCTGCTGATTACGCTCTATGAAGCGTGCTATCTGGCGGTCTTCGGTGGCGAAGGTCTTCACCACGCGGATGCCCGCCAGCGCCTCCTGCACTAATGCCGACACATTCGCCAGCGCGCCCTGCGTCTGGTGGGCGATACGATGCACTTGACGCCCCAAACGCTGTATCAGCAGGGCAATCAGCGGAAGGCACACTACCGACAAGAGCGCCAGCTTCCAGTTGAGTATGAAAATGTACACGGTGAACGCCACGATGCGCAGGGGGGCATCCAGCGTGTCGCGCACCAACAGCACCGCGCTCTGCAGGGTCGGCACATCATGAGTCAGCACCGATTGGATGGCGCCCACCTGTCGCGACTGGAAAAAGCCTATCGGAAGCCGTTGGAGATGAGCGAACAGGTCTTCGCGCAGGCGCGCCGTGAGCCGTTGCCCCGCCTTCGCCAAATAGTACACCTGGCCATACGAGAAGAACCACTTGAGCGCAAACAGCGCAATCACTGTCAGTGAGACGACATTCAGCTGTTGGGCATCGCGCATATCCATCGAGCGGATGACTTTTTCCAACAGGTAGGCAGTTGCGCCCGTAATCGCCGTCACACCCACAGAGCAGATAAGGGCTACTACCAGCGGGCGCCACTGCTGGGCTACATAGCGCCCCAAGCGTCGTTCGTAGGCATTCATGCGTCCCCTATGTTATACCCGTCAATCTTTAGCCCGAAATGGCGTTGGCACAGCGCAAGGAACTCACAGTCTAGGCAGGGCGGAATCGGGTGGGGCGCGAGGTCTTCAAAGGTGTCGTGAACGATTTGGTGTCCAATCTCCAACAGCAGGGATTGGAACTCTTGAAGGTCTTCTGGGCTGAGGTCAACGGTCGCTTTGGCGCCTGCGCGTAAGGCGTCTATGGAGATTTTGAGCGCGCGGTTGGGGAACTGGTGTTGAATCAGCAGGGCGTAGCAGTGAAGTGCCAAGTCGTTGCGCACCTGTTCCTCGTCAACGGTGGTGCGCCCGCTTTTGTAGTCAATAATCTCCAGAGTGCCGCCGGGATGTTCGTCCACGCGGTCGAGTCGCCCCATCAGCACGAACTCGCCCATATCTCGGCGCAGGGTCTTCTCCATAAACAGGGGGATGGCAATCGGGGGCTGTTCGGCATGGCGCTGGTAGTAGTTCCGGAGCATTTCGTGCCCCGCCTGCTTGTGTTGCTCGCTCTCTTCGTGGTTGCTGAAGCTCTGCGCGCTCCACAACTGCTCTAAGGTGTGGGCGACCTGCTCTGGGGAGAGCGCGTGCGGTCCGCCCTGTTCGTGAAGCGCTTGCAGGATGCGATGCAGGTTCGTGCCCAGCGCCAAATGGGCGTTCCAACGCTTCAAGTAGCGTCCGTAAGGAGTTTGATATGCCCAATAGTATTTCACTCGGCAGGTCAGGTAGGTTGTGATTTTGGTCGGGCTGAGGGTCGGCTTACGCACGGACGGTCTGTAAGAGGCTGTTGAGGCGCAGGGCGCCGGTGTTCGCCAAGGTGAACAGGAGCTCCACTTCGTACAGGTTGAACTCGCGCGGTTGCACGGTGAGCAACAGCAGGGTGCCCAGCGTGCGTTCGGCGACTTGGATAGGCACGGCGAGCGCCGAGCTGAACCCGCTTGGCAGAGGGTCTTTGAGGTTCTGGGGATGGTTGGCGAGGTCGGGCGCTGAGATGGGCGCGTTGAACGCGTAGACCCAACCGGGCAGGCTGTACTGGGCGTGGGGCGCGTGGCGCATCAGCACCTCACTGGGAGGCGAGACCCGTTCGGGAGCCAAGAAATCGCCACGATAACGCGTCGGCAGGTAGATGACGCAGTAGTCGTGTGGGATGACGGCGCGCGCACTCTGCGTGATGAGCTCCAGCGCCTCGCTCAGAGTGTTCACTTCGCCCATCTGGAGCGACAGCTCGTAGAGGGCGGTCATGGTCTGTGCCTTGCGCGCCACCTGCTCGTAAAGCAGGGCGTGGGCAATCAGCAACGCCAACGGGCTGGTCAGCGGCTCCACCCAATCGATCGGCTCGCTCTCATCGGATACCGCCAGCGCAATCAAGCCCAGCGTGCGCTCGCCCAAGCTGAGAGGGTAGAGCCGAAAGCGGTGTGCCTCGTGATGCCAGTCCGAGGATTGGGTTTTCCAACCGTTGGGCAGGGTCGTGGGGTCAATCTGCTCTGGCAGGCTCAGCGCACCGTGCTGAACCGAGCAGAGCAGGCGCGTGTGGTCGTCATCATAGAGCCACAAACCCCCGCCCAGAGGCGAGACCTTACGCAGGAGCCTTTCGGTCGCCTCCATCACCTTCGGCAGGCTGATTTCGCCACCCAGTCGGGAGGGCAAGTTGCGGAGCCATTTGAGAGCGCGCTCGCGCTGTTGCAGTTGCACGCGCACCGATTGCAGATGCACCAACACCGCAAGCGTGGGTGCCACCTGCTGTAGCACGCTGAACACGGTTTCCGAGTGGCTTTCGGCAGGGTTGACCGCCACCAGGGCGCTCGTCGGGATGCTCGGCAACGGCACGCCGAACACGCTCTGCAGGCTCTCGTTGGGCAGGTCGGGCGCCAATCGGCGCGTTTCAGGGCTGGGGTGAACCGAGTGCCAAGCGATTCGTTCCACCAGCACAGGTTCCAGCAGGGTCTCTTCAGGGCGCACACGAAGCCCTTGAATCTCGTCGGCTTGCTCTCCCACCACACAAGCGAAGTCAACCCAGCGCCCCGAAGGCTCAGGCAGTAGGAGAATCGCTTGCTGGGCGCACAAAGCCTCGCGCACCCCACGAACGATTTCTACAATCGATTCAGAGGGAGCTGTCCCACTCGTCAGAGGGGACAGCCACCCATCCCAGTTCGGTTGTGCCAGCATACCTGGCGTAGTGCCTCCGTGCGTATTGTACCTTATTCACCTGTAGCACCGAAGTTGAAAAGCACGACCATCAGGTCGGCATCGTCCACATAGCCGTCCCCAGTAAGGTCGTAATCAAAGTTATACTCGCCGAATGCCAGCAGGATAATCAGCAGGTCGGCATCGTCTACGAGGTTGTCGCCGTTCAGGTCACCGATGCCAAGCACCACATGGATATGAGGGGTCTGGTCTTCCTCAAGATGAACGCCCTCAACCGAACCTCGCAGGGAGTTGTGCACACGCACTTTGATTTCGTGTTCGCCTACGGGTGTCTCTTCCAGTTCAAATCGTCCTTCGGCATCAAGGGTGGTGGTCATCTCATATTTCAGCTCGCCGTCTTGGTAGAACTCTACCAGTACGGGCAGACCCTCGTAGTCGCCTTCCCATCCCTCGAGCGTCGCGCCTCCCGTTAGGAAGCCTGCCAAAGGACCGAACGCTGTAATGCGGGTGCTGGTCTCAACCAGATAGACTGTGCCGTCCCCTCCGATCGCAGGGGAGGTGTACTGGGAGGAGATGCCGTGATTGAACCGCCAACGCACCAGCCCATTCGCTGGGTTTATCGCGAAGGTTGCCCATCCGTTGTTCCCCACCACATGGATGGTGCCATCCGCACCGATGGCGGGAGTAGAAGCGCGTGTGCCAATACTCGCACGCCATCTCAGAATCCCATTACTAATGTCGTAGCGCCTCAGCTCCCCTTGTCGGGAACCAAAGTAGACCGCGTTGCTATCCACTGCGGGACCCGACTCAAAGATGCCTCCTGCAATCACTTGCCAAGATAGCGCCCCATCTGGAGTGATTGATCGGAAGACCATATCCCATGAGCCGAACAGGATTCGGTTATTGGCGAAAACGACAGTACCTTGCACAGGATAGTACACTAAGTAGCGCCAGCGAAAAGTGCCGTTTGGATTGACAGCGTTTAGATGGCGCGCCGAACCGACATAAATCGTGCCATCAGGACCGAAACAAGGGGTGCTGTTCGCTTCGGTATCCAAGTACAGGCGCCAATCAACTGTACCGTCGGGGTTGATGCAGTAGAGGTATCCGCCCGGGATTTGCCCGTTGGTCACATAGATTTTGCCGTTCGGTCCAATTGCAGGGGAGGAGCGCACATCGGTTCCGCCCAGATAGAGACTCCAGCGCAGAGTGCCGTTCGGGTTCAGCGCTATCAGTTGCGCATCTTGGGGATTACCGATAATGTAAATCGTGCCATCGGCACCGATTGCAGGAGTTGACCAAGCCGTTGAGACCCCGTTGAACCAACGCCAGAGCAGAGTTCCATTTGGGCGCACCGCATTCACACCTGAGGTAGTGCCGAAGTAAATCGTGCCGTCGGCACCGACCACGGGCGAGCTGAAGGTGCGTCCACCCGCTGTGTATTGCCAGCGAATGCTCCCGTTTGTGGGGGCGCCCAAGTCGGTCTTGCGCGTATTTTGGTAATCTTTTCCGAGCGAGGGCCAGGGCGCGTCGGGATGCAGCTGGCTCCAACCCCCGCTGAGCGAGACAGCCAACAGAACCACAGTTGTCGTCCATCGATGCATTTTCATAACGTGCTCCTTTCCGCTCCCTATTATACACCAATTAGCGCGCCGGGCGACCTGTCATTTTCCTGAGAATGGGTACACTTAGGATGATGGAAAAGGTTCTACTGGCGTCCCCAAGAGGTTTCTGTGCAGGAGTCGCCTACGCAATCGAGGTGGTCGATTTGGCGTTGGAGGCGTTCGGCACTCCGCTCTATGTGCGCCACGCGATTGTGCATAATGAGCATGTCGTCCGCTCCTTCGAGCGGCGGGGCGTCATCTTTGTGGAAGATTTAGAGGAGGTGCCCGAGGGAGCGAATGTGGTGTTCAGTGCGCATGGGGTCTCGCCTGCCGTGCGCCAACAGGCGCAGGTGCGCAACCTGAATGTGATTGATGCTACCTGCCCGCTGGTGAGCAAGGTTCACCGCGAAATCACCCGTTTCGCTCGCGGGGGCTACCATATCCTCTACATCGGGCATCGCGGTCATGTAGAAGCTCAAGGAAGCACGGGACACGCGCCCGGACAAATTACGCTAATAGACAACATCGAGGAAGCCGAGAGCGTGGAGGTGCCCACCGCCCGCCCGCTCGCCGTCGCCACGCAGACTACCCTCAGCGTGGATGAGGTCAACGATATCTTGAGCGTGCTCAAACGCCGTTTCCCGCAACTGGAACAGCCCAAAAAGGAAGATATCTGTTACGCCACCACCAACCGCCAAACCGCCGTCAAGCAACTTGCCCAGCAGAGCGACATAGTGCTGGTCGTCGGGAGCCGCACCAGTAGCAACTCGAATCGCCTGCGCGAGGTGGCAGAGTCGTGTGGTGTGCCTGCGTATCTGCTGTTAGAGCCCTCTGAAGTGCGCCCCGAATGGGTTCAGCAGGCGCGCGTGATTGGCATCACCAGCGGGGCGTCCACGCCCGAATCGTCCACCGAAGTGATTATCGGTGAGCTCCTGCGCCTCAGCCCGAACGCCACGGTGGAGACGCTGAAGGTGTTGGATGAGGCGGTCGAGTTCATCCCGCCCCGCACCCTGATAGCCCAAGCACAACAAGCGCGTCAGGCGCGTGAGAAGGTTTGAGGATTTCCATCGGCGCAATACAGACAAGACGCCGCTACTCGTTTTCCATAACACTGCTGAGGGTGTTTGAAAAATCACTGGGAGCGCGGGCGTCTCGCCTGCTCGTGGCTTGGGCATCTTGCCCAAGCATGTTTACCGTGTCCGCATCTGTTTTGGCTCACGGGCAGGATGCCCGTGCTACGGCTTTTCGTGGCTTGGGCATCCTTGCCCAAGATATCTTTCGGGCATGGGCATCCCTCACCAAGCGGTTCTCAACGACGATGCAGGCGAGACGCCTGCGTTCCCAGCGGACCCATTCTGCCCTGATCTACCCGATTTTTCACGGGTAGGATGCTCGTGCTACGATTTTTCAAACACCCTCAACACTGCTTGAAAAATCGGTGAGGTTCGTGGTAGAATCTCCTTGCTATGACCCCGCGCGAGCGTATTCAGTCTGTGCTGAACGGCACAACGCCCGACCGTCTGCCGTTCGCCTTCTGGTACCACTTTCGTGGCGAGTCGTGGTTCCCTGCCCAGTTATATCCCGAATACCGTGCTCCTGCTTCGGAGGCGGTGCTTGATGCCTATGTGGAAGGGATGACCACTGCTGAACACGAGTTTTGGCGACGCTATCAGCCCGACCTGCTGAAAGTGATGCACGATATTCCCTACGAGGTGTCCGAAGAGTTGACTACAATCCGCTCCCCCAACGATTGGGCACAGCTTCCGCCCCTCAGCCCGCAGAGTAGACACTTCGGGGCGCAGTTGCAGGTCCTACGCAATCTGCGTGCGCTGGTGCCCCTTGAGGTGCCGATTATAGAAACGGTCTTCAATCCCTTCTACTACGCCAACAAGCTCAGTGAGGGGCGCTTGCTTGCTCACCTTGCTGAGGAGCCTGATGCCGTGCATCAGGGACTGAAAACGCTCTATGCGAACTTGGTGGACTATGCGCTGGCGGTGTGCGAGGTTTGCGATGGGGTCTACTACGCTGTGAATGGGATTAGCGTGGATACTGCCTCCCGCGCCCTCTACGAAGAACACTTCTTGGGCTACGACCGTGCGTTTCTGGAGGCGGTATCTGGGCGCGGGCTGGTGGTGTTGCACCTCCACGGTTATGGCGAGCTCTACGCTGACTTGTTGGCGGACGCCCCCGCCTCACTGGTCTGTTGGAGCGACCGCAGTTGCACCCTCAGTCTGCCCGATGGTGCGCGACTGTTCGGGCGAGCCGTGATGGGCGGGCTGAACGAGAATGAACTCCCCAACCTATGCCGAGAGCGCGTCCACCAGCATGTGAACGATGCGATAGACCAAATGCGTGGAGTGCCCTTTGTGATGGCACCGGGGTGTTCCGTGCCGACTCATATCAACCCTGAGGTGCTGATCGCTATCCGTGAGGCGGTCGCAAGTGCTCGGTGAAGTGGGGAAGCAGGGGCGGGAAGCCCCTGCCGCATGCTAACTCAGAGGTTCCCGCGGAGTGCCTGCTCGCGCTCGATTGCTTCAAACAGCGCCTTGAAGTTGCCCTTCCCGAAACCGCGCGAGCCGTGGCGCTCAATCACCTCAAAGAAGAGGGTCGGGCGGTCTTGCACCGTTTTCGTGAAGGTCTGGAGCAGGTAGCCTTCCTCATCGCGGTCTATCAGAACCCCTAGCTCCGCCAGCGTGCGCAAGTCCTCTTCAATCTGCCCCACTCGGTTAGGCACTTCTTCATAGTAGGTCTGGGGCACATAGATAAACTGCATCCCACGCGCCTTGAGATGGCGTACGGTCTCCGTGATGTCCTCCGTCATCAAGGCGATATGTTGCACACCAGGTCCCGCGTTGTACTCCAGATACTCCTCAATCTGCGACTTGCGTCGTCCTTCGGCAGGTTCGTTGATGGGGAGCTTGATTTTGCCCCGCCCATCCTGAACTACCTTAGACATGAGGGCGGAATACTCGGTGCTGATGTCGTCATCCGAGAAGTGCACCAGCAGTTCAAAGCCCATAATCTCGCGGTAGAAGTTCACCCAGTAGTTCATCTTGCCCAGTTCCACATTCCCGACGATGTGGTCAATCTCTTTGATGCCAATCGGTTCGCCGGGGATGAACATCTCCTTGAAGCCGGGCAGGAAGGCGCCCTTATAGTGGTCGCGGTTGATGAACGAATGGATGACATCGCCGTAGGTGTGAATCGCTGCGATATGCACCTCGCCATCGTCGTCTTTCAGTACGGTCGGCTCTTGGAAGCCTTGGGCACCGCGTCGGACGGCTTCGCTATAGGCGCGCTCTACATCATCCACTTCAAAAGCGATATCGCGCACCCCGTCGCCGTGCTTCACGAGCCAGTGGGCTAAGGGATGGTCGGCTTTGTAGGGTGCGGTCAGCACGAAGCGAACCTCATTTTGTTGGAGTACATAAGACGACTCGTGGCGCGACCCTGTCTCTAATCCGGAATAGGCGACCACATTGAAACCGAACATCGTGCGGTAGAAGTAGGCTGCTTGTTTGGCGTTGCTGACGAAAAAGCGCACATGGTCAATCCGCCGAATGGGCATGATATCCATCGTTATCCCTCCATCGTTGCAGTTAGGCTTGCGCCGTTGCAAGTGCTGTGATTATACCTGAAGCAGGCTTCGCAGTTTCGGGATGGCTTGGCGCATCACTTTGGCGCGGTGGCTGATGCGGTTTTTGAACTCGGAAGGCAACTCTGCGACGGTACAGCCAAGCGAGGGCAGATAGAAAATCGGGTCATAGCCGAACCCCGCTTGTCCGCGTGGGGCGAAAGCGATTTTGCCTTCCAAAGTGTCTTCAAAGGTGTATTCCTCCCCGTTGGGCAGGGTGATTGCCACAGCACAGCGGAACCGTGCCGAGCGACGCTCCATCGGCACATCCTTGAGCATTTCCAACAGAATGCCCATCTTCACGGGGAAGGGCGTCTCCTCCCCTGCAAATCGCCGTGAGTAAAGTCCTGGTTGACCGTTCAGGGCGTCAATCTCCAGCCCGGCATCATCAGCGAGGGCTATTTCACCCGTGAACTGGGTGCAGGCGCGCGCCTTAATCAGCGCGTTCCCCACATAGGTGTCGGCATTCTCCTCAGGGACGGGTGCGTTCGGATAATCGCCCAGAAAGACGATTTCCACACCGAGGTCGGATAGCCCCTGCGCCAGAAGCTGATAAATCTCCTTAGACTTGGAGCGATTGTGGCTGGCAATCACGACGCGCTTCAACGGTTCCACCTCCACACGCAAGGCTCACTTGAGCGAAATCAGGTACGCAATCAGGGCATCCAGCTCTTTCTCGGAGAGTTGTTTGTAGGGGGGCATCATATTCTGATAGCCCTTCACGATGTGCTTGTTCGGTTCCACAATCGCCGTTCGGAGGTAGTCTTCGTCAGCGGTGAGCGTGGTGCCGTCCGTCAGCGCTACTTGGCTCATGTACAGCCCTTTCAGGTCGGGCGCTTTGATGACCGATTTGGGGTTCATGTGGCAGGTTCCGCACGCCTGCTTGTTGTAGACCAGCTCCCCTTGCTTGACCAGTTCCGGGTCGGGGTTCGGTCCGATACGATTTTGGGCAGGCTTCAGCGGGGCGCCTTCACTGGAGGTGGTGGTCTCGGTTCGCTCGGCACAGCCTATCAGCAGGAGCAGTCCACCCAACATCACAAAGTAGCGTAAGCGGTGCATCGGTAGGGATTATACCTGCTCTTGCGACGGCTTTGTCAGGGCTGTTTAAGAGTGTTTGAAAACAGGATGTGTTCGCTGGGAACGCAGGCGTCTCGCCTGCACCCTCGTTGAGAGCCTCTTGGGCGAGGATGCCCATGCCCGAAAGATATCTTGGGCAAGGATGCCCAAGCCACGAAAAGCCGTAGCACGGGCATCCTGCCCGTGAGCCAAAACAGATGCGGACACGGTAAACATGCTTGGGCAAGATGCCCAAGCCACGAGCAGGCGAGACGCCCGCGCTCCCAGTGATTTTTCAAACACTCTCGGACTGTTTTCAAGAGGGAGCAAGGCGTTGGACACCCAAACGCCCCACCCTGTCACCCTGAGCGTAGCGAAGGGTCTCTACTTGGGGTTTTGGTGAGATTCTTCGCTTCGCTCAGAATGACAGGGAAGGTTTCAGAATAACAGGGGAGGGTTAGAGAATTGCTTTCTTCAGAACGACGATGTACTCGTGAACTTATTAATACGAAACACGAACGGATATCCAAGCGGTCGCAGATTGTTGTACTCGTGTCGACGGTCCCAAATAATCAAGTCGTCCCAGATGTAGCCCTCTTTTTGTAAGCGTTCGGCTAAGTCGGAATGGAAGAGATAGAAGTGCCCTTTCTTACGCAGGTTCATCACAAGGATACAACAGTAGCCACCCGCACGCAGGGTCTTCAAGCACCCTCGAAACAGCTTCGCCAACTCTTCAAGGAAAGCGTCATAGTCCGAAATCTTGCCTAAATCGTCCCTCTCTTCGCCATAGTGTCGAACTGGCTTGTAATCTGCTGTGCGTCGCTCCATCAAGATATCCCAGTAAGGAGGTGAGGTCACTATCAGGTCTACAGACTCTGCAGGTACAATCTCTGCCACGTGTCTGGCGTCGGCTTGATAAATTTCGGCGCGCGCAGTTTCTTCTTCGTAAAGACTCAGTTGATTCAGCCTCTGGTTCGCAATCTCCACATATTCTGGGCTAAGCTCAATCCCAATCCCGTGCCGACCGATTTGTCTTGCTGCGATGACTGTGGTTCCGGTGCCCACAAACGGGTCTAGAACCGTCATGCCCCTTCGAGTGAAACACTCTATCAGCCGAGTAGGGAGCGCAATAGGGAAGATTGCAGGGTGATTCAGGCTCTGTTCTTCACGGGTTTTCTTGATGTCGCTCCAGATCGAAATGGAGTAGCGCGTCCAATCGCGCCCATCAAGGTCGTTCGCTCGGCGCTCAGTGTCGTATTCAGCACGCCCCTCTGCCACCGTTTCTACATAGTCCTCTATCCACTCATCTTCGAAGAGCATATTGCAAGTATGCCTATCGCAACTCTTTGTTGAAGGAGTCCCACGCCCAACGCCGAACCCTAAACCCATGAGCAGGTTCGCACTGATTGCCACCCTGCTGGGAATGGGAGGCATATTGATGGCTCAGCCAAATGATGAGAAGGTGCTATACGACTTTGAAGGCGACCTACCTTCCGTGCTTCGGCCCACCGAAGTTCGGCTCAAACTGGTGCGCGAGCAGGCACCCCAAGGCGCCCAATCGCTCCAAATCGAGTTTCTGGGTGGGGAATGGCCCAATCTCTACTTCCGAGCGGACGGCACCCCGTGGGACTGGAGCGCCTACAACGGACTATGCATCACGGTTCATAACCCTAGCACCGAGAGCGTGCAGTTTGGCGTGCGCGTGGATGATGACCCGCGTGCCGATGGAGCGCTCTACTGCCGACAGGGCTGGGGCACGGTGGAGCCGGGCAAGACGCGCACTTTTGTACTCCCTCTCTCATCGGCAGACCCGATGAGCATAGGGATGCGCGGTCTGCCCAATCCACGCCCCGATGTCCAATCGATTGCGCTGACCGCCACCAACGAACTGCGCACTCAGCATATCGTCGCCTTCCAAGTGTTTATGCACCGCCCCAAACAGCCGACGACGCTTGTCATCGACAACATTCGACTCGTGCGCTGGCTTCCTGACCTTAAAGACCTGCGCGACATCGTGGACGAGTACGGGCAGTATACGGGCGCCGATTGGCTCGGCAAAGTGAAACGATTGGAAGACTTCAAGGAGCACCTTGCCGAAGAGGAGCGCAACTTGAGCGCGCACCCCAACCTCCCTGAGTACGACGAATATGGGGGCTGGAAGCAGAGTCCGACCCTGCGCGCCACAGGCTTCTTCCGAACCGAAAAAGTGAACGGCAAGTGGTGGTTGGTGACCCCCAAAGGCACGCTGTTTTTGAGCATCGGGATGGACTGCGTGCGCACCGACGATGCCACAATGGTCACGGGGCGCGAGCATCTGTTCCGCTGGCTCCCCAAAGACGATGACCCGCTGACCCATCATCGCTGGTTCCAGACGGGCGTGATACGCGGTCCGGTGAAAGAGGGTACGGTGTACGCCTTCTATCGGGCGAATCTCCAGCGCAAGTACGGTGAGAACTATACGGAGCGCTGGACGGACATCACCGCACGGCGACTGCGTTCGTGGGGCTTCAACACGATTGGCTCGTGGTCGTCTTGGGAACGGTTCCGCAACGCCAAAATCCCCTACACCGTGATTGTCCATCCTCATGGCGACCACGCTCGCGTGAGCAGTGGCATCGACTACTGGGGCGAAATGCACGACCCGTTCGACCCACGCTTTGAGCAAAGTGTGCGCCGAAGCTTGGAACCCGTCACCCAGCAGGTGGGCGACGACCCCTACTGCATCGGCTACTTCGTGGACAACGAGCTGAGCTGGACAGGCGGGCTGGAGGCGGGTGGACTGTACGGCTTGGCGTTCGGGGCACTCAATCGGGATGCCTCCGACTCGCCTGCCAAGCGTGCTTTTGTTGACCAGCTCCGTAGCAAGTACGACACGATTCAGGCGCTCAATCAGGCGTGGCAGACCGAGTTTGAGAGCTGGGGGGCGTTGGAGAAGCCTGTGCGCCTCACCGCCACACGCACGGAGGCTCAGCGTCAGGATTTCGGGCAGTTTGTGCGCACGCTGGCGGAACGCTACTTCAGCACGGTGCGCAAGGTTCTGCGCGAGCTCACCCCGAACCACCTCTACTTGGGCGCACGCTTCGCCTGGGCGCATCCCGCTATTATCCAAGTCGCCGCACAACATTGCGACCTCATCAGTTTCAACATCTACGCCAAAGAGGTGGGCATCTGGGACCATGTGCTGATGGGTTTGGACAAGCCTGTGCTGGTGGGCGAGTTCCATTTCGGGGCGTTAGACCGCGGGATGTTCCACACGGGCTTGGTCTCTGCCACCAGTCAGGCGCACCGCGCCGAGCTGTATCGCAACTACCTCTACAGCATGGCAGACCACCCGATGTTCGTGGGGTGCCACTGGTTCCAGTATGTCGACCAGCCGACCACAGGGCGCTGGTTCGATGGGGAGAACTACAACATCGGCTTTGTGAATACGGTGGACTATCCCTATCCTGAGATGGTGGCGATGGCTCGGCGGGTGCATCGGGAGCTGTACGCCCGACGCTACGGCAAACCGACAGCTCAGGCGGATTCCACTGGGCGCTGACGGCGCCACTGCCAATAGAGGCTGGTGGCTATCGCCAGCTTCTCGGCGGTCCCCGTGCGCGTCCAGAGACGAAACACATCGTAGCGGTTGCGCTCGATGACATCCAGAATGCGTGCTTAGAGCCTACTACCAAGCAAAATAGGATACTGAGCTTCACGAGGCAGGTAGCGGATGCCTGCCTCCGCCTCCGCGTAGAGCCGACGACAGCGCGCAATCTGGAACTGCATCAAGGCGACCCAGCGCTCATCA
>OGCI01001959.1_pt1 | contig 15185 bp, 12 predicted proteins | sample 1570021 | NCBI WGS metagenome assembly OGCI01 (sample SAMN06264664, study PRJEB24512) | hot springs metagenome | isolation source: Hot spring water | place: South Africa: Tshipise | collected 2015-06-21 | reverse complement strand
CCTAATAGATTTACTTCATTGTATCATCGAGAAAAGAACTGTCAACCTGTTTCGAAGCGTGTTTGAATAGGATTAAACCTATCCGCCCAGCCCCTTCCCGACGCGGTAAGGGGGAGTTCGCAACCTCTCCCCGCTCTGGGGAGAGGCAGGGAGAGGGGCGTGAAAGGGCTCTTTACAACGTTTCTGGTCGTCAATTCGTAGCGGGCAACGTGTTTTCGCACACCCTTTCAGTCGCTTGACAGTCCTTCGGGAAGGTTGTATAATAGTTAGCGCGAGGTCGGGGTGTGGCGCAGTTTGGTAGCGCGCCTGGATGGGGGCCAGGAGGTCAGCGGTTCAAGTCCGCTCACCCCGACCATTTATTTCACCTCGGACGCCAGAGCCCGCAACGCCCGCCACAGTGCCGCGGGGTGCGGCTCCACCACCATTATCCGCTTTCCCACCCGTTCAGCCAGCTGCCCGACGGTCACGTCGTCCAGAAAAAGGGTTCCCTCGCGCAGGCAGATGGAGGGCAGGATGATGACGGGATGCGCTGGGAAATGCGCTAGCGTGTGGGCAATGTCCTGGGCAGTGAGCAGTCCCGCTACGCTTACCGTACCACCGAAGAACCGGTTCTTCACCACGCAGACGTTGAGCTCAACACCTTCCACACGCATCAGCATCTGCGCGAAGCGCCCGATGAGTGACGAGGGCAGCTCACCCGTGACAAGCGTGGCTTGCACCCGCACGAAAAGTCTCGCGGGCAAGCGGCGGGAAAGGTCGCAGGCGCGGTTCAGGAAGAGACGAACGGTGCCCACGCCGTCATCCAGCTGGGGGAAGTCTTCGTAATACTGCCTCCCGGGCACCGGCTCGCCAGCCAGGAAGAACCACTCATCGGAGAGGAAAGCAAATCGCGTACCCAGCCTCTGCTCAAACATCTTCTCCGTTGAGCGCACTTCCCGGATGAAACGCCGGGCGTAACCGCTATCCGGAGGGGTGAGGGGAGCGAGCTTTCGCCGGAACTGCGTCAGCCCAACCGGCACAATAGCTACCGACAGCGTGCCTGACCGTTTGCCGGTCACGGATGGGTGCAACAGGGCAAGGTCGTACAGAGTCCGGCGCAGAGCATCGCCGTCGTTCCAGCCGGGGCAGAGCACAATCTGCGCATGAACGTCGATGCCTCCGGCGTGCAGTCTCTCCAGTACTGGCACGATCGGCACCGGTTCGCGCTTGCCCAGCAGACGCCCGCGCAGATCGGGATCAGTGGCGTGCACTGACACGTACATCGGAGACAGCCGCTGCTCAAGGATGCGCTCGAACTCTTCCTCCGTGACGTTGGTGAGCGTGACATAGTGACCATACAGGAAGGACAGGCGAAAATCGTCATCCATAAGATATAGAGAACGACGCATCCCTTTCGGCATCTGGTGAATGAAGCAGAACACGCATTTGTTGTTGCAGGTGTGTATCTTATCCGCGAGGTCGTTCTCAAACTCCGCGCCCAGCAGGTCGTACGGTTCCTTTTCCACTGTCACCGTAAAAGTGGTATCTGCGCGCCGTACGGTAATCTGCACGCTGGGCTCCGTGATGTGGAAGCGATAGTCCAGCGTGTCCATCACGCGCTTGCCGTTGACCGATAGCAGCATGTCGCCCTCACGCAGTCCCATCTCCTCAGCGAGACTGCCCGGCTCCACGCGCTCGATCACCAATCCCCCAGCGGGACGAAGCAGCAGTTCCGACATTGCCACCTCTCTCCTCTATCCGTGAGATTGTACCCTTTTCCCGCGCCGAAAGGAATCCGTGCGCAAACCGCTTGCGTTATCGGTTACGCACCATTAAAATAGATACAGGAAAAGCAGAAGGAGGCGGTCTTCATGCGGTGGGCTATCTGCATCATGATACTGGCATGGCTGACCTCAGCAGCTCATGCACAGGTCAACTCCAACGTCAGCAAGCTCAGTATCCATCTCATCGGCAGCTACACGGAAGGCGCGAAGCGCATTGTTGCTGCCAAGCCCCGTGTGATTAAAGTGCTGGATCCACAGTCCTCGGCGGCAATGCGTGAGGCGATGCGGGATTATAAGCGACGCCATCCAAAGGGGCTGGTGGTAATGCGCGTTTGGGAGCGAACACCCGATGTGCGCTATCGCCTGCAGGACGACCCGGTGCAGAGCGCCGAGGACTTCTGGAACCGCGTCTTGAGACCGGCGGTGCAGGCGCTTTCCGTCGAGGACAGGCGGCTGGTGGACTACCTGGAAGGACCCAACGAAGGTGAGACCACACCGACATGGGAAACGGTGGAGCATGCCCGATGGTTCGGGCGGTTCTGGGAGCGCCTGGCTCAGCGTATTGCCGAGGCGGGGTTCCGTCCGCTCATCGGTAGTATCGCAGTGGGCAATCCACGTGGCACTATCGCCGAGATACGCGCCAGACTGGAAGCCTTCCTGCCCGCGTTGCGCGCTGCCCAGCGTCACAACGGCGGATGGAGTTACCACTCGTACACCATCCAGTACACTACCGACCCGGGCGTGGAGTACTGGTTCAGCCTGCGCTACCGCATCTTCTATGAGTTCCTGCGCGAACGCTATCCCGAACTGGCGAACCTGCCGATGATACTGACCGAAGGCGGCGTGGACGAGGTGGGCAACCCGAATACCAGCGGCTGGCGGGCACGTGGCGACACCGCGAAATATCAGCGGTGGCTCGTCTGGTACGACAGCGAGCTGAAGAGAGACCCCTACGTCGTCGGAGTGACGCTGTTCCAGATTGGCAATCCAGAGGGCTGGTGGTCGTTCGATCTCGAGCCGATAGCCGGGTGGCTGGCGGACCATATCGCGCAGCGCCCACGTACCTTGCGCAATTCCGTACTCAACGGCGACTTCGAGCTCGGCTTCGGTAACTACGGTGGCGAGACCATTGCCAACGCGTGGATGCCCTGGGACGCAGGAGTGGTCAACCCCGCCTGGCCCGGCAGCGCGCATTTCTGGCGTGTTTCGGGGGTGCCGGGTAACGCTCAGCGGATTATCAGCGGGTTGATTGCCGGGCAGTCCTTTCGGGGCGGTGTGTACCAGTCCGTTCCCGTTGTTCCGGGTGTGCCGTATCGTTTGACAATGGACTATCTGAGCGCGGGCACCACCGACCCGGGCTCAGGGCAGGAGTTCGGGCTGGGGTACGACCTTTCAGGGGGTGACAACCCCAGCAGCCCCGGGATCATCTGGCTGGTTTCCACAAGCATCCCGACCAATCAGTGGCGCCGAGTGCAGGCGACCATCATACCAAGCGGAGATCGGCTGACTCTGTGGACACGATGCGGTATCTACTGGCCCGTTGCGACGGTGACGCTGGATGTGGACAATGTTCAGCTTCGGGCGGAGGCGACGCTGGCGGGGAGGGTGGTGCTGGGTGACTTTCTGGGAGACTACCGGGACACGAGCATGGAAGTTCAGATACGCAACCGTACAACAGGCGCAATTGTGCATCAGGCGCGGGTGCCCCTGTCGGTTGATGGGGAGTTCGAGGTGCTTTACGAAGCAGGCGTTCCGCCAGGTGTTTACCACGTCGCGATGAAGGCGGCGCCCTGGCTGAGGCGTGTGGTGCGGGATGTCACAGTGCCGAATGGTTGGGCGGAAGCCTCGCTGGTGAACGGAGATATCGATGCCGATAATGAAGTGACTTTGTTTGATTTCGGTGCGCTGGTGCGAGCTTTCGGCAGCACTCCATACAACGCAAACTGGGATCCAAACGCGGACCTCGATGGCGACGGCGAGGTGACCTTGTTTGACTTTGGAGTGCTTGTCCGGAACTTTGGAAGTCTGGGCGACGAGTAGTCACGAACCGCTTGCGCCTTCAGCGGGGTTGTGCTATAATAGCAGCGTGCGGAGAGTTGGCTGAGTGGTCGAAAGCGGCCGCCTGCTAAGCGGTTGTAGGGGCATCTAAAGCCTCTACCCCGGGTTCGAATCCCGGACTCTCCGCCATTTTTCGTTAATGAGGCTGGACATGCAAGCACCGCCGCGCGTACAGCTGCTTTTCTGGGCGTTGCTGGGCTGCGCCTCGGTGATCCTCACCGAAGTGGTTACCTTCTCCTTCCCGTTTCCCTTCGTGACCGTGTGGGGTTTGCTGGTCATCTGTCCCCTGTATACACTGCACGTGCTGGTGCTGGCGTGGTTGATCTTTCGACGCGGAGCCGTCAGTCTCTACACACTTTTCCTCGCTGGGGCGTTGCTGGGCATGTATGAGGCTTATGTGACAAAGGTGCTCTGGAACCCCACTTGGGGCGATGCAACGGTGACCTTCGGAGGAGTGTATGTGGTACAGACCGCCATTCTGGTTCTGTTCTATCATCCTCTGATGGCGTTCGTGCTTCCCCTTCTGGTGTGCGAAAGCCTGTTCACCACGTCCCGCGAGCTGCTTCGAAGCCTGCACGCCAGGTCTCAGAGATGGATATCTTCCCGCCCTGTGCTTACCTCCGCCGTGCTCGGAATCTATGGGGGTGCGTTTCACGCGGTAGCAGCCTCCAGCGTGCGCAACTCTCTGACTTCTGTTCTGCTCTCGGCGTTCGTCTGGGGTGTGGTGGTGCTTGCGTGGAAACGATGGGGTGGGAAATGGACTCTGCGCGACCTGCTTCCCTCCGACCGGCAGGCGACCGGACTGATCGGGCTACTCCTAATTGGCTACCTGTGGCAGGGCGTGTTGCTACGACCCGAAGCTCTACCCCGTACGCTGCTGCCTCACCTTACGGTATGGGCGATGTACCTGCTGTTTGGCGGACTGCTGTGGTTACACCTTCGGCACTCGGCTCCGCTGGCGGCGCCTGAACCAGCACGCCGATGTCAGCCGGAGCGGCTGAGCATCGCCTACTTTCTCGCCTTTGCTAGCACGTCTGTGCTTGGTTCGGCAATGAAAACCGCCGCCGGAGCGATGGTGCTGGTATCGTTCCTGCTGGGTATCGGCACGGGACTATGGCTGGTGCTCCGGGCGGCGGTGGCTCTGCGTCAGCTGACCGTGCAGGCGAGACCTACTTCCGGTTCGTATCCGGATTGATTGGTCCGTTCTGCCACACCAGCGGGAAGTAATCGCCCAGAAGAATCTCACCGGGCTTGACAGTGATATGATGTTCGATCAGGTGACCTCCGTGAGGCTCGTAGCGCGTGTGCCCCGGCATGTAGTGAACAGCGAAGCCAGGACGACCTCGTGAACCGCGATTCGGTGGCGTACCGTGCCACGTGAGGCAGTGATGGAACATCACTTCACCCGCTTTCACCGGACAGGGTATGATCTCCACCTTCTCGCCTTCCGGCACGAGAGCGGGGTCGTAGGCAGGACCCCAGTCGTCCTGCCGAATGCCCACTGTCCCACCATCATAGGCTCCCCACAGATGGCTGCGCGGCACCACGTGCATACAGCCGTTTTCCACGTCAGCATCTTCCAGAGCCAGCCACGCGCTCACGAGGTCAGGCGGCTGGATGACGGGCCAGTAGGGATGGTCCTGATGCCAGATGGTGGGTCCGCCTTTGAAAGGAGGCTTGTACTGCACCTGATCATGCCACACACGCACGGTGTCGGTGTTCATCAGGTGTGCCACCGCCTCCGTCAGCCTGGGATGGAACAGATAGCGGTAGAATTCGTCGTCCGCCTCCCAGGCGTTCACAATCTGGATAACAACGTTTTCCTCGTCGCCATACAGGTTGCGCATCGTCTCGGGCTTCTTTTCGGTCTTGCCCTCCAAAAGAGCGTAAAACCGTTCGCGAAGTCGCCCAACCTCCTCCGGTGTCAGCAACGGTCGCGCGGGCAGGTACCCGTTCTCGCGGAAAAACTGCACGTCGCTGGCAGTCAACATAGGCAAAAGCACCCTCCCGTGCAGGATTTTACGACTATTTTACCATGCTAAACGCACAGATTCCTATCACTGGAGGGTGCTTGCCGACAATCTCGCCTGCCGAGCGGTGCTACCGCCAAGGGTCGTTTTCTATCAGCACGTAGCCTGCGCCAAGCACCTGTTTCGGCTCGCCCTCCACCTCCACCTCAATGACCGTACACAGTGGGTTTGGGGCGCTTTCGGGTAGGCCGCGTACCACTAGGCGGTTTTCCGTCTGCGTAAACGGCACTTCGGGTCCGTTCATCAGGCGGGTGCGAAGCACCCTGCACTGCAGTCCGCCGATTGCCAGTTCACTGCCGGGCCAGCGGTTGCAATGGAAGTAAAGGGTCTGCCCTTTGCGCGTGAACGCGCCGGTGATCAGCCAGTCCTGGTGCATGGGGTCGGTGGCGTCGTAAACAGACGGTCCGTATTCCTGCAGCCATTTCCCCACCTTCATCAGCTCCTCTTCGCAGACCTCAGGCACGCTTCCGTCCGGCGCCGGACCGATGTTCAGCAGGAGGTTGCCTCCGCCCGCCGCCACCTGTCGGAGCATCGACACAATCTGCCAGGCGTCTTTGTATCGCGTGTCGATCGGCGTATAGCCCCAGCTCTCATTGAAGGTCATGCACGCCTCCCACATGCGACCGCCTTTCTCCGGAGTGATGTGCTGTTCCGGCGTGCCGAAGTCTTCGGGCAGTCCCGAGCGGTTGTTGATGATAATGTCCGGCTGAAGCTCGCGCACCATGCGGTTCATCTTCTCCGCCTCCCACTCTTCGGCGGTGAGGGGCCAGTTCACATCGTACCACATGATGTCGATCTTGCCGTAGTTCGTCATCAGTTCACGCACGATGCCGTGTGTGAACTCCACAAAGCGTTTGCGCGCCGCCTCGTCGTTCTTGCACCGTGCACCGTCGGGATGGTGCCAGTCCATCAGGGAATAGTAGAACCCTACGCGCAACCCTTCCGCCCGCGCCGCCTCCACGAACTCGGCAACGAGGTCGCGTCCGGGTCCGCGTTTTACTGCGTTGTAGTCGGTGCATTGCGTGTTGAAGAGGCAGAAGCCCTCGTGATGCTTGGTGGTCATCACCATGTAGCGCATCCCCGCCAGCTTCGCCAGGCGCGCCCACCAGCGGGCAGGGTGGGGCTTAGGCTTCCAGGTGTCGGCGAGCCTCTCGTACTCCTCGATGGGAATGCGCTCGCGGTTCATCACCCACTCGTGCCGCCCGAGCTGCGAGTACAGCCCCCAGTGGATGAACATGCCAAAGCGCGCCTCACGGAACCATTTGAGGCGTCTTTCGCGGTCGGTCTCCTCGGGTGTTCGTTGCTTTTCCATGGATACACCTCCTCAATAACCTGTTCCTCGTCATCTCCGCGGGTACCACGACCAACGGTACCGTGCCCTGAGCTTCGCGGCACCTGCCAGATTTTCACATCCAGACCTTCACCGGCTGACCGGTCAGCACCGACTCGTTGGCAGCCAACGTGACCGCCAGCGTCTTCACCGCGTCGGTATACGTGGAGTGGATACCGGAACGATCGCCGGTGACAATCGCATGAATGAACGCCTTGTTTTCCTCCAGATAGGGGTTGCTGCTGAGCTGGAAGGTGATCACTTTGCCCGGTTCCGTGGCTTTCACACTGCCCCAATCGGTCTCCACAATCAGGTCAGGAGTCACGACGTCCAGTCCTACGCGCCAGCCCATGTTCAGAAGGCAGGTGTTGTGGATGGCTCCGATAACACCATTGGCGAACTTGACTGCCACCGCACCCACGTCGTACACACTGTAGTTCTCCACCTCTTTATCCAGCTTGCGGTTGGTCATCAACGCGTACACCTCGACGATGTCGCTCACCAGATAGCGCGCGAGGTCGACGATGTGTGTGGTCTGTTCCACGAACTGCCCGCCCGACTGTTCCATGACACGCCACCACGCCACGCCAGGCATTCCACCCATCCACCAGCCGGTAACCATACCAATGGTCTTGCCCGCCAGCAGTTCACGCGCCTTCTGAGTGGATGCCATGTAGCGGAAATGATAGCCCACACTGCTGACCACACCCGACTTCGATATCGCCGCCTCAATCGCTTTCGCTTTCTCCAGGGTGCGCCCGACGGGCTTCTCGACGAAGAGATGGATGCCTCGATCGGCAGCTGCTTCCTCCGCGCCCACGTGCGCATGAGGGGGCACGCACACGTACAATGCGTCGATCTTTTCGTTGTCCAGCATCTTCTTCCAGTCTGTGTAGGCGGTTCCACCGAAGCGATTGGCAGCAGCCTGCGCGCGAGACTCGTCGATATCGCAGAATGCAACGGGTTGCGCCTCCGGTATCTGCGCAAGCGCGTTGAAGTGCGCGTTGGCGATACCTCCACACCCGAAAAATCCGATGCGAACGGACATTCAACACCTCCTGTGGCAGTTATCAAATCTGCTTTCGCACCAGATGAAGGCACTTCCTTCTGGGGGATTATCTCAGAGGGGTCGTTTTCTGCCGCAGGGACTCGAACAGGATGATTCCCGCTGCGACCGCAACGTTCAGTGACTGCGCGCCGCCGCCCATCGGGATGCGGATGAGTGTGTCCATCGCAGAGCGCGTTTCGGGAAGCAGTCCGTGCTCCTCGTTGCCGACCCACAGCGCAAACGGCGGTTTCAGGTTCTCCTGCCACAGGATACGTTCGGCATGTGCACTGGACCCGACCAGCCTCCACCCGTATTCCCTCAGCCTAGAGATAGCGTCTTTACTGCGACCGCACGTCACAAGGGGGACAAAGGCGATACTGCCCGTGGTGGAGCGCACGCACGCGCGGCTGTATGGGTCGGCAATCGGGCTTGCCAGCACCAGCGCCCGCACCTGAGCCGCATCGGCAGTGCGGATGAGCATTCCGAGGTTGCGAGGGTCCTGAAGAGACTCGGCGACCAGCATCACGCCGTCCGGCTGGGGCACCACCTCCTGCAGGCTCAGTTCCCAGAAGGGCATCACGGCGACTGCGGTGGTGGAGGTCTCATAACCGCTCACCAGCAAACGGTGAAACAGCCCTCTACGCACGGAGTACACGGGGATGCCTGCCGCCTCAGCCGCCGGGGCGAGTTCCGGTTCGCTCTCCTCTTTGAGGAACACCTCCAGCGGGCGCAGGGGAGCGTGCAAAGCCTTCCGAATCTGCGCGGACCCCTCCATGAGGAAACGACGCTGAGCCTCACGGGGCGCTGGCTCTGTGAGTCGGGACGCCAGACGGAAAGCAGGATGCTTCAGCTCGGTAACGAGTTCCATCGGTTTGCTCTCACAGTGTGCGCTTGAACCACGTGACAAAGGCGTCGGTGATGGAGTGCACGACCCCCCCTGCGACCAGCCCAATCAGAGCGGACTGTGCCCATGTGAGGTTAGTAAGCAGGCTCAGCCGCAGCTCGCGCTCCAGCGCGCGCAGGATTTCCGACTCGTCAATTGGCACTATCCAGGCATCGATGGCACTCATGCCCAATCTCAGTAGAAGATACATGATGAGGAAGAAGTACAACGCGCGAAGCAGGGGACCCAGCACCCAGCTGTGCGACAACCAGCTGCGGTGGGGGATAAGCACCTCGTAGGGGAGCCAGAAGAACCGGAAAACGCCCCAGCGACGATAGGCTCGCGAGTTGACATCGAGGTCGGGCGAGAGCGCCAGACCAGAGAACAGGTACGCGCCGATTCCCACGCCCAGAGCCGTCCAGTCTGGAGTGGGGTCGATGCGCGGGGCAATGGGCACTGCCGCAATAGCCGTGACGATGGTGATGGCGTCGTGAACGCGCCCGGAAGGCATCCTTACAAACCGCTGGAATAGTCGCGCAACTTCTTGCAGTTGTGCCGATTGCGCAGTTTTTTAATGGCTTTTGCCTCGATCTGGCGGATGCGCTCGCGGGTGACGTTGAAGTGCCTGCCGACCTCCTCGAGGGTGTGTGGCATTCCGTCCTCCGTCAGTCCGAAACGCATCTTGATGACCTCGCGCTCACGCTCAGACAGCACCATGAGCGCCTCTTCGATGCGGTCTCTGAGCAGGCTACGGTCGGCGGCTTCGGTTGGGGAGTCGCAGTTATCATCCTCGATGAAGTCCAGCAGTTGATTGTCTTCCTCTTCCCCGACGGGGGTGTCCAGCGAAAGGGGTTCTGGCGCGATACGGATAATCTCAGAGACCTTGTCCACCGAGATCCCCATATCCTCTGCCAGCTCTTCGGGCGTTGGGGTTCGTCCCAGCTTCTGCTCAAGGTGGCTGCGCCGCTTCATCAGCCGGTTGATGGTTTCCACCATGTGCACCGGAATACGGATGGTGCGCGCCTGGTCGGCGATGGCGCGGGTGATGGCCTGGCGTATCCACCAGGTGGCGTAGGTGCTGAACTTGTAGCCGCGGCGATAGTCGAACTTCTCCACTGCTCGAATCAGCCCCAGGTTACCTTCCTGAATGAGGTCAGAGAAAGCCATGCCACGCCCACCGTAACGTTTGGCGATCGACACCACGAGGCGCAGGTTTGCCATGGTTAGTCTGCGTTTGGCTTCCTCTTTGGCTTCCTCATCGCCCTGCGCCACCAGACGGGCGAGGTGCTGTTCCTCCTCTGGGGTCAACAGGGGGGTTTTGCCGATTTCGCGCAGCCACATGCGCACGGCGTCATCAAGAGGGATACCTTCGAGTTGCGCGATCTCCTGGTCTGCCAGCTCGTACTCTTTGTTAGACGCACTCAGGTTGTAGCCGTCCTCTACCACGGGCAGCCCCTTCACGGTATCGATGACCCGAATGCCCTCGACATCGAGGAACTCCAGCATCTGCTCAAGGTCGTCTGCGTCGACATCCATCTCCGCGAGGGCGTCAGAGAGTTCGTCCGAGGTGACAAAGCCTCTGTCACGACCCTGCTGGACGAGCTTGTACATCTGCCCGTTCTCGTGGATGTGGTCCATCCCCACGTCTTGACTCACTCCCTTCGGTCGTGCCGCGCATCAGGGTGCAGCTCGCTGAGGAGCCTCTGGTACTCTCGATAATTCACGCTATCTGGCGAGAAATCCTGCGCCAATTGCGCTGCGATCTGCACCTGACGCTTGCGTTTGTGCCAGCGTTGCAGGAAGGACGCCGAATCCCGAAGCATCTGCTCGTTCAACGGCTCTTCCGAGGATAGCCGGATAGCCACAACCTCACGCAGGCGCGGGTCGTTCAACGCAGAGAGTAGCGAAGGGAGATGCAGCTGCATACCCGCGTCCCACGCACGCCGTATTAACTCAAAGAACTGCTTCGCCGCTTCCGAGACCATGTCGCCCGTCTGAGCGATTTCCAGAACCAGCGATCGCCATTCGTCAGATAGTATACCCCGCAAAAGGGCGCTCTCTGCACGCATTACGCCCGGGGGCAACTGGTCACCGAGGTTCAGCACCATCTCACTGGCTGCAGACGGCTGACCCTGCTCCTTCTCCGATTCTTTACTATGCAAGAATCGTTCCACTTCCCGACGAATCAGCTCCTCAGGTTTACTGGGATTCGTAAAAAAAGCAGGATGCAGGGGAGCCAGCTGGGTGATGTAGCGGTCTCGCTCGATGCCCGACGGGATGGCTGCCAGTATCGGTATGGCGGATTTCAGCACCTGAATGCGTCCGTCGTCGGTGTTCACGTCGTAGCGACGGGTGAGATCATCGATGAGAAACGCAGGCAGCGGCTGAGCACTGTCGATGCAATCCTGCAATGCCTGCGCGCCCAGCCGACGCAGGAGGCTATCCGGGTCTTCACCCTCTGGCAGGCGGGCGACCAGCACTTCCATGTTGTGCTTTTGCAGAACGTCAGCCGCCCTCTTTGCCGCCTCGATGCCAGCGCTGTCCGAGTCGTACACCACCACGACCCTTGATACCAGACGCGACAGGATGCCAATCTGCTCGTCGGTCAGCGCCGTGCCCATGGTGGCAATCGCGTGAGTGAGACCCGCTTGGTGCGCCGCCACAACGTCCATGTAGCCTTCGAGCAACAGGGCAGTGCGTTCTGCCATCATGCGGTCTTTTGCAAGGTGCAGGGCGTAGATGACGCGGCTCTTGCGGAACACAGGCGTCTCGGGACTGTTCAGGTACTTGGGTTGCGCATCCCCCACCGCGCGCCCGCCAAACGCCACCACTCGCCCCTGCCTGTCCCAGATGGGGAACATCAGCCGGTCGCGGAAGCGATCATACAGTTCTCCGCTGTCACCCTGAGCCACCAACCCCGCTTCGGCAGCAACCGCGAGGGGAATCCCTTTTTGACGCAGGAGGCTCGTCAGCGCCGACCAGTCGGGTGGGGCATAGCCGATACCGAAACGTTCCTGTATCTCCGCGGAGACCCCGCGCTGTTGCAGAATGCGCTGGGGCAGGGGATAGCGTTGCAACATGTCACGGAAGAACTGCGCTGCCAGCTGGTTCACTCGCAAAATGGACTCGCGTCGGTCTTTCGCCTCCGGTGCTGGCACGGTGCCGGAGGGGCGAAACTCCAGTCCCAGACGCTCGGCAAGCATTCGGGCGGCTTCGAGGAAGGTGACGTTCTCGATGCGCATCACAAAGTCAAAAACATCGCCATATTGACCGCATCCGAAGCAGCGCCAGCGCTGCAGAGACGGTGTAACAGTAAAGGAAGGTGTCTTTTCGGCATGGAACGGGCACAGACCCTTGTAGTTCTTACCGGTCCGCTTCAGCGCCACATACTGCGAGACCACTTCCACGATGTCGCTGCGCGCACGTATCTCGTCGAGGTCTGCACCGGCGCGTGATGCCACAGACACCTTCCTCCGTCAGGCTGGCTCCTGTCTGCCCCACATGGCGGGGCACAGGTTATCCGTTACTGCTCCATCGCTGCGACGATGATGGAAACCACCTTGTTGTCATAGAACTGGAAAGCCACGTGGTGGCTCGGGTAGCGAACGTACAGCGTGGTGCCCATGTTCTGATGCTCCTTGGGCCAGCCGTACATCGCCACCACCCTCTGGTACGTATCGCCCAGCTTAATACCGCGCGAGGTACGTGACAAGCCCGACTTGTCTTCGTACCCAATCGCCTTCGCCTGAACCACGTAGCCGTCCTTGTTCACGAGAAACTCGTAGATGACACCGCCGGGGCGCTCGTAGATGAGGGTGGTCTCCTGCTCGTACATCATCCCGCCGGGCGATGTGCGCAGACCAACGGAAGGCAGTCCCAGACCTGCCGGTGTGCCACCCATGCCTGCCATACCCGGCGCGCCATACATACCGGACATTCCCGCCATCGGAGGCATGCCGGGTCGCGCAGGAGAGCCGATGCCGCCGGGCAGGCCGGGCAATCCGGGCGCACCAGACGTCGGAGCACCCATCATCGGTCCGCCCATCATCGGACCGCCCATCATCGGTCCGCCCATCATTGCCGTACCTTCGTCCTCAATACCTGCGCCACCACCGAAGCGTCCCATGCCGCCCATCATACCTGCACGGGGACCGCCCATCATCGGCGCGGGTCCGGTCGTGGCACCAATACCCGCCATTGGAGGCATGCCGCCGTAGCCGGAAGTAGGGGGCATGCCGGGAACCGGTCCTGTGCCCATGTACGATGGCATACCTGGCATTCCAGGCATCCCTGGTACGCCTGCCATGCCGGCAAGTCCCGGCGCACCTGCAACGCCTGCCATGCCAGCCTGTGCCCCCGGCAGGTTGTATGCCACCTGACCGACCGTCACCTGCGTGGGATTGCCAAAGCGCGCCAGCACCGATTGAACCTTCGACAACATCCGGATGCCGAGGAACTGCCGCTCGACCGCGTGAGCCGGATATACCACCCCCAGCAAGCACGCGGCAGCAACGATGCCTGTTACCCCGCTCTTTCGGAGCAAGCCTGCCATGCTCATCATCTGGTTTCCTCCCCTTCGTTCTTCTTTTGACGCCAAGAGAGCTTCTGGTGAGCACTCTTCGGCAACGACAAACGGTTTTCCTGCCTCTGTGCCCAAAACGGTTTCCAGTTCAGTGTACCGTTTGCCGATGGTTAGACGCAACCGTCGGACGAAAGGTAACGGGTGACCTGCGGACACTTCGGGGCACCTGAACGCAGGAGAGTCCCGGCACAGGTGGAAACACTCTGCTGACAGGAATCTCAGCGAGAGGATACCGGAGATGTATCGTCTGACGCTTCTGGTAACAGTGGCTATCTGGTGCGTCTCAGCCAGTGCGCAGCGCGTGGAGCGGGTGGTCTACAAAGGCTGGCAGGACTGCTACCGCCTGACCAATGGTGTCGTGGAAGTGATAGTGGTGCCGTCCATTGCGCGCGTGATGCACTACGCCTTTGTGGGGGAACCGAACGTGCTGTGGGTGAATCCGGCAACCGAGGGCAAGCCCGTTCAGCCCGGCGAGTGGCTCAACCACGGTGGCGATAAGGCGTGGGTGTGGCCTCAGGACGAATGGCATCAACGCACCGGGAGGGGATGGCCCCCACCGTCTGCTACCGATCAGGTAACTCATCAGGTGGAGGTAATCAACGGCAACGTGATCCGCCTGACCTCGCCGCTGATAGCGGGATACGGGGCGCGTCTTGTGCGCGACATCTGGCTGGAACTCACCGGCACGCGCGTGCACACGCGCACCTGGCTGGAAAAGCGGCGCGACGGGGCGGAGTTCCCCGTAGCTGCATGGACGGTTACACAGTTGCCCGCTCCAGACCTGTTATTCGTTCGGCTGGTGCCGGGCGCACGGCTTCCGGATGGCTACAAACTGTTCAGTCCAGAGCCATGGCGCTCGGTTAGACGTGTGGGGCAGGACGTGCTGATACCCGATCGCCGTTCGGATGTGGCGGTGAAGCTGGGAGCTGATGCCGACCTGCTCGCCTGGTTCCGCGCGCCTTATCTGGTGGTGCAACGGGCGCCGCTTGTGTCGGAGGGGCTATCCGCCTACCAGCCGGGAGACCACGCCCAGATTTACTCCAATCCCGACGACCTGCCCTACATCGAGCTGGAGTTCACGTCCCCACTGAAGGTTCTTAGAAGGGGAGAGACGGTTTCGCTGGAGGTGGTGTGGGAGCTGTACCGTGTGGCGCCTGCCGAGCAGTCAGTGGAAAGACTCGCCGAGCTGCTGAGCAAGTTGTGAGCGCTGACCGGAGAGGGTGTTTAATAACAGCTCCGCGGTTGTCTTCTGGGAACCTGGCGTCCCGCCCCTTCCGTGCGAGGGGAGGGGTTTGAAAGCGCTTGCGACAGCCTGTCTGCGTACCATTTCATAAATGGCGTGGATTATTGAAACACCCTTCTTACTGGTGATAGAGGGCACCCGGCTGGGTGCCCTCTGTAACGAACGGTCGACCTACGCGCGCTTTACCCGCTGACCTGCTTGTTCATGCAGCACTTCTTGTACTTCTTTCCACTACCGCATGGACACGG
>OGCI01001958.1_pt1 | contig 15196 bp, 10 predicted proteins | sample 1570021 | NCBI WGS metagenome assembly OGCI01 (sample SAMN06264664, study PRJEB24512) | hot springs metagenome | isolation source: Hot spring water | place: South Africa: Tshipise | collected 2015-06-21 | reverse complement strand
CCACAATGTAATCCATGGCGTCTTCGGCGATATAGCGGTTTTCCGCAATGATCACTGCCAGCGGCTCGCCAGAGTAACGCACTTTATCCTTGGCAATGGGCATCAAGGGGCGGGCGTGGAAAATGGAGCCTTTAATGGCGGTTGGCGGTGGAACCTGCAGGGGACCCGGTCGCACAAACTCGCCAAAATCTTCTGCCGTGTACACGGCAATCACACCGGGCAGTTTGCGCGCCTCTGACACGTCAATTTTCTTGATCCGCGCATGAGCGTAATCACTGCGGTAGAAAGCGGCATGGAGCATGCCCGGCAGTTCAATATCATCAATGAACTTTGCCTGACCCGTCAACAGGTAGGGGTCCTCGTTGCGGGGAATGCTTTGACCAAAAACTCGTCCAGCCACGGTAACCTCTCCTTTCCCTACGAACGGGTAGCCATCTTCTCAGCCGCCAGTTTGACGGCTTCGATGATGTGTTCATAACCGGTGCAACGGCACAGGTTTCCATCAATCGCCTCGCGGATTTCCTCATCGGTGGGGTTGGGATGCGTTTCGAGGAAGGGTTTGAGGGTCATCAGGAAACCCGGCGTGCAGTATCCACACTGCAGGGCGTGCTTCTCATGGAAGGCTTCCTGCAGGGGGTGCATCTTTTCGGGAGTGCCCAGCGCTTCCACTGTAGTCACCTCATGTCCATTTGCCTGAACGGCAAACATGAGGCAGGAACGCACCGGCTCGCCATCAAACAGGATGGTACAGGCGCCGCAAAGACCATGCTCGCAACCCACATGCGTGCCGGTCAAACCCAGATCATGCCGGAGGAAATCACTGAGCAGACGGCGGGGCTCCACTTCCCGAACGTACTCAACGCCATTTACTTTGACTTTAATCGTATGCGTGGTCACGTTTCCCTCCTTATTTTGCGGCTCGTTCAAACGCAGTAGAGAGCGACCGCCTCACCAGCACACGAACCAGGTGGCGACGGTACTCGGCTGTAGCGTGAATGTCGGTGCCGGGATCAATTTCCTTGCTGGCGGCAATCTCTGCCACTTCGGCAATGGCTTCGGGGGTAGGCTTTTGCCCAACCAGGATGCGTGTGGCGGCTTCAGAAAGGATGGGCACATCCCCTACACTGATCATCACCATACGGGCGCTGGTGCATTTTCCCGCTGTATCCAGCGTAACCACCGAGGCAACTGCTGCAAGAGAGTAACCACCTTTCTGGCGGGAAACCTGCTGGTAACTGCTGCCAGTGTGCGGGGGTAAACCGGGCAACACCACTTCCGCCAGCATCTCTTCCGGCTCGAGGACGGTCATGAACGGACCGAGGAAGAACTCTTCGGCTTTGACCCAGCGCTCCCCACCCTTTTTAAGCACCTTGAGATTGGCGTTCAAAACGATGGAAATCGCGGGCAACTGTCCTGCCGGGTCGGCATGGGCAATTGAGCCGCCAAAGGTCCCGCGGTTGCGAATTTGCGGGTGGGCGATATTGGGCATCACCTCCAGCAACAAAGGAAAGCGCTGAGCCACTTCGGGGCTGTGCTCCACCTTGCTGTCGCGGGTCATGGTGCCAATCGCCAGCCCGCCATCGGCAGTGGGTTTAATGTACGCCAGTTCGGGGATGCCATTCAAATCCACCAGTGCCCCGGGGCGCGCCATGCGAAAGTTCATCGCAGGGATGAGGCTTTGCCCTCCTGCCAGTACTTTTCCGTTATAGCCGAGATTCGCCAGATGTTCCAGCGCTTCTTCGGTACTGGTTGGAGCAAAATACTCAAAGGGTATCGGTTTCATAAATTAAGAACCTCCATTCCCATTGCGGTTAACTGCAAGTCTCCAGAGAGATGAAACCACCCTGGAGACTTGCATTCAAAAAACGTTATTCGCCTTCCTTGAAGGCAACGAAGCGACCCCACATGGACTCGGCTTCCATTGCCTTTTGCAGGTAGCAGCCGATGTAATAACGTCCGCTGGAGGCGCGGGCAATATCGCCGCCGAGATTCTCGGCATGGACGATGCGTTTGGGGAACAGGTTGAGATGCATATCCTGATAGTATTTATCCAGCGGGTACATCTCATCCCAGGTCTTGCCAAAGTCGCGCTTGAGTTTCTCGTTGGCTTCCTGGAAGGTCTTGGGGTGCCAGATGCGCATGATGGTGTTCATCGGGTGATCCGCTGAGACCGCATCCACACCAATCCACTTCAGTTCCAGTTTTGCCGCCCACTCGGAGAAATCGGGGGAAGGACCCGGATGCTTGACCATGTAGCGGAATTCATCCGATTCGGGGCTGATCCAGCCATAGCGGTGCCAGCCGGTCTTGATGACCAGAATATCGCCCTTGCGGATGTCCACCACCGATTCAATCATCTGCGGGGTGTACACACTGGCGTCGCTCACCAGATGGGAGATATCGGCAATCACACCGGGACCCACCCACTCAGACAGCGGCACCTGCCCGATGGTACGACCAGAGGGGTAGAAGTGCTTTTCGCCGTCCATATGGGTTGCCAGATGGATAGAGGCATTGCAGATGGAACTGTTGCGTCCCATGCCGAAATACTGCCCACCCACGCGGCGGTGATAGGTAACGCTCAACGGCACGTAGTTGAGCCACTGCGGCGTCTGCACGCTGAAGGGCACGGTCATATCCAGCATTTCGGCTTTGCCCATCGCCTCGTAGAATTCGGCTTCGCTCATCCACTCCGGCGCCTGATAGGCGGCAACCCGCGCCCACGCCGACTCCACTTCCATGAAGGGGATGGGCATGATGGTGATCCACGCGCGCTGGTTCTTGAGTTTGTCAATTTCACCCACCACCGCCTCCAGGAACACCAGATGGTTCTTCGGCATGGTGATGTGGGTTAACTGGTAGTATTCATCCGGCGGGAACATTTCTTCCCATTTCTTGCCATGCTCGCGCATTAACTTTTCTTCGGCGCGGCGGAAGTGGTTCTCGTGCATGTAGCGGATGATGGTGTTCATGGGGTGTTCGGCAGAACCGCAGTCCACACCGATGACCTTCAATTTCATGTCCAGTGCCCATTTGTAGAATTCCATCGAGGGACCTGGATGGCGCACATAGAACCCAAATTCTTTAGACTCCACGCCGCCCTGCGCTTCTGGGTTGACCACATCGGGCTGATCCCATGAATAGCGGTGATATCCAGTGTTGATGATGAGGATGTCACCGGGACGAACATCGGCTTTCGCCATGATCATCTCAGGGGTGTAGATGCTGTAATCCGACACCATGTCCGAGATATCCACAATTACGCCCGGACCACACAAATCGCTCAACGGGATGTCTGAAATACGCCGCCCACCTGAATGGAAAGCCGTTTCGCCCACCAGATGGGTACCAACACTGTTGCTCCAGTTGAGAATCTGACCATTGGCGCCCTGACCGCCGCCGTAGGCACCGGTGACGCGTTTAAAGAAGTGCACTTCCAGCGCTTTGTCGCCCGGGAAAGGCGGAGTGAAGATGCTGCAGTCCTGCGTCAGGTCGTACATTTTGGCTTCCGCCATCATTTTAATAAATCGCTCACGGTCCATACGATCCTCCTCTTGATCCAGAAAAGACCTTTTATCCTCTGTCACGCTCGCTCTCGTGTCACAAGGGCGCATTCGTGCTAGAAACCATACTGTTCCGCAAATGCCACCAGGGCATCTTCGAAGATGTTCTGGGGCGGGGTCACCACGCCAGCACCCACCTGTCCAACACCGGGGTCTTTGTGGGCAACACCGGTATTGACGCGCGGCAGGACGTTCTTCTCAATGACCTTGCGGATATCAATGCCGGTTGGCGTGCCACGGAAGTTCAGGTAAGGAATGGTGAAGTATTTGTGCTCGGCGTAGGTGATTTCGTACATATCCAGAGTGGTATTGATGGCATCCTGGGGGGTACCACTGATGAAGGTGACGATTGCCGGAGCCGCCGCCATCGCAAAGCCGCCAATGCCCGCCGTTTCGGTGATGGTGCTGTCGCCAATGTCAGGGTTGGCGTCTTTATCAGTAAAGCCGGGGAAGTACAGTGCCTTCACCTTGCCCGCAGGTCCGGTGAACCAGCGATCACCCAGACCGCTGACGCGGATGCCGAAATCGGTGCCGTTGCGCGCCATCACAGTGACAATGGTAGAGCCCTCAATGCCATGTGCGGCATCGGTCATCGTCTTGCATCCAGCCATCACAGGATTGAGAATGCTCAGAGCATTTTCACCAAGGAAACGGATGACTTCTGAAGCGGTTTCGCTGTCTTTGGCAACCTTGACAATCCACGGCGCCAGTTGGGTTGTAAAGAGGATGGAAGCGGCATCCAGACGGTTGTGTCCATCATCGCCCATGTGCAGGGCTTTGCCCAGCAGGGTGCGCAGGTCCAGCCCACCCATGGCTTCAAACGCTTTGTGGAGTGTGGGCCCCAGCACATCATTCATCCAGCGCAACCGTGCCAGAACGTCTTCGCTGTAGGCACCCATGCGCAGAACCTTGCCGCGTCCTTCGTTTAAACCGGAGTAGGCTTTGTTGCCATGGGTCTTGTTCTCCACGATGTACACCATCATCGAGGGGGAAATCACACCCGCCATGGGTCCAACCGCGGAGTGTTCATGGCAGGGTTCGAATTTAATCTTACCGCTGCTCAACAGGGCTTCGGCTTCGTCCCAGTTTTTGGCACGCCCCTCCCAGATCAAGGCACCGACCATGGCTCCCTTCATCGGGCCAGCCATGCGATCCCAGGTCACCGGAGGACCGGCATGAAGCAGTAAATCCCTGTGCATACCGGGGATGACATCAATTGCCGGAGCGACGCCCACCACCACCGGACGGGCTTCCATCATTTGTTCTACAGCCTGTTGATTGGCTTTTTCAATATCGACCATGAGAGCCTCCCAAAACCTCGTGTATTTCGGATGAACCTACTGGCGCTGTTTCATGCGCTCCAGGATGGACATTAAACGCTCATTCCCACCGGCGGGTGGACGCCAGTCCACATGGATGACCGGGGCACCCTGCGCCGCCAGGTTCTCGGCAAAGGACTCCAGACCCACATTGATTGCCGCCAGCGGGCGCTGAAGAGTCGTCAGGTCAACCGGCTTCATGGTGAATTCGCCGCCGGCTTCCTGGCTGAGAGCGCGCACCAGACGGCCCGCATAGCGCATGGCTTCTTCATTGCTGGTGGAAACCCATGCACCGCCCTCTTTCATCTGCTGGACCTGGGCTTCAAGTTTCTGCGGGTCTTCGTCAGTACCGCACACCACTGCTATCACTTCCAGGTAGCGCCCGGCTTCCTTTGCCAGGGCTTTGGCTTTTGCCACAGCGGGACCGAGTTCGCTGGCAGGATCGGGGTGCGAACCATATCCAATCACCACATCCAGCAGGATAACTGCCACCGAAGGATCGGCGGCTTCTTCCATCAACCGGCGAATGCGCAGTTCGTTGTCCATCATCGGATGCAGGCGTCCCTGGGTGAACTCATCTTCACCAAGATCCACAATGCAGTGTTCCTGGCTGACATAACTGTTGGGCAGTTTGAGTTCTTTGTTAATGGGGGCATTGGCATAGACTTTGGGCAGGTAACTGGCAAGGATGTGCTGCGCTTCGTATGCCAGTGTGCCGCCGGAGAACAGCCCGCGCAGGTATTTTTGTCCCGCCGCAAAGCGCTCCAGTCCTAAATCTGCATCGGTTTCAAGAGTGGGCAGGTTGCGGGAGAGTTCCACCGCCAGCTCTGCGGCATGATCCAGTCCACGAGCGAAGTAGAGATTATCCATCTGCGGCAGGCTCAACGGGCGGGCGATGAAGTTGACCACCACCGGCTTACCGGCTCTGCGCGCCAGTTTGAGCACTTCTTCTGCCACTTTGGGTGAGGGAGGTTTCGATACCAGCACGATGACTTTCGTCTCAGGATCGCGGCTGAGCAGTTCAATGCCCTGCCGGAAGGTTACCGCACCCACCTTTTCGGAGAGATCGCGTCCTCCGGTGCCAATGCCGTGGGTAATACCGCCACCCAACTGATGAATGCGACTGGTGACATGCTGTAAGCCAGTGCCTGCCGCTGCCACCACGCCGATATTGCCGCGGCGCACTTTATTGGCAAAACCCAGACCGAACCCGCCAATCAGGGCAGTTCCGCAGTCGGGACCCATCACCAGCAGACCTTTTTCAGCGGCTTCCTGCTTGAGGGCAATCTCCTCTTCCACCGAGACATTATCACTGAAGAGGAAGACATGCTTGCCCAGGCGCATGGCTTCACGCGCCACGCCCGCGGCGTAACGTCCCGCCACCGAAACCAGCACCCACGAGGCTTCGGGAAGCATATCGTTGGCGCCCTCGATACTGCGCGGGCGATAGGCTTGCTCGGCGCCGCCTTTCTTGCGGGTGAGCAGTTCATCCACTTTTCCCAGCGCTTCGGCGGCGGCTTGCTCATCCACACCGCGGACAACGATCACCAGATCATTGGGCTGGGCTTTGTCCACTTCGGGAGTGGTCAGATCAATATGTGCCAGCAGTTCCTTGTTGGACTCCGTCCCCATCACCACACCGGCATCCTCAATGCCAGGCAGGGATGCCAGAGAACGCTGAAGTTGCATCAGGACAGCGGAATCATAATAGACGCCGCTTCGAATTTCGACTTTTATTGCCGCCATCACTCCTCCTCAAGGATAAATTTTTACGCGCAACCGACAGGTTGCAGAAAAGCAAAATGTCTCTTTCGACGCTCGATCGAAAGATGACACTCAAGGGAAGGTCATGAGACCGGTAAAGTAAACAGTAATAAAATGCACAATGCTTGAAACAATACCTTCATTGAAAAATGTCAAAAAAACAAACAAAATAGATGCCCTACCAGATTCAGTATAGCAAGTTCAAAATGCCTCGTCAACTTGCGTTTTGCGTAAATTTGTATGACATTTGACTATTGACGAGAGGAGATATGAACAACCTTCCAGAGGGAAAAGTTGAGCGGATGCCCCCACAGTCATCTTCTGCGAAAACATCCGCTCAACATGGCTTCACATCCTCCCGAGACCTGAAATTTACAGGTTCACCTCGGCCGGTGCGTGGAAGTTCTCGTTTGCCTTACGCACCTCGTCAGTTACCTCAAAGGACAGATCGGAACCGATTGTCTGAACAGCGTATTCCTTCACACCGGCGTTCCACATGTCCTGAGTCAGGTAGTACACGCGCGCGCCACCCAGTTCGTGCTGGTACTCGGGCCAGGGCTTGGTCGGTTGCGCCATTTCAACACCCGCCATGCGCCATCCGTTATAGGACTCAAAAGTGGACCACCACTCTTTGCACTTGAGGATTTCCAGCGCATAGTAGGTTTTGGCGTAATACATTGCCCAACCCACGCGCCCACGGCGGGTGAATGTCATAGTGTGCAGGCTAATGGCAATATCCGGGTTCATTACACGGCCATTGGCGAAGCCAACCCACTCGCCATCAATCAAGCCCACCAGGGTGAAGGGGTCCTTAATGCGCTTGCGTACCCAGCCCAAAATTTCGCCGTAGACGCGCACGCCTACAATGTCATAAAAGTCTTTGTTGACTTTCATGACCTTCTCCATGTAAGCCAGCATCTCGGGCACTTCTTCTTCCTTCGCATGGCGGATATAGAGAATCCGTCCATCGCGCAGGGTGATCTGCGCCTCGGGCCAGGGGGGCAGTTTCATCGGGGGAGCCTGCAGCAAAGGCTCAATTTCACTGACGTCAAACGAAACAGTGTTGGTAGAAACTTCTACCGGCGGTTGGAGTCTCATATCTTCCTCTCTGATAAGATTAGGGGATGGAACAAATTCAGTATAGCAAAGCAAGGGTGCAGAGTCAATAAGTTATCAGACAATTTGATTTTTATCGCCAAAAAATCTGACATATGACAGAAATTGGACAGGCTTCCTCTTCTCAACTGCCATAAAATTCTCTTATACTTACAGATGGGAGATACAGCCATGACAATCACCGTGGAGTTGACGGGCGCCGCCCGCGCCCATGCCGGGGTGAAAACCCTCACCCTGCACCTGCCCGAAGGCGCTACCTACCGCGATATTGTGCGGGAACTGGCAAAACGCTTTCCCCAGCTGGTGGGCTGGCTGATCGCTCCTGATGGCGAGTCCTTCCTGAGTTCCAATATGCTGGTGATTGACGGCGATCTGGCAACACCAGTGATGGCGCTGGATGAAACGCCTTCAGATGGTGCGCACCTGATTTTGATGTCGGTCATCACCGGAGGGTAATCCCCACTGCATGGCAAGTATCCTGTCCATACTCCTGCTGACCGGCACGGCATTCCTGTTGGGAGCGATTCTGCGCATTCGCGAGCGATTCTTGTGGGCGCAGGGAGTGGCATTGACAGCCTTTGCCACCCTGGTGCTGGTCTTCCAAATTGCCAATCTCCTCCATGCCCTTAATCGTCTGGAGATCATTCTGCTCATCCAGAGCGTTTTCTTTGCGCTATCGGCTGGCTGGTGGTGGCGGAACGGCAAACCGCCACTTTTCCCCCGCCCGCCGATGACGCTTGAAAAACCCACCTGGAACGATTTGCCCTATGCGGTGATCGGTCTTGTCGTCGCCATATCGGCGGGGTTTGCTGCCGTGCTGGCGTACACAGTCCCCCCCAACAACAATGACGCCCTCTCCATCCATCTTGCCCGCGTGGGCATGTGGCGGCAACTGGGCACGTACTTCCCCTGGGAAACCGCCGTGGTGTGGCAGTTAACCTTCCCGGTCAACGCGCAACTGGTATACCTGTGGACCATCTTGCTCAGCGGAACGGATCATTTTGTGGCTTTTGTCCCGTGGACGGCAGGACTGGCAGGTGCGCTGGGGGTGGCGGCGCTTTCCCGTGAACTGGGGTTTCGGCGCATCGCCGCGCTGACAGCAGGGCTGGTATGGCTCTCCCTGCCAGTGGTGAATTTACATCTTTCCTCGGTGCGGCACGATCTGGTCAGCACCTGGCTGTTCACCACCACAGTCCTGTTCTTCTACCGCTGGGGAAAAGAACCGCACCGGTATTCCTGGATGGTTCTCTCGGCGCTTGCCGCTGGACTGGTTGCAGGCACCAATTTTTCCATCATCTTTTACCTGCCGGCTCTGGCTGTGCTTTTCGTGGTGGGGTGGCTCTTCTTACGAACCCATTCCATCCGCATGCTGATCCACTGGGCAATTGTCGCACTCGTGGCTTTCCTGATCTTCAGTTCCCCCATCTACTGGAGCAACTGGCTGAAGTTTGGTTCGCCTCTGGGGGCGCGTGCTGAAGCCATGACCAGCCAGACTGTGCTGAGTCAGGTATCTCTACCCCGGTACCTTGCCCTGAATACCACCCGCTGGCTTTACCAGATGGCAGACACCGCCGGATTGCCCCAGCCCCTGTGGGGCTACGGCATCAAAGCCAAAGCGTGGGTTGCCCATGCCCTGGCAGGCGCCTGGAATGATCGTATTGAAGGCACAACTGCCACATACAGCGGACACGTCTTTTCGTGGCGCAGAGTGTACCTGCTCCAGGAAGACGAAGCCTGGTTTGGTCCGATTGGCGCTTTGCTGATGCTTCCGGGAAGTCTGTGGGCTTTCTGGCAGGGAATCAAAAAACGTCACCTGCTTTTACTGGCTCCTCTGATCCTGCTTCTCAGCGGGCTTATCTTTGGGACGCTCTTCCGACCGGGCTGGACGCCCTACGATGGACGGTATTTCATGCCAGTTTCAGCCTTTGCGCTGGCGCTGCTGCCTTTCGGACTGGAACAGGGCAAAGGACGTATCCTCTGGCGCGTGCTGGTGACAGGGGTGGTGCTTTCCAGCGTGTGGATGTGTGCCACCCAAAACCCCACTCGAGAAGTGATGGGGGAACGCACCATCTGGAACACCACCCGTACTTTCCAGTTGACCCGACAGGCATACCTGACTCTGCCCATGCTGGATCTGGCAGATCAATCCATCCCGCTGGATGCGGTGGTGGGGATTGCTACCGAGAAAGGCTTTTACTTTGAGTATGGGCTGTTTGGAGAGCATTTCACCCGCACACTTGTTCCCGTATACCCGCCAGAGAAAACTGGAGAGGAAAACTGGTTACGGGAGCGCGGCATCGAATACCTGCTCATTGAGGTCAGTGAAACATATCCCAGATCAATCGCCCCATCCTACAAATATCTGGACAGCCGCAGAGACTGGGTAGTGTACCGCTACCAGCCGTAAAAGTCTCCCGGATCCATCTTTTTGAACCGGAAGATGGATTTTTATCGATTCACGATTCAATCCGGGAAAATTCAAGGTACAATTCAAATATCCCTGCAAGAAAGGAATCAATTCACCGGTATGTTGGCACAATCTTTGACCTCATCGAAAGGTACAGTGTGGACGTTTCGTCAGGCTGGAGCGGAAGAGTGGCTACCGGCAACTGTGCCGGGCGGCGTGCATACCGACCTGCTGGCGCTCGGACGCATTCCCGACCCGTTTGTGGCGGATAACGAACTCAAAGTACAGTGGGTTGCCGAAAGCGAATGGGAGTACCGTGGCATATTCACCGTTTCTCCGGAACTGGTACATGCCCCGCATTTGTTCCTGGTTGCTGACGGTATTGACACGCTGGCAGATGTGAGCCTTAACGGCAAAGTGTTGGGCAAAACCGAGAATGCCTTCCGTCAGTACCGCTGGGACGTGGCGGGACTGGTCAAAGCGGGAGAAAACGAAATCCGCGTGCTCTTCCACTCAGCAGTCAAGTACTGCCGCCAGCGCAATCAGGAAAAGCCGCTGACGCCCAAAAGCGGCATGTCTCTGGAAGGCTCGGTGTTTGTGCGCAAAGCCCCCTGCCAGTTCGGCTGGGACTGGGGTCCAAAACTTCCTCCAATCGGGGTGTGGCGCGATCTTCGTCTGGAAGGGTATACACTGGCACGCCTGGATGACGTGCATTTCCGCCAGCGTCATGAAGGCAAAAAAGCCTTTATCTCGGCAGAAGTCAAACCCGAAGTGTGGGAGGATGTCCCATTAACAGCACACCTGCGCGTCACCGCCCCGAACGGCAGGAAGACCTATGAGACCAGCGCGCCTGTTGAGGAGGGGAAAGCCCTGTTGCAGGTTGCCATCTCCAACCCGCAATTGTGGTGGCCCAACGGATACGGCGATCAACCCCTGTACCGTGTGGAAGTGTGGCTGGAATCCTCGCAGGGCGTGGAAGACCAGAAAACCGTGCAGATGGGTTTGCGCACCATTGAACTGCGCCGCGAACCTGATGAATGGGGCGAATCCTTTACCTTCATCGTCAACGGCGTGCCCGTCTTCATGAAAGGGTCAGACTGGATTCCCGCCGATTCCTTCCCCACCCGCCTGACCGAAGCGCACTACGAACATCTGATTCGCTCCGCCGCCGAAACCCATCAAAACATGCTCCGCGTGTGGGGCGGCGGCATTTACGAAGACGAACGGTTTTATGACCTGTGCGACCGCTATGGCATTCTGCTGTGGCATGATTTCATGTTTGCCTGCTACATCTACCCGCACGATGAGCCGGAATTTATCGAGAATTTACGCCACGAGGTAGAGGACAACGTCCGCCGCCTGCGTCATCGCACCTGCATCGCCCTGTGGTGCGGGAACAATGAAATGGAACAGGGCTGGGCAGACTGGGGCTGGACCAACCCCACGGATCCTCTGCGGGTGATTGAACGCGAAGCCTACGAACGTTTCTTCTACCACACCCTGCCCGCCTGGGTGGAAAAACTCGACCCCGACCGCCCGTACTGGCCCAGTTCGGCTTCTTCCAATGAGCCCTTCGTCAACCCCAACAGCCAGGACCGCGGAGATATGCACTACTGGGATGTATGGCACGGGCGCAAGCCTTTCACCGCTTACCGATCGGTGTACCCGCGCTTCATGAGCGAGTTTGGTTTCCAGTCGCTTCCGCCACTGGAGACCATCCGCACCTATGCAGCGCCTGAAGACTGGAACATGACCTCGTACATCATGGAACATCATCAGCGCAGCGCCAGCGGCAACGGCTTGATCATTACCCAGATGACCGAAACCTTCCGCATGCCCAAAGACTTCCCCTCACTGGTGTACCTGAGCATGGTCCTGCAAGCCGAGGGCATTCGCTACGGTGTGGAACACTGGCGACGCAACCGCGACCGCGTCAGCGGGACGCTGTACTGGCAGTTGAACGACTGCTGGCCCGTAGCGTCGTGGTCGAGCATTGATTATTTTGGGCGCTGGAAAGCCCTGCATTATGCGGCAAAACGTTTCTATGCGCCGGTTCTGCTCTCCATCGAGGATCAGGGTACCAAGATGAAAGTGCACCTCACCAGCGACCTGACCGCCCCCTGGGAAGGCAAAGTACGCTGGGCGCTGGTTTCGGTGGACGGGCAAATGGTACTTTCCGGTGAAGTGCCGGTCCACCTTGCACCGTTATCCTCTCAGGCAGTCTTCTCACAGGATTTCGGTGGAGTGGTGTACGGTGAAGAGGACCGCAGTCGCGAACTGGTCTTCATGGCAGAACTGTATCACGCAAACGAGTTAATCTCTCGCTCGCTGGCGACCTTTGTTCCCAACAAACACCTTCAATTAAGCGATCCGCAAATGGAGTACTCTCTGCACCGCGAGGGCAATCAGGCGGTCATCGTGGTTCAAGCCCGTAAACTGGCGCGCTTCGTCGAACTGAAACTCGAAGGGGCAGATGTCATCTTCAGCGACAATTACTTCGACGTGCCCGCCGGGTTCAGCGTGACTGTCACCTGCCCCATTCCCAGGGGCTGGACGCTGAAGAAAATGAGCAAAGCCCTGCGGGTGACCTCACTGTATGAGTCCTTTGCCTGATTCGGATACCTGAGCCTGTTACCGTCGGGGAGGTGAACGCCTCTCCGACGGTTTGTTTAACGCCGCCGAATCAGATATACACCACCATCCTCACCATGATACAGGGGCTCCATTTGATAGAACCGGGCAATCTCCTCAGGCGCATAATAATGGGTGTGCACCCCTGCTTCATACCAGATCAGCACTCCTGACTCCCCCTGAGGAAACTCCGGCAGATACTGTTCCAGCGGATACTCAATCGCATAATGAGGATGACGGCTCCATGGTGAACCTGAACAAATCCTGCGGGTATACAGAAAAACCGCGGTGGGATAGTTGCTGTACAGAGGCAGTTCCTCGGGAATGCTCTCCGCCCGCAGGTATGCCGTCACCCCCGACTGACGAAATTCAGGTGTGTTGAGATAATTGTAAAGGGGTGCGCCCTGGTTACGGGTTTGCTGAATCATCTGACCCCATTCCTGCACGGAAGGGATACCCCAGATGAAACCGATGAAGAGCGGCACCAGCCAGGAAAGACGCTGCCAGCGTTTCAGTGCCTGTGAGGTGCCTTCCAGCCCGCTGAGAATCACCATCAAAAATGAGGGGTAGAGCGGCGCCATCAGACGGGCATCCAGACGGGTGATATCCGCCTGAGTAGAAGAGAAAAGTAGAAACACAAAATACCCCCCTCCCCAGAGGCTCAGCAGAGCCGCCACCATCCCGGAGCCCCCCATCAACCTGCCCGTGCGCCAGCGCAGTCCAAACCATCCTGCTCCCACCGCCAACAGGAAAACCGTCAGCCATCCCCATACCGGGGGAAAAGCATCGGGGAAGAGCCACAGGTGCATTTCCGCAAGAGCGGCATCCACATTTTCTGCCAGTGTACGTCGGGCTGGCGGCGGAGCGCCGAAAGGGTGTCCAAACAGACGCAGGTTGCGCACCATCCACACCGCCATGGGGAGGAAAGCCGCCGTCAGGAATAACCCGGTGTGTTCCAGACGTTTGCGCAGGGAAAGACGAGCATGCATCCACACCCATCCCACCCCAAAAGGAAGGAGCAATACACCGATATACCGATCCAGCCAGGTCAAACCCGCAAGAATGCCGGCAGGGATCACCCCGCGCATCCCTTTCTCCGTAGAAACGATCCGGAAAAACGCAAAGACCAGGACGATGAATAACAAATCGGACAACAGATGAATGGACAGGGGAAAAATGGAATGCGAGATACCCAACACCCCGGCGCCCAGCAAGCCCAGCCAGCGGCGGACAGGGAACAGATCCATAAACAGGCAACCAGCCAGATATACGCCGACACCCAGCAAAAGGGCATTCACCCATCCGCCCGTGAGCAGTGGGTCGACAGGGAGCAACGCCAGACCAGCCAGCACGATTGGATAAAGGGGAGGCCAGAGACGGAAGGGAGTTCCGTCAAAGGTGAGGAAACCCCGACCCTGAGCCAGATGAATCCCGGCGGCAAGGTATTCCACCGAATCCCGCGCCACCCCCGGACCGTAAGGGGCCATTGCAAACAGGGCACTGAGGGTGACCAGCAGCGAGATTGCGGCTAACCAGCGTTTTATCATGGAACGCCCCACAGGCGCACTGTGCCATCCTGACCCAGCGAGAGGAGCAGGCGGTTTTGAGGTGCGAATGCCAGACGGGTGATTGCGCCGTGATGTCCGTAGAGCGTGCGCAGGACTTCGCCATCCCCCGCCCACCGCAATTCGATGCGCCCATCCTGCCAGCCCACCGCCAGAAAAGCCCCATCCGGAGAAACTGCCAGCGCGCCGGGCGATTGCCGGGGATCGTAATCGGCTTTCCAGAGGTCAGATCCATCGCTCACCAGCACCCCACGCAGAACCTGATTTCCCGCCACAAACAACACACCACCATCCGGCGAGAAAGCCATATCCTCCAGCCCTGCGCCGCCAATGGCGCGCACCAGCGTGCCGTTTAACTGGCGAAGATTTACCCCGCTGGAAGTCAGCACCGCCAGTTGCTGACTGGTAGGCGAGAAGAGAATCCGCGTTGCCAGATACGGCTCTTCAATTTTGCGCGCCAGCAAATCCCGCTCAAGATCGTAAAGGTACAGCCATCCGTTTTCCCCGCTCCAGGCAAGCCAGCGTGAATCGGGAGAAAACGCCACTGCCCAGAGACGCGGTCCAGTCTCCCCCAGACGGGAGAGGAAACGCCCATCTGAAACGCGGTAAAGATGCGCCATTCCCTCATCGCTGGAAGTCACAATCGTCTGCCCGCCGGGGAAGACATCCACATCGCGAACGGGACCGCTCAACCCCTCCGTGATCGTGCGCAGCAGTTTCCCATCCTGAATCTGGCGCAATTCCACCCTGGCAAAGCCCGCCAGCGCTACCCAGGAGCCGTCAGGGGCAATCACAAAATCATTCAACGGAGCAAAATGCTCGCCACTGGAT
>OGCI01001957.1_pt1 | contig 15209 bp, 13 predicted proteins | sample 1570021 | NCBI WGS metagenome assembly OGCI01 (sample SAMN06264664, study PRJEB24512) | hot springs metagenome | isolation source: Hot spring water | place: South Africa: Tshipise | collected 2015-06-21 | reverse complement strand
GTATGACTTTTTGAGACTTCGCCGGAAGGCGGTGATACGACTTTACGAGATTCAACAACCCAATCCCCAATACCCAATACCCATCCCCCCGTCCTACCCCCGCGTCTGCGCCAGATATTCTACCACTTCCCGGTACTTCTCCTCCGAGATCCGTCCGGCGTCCCGCAGGATGGAAAGCATTCGGGTGAGCGGCAGGACGGCATGCAACCGCACCCCGTGGCGGGCCAGGTCCTCCGCCCCGCCCTGTTCCCGGTCAATCAGCACCAGCACATCCCGCACCACCAGACCGGCCTCCTGCAGAGGGCCGATGGCCTCCAGTTTACTGTCGCCGCGGGTGATCAGGTCGTCCACCAGCAGGACCGTCTCGCCGGGGGCGAACGTCCCCTCAATCGGGCGCCGGGTGCCGTGCTCTTTGACCTCCCGGCGGGGGTAAATCAGGGGACGGTCCAACTCCAGCGCCAGCGCGGTGCCGATGGGAAGTCCGGCATACGGGACGGCGGCGATGCGGTCAAAAGTCAGATCGCGCGCCAGCGCAGCCATAGACCGGGCCACCTCCTGCAACAGCGACGGATGGCTCGCCAGCAAGCGCAAGTCAATGTAGATGGGGGACGTCAGCCCCGACTTCAGGGTGAAGGTGCCGAACTGGACGCATCCGGCGTCAAACAGGTGCAGGGCCAGTTGGGTGAGGGCCTGGTCCTGCGGCGCGGCGGGAGTCGTGGCGGGCATCGCCTGGAGCATCTCCACCCAGCGCTGAGCAGCGGCGCGGGCAGCCGCGGCGAAATCCGACCCGCTGGAGGCATAGAGCACCGCGCGGGAGACGTTGACGATGGGGCCGATGCCGGAAGCGGTCGGGCCGTAGCGGGCGGCCGCTTCCACATCTCCGCCCTGGGCCCCCAGGCCAGGGATGAGGAAGGGCAGGTCCGGGACGACCGCGCGCAGGCGGGCCAGTTCCTCCGGATACGTCGCGCCCACCACCAGGCCGCAGGCGCCGGGATGGGTCGCGTCCCACTCCTGCACCATCCGGGCGACGTCCTCATACAGCGGGCGGCCCCCCGTAGTCCGGTCCTGCACCTGTGGCGCGGTCGGGTTGGACGTGCGGGCCAGGATGAAGGCCCCGCGGTCCTCCCGCTCCAGGAACGGGCGCACCCCATCCAGCCCCAGGTAGGGGTTGACGGTGACCGCGTCGGCGCGCAGGACGTCAAAGGCGAAATGGGCGTACTGGGCCGCGGTATGGCCGATATCCCCGAATTTGCCGTCCAGGATGACAGGCACATCCCGCGGGACGGCCTCCAGAACAGCCTGCAGGGCCGAAAGCCCGGCCGTCCCGTGGGCCAGCCAGAAAGCCAGGTTGGGCTTGTAGGCGCATGCCAGGTTGGCGGTGGCCTCCACGATCCCCCGCCCGAAGGCCGCCAGCGGGTCTTTCGCCTGCCGCACGATTTCCGGCATCTGCTCCAGCACCGGGTCCAGGCCGACGCAGAGCCAGGACTGGCGGCGCTCCTGGGCATGGCGCAGTTTGCTCAGGAACGGTTTGTCGGTCATAGTTCGTACTCTCCGAATCAGATTTCGGAAGTCCCCGGCGCTCCGGAAGGTTGAGGTCTGATCCGCGGCCCTGCGGCTACCCGAAAGCCGACGCAGTGGGAGCGGTGGTCCCGGCGGGCCCGCTCGCGGACAAATGTCCGCGCGTCCTCGGCGTAGAAGTTCCAGGCACCGCCGCGGATGATAAACTCCTCCTCGTCGTACGGGGTGGCCGTCCATTCCCAGACGTTCCCGGCGCAGTCCATCAGGCCGTATGGGCTGGCCCCCTCCGGATAGACGCCGACGGGGGTGGTACTGCCGATGCCGCTCTCGCGCACATTTGCCCGCGCCGGGTCAAAGGACGGGCCCCAGGGGTAGATGCGCCCGTCCTCCCCGCGGGCGGCCTTTTCCCACTCCTCCTCGGTGGGTAGCCGCACCCCGGCCCAGGCGCAGTAGGCCATAGCGTCCTCCCAACTGACCAGTACTACTGGATGATTCGCCTTCCCCTCCGGATAGGTCCGGGTGACGGGGTCCCAGTTGTAGGGACGGGCCCATTCTTCGTCCACGTACGGAACCGGATACTGGGGGTTAGCGGCCAGGAAGCGGGCGTACTGGGCGTTGGTGACCGGGTAGCGGCTGATGCGGAAAGCCATTGTCATCACCGACCGGCGTTCTTCGCCGCAGGAGAACGGTCCCCCGGGGATTTCCACCATCTCATCCAGGTCCCGCGGGTCGCCTAAATAACCCAGGGCGGTCGCCGCCGAGAGCCGCTCCGTCACCGACGCGCCGGAATGGGGTTCCAGGACCCGCGCTAGCGAATCCACGTACCACTGGACGAGCCCCTGGTCCCGGATCGCCTCCACCGCGCTCCGCAGGCGGGTCGGGTCGTTGCTGACGAGGTCCGCCCAGCGCCGGGCCGGAAGGTCAACGGGGAGTTCCGTCCCCTCCGCGCCGGTGGTGCGGACCAGGAAGATGTAGGCGGCGATCTGCTCCCGGCTCAGCGCGGCAAACGGCGGGCCGATGCGCAGCATGCGCAGGAGCGACCGGTAGCGCAGGTACTTCTCCAGCAGCGTCCCCGTCTCGGTGGGCACCGGCGCGACCGGGCGCTGGACCTCCGTCCCCTCTCGCGCCGCGATCTCCAGGTCCTGGATGAGGACGGGATACTCCTGGAGGTCCCGGTAGAGGTCGCGGTAGCGGGTCTGGACCACCACCATTTTGGCCAGGAGCCCCGGCACCATCGCTTCCATCACTCCGGCCTGCTCCCGACGGCGGGCCAGGTCGGAGAGCAGGCGGAAGATGTTCAGCGCCCGTTTGACCACCCGCGGGTTCGGCTCCAGCCCGGCGGCGAAAATCGTCCGGCAGACTTCGTCCACCTCGGGTGCATGGTCGGCGATGAAAGAAAGAATCTGCTCTTCCTCCAGCGGGGGGAGGTAAAAGGGAATCTGGACCAGTTTATCCAGATAATCTCGTCCCTGGAAGGGGATGTCGCTCTCTGTACCGTACTGGCTCTGGACCACCCGCTCAATGATTTCCCGATCCGCGGCGATGATGAAGACGCATCCGGGCACGTCCAGGTAGAGTTTGATCGCCTCCAGAACCTCCACCGCGCGCGCCGGAAAGCAGCGGTCCAGGTCGTCCACGAAAAGGACCAGCAGGCCGTTGCGGGACCAGATGTATTCCCGCACCAGATGGGCGAAGCCGGCCTGGAACTCCTCCAGGAAGGAAAGACGGCGGCGGTGGATTTCCACCCGTTCCCGCCGGAACGCCTTGACCAGGTCCTCCGCCACAGAGATATTCCCCTGGGCCAGTTTCGCCAGTTCCACCAGGGTGGACGGTCCCGGGATAAAGGAGAGGCCCAGTTTCAGGGCCGCTCTTCCCGCGGCGGGCCAGTCCACCTGCAGGGAGCCCCATTCGGTGCGCTCCACGTCGGTGTAGAGGCGCATCCGCCAGTCCTCTATCTGCCGGGCGTCTTCCGGAGAGAACTCCTCCCCCTGCAGGGCGTTCAGGATATGGAGGAACAGTGCCCGCCAGAGGGCCGCCTCGTCCCGTTCGTACTGCCAGGCGTTGAACCAGACGACGCGGGCGCGGCGGTGGCTCAGGGTGCGCTGACCGGTCATTCGCTCGGCGATCAGGCGCATCAGACTGGTCTTTCCGCTCCCCCACGGCCCGAAAATGCCCACAGTGAGGGGGGTGTCGGCGGTGAGGATGATATCGGTCAGGATGTCGGCGTAATCGGAGAAGTTGAGCCGGTCTTCGCCGCGGGTCTGGATGGGATGGTCGGTCCAAAGTGGTCGCTGGGTCTCCATAGGCACCTCTGGGTCTGTAGAAATGATACCACAGAAGGGGAAGGGGGCAAGTATGCAAGGGGGCAAGGGGGCATACTGTTTGTAGTGCGCCACGGAGCGCAGCGGAGCGACGTTCCAGCCTGCACAGCAGGCTTATGTAGGGGCGACTTTCACAGTCGCCCCTACCGGAGAGTTCATCCTCCGGCGAGAAGGTCTTGCCGCCTCTGCTTCCTCACCTTAAGTTGACGCATATGGGGGCAAGGAGGGAACAGGCGCTTTGCGTATCCCTTGCTTTGTGATACAATGAACTTGCATGGGAGTCCCCGGCGGGTGTCAGAACCCGCAATCCAGAATGTACCGAGGAGTGATGCGCGATGAAGAACAAAGTGCCCGAACCCCTGATCTTTGAGATTTCCCGCCCCGGCCGCTGTGCCGTGGCGCTTCCGGAACTGGACGTTCCCCCGAGCGAATTGCCCCAGGAGTTTCTGCGGGAAGATTTGCCCCTTCCAGAGGTCAGTGAGGGGGACCTGATTCGCCACTACACCCGCCTTTCCCAGATGAACTACGCGGTGGACATCGGCTTCTACCCCCTGGGTTCCTGCACGATGAAATATAACCCCAAAATCAACGAGGAGATGGCCCGTCTGCCCGGCTTTGTCCATCTCCACCCCTACCAGGACGAGGAGACGGTCCAGGGGGCCCTGGCGCTGATGTTCTTCCTGCAGGAATTTCTGAAAGAGATCGGCGGTTTCGCCGCCGTCAGTCTGCAGCCGGCCGCGGGGGCGCATGGAGAATTGACCGGCGTGCTGATGATGCGCGCCTGGCAGTGCGACCGCGGGGAGTCCCAGCGCGACGTCATCCTGGTCCCCGATTCCGCCCACGGCACCAACCCCGCCACCACGACGATGAGCGGGCTGAAGGTGGTGGAAATTCCCTCCGACGACCGGGGCAACGTGGACCTGAAGGCCCTGGAGGCGGCCTGCCGGGAGCACGGCAGTCGGCTGGTGGGGATGATGCTGACCAACCCGAACACGCTGGGGCTATTTGACGAGCACCTGGAGGAAATCACCGCCCTCATCCACGAGCACGGCGGTCTGATGTACGGCGACGGGGCCAATATGAACGCTCTGCTGGGCATCGCCCGCCCCGGCGACCTGGGCTTTGACGTGCTCCACTACAACCTGCACAAGACTTTCAGCACTCCCCATGGCGGAGGAGGGCCGGGGTCCGGCCCGGTGGGCGTTTCGGCGACCCTCGCCGACTTCCTGCCCAGCCCCATTGTGGTCGTAGACCCGAAGCGCTCCACCGAGAACAGCCCGTTCTTCACGTTCTACAACCCGCCCAAGTCCATCGGACGGGTGAAGTCGTTTTACGGCCATTTCGGGGTGCTGGTGCGCGCCTACACCTACATCCGGATGATGGGGCCCGACGGATTGCGTCGCGTGGCGGAGGATGCCGTCCTGAACGCCAACTATCTGAAGTACCGAATCCAGCACGTCTACCGTGTCCCCTACAACCGCACCTGCATGCACGAGTTTGTCTGCGAAGGGCGCTTCCCGGACGCCCCCGACGTGCGGGCGCTGGATATTTCCAAGCGGCTGATAGACTTCGGGTTCCATCCGCCCACCAACTACTTCCCGCTCATCGTTCCCGATGCGCTGATGATTGAGCCGACGGAGACGGAGAGCAAGGAGACACTGGACGCCTTCGCTGATGCGCTGTTGCAGATTGCGGAGGAAGCACGGACGAATCCGCAACTGCTGCACGAGGCGCCGCATTATGCGCCGGTGCGGCGACTGGACGAGGTGCGGGCGGCAAAGGAACTGATTTTGCGCTACACGCGCTGAGCGAAAAGCCTTCCGGAGTCCCGGGCCTGCAGGGAAAAGCAGGTCGTGGAGGCAGTGAAGATGTCCCCACAAGCCCCACATCCCGGATAGGGCGACGGCTATGGAGGTCGCGCTGCGGGTAGGTAGTACTTTTTTCCTATTGACGGTCGTCCTTTTTAAGGTACAATGATGGTGGAACGGGTCCCCGCCCCCTGTTCCGTACAAGTGGTTACCCTCCTTTCGCAGGCCACGGCCTCCCTGCCCCGGGGAGGTCGTGGTCTGTTTATGGGCGGGCTTGTGCAGCAAATCCCTTTCGGGGAGCAGCGTGCCCGCCAAGTCAAAGAGAGAGTGGGGTTGTGGGGGCGGCTTCGCCGCCCCCACAACCCCACACCCCACCCCTTTCCCACACAGGGCGCATTACCGCGCAAGCCCTATGGACTGTCAACAGTTGTCTTCTCCTGTTAACCTGCTATAATTCCCCACAGGGCCGTGAAAGAACTGGCCCGTTTTTTACTCTCCCTTTGCCTGACCTGGAAAGGAGGTTCCAAATGCCTGTTGTACAGGCCTTCCTCAACCTCTCTACAGCGTTCGGCCTCTCCGCTTCGGCCGGGCTGAACGCCTACATCCCCCTGCTGGTCATCGCCCTGACGGACCGGCTCTCTGACGGCCTCATTGATCTGCAGGGGCCATGGGCCTGGCTGAGCAGCTGGTGGACCATCGGCGTAATGGCGGTGCTCCTGGTGGTTGAAATTCTGGCCGATAAAATCCCCGCCGTGGATACAGTCAATGACGTCGTCCAGACGGTCGTGCGTCCTGCTGCGGGGGCGATCCTTTTCGCCGCAACCACCCGCACCATCCAGTTGCATCCCGTCGTGGCGGCTATCTGCGGAGTCATCATCGCGGGCGGGGTGCATGCGGTCAAGGCAGGCGGGCGCCCTGTGGTCACCGCAACAACCGGTGGCACGGCCAACCCCATCGTCAGCACCATAGAGGACATCATCTCCACCGTTGTCTCCATCATCTCTGTTGTCGCGCCTTATCTGGTGCTGGCTGTACTGGTGATACTGGCCTCACTGCTGATATGGTGGATCGTTCGGCGAAGGTCCCGGAGGAGCGCGTGAGCATTCTGAAGACCACACTGGAAAACGGCCTGACCGTCCTGCTGAAAGAGGTCCACACCGCCCCGGTGACCAGTTTCTGGATATGGTACCGCGTGGGCAGCGGGCGGGAACACGTCGGCATCACCGGTATCTCCCACTGGGTGGAGCACATGCTCTTCAAGGGCACGCCGCGCTGGCCCAAGGGCACCGCCGATAAGGCCATCTCCCGCGAGGGCGGAATATGGAACGGCGCCACCTGGTACGATTTCACCACCTACTACGCCACGCTTCCGGCGGAGAAAATTGAACTGGAACTGGACATTGAGGCCGACCGGATGACGGGCGCGCTCTTTGAGGTGCAGGAGGTGGAGGCGGAGCGGACTGTCATCATCAGCGAGCGGCAGGGGGCGGAGAACGACCCGCTCTTTCTGCTGGGGGAGGAGGTGATGGCGGCCGCGTTCCGCGTCCATCCCTACGGCCATGAGACGCTGGGCCACATGTGCGACCTTCAGCAGATGACGCGGGATGACCTCTATCGGTTCTACAAAACCTACTACGTCCCCAACAACGCGCTGGCGGTGGCGGTGGGGGATTTTGAGGCCGGGCAGATGCTGGACCTCATCCGCCGCCATTTCGGTTCTATCCCCAGCGGACCTCTGCCCGGTACGGCTACGCCGGAAGAGCCGCCCCAGCGGGGCGAGCGCCGGGTAACAGTGGAAGGAGAGGGGAACACAGCGTACCTCTCCGTCGTATTCCACACCCCTCCGCCGGTCAGCGAGGACTTCCATCCTCTGGTCGTGCTGGATGCGGTCCTGAGCGGGGCCAGTGGGATGACCATCTTCGGCGGGGGAGGGACGAACAAGACTTCCCGCCTCTACCGCGCACTGGTGGATACCGAACTGGCAGCCGACGTTTCGGGCAGTTTGATCCCCACAGTGGACCCCTTCGTATACTCCATCACTGCCACGGTGCGGGCGGGCCGCACTCCCGCCGAAGTGGAGGAGCGGTTGTGGGCCGAACTGGAGCGGGTGACCCGTGAGCCGATTCTGGAGGAGGAACTGCAGAAAGCCATCCAGCAGGCCCGCGCCCAGTTTGCCTACTCCAGCGAATCGGTCACCGGGCAGGCGTTCTGGCTGGGGTGGAGCGAGATTTTCGCCGACTACACCTGGTTTGAGGCGTATCTGGACCACCTCCGCGCGGTGACGCCGGAGGATGTGCTGCGGGTGGCGCAGGCGTACCTGCGGCGCGCCAACGCGACGGTGGGGTGGTATGTGCCAGTGGAAGAGTAGACGTTGCTCGTGAGGGGATTTTTATGGAGGTTTTGGCGCTGGCAGCCGAAGGCTGCCAGCGCCAAAACCTTTTCACTCCTGGGAAAGGGGTGGGGTGTGGGGTTTGTGGGGGCGACGAAGCCGCCCCTACAAACCGTTGCTCTGGACGGGAGTCGGTGTTATATTATCACAGGGGAAGGGTGCAGGGACCGGTATAGAGATCACCCAGCCCTATCCCAAATTTATGCACAGAGGAGGCCGGAATGAGCACAGAAGCACTGGTCGGCCGATGGGCGCTGATCCTGGGCGCATCCAGCGGATTCGGCGCAGCGACAGCAAGGGCGCTGGCCCGTGCCGGGATGAACATCTTCGGTGTTCACCTGGACACCCGGGCAACCCTGGATCGGGTTCATCAGGTCATTGCCGACATTGAGGCTGCCGGGCGACGGGCGGTCTTCTTTAACACGAACGCGGCCGACGCCCGTAAGCGGGATCAGGTGCTGGAGCGCATCCAGGAAGCGATGGCGGGGGAAGAGCCGGGATACATCCATTTCGTCCTCCACTCGCTGGCCTTCGGTTCTTTGAAACCCTTCATTGCGGACGACCCTGCAGAGGCGATCACCGAGGAGCAGATGGATATGACTCTGCGGGTGATGGCCCACAGTCTGGTTTACTGGGTGCAGGGATTGGTCCGGCGGGGGCTGTTGGGGCCGGGGAGCCGGGTGTACGCCCTCTCCAGTGGGGGAGCCGATCGGGTTGTCGTTCCGTATGGCGCGGTCTCGGCGGCAAAGGCGGCGCTGGAGAGCCACGTGCGGCAACTGGCGCTGGAATTGGGCCCGCGCGGCATTGCGGTCAATTGCCTGCGCCCTGGCGTGGCGGACACCCCGGCGCTGCGGGCCATCCCCGGCCATGAACATTGGGTCCAGGAGGCCCTCCGGCGCAACCCCGGCGGGCGACTGACCACGCCGGAGGACGTGGCAGCGGTCCTGGTCGCTCTTGCCGACCCGGCAGTGACCTGGATCAGCGGCGCGGTCATTCCGGTGGATGGAGGGGAGTTTATTGTAGGATGATCTTGCTCTGTTGGAATAATTGGGCGGAATGCGGCTGAAAAACCGAGAGAGGCGTTCCGGGTGGTCATCCGAAAGAAGGCGATGCATTTTGCCTCCTGCCCCCGCCATCGTATCACGCCTTCTGGCAAAGTCTCAAAAACTCATACCACCTCTACGGGTTGAATCCGGCTTTGACTTCAGAAGGATGCAATCTTCTGGAGGGCTGACGTTTCCCCACTCCTTACTCCCCGCGAGACCTTTGGCGCTGGCGGCCGAAGGCCGCCAGCGCCAAAACCCATACAAAAATCTCCCCTCTCCATCGTCTTTGTGCCGGAAGAACAAACTGGGAAATTCACCGAAATATTTCGTTCCCCCTCTTCAACTTTTCGGAATCCCTATATGTGCCTCCGCTCCCCTGCGAATTCCCCACTCCTGGGGGGATAGAGCGAGAGCATAACTGCTGCCGTCAGTCCCGGATTCCGAAACCTTAAAGTCGTGAAGGTTTTAAGGTTCTTGTGGGCAAAGCGGGTTGCCTCTATTCGCCTTTCTGATAAAATTGCCCTTGGACACCGTATCACCCATCAAGCCCCACAGACCTGCATCTTCTAAAATCCGTTATTGCCGCCACAGGTCTGAAATCCGCAAATTCTGTTTTCCTGGGCAATTTTATGACGATGGATGCGAAACGCATCTGGCAGGCCGCGTTAGGCGAGCTTCAACTGGAACTGACACGAGCCACTTTTGAGACCTGGCTGCGGGATACTCATCTGGTGGCATATGAGGACGGCGTCTTTGTCGTTGGAGTCGCCAATACCTACGCGCGCGATTGGTTGGAGAGTCGGTTGCGGTCTGTCGTCGCCCGGGTCCTCACTCGTCTCGCCGGGCGGACGGCTTCTGTGCGGTTTGTGGTCTGGGAAAGTGAGAAATCCGAGCCTGAGGCGCCTCCCTTGCCATTGCTAAGCGGAAAACTCGCGGAGTCCTCCCGGATAGCCGAGCGAACAAACGGGTCTTTCAATCCCCGGTACACCTTTGACTCGTTCATTGTTGGGCCGGGGAATCGTCTGGCCCATGCTGCCTGTATGGCGGTTGCTGAACATCCGACCCGGGCCTTCAATCCCCTGTTTATCTATGGGGGGGTAGGCTTGGGGAAAACTCATCTCCTCCATGCCATTGGCCATGTCTGTAAAGCGAATGGACTGCACACCCTGTACGTCTCCGCCGAGACTTTCACCAACGACCTGATAGAGGCGATCCGCCATCAGGCTACCGGAGCATTCCGGGAAACCTACCGGACGGTGGACATTTTGCTGGTGGACGATGTCCAGTTCATCGCGGGTAAGGAGTCCACCCAGGAGGAGTTTTTCCACACGTTCAACGCGCTTCATGGGAATGGTGCCCAGATCGTGATTTCGTCCGACCGACCCCCTCGGGCAATGGCGACGCTGGAGGAACGGTTGCGCTCCCGGTTTGAGTGGGGTTTGATTGTGGACATTCAGCCGCCCGACCTGGAGACGCGTATCGCCATTCTGCGCCGGAAAATCGCCGAAACGGGTATCCAGGTCCCTGATGAGATTTGTTTCCTCATTGCGGAGAGATTCCAGAGCAACGTTCGGGAATTGGAAGGGGCGTTAAACCGAGTGGTTGCGCTGGCGACGCTGACCCCCCAGCCTCTTACCGTTGATCTGGCACTGCGGGTGCTGGAAGATATGGTTGCCTCTGTGCGCCCCCAGGTCACTCCAGAGATTATTCTTCAAACGGTGGCCGATTTCTACGGTCTGAGCGTGGATGCCCTGACCGGAACCAGCCGTCGCCAAGAAGTGGTCCGTCCGCGTCAAGTCGCTTGCTATCTCTTGCGGCAGGAGGCCGATGCCTCTCTGACCCAGATCGGGCAGTGGCTGGGCGGACGGGATCATACTACCGTGTTGCATGCCTGCGAACGGATTACTGCAGCGCTGGAGGAAGATAATGCTCTTCGGCGCGAAATCCAGGCTATCCGGGAAAGATTGCAGCGTGAACCCCCGGTAAAAGAGAGAACTCGCCTTCCGGCAGCGGCCAGAGGGTGAAAAATATCTTCGGCTTGCGCGATAACTCACCCTGTATGCCTGTATGAGGTGTTGAATCTCGTCAAGTCGTATCACGGCCTTCTGGCAAAGTCTCAAAAAGTCGTACCACCTCTACGGGTTGAATCTGGCTGGGGATTCCAGAGGAGGGCAACTCTCCAGAGGGTTGATTTTCCCCTCCCCCCTACCCCCCTCCCCATTGAGGGCGGACGGATCGTCCGCCCTCAACGGGGAGGGGGGATGAAAATGGGGTTTTTGGGGCGGCGGCGAAGCCGCCGCCCCAAAAACCCCTCTCTTCCCCCCTCTCCCCCGCCCGCAGGGCAAGGGGGAGAGGGGGGCAAGGGGGGTGAGGGGGATAAAGGGAGTCCCAGTCAACAAAGAAAACTCGGAATGAACGGTCCGACTCCCACCCGGGCAAGGTGGGGGATACGAGTGTGTGAGACTTTGTTAAAGACCGGGGGATACGACTTTATGAGAATCAACAGAGGGAAGGGCAATCTTTCCTTAACTGCTTGTGGCGCACCGTTCCCACGAAGTAACTGTTCAGGCTATTGTCCTTCAGCGATTGTTGTAAATGGACAAATTATTCCAGCAATACCAGGAATCACCTGTTGGCGGATATTAGCGCCCCCTCATCCCCCCAGCCCCCTTCTCCCCCGCCGCGGCGGGGGAGAAGGGGGAGAAAAATAAAGGTTTTGGCGCTGGCGGCCGAAGGCCGCCAGCGCCAAAACCCCCGTAAGGGCAAGGCTTGTCCTTGCCCTTTCCTCCCCGTGCGGCCGTAGGGGCAGACGATCCGTAAACGCAATTGGTATAACTTGCCATAGAATTGAAATGCACCCTTTGCCCCGCAGCCCCCTTGTCTTCCCTCAGCACTTGCATTATAATAACAGCAGGCCCCTGTAGCTCAGCAGGATAGAGCAGGAACCTCCTAAGTTCTTGGTCGCGCGTTCGAGTCGCGCCAGGGGCACACAGCCCGATCTGTGGGCAGGAGGGAATACCCATCCACAAAACCGCTGGTCCCGATGAAGGGGCAGAGAAGCGGCGCCTGCGCCGGGAGTTCTGCTCCCTGCGGGAGTGTCTTCCTCCGGAGGACGTGGAGGCCGCCTCAGGAGCGATCTGTCGCCACCTGGTCGCCTGGCCCACGTTGCATGCCGCCCGCATCGTGATGGCCTACCTGGCCTTCCGCAACGAGCCGGCCCTGGATTTCCTCTTTGCGACACTGCCCCATATCCAGTGGACACTTCCGCGCCTAGAGGGAAGCAACCTGGTCGTCCATCCCTATGACCCGGCCCGATTGGTGCGGCATCCCTTTGGGATGCTGGAACCGGCGCCGGACCTACCGCTCATTGATCCGACTGCGCTGGATATTGTACTGGTCCCCGGTGTGGCCTTTGACCGGAGGGGCGGACGGCTGGGGTTTGGGGGCGGTTTCTACGACCGTTTCTTGCCCACCACCCCTGCCCTGCGCGTCGGAGTGACCTACGATTCCTGTCTGGTGGACGAACTCCCCTGCAATCAGGCTGACCAGCGGATGGATTGGATTGTCACGCCTCAGGGATTGCTGGAGGTGCGGCGAGGGGAGGGGATGTTGGACGGTTGCGGTTTTTGCGAATGGTAGTACAATACGGGCAGCCGCCGCCCTACGGCTACCCTCAAGCCCCGCCACCACGGTTATTCGGCCCGTAACCAGATCGCCCAGAGCAGAGGTGCCCAGGGCGGTGAAGGAATGGCGAAGGCGGGTATCACCATCGGCTGGATAACCCTCGGCATCTGGGCCTTGGGAATCTGCGTTGCTCTTATCTTCGGCGTTGCGGTCCCCGGTGGGCTGGCCAGTTGTAGCCTCTGCGCCGAACTGGAGACTATCCTCCAGGGATATTGATGAGTCCTTATCCAAAGGAGCACTATGGAGGAACAACCCATAACCAGCGAGTATCCGGAACAACCGATTTCTTATGAGGGGGCGCCGCCGGAGAAGAAATCCCGCACTGGCCTGATTATCGGCATTGTCGTAGGGGTACTGCTCCTGCTTTGCTGCTGCTGCATAATCATCCTGGTTCTTCTCGCTACCCAGACAGAAGTACTGCAGGATCTCTTTGGCTGGCTTTTACGGTTTTCCGCACTGATTTAGCAGAAGCGCAAGGGAAAGCATCAGAATCCCACAGAAACACACGGATTTTTCCGTGAAACCCCGTGTGTTTCTGTGATTCCTTTGACCTCTCCGATGAAAGTTCCGGAGTCGGTAGAGACCGTTCTCCAGAATTTGCCCGCGCGTCCCGGCGTCTACCTGATGCGGGACGCGGAAGGACGGGTCCTTTACGTCGGCAAGGCCGTCAACCTCCATAGCCGGGTCCAATCCTATTTCACCCCCTCCGCCCAGGAAAACCCCAAAATCCGACGGCTCGTCGCCGAAGTGGCCTCCCTGGAGTTCATCGTCACCGACAGCGAACTGGAAGCGCTAATCTTAGAGGCCAATCTCATCAAGGCCCACCGCCCGCGCTTCAACGTCCGTCTGCGGGACGATAAACGCTACCCCTACATCAAAATCACCTGGGCCGACCCGTTCCCGAAAGTTCTGATCACCCGCCGTATTGAGCGAGACGGCAGCCGCTACTTCGGTCCCTTCACCTCCGCCAATGCCGTCCGCGAGACCCTGGACCTCCTGCGCCGCACTTTCCCGTACCTGACCTGCAACCGGGAAATCACCGGCAAGGACGCGCGCGCCTGCCTCTACTACGATATGAAACTCTGCCTGGGCCCCTGTATCGGGGCGGTGAGCCAGGAGGAGTACCGCGCGATGATCGCCGGCCTCATTCGCTTCCTGGAGGGCCGCAGCGAGGAAGTCCTGGCCGACCTGGAGGCCCGGATGCGGGCTGCGGCTGAACGCCTGGACTTTGAGCAGGCCGCCCGCCTGCGGGACCAACTCATCGCCGCCCGGCAGATCGTGGAACGACAGAAAATCGTCGCCGCCACCGGCAGTGACCAGGACATCATCGCCTTCGCCCGGGACGACGGCAACGCCTGCGTCCAGGTCTTCTTCATCCGGGACGGCAAACTCCTGGGTCGCGAGTACTTCCTTCTGGAGGGCGCCGAGGCGGAGAACGACCGGGAAGTGCTGACCGCTTTTCTCAAGCAGTTCTACGAAGAGGCCGCCTATGTCCCGCCGGAGGTCCTCCTGCCCGATGAAGTGGAAGAGGCCCAGGTCATAGAGGACTGGCTGCGCTCCAAGCGCGGCACCAAAGTGGTCCTGCGGGTGCCCCGTCGCGGGCGCGGGCGAGACCTGCTGCGGATGGCTGCCGAGAACGCCGCCCAGATGTTGGCGACCGTCCGCGCCCAGTGGGAGGCCGACACCCTCCGCCAGGAGCAGGCGCTGGAGGAACTCCGTCAGGCCCTGAATTTGCCCACCCGTCCCGCCCGCATTGAGGGCTACGACATCTCCACCACTCAGGGGACCGAACCGACGGCGAGTATGGTCGTCTTTGTTCAGGGCGTGCCCCGCAAATCGGAGTACCGCCGCTTCGCCCTACGGACGCTGGAGAAGCCGGACGACTATGCCGGGATGCGGGAGGTCCTCACCCGCCGTCTGGAGCGCTGGCGCATCGCCACCTCCGGTGAACTGACCGGCGCGCGGGAGACGAAGTCCTGGGCCCTCCTGCCCGACCTGATCATCGTGGACGGCGGAAAGGGCCAGTTGGGCGTCGCTCTGGAAGTACTGGATTCTTTCGGACTGCGGGACCGGATCGCCGTGGCTGCGCTGGCGAAGGAAGAAGAGGCGCTTTTCCTGCCCGGTCGGGATGAGCCCCTGCGCCTGCCGGAGAGTTCCCCCGGCCTGCTGCTCCTGCGCCACCTGCGGGACGAGGCCCATCGTTTCGCCGTTACCTATCACCGGCTGCGCCGGGAGCGGGTCGGGATGGCGACCGAACTGGAGAACATTCCCGGCGTGGGGCCGGCCCGCCGCCGCGTCCTCCTCAAGACCTTCGGCTCCCTGGAGCGCATCCGCGCCGCCACCGTGGACGAACTCGCCGCCGTCCCCGGCATCCCTCGCTCCGTCGCCGAAGCGATCAAAGAGTACCTGGGATAGTGGGAAGCAGGAAGCGGGAAGTGGGAAG
>OGCI01001954.1_pt1 | contig 15226 bp, 12 predicted proteins | sample 1570021 | NCBI WGS metagenome assembly OGCI01 (sample SAMN06264664, study PRJEB24512) | hot springs metagenome | isolation source: Hot spring water | place: South Africa: Tshipise | collected 2015-06-21 | reverse complement strand
ATCAACCCCAAAGGTATAGGTTCTTGTATCGGCAAATAAATTTTGAACCTCCAAGGAATTTCCTAAAAAGATTTCTGCGTTTGACCAATGAGTGCGTACCCGTAAACCATGGAGCGGGCTGACTATTTCAGCTAACTTCTTTCCATCATTCGCGCGGAAGACTTCGACAATGTTGACGGATAACCCCTGAATTTCAGGGTTTGAGCAAAACCGGTCTGCAGCATAATTGGTTGTTAAGTACTGAGCATTCACCCACCCCGTTTGTCCTTCTGGCACGGAAATTTCTATCCAATCGTTCTCTCCCTGGCGCTGATAATTTCCCGTGACTGGAATATTGGTCCGATTCGGTTCAAGTTGCACAATCACTTCAGAGGTTGGGTCAGGTTTCGCATGCACAGCAAGAAAATCTTCATCGGATAAAAAAACGACTGCTACCTCTGAATTGAACAGCGGCAGTGGAGTAGGAGTCAAGGTTGGGGTTAACCCAACCATCGGAGATGGCAAGGGCGTCGGTGACTCCTTTATTTCTGGTGAAGGCGTGACTGGCGAAAGCTGTGGGCTCAGATTTCCCTTACACGCCCAAAGACTCAAGGTGAGGATCAGAATCCACTTTATTTGATTACGGAACACAAAGCTAAACTCCCGGCTGCGTTGTTGATTGCTGCCTTTTGGGGTTTGGATACGACCTTGTCGAGGGAGTGCTCTCTTTTTCTTCTTCTTGTTGCTCTTCTTCGCTTAGCCTTTTCAATAACCGCAGATGTTTTCGTTTTGGTGGTGAGGTTGATAAGGCAATTTGCAATACTTGGTCCATCTCCTCAACGGGGATAATTTTTAATTCGTCTCGCGCTTTCTTCGGGACATCGATCAAATCTTTCATGTTCCTTTTGGGTAAGATGACTGTTTTTAATCCGGCCCGATGGGCAGCTAGTACTTTCTCCCTTATTCCGCCCACGGGTAATATTCGCCCTCGCAAGGTAATCTCACCGGTCATACCCACATCTTTCAAGACTTCTCGACCTGTAAAGGCGGAGACAAGCGCCGTGCAGATGGTTATCCCCGCACTTGGACCATCCTTCGGAACCGAACCCTCTGGAATGTGGATGTGGATATCTACTTTTTCGAAAATGCTCATCCTGAGGTTAAAATCCTCTGCACGCGATTTTAGATACGATAGGGCTGCTTGAGCGGATTCTTGCATCACATTTCCAATTTGACCGGTGATTTGTAAGCCACCCTTGCCCTCCATCAAGAGCACTTCCACCGGCATGATTTCTCCACCGTATTCTGTCCAGGCTACCGCAGTGGCAACACCTACCTCGTTGCGCCGTTCTGCTTCCAAATTGTAGAACTGGGGAGGACCGAGGTACTTTTCCACCAAAGTCGGCGTGACCAACGTGGGATGGCGCTTACCTTCCGCCTTCGCACGGGCGATTTTTCGGCATACCCGTCCGATCTCGCGCTCCAAATTTCGCACCCCGGCTTCATAGGTGTATTCTCGGATAATCTTGACAAGTGCGCTTGGCGTAAAACGGATTTGGCTCTCTTCCAAGCCCGTTTCCTCTAATTGCCGGGGCACCAAGAACCGCTGCGCAATTTCAAGTTTTTCCTCCTCGATATAACCAGGAAAATCAATCACTTCCATACGGTCTAACAAGGCAGGCGGTATCGTGCCGGTGTAATTTGCCGTGGTAATAAACAACACTTTCGATAAGTCGTACGGCAGCTCTAGATAGTGATCAGAAAAAGCATAATTCTGTTCTGGGTCTAATACTTCGAGCAACGCTGCCGCAGGGTCGCCCCGAAAATCAGCGCCGAGCTTATCAATTTCATCTAACATGAACAAAGGGTTGATTGTGCCAGCCCGTTTCATCGTCTGGAGGATGCGGCCGGGCAAAGCTCCAATATAGGTTCGGCGATGACCGCGGATTTCCGCTTCGTCCCGCACGCCTCCTAGGGATAGGCGGACAAATTTGCGCCCTAGGGCGTTGGCAATGGATTGACCAAGGGATGTCTTTCCAGTTCCCGGTGGGCCCACAAAACATAAAATCGGCTGGCGAATCCGTTTTGGCTTTAGGTTGCGAATTGCAATGTACTCCAAAACACGTTCCTTTGCTTTGGGCAATCCATAATGGTCACGTTCAAGGATTTGGGCAGCATGTTTGACGTCTAGGTTGTCCTCTGTCTCCTCACTCCAGGGTAAGTCGAGAATCCAATCAATATAAGTGCGCAAAATCCCGATCTCAGGCGACATAGGTGGAAGCTGGCTCAAGCGGTCGACTTCTTTGAGCGCTCGCTCGAGCGCCTCTTGAGGTAACTTGGCGTTCTGGACTCGCTCCCTGAGTTCATCAATTTCACGCGTCCATAAGTCACCCTCGCCCAATTCGGTTTGAATCGCCTTCATCTGTTCGCGCAGGTAATATTCCCGTTGGCTGCGATCCACTTCACTCTGAGCACGGGAATGGATTTTATCTTCCAACTCCAGAACATCTGCCTCTCGAGCGAGGAGACTGATCACCTTATTCAAGCGCACCAAGGGATCAAAGGTCATTAAGAAGTCTAACCTTTCCTTTACCGAAGGCGCGATGGTGGTCACTACCATGTCCGCTAACCAACCCGGTTCGACAATGTTGAGTGCATAGAGGTACGCTTCTTCGGGCAAGCTGCGGTTCAGCTCAACGCATTTCTTGAACAATTCCAAGACGGTACGCATCGTCGCTTCGGTCTGGCGGTCAACCTCTTGGCTTTCGTTGATCACTCGTGCTCGTGCTTTTAGGAAAGGATGGATTTGCGTAAATTCGACCACTTGAACCCGGCGACGTCCTTGCACCAATGCCGAACTCGACCCATCCGGCATATCCAACAATCTTCCCACTGCCATCTCTACCCCAATCGGGTACAAATCTTCTGGTGCGGGATCATCAATCTCAGCATCTCGCTGCGTTAAAGCGATGACAGTTTGGTCTAAAATCTGGGCTTCTTCGATCGCCTCCAAGGAGCTTTCTCGCTCGATAAAAATCGGGGAGATCATATGGGGAAAGACAACCAGATCGCGCAATGGAAGCACCGGGCACTCGATTAGCCCGTTTTCATCTGGAATACTATCTGGAACCTGATATAGCTCTTCTGTACGCCGGTGAAGAGCCTCACCGAATTCTTCCTCTTGATCTCTCGAATACCAGTCAAATTCCTTCATGTTTTTTATCCTAATTGGTTTATGATCCAAATCGTAGGTATTTGGGTGCCCTCTCATTGCAATCCTTCAGGTCACACCCAAAAATGTTCAAGTTGTCAAAAATATTCATTATCAACAATCACTGCTCTATTGTACCCCGATGCTAGCCACCAATTTCTCGGAAAGCCTTAAAGCGAGGGTCAAATTGCCATGCGTGACGTGCTTCCGCCACCACAAAGATACTTCCTGTCACTAAAACGACCTGCCGCTCGTTTATGATCTGCAGAGCTGTTTGCATAGCATCAGCTACGTCTTCGATCACTTGAGCGGCCAGATGAGACTGAATAGCTTTCTCATGCAAAATAAAGGGCGAGATCGCCCTTGGATGGAAGGACTTGGTAAAAATCGCTTGCTCAACATACGGAAACAACTCTTGAAACATCCCATCGATATCTTTATCTTCTGAGGCGCCAAAAATCAACAAAGCTTTTCTACCAGGGAACATCGTTTGTAAGGTCAGCGTCAACTGATGACTGGATTCACGATTATGCGCGCAATCGAGGATCAGCGGAGGTTGGAGCAGCAATAGTTCAAAACGCCCCGGCCAGTTCGTTTTTGCAAAGCCTTCGCTGATTTGAGCATCACTCAGGGGTAACGCCGATCGCCGAAAGCGATCGACTGCCAAATAGGCAACAGCGGCATTCTCAACCTGATGATCGCCTAAAAGCGGTAAAACGACCTCTAATGTATTTCCTTGCTGGCTTCGATCATCTCGGTCGCTGCGCGGACTGGGTATTAGCTCAACAATTTGGTGCGTCATCTCTCGCCGCAGTGTGCGGGCAAGAATGTCACGACCGGCAACTGTCAGAAGACAATTTTTATGGCGAGAGATTTCCTCGATCACTGCCATGGCTTCCGGCTCCTGGGGAGCACTAACCACCGGCACCCCAGCTTTAATAATGCCGCATTTTTCAGTTGCTATGGCTTGTAGCGTATCCCCTAAGACTTGGGTGTGATCGTATGAAATCGACGTGATCACGGACACCACTGGTAACACCACATTGGTCGCATCCAAACGCCCCCCCAACCCCACCTCGATCACCGCTGCATCTACTGCTTTTTCTTTGAAGTATAGGAATGCAAGGGCAGTTGTTATCTCGAAGGTTGTGAGGTGCGGGATAGCTTCGATATGGACTTTGATCCTCTCAACTAATTCGATCAAATCGCGATGAGGGATTGGAGCCCCATCGACCTGAATGCGTTCGGTATAATCTTCAAGGTGAGGTGAAGTGTACATTCCAACTCGATAACCACCCGCTTGAAGGATCGAACTGCACATCGCTGTTACTGAGCCTTTACCCTTTGTCCCGGCAATGTGGATGATCGGATAAGCTTTCTGGGGGCTATCCAAGCGGTGCATTAATTCAAACATGCGTGAGAGATCGAAGTTTGCCTGCGCTAAGCGGTCTGCTTTGGTCAGACTATAATCAACAAAAGAGTATAAATAATCCAACGTTTTCTGATAAGCTGTTTGATCATCCATAGCGGATGGATTGTAACCCTTCGTTGATAGGATGACAACCCTTTACATGGTAAAATTTGGCGGTGCGTTCGAAAAAAGTCATTATGCTAGCTATCCTTATTAGCATACCTGTTTTTTTTATTTTCTTGCTCTTCCTGCTTAGAGCGATTACAGAAATCTTTGCTCGCCCTCGCATCTTTTCTCCCGATCAGGTAACTTCGGCCCCTGTGGCAATTGTGTTTGGAGCGGGTTTACGGCGAGATGGACGCCCCACCGTTGTGTTGCGCGATCGGGTTACCATGGCCGCACAGCTCTATTCTTCCGGCAAAGTAAAAAAGCTCCTCATGAGCGGAGACAACCGCTTTGTCGATTACAACGAACCCCAAGCCATGCGGGAATATGCCTGGTCGTTAGGCATTCCCGATGAGGACATCGTTTTAGATTACGCAGGTAGAAGTACCTATGAAACTTGTTTTAGGGCAAAAGCTATTTTTGGGTTACATGAAGCGATTTTGGTCACCCAACGCTTTCATCTACCCCGCGCTCTGTACACATGTCATGCATTGGGCTTGAAAGCGAATGGGGTTTCTGCGGATTGGCATCCCTACCGCCGCAGTGCCACGATTTTCTGGCAGATCAGAGAGCTCTTTGCTACCCTAAACGCCTTTTGGGAAGTCCACATCCAACACCCCCTGCCCGTTCTGGGTAATCCCGAACCTATCTTTCCGGAGAAGAATCCATGAATCGTCAACAGGCATTGGAGATCGTCTACGAATATGTAAAGAACATCAATCTCATTCGTCACATGTTAGCTGTCGAAGCGGCAATGCGCTTTTACGCCGAAAAATTCAATGAAGACGCAGAAAAATGGGGGATAGCCGGCCTGCTGCATGATTTCGACTACGAAATTCATCCCACCCTCGAGTCGCACCCCCAAGATGGAGCAGAAATCCTGCGCCAAAAAGGTGTCCCCGAGGAAATTGTGCGCGCGGTGCTCAGCCACGCCGACCATACCGGTGTGCCTAGGCTTTCGCTCATGGAAAAAACACTTTATGCCTGCGATGAAATTACCGGCTTAATCATCGCTGTCGCCCTAGTCCGCCCCTCGCGATCGTTGGACGATTTAGAAGTTTCTTCGGTGAAGAAAAAATGGAAAGATAAAGCTTTTGCTGCCGGCGCAAATCGGGAGGAGATAGAAAAAGGCGCTCAAGAGCTTGGCACTGACCTTTGGGAACACGTCGGCAATGTGATTATCGCCATGCGGCGGGTTGCCAAAGAATTGGGCTTTTAACAACCGTTCTTCCCGCCCACCAGCCCTTCACAGGTCTAATCGGCTGAGAAAATACGGCAATTGCTTCTGCCACCATGGCCAATCGTGGTTGACATCATAACCCCAAAAATCCACCCAAGCCGGAATACCTTTAGAGTCCAAAATCGCCTTCATCGCTCGCGCATCTGCTTGCATGGCGTCCTCCCACGCTCCTTGACCACAGCAAATCACAATCTGACTCTTGCGGTAGCGCTCTATGTACCATGGGTCATTCAAATTCGGAAGATAGATCAGCGGACTGTTGTAGTAGATCGTCTCATCCATATAATCACCAATGAACATCCCTAATTGAAATAAACCGCTCAGACAAATTAACCCATCAAATACATCGGGATGGCGGAAAAAGAAATTCGCAGCATGGTAGCCGCCCATGCTGCAACCCGTGGTTAAGATCCCCTGCTGAAGATTTCCGCAATGACCCCAGATAAAGGGGGCAACTTCCTCAACAATATACCGATCATAATCTTCATGGCGATTGGCTCGATCAGCCGGATGAATACTCCAGTTCGCCCAACTTTGACTGTCTATACTATCAACCGTAAATACTTTTACTTTACCACTCTCAATAAAAGCCGAAATTGCTTGGATCATCCCAAAATTCTCAAAATCATAGAAACGGCCCTCCTGAGCCGGGAAGACCAATACAGGCTTCCCATACCATCCATATACTTTGAGTTCCATCTCCTGCTGAAGGTTCGGGCTATACCATTTGTGATACTCAATTGACATCGAATTTCAATTCTCCTTCTCTTGGATAAACGCAGCCATTCGTTCAATCTCTGCAAGGTCAGGCGAGCGAATTAGGTAACCATAATTCCCCAATGCCGCACTAAAAACCCCACTGATCGCCTCGTGATGGACAACAGCTTCTCCAAGTTCCTGAAGGATTTGCTGATGGGAATGACGGTACGACTTATTGTCTTTGCGGCCAACATAAGCACAGTGATACGGGCGATCATTGCGACCCTCAAAGCGATTATTGACTATAATATTCGCCCATTCCTGATAGACATCGGTATCATTGGCATAATTAAACATATCGGTGGTGAGTCCCCCTGGGGGACGCATATTCACCTCCAGGGCGATTAATTTTCCCTGTGGGGTGCGGAAAAATTCAAAGTGAAAGAAACGTGCCTTGAGTTTATACACCCGCACGATTGCCCTGCCAGCTTCAACTAAATCTGCTGGAATCGATCGCAAGGACACATAATAAACATCCCGGTCTTCATTGACCGTTTCCATGATCCCTTGACTGTAATAATGAGAGGTATAAAAGACAATGTTTCCATTTTGATCAACCAACCCGTCAAAGGTAAATATTTGGCCACTCACAAACTCCTCTAACAGATAGGGAGTGGGGAGCTTATCACGCCAAAAAAATTCCAAGTCTTGCGGCCCGCTGATTTTATAGGTTTTTGCCGCCCCAACCCCCACATCAGGCTTTGCCACAACCGGGTATCCTACTTCGCTCACAAACTGCTTTGCCTGCTGCAAAGAGGTCACAACCTTACCCCGCGCCACCTCGACTCCAGCCTTGATAAATTGCCTTTTCATCTCAGACTTCTTCTTGACCTGACCAATTTGTTTTATATCTAAACCGGGAATGTTAAAATCGGTGCGCAGGCGTGCTTCCGTCTCCAGCCAGTATTCATTATGCGAATCCAACCCATGAATTTTCCCATAGCGATGGGTGAAATACCCCAAAGCTCGCAGCAGAGAGTCATAATCATGTAGATCATAGACTCGATAGTATTCATTCAAGGCTTCTCTCAACTCTGGGCGCAATCTCTCGAAGGGTTCATCGGCTAACCCCAAAACAGTTGCGCCAAAGCGGCGCAGGTGAACGCAAAACAAATAATAATTCGGCGGAAAATGGGGAGAAAGAAAGACGAAGTTCATAATTACCTCATAAAGCAGACAAAAATAGGCAATATTGTCAAATCTTAATCGATAATATCTAAATTTCAAAGGGGAAAACAAAAAACAGAACCCATGATTTGACATTCTATACAATCTATGCTAAACTCCTTAACATGGCTATACGAAATTTATCGGAGGTTAAGATGTCTCCCTCTACTCTATCTGCTCATCTGACAGCTCAATCTACCTTACCACCCGCAATTCAGGTATGGAAAATCTATTTAGCCGACCAAGGGAACTCGGTTCATACCGTGAAAGCGTTTGTCCATGATCTAGAGCTTCTCGCCTCTTTTCTTTCTCCAACACGGACATTGGGTAGTATCACAACCGCTGACCTCAACCATTTCCTCAATTGGCTTCAAAAAGGGCGAGGTGTGCCATGCAGCCCGAAAACGCTTGCGCGCAGAATCACCTCGATCAAGGCTTTTTTCCGCTGGCTTCACCAATACGCAGTTCTGGCCATTAACCCAGCTGAAAAGGTCGTTCAACACTCAGTGATCAGCCCTCTCCCCGTCGTGCTTACCCCTGATGAGGTAGATCAGGTCTTAGCGATCTGCCAAAAATATCGGGTGGGGAAGAAACCTGATGCTCGCTATTTTGCACTCTTTTATCTCTTGATTTCAACAGGGATAAAGAAAACAGAATGTTTGGCATTGAATTTAAACCACTTAGAGCTCGATCGTTCCCCTTCTTCGATGCTCTTTGTCCGCTATACCAATCCGCAGTACCGCTACAAAGAGCGCAGAATATCCCTGCCCTCCGATTGGGTAGAGGGATTTAAGGAATATTGCCAACAATATGACATCAAGGATCGGGTTTTTCCGTGGTCGCAGCGTCGTTTGGAATATCTATTGGAAGACCTCTCCAAGGAAGCTGGCTTGGACAAACATATTTCTTTCGACATGTGCCGCTGGACCTGTGCTCTGCTCGACCTTCAAAGCGGCATGGAGAAAAACGCCATCCGCCAAAAATTAGGGCTTTCCAAAGTTCAGTGGCGCGAGATCGGGATGAAGCTGAATCAACTAGCGAGTTCTGTGCTCGACGACAGCTTGACTTGAGCCTTATCCTGCTTGTTTTATGCTCAAATGCACAGCTTCTTGGCTCTCCGGCGTCAACCGTGCCAAATGACTGATTGTATAGCCGGGTACCCATAGGATATCGGTGTCCGTACAGATCAGGGGGTAAGATCTGCGTGCCCAAACAGGGATTTTCCGATTGATAAAGATATCGGAAATCTTTGCTCTTTTTCCATTCATCGAAAGAGGCGCAAACCGATCGCCGGTTTTGGGTGGGCGAACATATAAGCTCCCTTTACAAGCCTCGGAATCCAACCACGCTTCATAGCAGTCAACTGCAGCTTGTTTTATTAAACCGAAGGGAAACTCAGATACTCGTTCAATCTGCAAAATCCAACCTTGGCTCAGGCAAAGGGATCCAGAATCCGGTAAGCGGATGGCTTCCTTGCTGTCAAGCTGTGGAAATCTGTGAAATGGCAATTGTGCCTGCCCCCGCGTTAGATATCCTTGTTCTAAATCTCGCAGACAGACCAAATCAGAAAGAAGAGGCTGTTGACTGCTTGCCCTACCATCTAAAAAACAAACGATCTCTTCGACATGAGCGAACGACAGATCAGCAAGATTGCCGTGTAAGATCTGGAAGGCGCGCCGCACCAATCGCCTTTTAATCGCTTGAGGGTAATGGCGAAATTTTTGCAAGTCAAAACCGATTGCATTCTCCTGAGTAAATGTAACGGCGTCCTGCCAAGCATCTTCCTCCTGATCTCGTAAAACTTGCTCTTCATCGGCAAGGATTTGAGCCGTTTGCCAAAGCAGTTTACGGATAGACGGATTGTAAGACTCTAGTAAGGGAAGCAACGAATTGCGAATGCGATTGCGCGTGTAAGTATTATCCAAATTGGATTCATCGAGATAAGGGACGATGCCCTTGTTTGCTAAGTAGTCCATGATTTGAGCGCGCCACACGGAAAGGAGCGGACGCACTAAGGGAATGGAGGTGCTCCATTGGTTGGGGATCGAAACCACCTTCATGCCTTTCAATCCAGCGCTGCCTGAGCCTCTCAATAATCGCATTAAGACGGTCTCTACCTGATCGTCAGCGGTGTGAGCAACCAACACCGCTTTGGCATTTACTTTCTCCGCTTGATCAAACAAAAAACGATAGCGGCAATACCGAGCAGCTTCCTCGATGGATAAGGAATTTTGGCGAGCAAAATCAGCTACATTGGCTCGTTGTGAGTAAAACGGCATGCCAATCTCCTTTGCCCACTGTCGCACACCCTCCTCTTCCATCATGGCAGCGGCGCGCAATTGATGGTTGAGATGAGCAACCGCCAAATTCCAGTCTAACTCATGTAGGAGCATCATCAAGGCTAGGCTGTCTGGTCCCCCCGATACTCCCACCAATACCTTATCTTGTGGGTTTAGCTGGCATATTTCTTGTAAAACCTTCTGAATAGCTGCGAACATGCTAAGAAAAGATTATAATGTGTTAAATCCTTTTTTGCACCCAGATCGAGGAACCATCGTTGAAAGATGGTTGACTGTTCGAACAAGGAAAACAATTTGTCGATTCACTCCTCAGGAGATGAGCTGAATGGCGGAGAAAGTCTTAATCGTAGATGATGATCTGGATACCTTACGGTTAGTCGGCCTTATGCTTCAGAGGCAAGGGTATCAAATCATTGCTGCCAGTAATGGTCCCCAAGCTTTGGTCCTTGCAGAAAAAGAACAACCTCATCTCATCCTTCTCGACATTATGATGCCTGAGATGGATGGTTACGAGGTCGCTAGACGTATCCGGGCAAATCCGCGAACATCAGCCATCCCCATTATTATGTTTACTGCCAAAAGCCAAGTCGAAGACAAGGTGATGGGATATGAAGCGGGAGCAGACGACTACATCACAAAACCAACCCAACCACGGGAGCTCTTCGCTAAAATGCGAGCGATCTTATCCCGCGCCCAAAAAGCCATTCCCACCCAAGCCGCTGAAGCTCCAACAGCCCAGGAAAGAGGTTTTTTAATCGGCGTCATCGGGACGAAAGGCGGCACCGGGACAACCACCTTAGCCTTTAACCTCGCTCTTGCCCTCCATCAAAACAGCCAAAAAGAGGTGATTGCAGCCGAATACCGCCCAGGAATGGGCTCAATTGGAGTTGAATTGGGCTACAAAGTGATGGACGGTTTGAACAAATTATTAGAACGCAACGAATTCGAATTGACCCCTCTAGATATCGAGAATAGCTTGATCCAGTTTGCAGCCGGTATTCGACTGCTTCTCGCTACCAACGATCCCTTGGTTCGGTTAAAGACACCATCAGCCGCCCATTATCAGCAAATCACCCAATATCTCAGCCGCATGGCAAAATATATTCTCTTAGATTGTGGTGCCTCCCTCTCTCTTCCGTTGCAACCCATCTATCCTCACTGCAATGCAATTCTACTCCTGACCGAACCAACCCCTCTTTCTCTCACCCAATTTCACCTGATTCGAGATGCTTTGATCCAACAAGGGGTTCACCAAAATCGCATACACGCCATCGCTTACAACCGCGTGCGGTCGGACATGATGCTGACTCGTTCCCAAATTCAAGAAAAGCTTGGCTTGGAGCTGATGGGGATGATCACCCCCGCACCGGAGCTCGTTTACCACGCTGCACTGAACAACCGCCCGATTTATCTCCATCAACCCGAAAGCGCCACAGCAAACCAATTTAATGAATTAGCTCGCCGAATTTTGACTCTCGCTTAGCGCCTTTTCAATGCCTCCGCTCTCTGTTTCTACACAACGGTCTATTCAAAGCGCAGCGGACATCATCCGCAAGAGTAAGCGAGGGGTAGTCTTGAGCGGAGCCGGCATCTCCACCCCTTCTGGCATCCCCGATTTTCGCTCGCCACAAAGCGGCCTCTGGTCAAAAGTAGAGCCTTTAGAAGTAGCTTCCGCCCTTGCCTTTCGCTATGACCCTTTTCGCTTTTTTGAGTGGTTACGCCCTTTAGCGACCAGAATTTTAACTGCTGAGCCAAATCCGGCGCATCTCGCTGTCTCTCAACTTCAGCAGATGGGCTTCGTTCAAACCGTAGTTACGCAAAACATTGATGGCTTGCACCAAAAAGCGGGCACAAAAAACGTCCTCGAAGTGCATGGAACGTTTCAAACAATGACTTGTATTGACTGCTACAACAAAGTCTCCTCCAAACCTTACATCCGACCTTACCTAGAACAAGGGACAATCCCTCGCTGCTCCCACTGCGGAGGGATTCTCAAACCGGATGTCATCCTTTTTGGCGAACAAATGCCTCACCAACCTTGGTTAAAAGCCCAAAAAGCTAGCCTCCATTGCGATCTGATGATTGTTGCTGGTTCTTCCTTAGAAGTTTTGCCTGTTGCCCGCTTACCCATGCAAGCCATCGAACGCGGCGCTCATTTGATCATCATCAACCATACTCCCACCTATCTCGACGTGCGCGCCGATGTCGTCTTCTCTGAAGATGTGGCGATCATCCTACCGCAAATCGTTGCCCAAATTCGTTATCAATTGAAGGAAACGCCAAAGCCTTTAGGCTAAATCGCTCCCCGACGCCCAAACTGACGTTCTAATAAATCGACTGACAGATGAATCATCGTCGGTCGGCCGTGCGGACAGGTTCGCGGCGATTGACAATTTTCCAATTCTAGCAAGAGAGCTTTTTGCTCTTCCGCTGAAAGGCTTTGCCCAGCTTTGACTGCCGCCCGCTTGCAGATGCGGGCGATCAAGCGCTTTTCTGTTTCGCGACGCAAGGGCTCTTCATCTTCTTCAAAATCTTCCACGACAGCACGCACAGCCGCCGCGCTGTCTATCCCCGCCAAGATCGCCGGGATCGCCCGAACCTGAAAAGTATTCGATCCGAAAGGGACGATTTCAAAACCCCAACGGTTGAGCAGGGAGATTTGTTCCTCAAAAAGACGCGCTTGAGCGGGGCCAAGGGTAACAATGGTGGGTTGTAAGAGTTTTTGGGAGCTAATGGACGTTTCAGATTGGCGTAAAAACCTTTCAAAAAGCACGCGCTCATGGGCTGCATGTTGATCCACTAGATACAAACCATCTGGACCTTCCGCAATGATGTAAAGATTAGCTATTTGCCCAATCCATCTCAGGAGAGGAATCTTCTGCTCTAGCTCAGTGAAACCCAGCGATTCAGGTTGTGGAGATTGTCCATCTGGAACAGAACCTTGGGGTATCTCCATCGCCTTAGGTTGAATCGAATCAAAGGGAGGCTGCCAGACAGGTAACTCTCCATTAGGATGAATTGATTGTCCAGTCACCAAAACTCTGCGGATTGCATGTTGTACCAATCCATACAAGCGGTTAGGATCCGCGAAGCGCACTTCCGCTTTTGTCGGATGCACATTTACATCTACCTGATTGGCATCCATTTCAAGGAAAAGCCAGACCAAAGGATATCGTCCTACCATGAGAAGGGTATGATAAGCTTGCATGACCGCTGAAGCCAACATCCCATCTTGAATTGGACGGTGGTTGACATAAAAATGAATCTCACGCCGATTTGATCGAGTTAACCCAAGCGGACTAATAAATCCAACCAATCGAAAATCCGTTTCTTCATAAATGACTTCAAGCAGTTGATTGGCTTCTTCCACTCCTAACAAGGTCGCGAGGATTTCCCTTCGCTCTCCGTTCCCACTAGTGACAAAACTCAGACGGCCTTCTTGCGTGAGCTGGATTTGCACCTGCGGAAAGGCTAACCCATAATCGGTAACCACTGCATCGATACGCTGACGCTCTGTAGTATCGCTTTTGAGAAACTTGCGCCGTGCAGGAACATTGAAGAATAAATCTTCGACACGAACCGTCGTCCCCACCCCTTCCCCCACAGCTTCTAACTTGGGCGGAGAGCCTCCTTCCACTTGTAAACGATAGCCTACCGCCTGCGACTCGGGGCGAGAGGTGATGGTCAGACGGGAAATTGACGCAACCGAAGCTAGCGCTTCCCCTCGAAAGCCAAGCGTTTGAATCCTCCACAGGTCATGCACAGAGCGGATTTTGCTGGTTGCGTGACGGTGAACAGCCAGCAGCAAATCTTCCTTCGGGATTCCTTGCCCATTATCAGAGACTTCGATCAGTTTTTTGCCCGCTGCAAGGCAACGGATCGTGATCTGGGTAGCGCCTGCATCGAGCGCGTTTTCGATTAATTCCTTCACCACCGAGGCGGGTCGTTCGACCACTTCGCCGGCGGCTATTTGGGATGCGACATCGGGAGGTAAGATTTCGATCGGCATGATCTGGTTCTTCTCCATTATACCTGCCTTATCGGGTGGTTTTCAGTTATACTTTGGGCATGGAATTCGAAGTAGCTTTCTTTGACCTAGATGATACCCTTTATGACAAACAAAGCGGTTTGTGGGACGCCATCCGTCAGCGCATGTCGCTCTACATGCACGAACGCCTAGGGATGTCATGGGACGTTATTCCCACCTTGCGCCGTCATTATTTCGAAACCTACGGAACAACCCTGCGTGGCTTACAACTGCATCATCAGGTAGATGCAGACGATTATCTCAACTATGTCCACGACCTGCCGGTGCATGATTTCATCCAACCCGACCCGGAATTGAGGCAGATGATTGTAACCCTGCCCTTACGCCGGTTTATTTTTACCAATGCGGATCGGGATCACGCTCAACGGGTCTTAGAGGTTCTAGGAGTGGCTGATTGCTTTCAAGCGATCATCGATGTGCGCGCGATACAATTTTATTGTAAACCCGAACCAGAGGCTTACCGCATCGCCCTTCATCTAGCCCAAGTCGATTCGCCCCAGCGCTGTATCTATCTGGATGACTCCCTTGCAAACTTAACCGCAGCGCGGGCGATGGGCTTTTTCACGATACTAGTCGGACAAGAAGAACCTGAACCGCAGGTTGACTTAAGCATTCGTTATGTCAAGGATCTGCGCAGCAGGATGCCCCAACTTTGGGACAACCATCGGGGAAGCAAATGACTGCCAAGCTCATCTCTATCGAAGAAGCTGCTACCCTCGTCAAAGCGAACACCATGCTCGCGCTGGGTGGGATGACCCTTTACCGCCGACCAGTAGCTTTTGTCCGCCAGCTAATCCTCCAAGCCCGTAATAACCATTCAATTGCTAATCTAACTTTATTAGCTTTTACTGCCGGCTTTGAGTCAGATCTAATGGTCGGGGCGGGAATTGTCAAGACGGTTCGAACTTGCTATTTTGGTTTAGAGATATTTGGTTTTGCGCCAATG